>ERZ773003.476-NODE-476-length-29376-cov-4.800416_pt1 | contig 29376 bp, 28 predicted proteins | sample MGYA00580668_ERZ773003 | MGnify/ENA primary metagenome ERZ773003 (study PRJEB29015, sample SAMEA2738002) | human oral metagenome | biome: human oral; feature: human-associated habitat; material: dental | place: China | collected 2126 ...
AATTTTTCAAACACAATGAATATGAATTATATTAATTCTTTATTAGAAAGTATTAAAAATCTAAAAAAATTAGATACTGAAAACGAATTGGATAAAATAAATGGCCCTGCAAAACATATTATCCCTAATATTTTAAAAGAATTTATTAAAGACTTTGATTTAAAAGAAGATGATGATATTGAATTTAAATTAAGAAAACAACAATATTTATTATCATTGGATTTTGATATTGTTAAAAATACTAAGAAACAAAAAGTCTATGATGAATATCTTAATTTTTATATTAGTCAACAGGATATTTTGTATAAAAAATTGTTAAAACAGTATTCTATGAAGATGACTGAAAAAGTTGATATTAATAGGAAAATTGAATTATATGACAAGGTTTTTGAGGTTCTTGATGAATATGTTAGAAATATTGTTTCTTTAAAGAAAATGACAGATGAAGATATTGTTAAATTGTATTCAATGTATGAGACTTATGAAGTTGGAAAATTGGATCAAATAGATACATTGGATAAACGAATGATTTTGATTGCTATGAGTAGAAAATTATTTACACATAGTTTACCACTAGTTATTGCTGAAAAAATGTATGTTAGAACATTAAAGGATATTAGAAATTTAATAGTTGATACGAAAATTTCTAGAAAAAGAGAAAGTGCTTATCAGTTGTTGCTAAAAGCCATGGAACAATATGTTGATAGATTGCTTGCAGTAAAAATGTATTGGAATTCTGATAGTGATAGAAATTTCTTTGTTGAATTTGGTCTAAAAAGAAAAGAAATTGATAGTTTAAGGAATACTGACCATAATTTATATGATTTAAAAAGACAAATTTTGTTTATTAAAGCTGATATGAAATTTTTGAAAAAATATGGAGATAAATATTATAGAATTATTAAGTTTTATAAATCAAAATTATCTGAACTTGGTAATTTAAAATGTTTAAAAAATTCATATAAAAAGTTTGATAAAGCTAATAAATTTACTAAAATTAAAGTTATTAAAAAGGAAGAATTAAATGAAGCAGTTTGCTGAGATTACGTATGATAAAATTGATGAAAATGCTGAATATGATAAATTAATTAATAAAGTTGTTGCTGAATGTTTTGAAGTTGAAAATATGAGTGACATGTCTTTATATTTGAGTATTAGGTTAACTAATAATGATGTAATAAAAGAAATTAATAAAGAGTATAGAAATATTGACAATGCTACAGATGTATTGTCTTTTCCAATGTTTGAAAAAAGTGAATTAGATGATATGATTGCTCAAAAGTATGAATATGAAGAACCTTTTGGTGATTTAATTATTTCTATTCCTAGAGTGAAAGAACAGGCTATTGAATATGGACATAGTTTTGAAAGAGAATTGTCTTATATGGTAGTTCATGGATTTTATCATTGTATGGGATATGACCATTTAATCGATAGTGATAAAGTTGTTATGAGAAAAAAAGAAGATTTTGTTTTAAATAAGTTAAATATTACTAGGGATTGAGGAGAATGTTATGTCGAAGAATGAGAAAAAAGATGAGAGGCTCTATAATAGAGATTTTTTACAAGCTTGTAGTAATGCAGTAAATGGTATTGTTTATAGTGCGACAACGCAAACTAATATTAGAAAGCAACTAATTATAGGTTTTGTTACTATGGTACTTAGTTTGTTTTATAATTTTACTACATCTGAATTTTTGTGTTTAACAATGTCGATATTTTTTGTAATTTTTGCAGAATTAGTGAATACTGCAATTGAGACAGTTGTTGATTTATTAGTTGATGTATATCATCCTAAAGCAAAAATTGCGAAAGATGTTGCAGCTGGTGCAGTTGTGCTAGCTGCTATTAATGCAATTGTAGTATTATATTTTTTATTTTTTAAAGAAGCTAAATTAGTGGATATGAGTAATAGTTTATTAAATCATATATCATCTACTAATTCACATATTGCATTTGTTGGAATAATTATTACAGGAATTGTTATAATTGGTATTAAAGCTTATACAGAGGGAAAGAAATTTAAAACAGGTGAAACTAGTAGATTTATTCCTAGTGGACAAGCTGCAATTGCTTTTGCTATATTGTCTTCGATTTGGTTGAATACAAAGAATTTATTTGTATTTGCTCTTGCTTTAATATTATCTATAATGCTTCTTGGAAATCGTATGAATGATAAAAGGACATTTGCTGAAGTGCTTTTTGGAGCAGCTATGGGTGTTTTAATTATTATTGCAATTTATGGTTTGACTATTTTTAGAATGTAGAAAGGAAATTTATGAGTACTGAAAAATTTAAGTCTGGATTTGTTACAGTTATTGGTAGAACTAATGTAGGAAAGTCTAGTATTATTAATGCATTGGTTCGTGAAAAAGTTTCTGCAATTGCCAATAAGCCACAAACTACTAGAAAGATAATTAGAGGTATATTAAATAGTGATAATTCTCAAATTATTTTTATAGATACTCCAGGAATTCATAAAGCACATTCTAAGCTTGGAAAGGTTATGAATGAATCAGCAATATCAACTATTCCTGATGTTGATGTAATTGTTTATGTAGTTGATGTTACTGATAAAAAGGTTGATAATGAAACTATTGAAAAATTGAAAAAGCAAAAAAGACCTATTATTTTAGTATTAAATAAAGTAGATTTGATTAATAGGGAACAGATTGCTGAAAAAATCACTTTATATAGTGAATTAATTGATTTTGTTTCAATTGTTCCGTTATCTGTTGTAAAAAATAATAATTTGGATGTTTTGGTTAAAGAAATTGAAAATAATTTATTACCTGGGCCTAAATATTATGATGTTGATGAATATACAACACAAACTTCGAGGGAATTGGTTGAGGAAACTGTTAGAGAAAAGGCGTTGAGATTACTTAAAGAAGAAGTTCCACATGGTATTTTAGTTGAGTGTGAAAAGATGAAAATGCGTAAGACTGTGGATAATAAGAAGTTTTTTGATATTGATGTTACTATTTATTGTGTTAGAGAATCTCATAAATCAATTATTATTGGTAAAAATGGTCAAATGTTGAAAAAAATAGGTACTTTTGCTAGATATGATCTTGAAGAGATGCTTGGTGTTAAAGTAAATTTGAATATTTGGGTTAAAGTAAAAGAAGATTGGATTAATGATATGAAAATAGTTAATAAATTTAAATTAAAAGAAGAGAATTAATATGGGTGTAATAAAAACAAAAGGTTTGGTTTTATCGCAATATAATTTGAATGATAATGACAGAATGATTACTTTATTAACTCCAAATTTAGGAAAAATTGGGTGTGCTGCTATAGGTTCTCGAAAGAGTAAGAGTCCTTTAATGGCAGGTACTCAATTTTTATGTTTTGGAGATTTTATGGTTTACAAAGGAATTTCTAGTTATAGAATTAATTCTTGTGAGCCAATCGAGATTTTTTATAATATTAGGCTTGATATTGATAAATTGAATTATGCTGTAAGAGTTACTAAAATCATTAATGATGTTACTGGTGAAAATGATAATTCTTATAGAGTTTTACAGCTTGCTCTTAATACTTTATATGTTATTGCTAATGTTGAAATGGATTTGAATTTTGTAATGTCTATTTTTAAGTTTAGATTGTTAAGTATTATTGGATTTAAGCCGGACTTGAAGCATGTTTGTAGTGTTTGTAATAAAAATATTTCTAAATATTTTAGTATAATGGATGATTGTTTAAAATGTGCTGATTGTGCAACTTTTGATAAAAGTGCAATCCAAGTCACAGAGTCTACGATTAAGTCATTATTTTATATAATTAATTGTGATCCTAAGAAATTATATTCATTTAAAGTTAGTGATGAATCAAAAGCAGAGATTAATTTAATTTCTAAGTTATATTTTAATAGATGTATGGAAAGAGAATATGAGTAATATGATGCGAATTTTGTCATATTATTGCATATTCTTTTTATTGACTTTGGTAATATATGGTAGTATCTTTAATTCAAGAATTATTAATTCTATATTTTAATCTTAATTGTATTTTTTATCTAAAAGTCGATTTTTTGTCTTTTAATAATTTCCCTAATTAAATTGTGATAAATATTTTGGGGAGAATATTTATCAGTAGAAAAGGAGTAATATGAATAAAAGTAATGTATTGAAAGCAGGAATTGTAAGTACAGTATTGCTTGCTACTGTTTTGGGTACAAATGTTAAAGTTTTTGGAGCTACTAATGATGTTATAAATGATGTTAGATATGTTAATAGTACTTTAGTTGATTTTGATTGTAATAAGTATAATGCTAAAATGAGAAATTTGCCTAAAGAGCAATATGATAGATTATCACAGGATGAAAAAGCTAAAGTTGATCAAAATATGATGTTATTTGGAATGTGCTACGGATTGGTTTCTAATGGTCATTCTAATCAATTTGTTGAACCTAATATACCGAGAAAGGTTGATGGTGTTTCTTGGAATTTAGCTAAATCAAAATTAGAGAATAATAATTTAAGGATAGTTGAAAGTTTAAAAAATGGTACAAGTTTCTTTCCTAGAAATGCTTTAGTTGGTAATGAATATGTACAGGCTTTAAATAATTGGAAATTTCCTTTTAAAAAAGAAAAGAATGGATATTATTCTTTTGATAGTAATAAATTATTTGTTGTTAAAGATTATGCTAATAAAAAATTTATTTTGAAATCTGGTAATAAACATGGATTTTATCCATTTAATAATGAAAACGATGATACTAAGAATCCTGATAAACGTAATTTATATTTTACTGCTAGATTTGATATTCCATTTTTGATGACAAAAGATGGGAAGACTTTAAATTCTGAAACTGGCAAATATGATGATATGGTTTTTGATTTTTCTGGTGATGATGATGTTTGGGTATATGTTGATGATGAATTGGTGCTTGATTTAGGTGGTGCACATACTCAGTTAAAAGGAAATATAAATTTTGCTAAAAATAAAGTTTGGTATGAATTAGTTGCAAGTGCGGATCAAAGGAATAATGAGAGAAATGTTGAAAAGAAGGCTTTTCTTAATAAATTATCACAGGGAAAACATACGCTAAAAGTATTTTATATGGAAAGAGCTGGAGGAGATTCTAATCTAAAGGTTACATTTAATTTGCAGAGTTCAGGTGTTAAAGTTAGACATATTGATAAGGAAACTGGCAATATATTGAAAGAAGATTATCAGTCAGGTGAAATAGGAAAAGTTATTAAGACTGCTGGAATGAATTTTGATAATTATGTTTTAATAGAATCACCTGAAAAAGCAGATGTTGTTTTAAAAGAAGAAGAACAAATTGTTAATTATTATTATTCTAAGTTTTATGATATTAATGTAAAATATATTGATATTAATAATAATAAGGAAATTGCTACATCTGAAAGAATGAATAAAAGGGTTAATAGTGAATATGTTACAGATAAAAAAGATATTCAAGGATATACTTTTGTTAAAGTAATTGGAAATCCTGATGGAAAAGTTGTTTCAAATATTGATGTAAAATATTATTATAAAAAGAATTCTACAATAAGGGTGAATTATATTGATAAAAAGACTAAAGAAAAATTGGATAGTAGTATTAATAATGGTCTTGAAGGTGATGATTTTAAATTAGATAGGAAGAAATTTAAAAATTATATATTAATTGAAGGACCTAAAGAAAATATTATTAAGTTTTCAAATAAAGATATTGAAATAAATTATTATTATATTAGAGAGAGTGACTTGATAGTAAAGCACATTGATAAAGATAATAATAAAATTATGGATAAAGAAGTGAAAAAATTGAGGGAAGGTAGTGAATATAATAACGCTAAAAAAGAATTTGATAATTACATTTTAGTGAAAAAGCCTGAAATTGAGAAAGGAATAATTGGAAGAAAAGATATTGAATTAAATTATTTTTATAGAAAATTAAGACATAATTTAAGTGTTGATATGAATATTATTAGAGCTGATATTAAAGGTAGAGTACATGATTATTATGGGAAATTAGTTAAAGCTGATATACCAAATAATGATTTTAAAAATAATTTAGGTGTTGTTATTGAGTATAAGATTGTTGTTAAAAATACTGAAGAGAAAATCGTTGATGCAAGTTTAATTGATTATATTCCTAATGGTTATGTAGCGAGAAGTGAAGATAATTTAGGATGGGAATTTTATGAAAACACTGCAAAAATGTTAATTAAGGATTTTAAACCAGGAGAGAAGAGAGAGTATATATTAAAAATTTATAGAGGTGGGGAGTATGATGTTTCTGATTTGGTAAATAATAATGTTGAAGTTAAAACTATTGATAATTATAAAGAATTGAATTTAGAAGATAATAAAGATAGTAATAAATTATTAATTGTGCCTAAGACAGGTATAAAAGCTGGTGTTTATGGAATAGTTATTAGTGTTTTATTTGGAATCTTTTTTATAATTAAAAAGATAAAGTGTAAAAAAATTAATCAATAATTTGTGAATTAATTATGTTTTAGAAATAAAAACTTGCTAAATATAATAAAAGGTAGTACTATTTAATATATTATATATAAGGAAGTATTAATATATGATAGTTTTTGATTGGAAAAATGAAGTTAATCAAAATGAATTAAATATTGTTGTTGATATGTTAAAAAAGAATGAATTAGTAATTTTGCCAACTGAAACTGTTTATGGTCTTGGAGCAAATGCTTGTTCAAATATTGCTTGTAAAAAGATATTTGAAGCTAAAGGAAGGGCACAGGATAATCCATTGATAGTACATGTTTCTGATATTAATATGATTGAAAAAGTAGCATGTGATTTAAATGAGGTTGAAAAGAAGCTAGTTAAAGCTTTTATGCCTGGACCTTTTACATTGATTTTAAAGAAATCTAAAATGATTTCTGATGTAGCATCATGTAATATGAATACTATTGGTGTTAGAATGCCATCTAATAAAATTATTAATGAAGTTATTAGAAAATGTGGATTTCCTATTGCTGCACCTAGTGCAAACATTTCAGGAAAACCTAGTGGTACTAATGTTTTAGATATTAAAGATGAATTTGATAGTAGAGTAAATGTTATTGTTGATGGTGGCGATTCTGATATAGGAATTGAGTCAACGGTTGTAAAAGTTATTGATAATATTCCTGTTATTTTAAGACCTGGATTTATTACTGAAGATGATATCAAAAAAGTTGTTCGGAATAGTTAAGTTAAGTGATAATCTTTTTAAAAAAGTTGATAACAATACTAAAATTGAAAGTCCTGGTATGAAATATAGGCATTATGCCCCTAATACAAAATGTGTATTAGTTGTGGATAATGAAATTGAAAAGATAAATAGGTTATTAGATAATGGTGATGACATTTTAGTATTGGGATTTGATGAGGATAAGGAATATATTAATACTGATAAATTTTTGTCTATGGGAAGTAGAAAAAATTTGAATTTAGTTTCGAAGAATTTATTTTCAAATTTGAGAAAGATTGATTCTTATAATTGTGATTATGCAGTTATTGAGGGGCTTGAAAAAGTTAATTTAGGATTAAGTATTATGAATAGGTTAATTAGAGCTTGTGAAAATAATGTTATTTAGTGAAAGGATGATTATGTATTTAGTAGTAGGACTTCGGTAATCCAGAACCAGAATATTCTAAGACACGTCATAATGTAGGATTTGATGCTGTTAATTATATTTCAAAGAAATATAATATTGAGGTAAAGAAAAAGGAATTTGATTCTTTAATTGGTAGTGGAATGATTAATGGTGAAAAAGTAATTTTAATGAAGCCACAAACTTATATGAATGATAGTGGTAAAGCAGTTATTCAAGCTATGAATTTTTATAAATTACCAATTGGAAATCTTATTGTTATTTACGATGATATTGATATTAGTGAAGGTGTTGTTAAGATTAGAAAAAAGGGTGGACCAGGTACTCATAATGGTATGAGATCATTAATGGAATATTTGAATAATGTTAATTTTCCAAGAGTTAGAATTGGTACTGGAAAACCTGTTGTTAAAGAGTTACTTATTCAACATGTTATTGAAAAGCTTAGTGATGATAAATATGCGATATATGTTCCTGCAATTGAAAAAGCAGGTAATGCAACAATTGATATTATTGTAAAGGGCGTTGACTTGGCTATGAATTTGAATAATGGAAGTGAGTAATATGTATAAATTATTTATTGATTCATTGAATAATAGAGTTGGAGTTTATCAGAATGGTGAGTTAGTTGAATTTTACGATGATTTAAATAATATAGAGGGTAATATTTATTCTGCTAAAGTTAAGAATATTGTAGATGATATTGAAGTTGCTTTTTGCAATATTGGTATTCAGAAAGATGGCATGCTTCAATCAAAGGATATTGTTGGATTTTCAAAAGGTGATAGGATTAGTGAAATAATCGATAAGAAGAAGTATAGATTGGTTCAAGTTATAAAGAATCTAGTTGAAGATAAGGGACCTAAGTTAACTGAAAAGATTAAATTGACTGGCAAAAATGTTGTTTTGATGTTTGACAAAGGAGTTTATTTTTCTAATAGATTACCTATTAATTATAAGAAAGAATTATTAGATTTATTAAATAGTTATAATTTTAAGTATGGAGTTATTTTTAGATCTTCTTCTATAAATATTTCGGTTGATGAGTTGATTTTGGAAATACAAGAGTTATCTAATAAATTTGATGAAGTTATTAATAAATTTAATAGTTCTTCTAATGTAGAATGTTTATATGATGTTGGTAATGTTGTTGATAAATTGATTAATGATTTATATAGTGATGGTTTAGAAGTTGAAGTTAATGATATTGAAGAACTTGAAATACTTAAATTAAAATATCCTAAGTGTAGTTTTAAGTTTATTGACAAAAATTTAAAATGTAAAAAGAAGTCTAAAGTTATGTTAAAGTCGGGAGGATATTTAATAATAGAGGAAACATTTGCTGGTATAATGATTGATGTTAATTCTGGAAAAAATATAATTAGTAATAAACGTGGTGTATTTTTAGATACTAATATTGAAGCGGCTAGAGAGATTGCAAGGCAAATCAGACTTAGGGATATGTCTGGTATAATTATTGTTGATTTTATTAATTTGAATAATGATGAAGAAAGAAAAATGGTTATTGATTATTTTAATGATTGTACCAAATTTGATAGAGGAAAAGTAAATGTTGTAGATTTTACTAAACTTCGGATTGCTTGAAATTACTAGAAAACCTATTTTTAATAAAAATAAAATTGGAAGCTTTTAAACTTCCAATTTTTCAGACTGTTGACAAAGTATACAAAATATTTTGTTAAACGGTCTTTTCTTTTTTTATTATAGTTAAAAATAACATTAATTTTTACAATAACCAATTAAAGATTAGAAATTGTAGATATTTCTTAGAGAAATCTGTATTTTTTTATTAATGTTATAATTTGAGTAGGTTGTTGTAAAGGAAAAAAGAGAAGTTGAAATAGATTTAGGATATGATACATTAAATATAAAAAATATTTGCATGATAATGAAATATTTGTAGTAATAGCATATAGAAGATATGCAAAATCAAAGACAACAGTACGAAAAAATAGATTTAAATGTATAAAGAAAAGCAATTGTTATATATTTCCAGAAACAGGAGTAATATTAGAATATACAGGAAGAATTGATAGAAATGGTTATAAATATTATAGTAGTAAAGAAAATTGCAATAGTTGTCCAGAAAAAACAGGATGTTGTAATAAAAAATAATACTGAACAATAACATGACATATATGTGAAAAATTAAACGAGGAATATCAATATTTAACTTTTGAGTGTATCAGAAAATACACTTATTATATATTACGATATTATGCAAATGTTAAGAAAACTTGAATTAAATTTGAAAATGTACTATATTCTATTGTGAAAGGAATTTTTTATGATATAAATCTGGTATTATTATAAAATGAAAATAATCAACTAAATATTTTTAAAAAATTACTAAAATGTAATTCAAAAAAAATGAATGTAAAGGATTAATAATTTATGAGTAATGATATAAACGTTCAAACTTTAATTATGGGTAACTTACTAAGATTAGGTGGGACTGGTAGAATGTTTTTGTGTTCAAATGAGCATGGAAATTATATTTTTTAGCCATCAGAGGACAGAGAGAAGCAAAAAAGGATAGATAATAAGGCATATATTCAAGAAGTAGCATATGAAATACAAAAAATTATTGATCCTGCAATGGCAGTCCCATGCCAAGTTGCTACAATAAATGAAATGTTTGGAACAGTTCAAGAACTTATAGATGTAGATAGAACAGCTACTGAAACATTTAGAGATAATGTTATAAATGGAGAAGAATTACAGCAGTCTCAACTTGAAGATGTTTTAAGAGAATATATAGTAGATTATTTAATTTGCAATTATGATACTCATGAGAGAAATTTTATTGTTGATGCAAATGGGAGAGTAAGAGGAATTGATAAAGAACAAGGATGCAGGTTTATAGAAGAAGATAATGCAGATTCGCCATTGTTTAATACTAATTATAATGCTATATATGGAGAAGAGGGGTCGATCTATGCGTTGATATTTGAGAGAATAAGAAATGGAATGATTTCTAAAGATAATATAGACGTTCTAACAAAATATATTCAGCGTATTAATGAAATCCCAAATGAAGAATACATAAAAATATTCCAAAAATATATTGATTCTTTAGATGGAAATAAAGCAAAAGTAACTGATGGTATCATTGAAAGAAAAGAAAGATTAGTAACACTTGTTGAAGAGCTAAAGCAAAATCTTGATAGTAAACCACCTAAATTTACGAAGGATGACTATAAAATTATACGTGGAATATTAAGCAATGAAATAGATATGATTTCTGGATTAAGAAATTATATTCCTAACTTAAGTTCAAGTATTGAAAGTTTAGATGAATATGAAAATGAGTCAGAATTAAACTATAGAATATATGAAGAACTTGCTGAAAGAATTGATAAAAAAGATTTCTCATATATTAAAAATATGAAATGTAATAAATATTTAATATTTACTATTCTAAAACATAGTGAAGATTTCGATTTAAAACCTAATGAAATTATTGATTTAATAGAATCATCTCAAAGCGTTGAGCTAATAAATAAATGTTTAGGAAATCAAAGCTTGATAGAAGACGAAGGAATACGAAGAAAAATAACAGAAATAAAAGAAGAATTATTGATAAAAACTATATATAGTCAAGCGGAAGACGGAATAATATATGAGAGAGGAAAAATAAGGTTTACTGAAGATGAACTTGATTCCATAAAAATTTATATTGGAGAAGATATTGGCTCAGAATTTTATACTGGTGATGACAAAACATATACTATAATAAACGGATTAATGAGATCTGGAATTGTTTTTTCGGAACTAGGACCTCCTAATAGAAACAAAGTATTGTGTTCTATTATAGAAAAGCCAAAAGATTTTTTGCAAATATGTGAAAATTTATATTCTGCTATGCATAAATATGGAAAATGTATTGAAACACCAATACATGCTGTTAGGGCGGAAACGGCAGTTGAAGACTTACTTGATTCGGGAATGACACGTTCTTTTTTTTCAATGACTATTGGTGAAAATGCTTTGCAAGGCTTTTCAAGAGATTATACGAGTGAATTAGAAGCTGATGTTATGAATGGTACAGACTGCATTAATGTTGCAGATATACTGCAAGGCGATTATAGTATGGCAAATGAAAATGAAATTTTAATTGCTCCATATATTCCTTTTGATAGTGAAGTAATAGAAGAAAAACAAGTTGAAAAAGAATTATATGATGATAAAAAAATTATTTGTATGAAAAAGAAATGTCAACTTGAGTTTGCTCATAAACAAAGACTACATGCTTTATCACAAGAAGAAAAAGAAGATTATCAAAATGATCTAAGAATATTAATGGATGAAGACATAAGAAAAATGGCAATTATGTATGTAAATAGCTATGGTGGTACAGTATTTTATGAAGGGCTTAAAGTATATAAAGTATGGAGGGAAGCATTTCAAAAAGTTTTTGCATATAGACAAAGAGAAATTGCATTAGATATAGATAATTCTTTATTAAGTCAAGGTATTACATTTCAACAGATAGGTAAAGGAACAGCTAAAACTTTTTGCAAAAATACAGAAAGAGGCATAAAAGCAATAGATACATTAGAAAAAGGAGTAAGAGCACAAGAAGAAAGAAAATGTGAACTAACTCAGGAAGAAAGGTAAAATGATAAATACTGTTTATACAAATGCATATAAAGAAGTGTTAATTGTAATAAGTAATTTAGTAAAAGAAGATTATGAAAAAATTCCAAAAGAATATATAAAGTTTTTGAAAGAAAACTGTAATAATGAATATGAATTTATATATGATACTTCAAAATCTTTTAATGAACAAGAATTATTGGATGATACAAAATATATATTATTTGGATTGTTTGAAAAATACGGAGCTACAGAAATTCAGAAAGCGAAAATAAATGCTTATAAAATAAACTATAGAAATCAATTAGAAAAACCAAAAATAGAAAAATATAATTCTAATGATATTTTTAAGAATGAACAAGAAAAAAATATTGAAGAGAATGTTATTCCAACAGAAATGATAGTATATAAGGAAAATATATTTAAAAAGTTAATTATAATGATAAAAAGATTTTTTCATAAATAATTATTAAAAATTCATTAAGCCATTCATTTGAATGGCTTAGAATGTTTACAAAGTAATAAAATATTTTGTTAAACAGTATAATAAAATTGGAAGCTATTAAACTTCCAATTTTTCTTTTATTTTTTCTAATTCTTTGTTTCTTTTTATTTTTCGTGTTGTTGTTTTAATTAATTCTTCGTTTGAAATAATAATTTTTCTAATATATTTATAAGCTGGTATTTTTCTATTAACTAGATTTTTTATATCTTCGTTAACTTGTTCAAATATTTCTTCATCTGTTTTATTTGGAAAATATTTTTCTTTATTTTCTGGAAGAATAACTATTTCTGCAAATAAGACAATATCTGAATTTCTATTTAATTTAGTGTTTTCAATATGTCCAAATACCATTGATTCATTAATATATTGAATATCATTTATTAGTTTTTCTAATTCTTCTGGAAAGACTTTTTTACCATTTTTAAAAACTATTACATCTTTTTTTCTACCTGTAACTGATAGGATACCTTTTTTGTCCATCTTGCCTAAATCTCCAGTGTGAAACCATCCATCAATAATTGCAGATTTTGTTGCTTCTTCGTTTTTGTAATATCCAAGCATTACTGCATCACCACGGATTATAATTTCTCCTTCACCTGTTTTATCTGGTTCAAAAATTTTAATTTCTGAACTTGAAAATGGAAAACCTACGCTTCCTGGTTTTTTTACATATTTATTTTCTGCTGCTATAGCGCCTGATGTTTCAGTTAATCCATAACCTTGATATACGTCAAAGCCAAAATCATATAATCCTTGTGCAGTATCTTTATCAAGAGCAGCTCCACCAGCAATGATTGATTGTAAATTAGGACCAATGTTGTCAAAAATTTGTTTAAATACTTTACGTCTTGTTTTTATTGATGTGTGTCTAAATATTTTTCTTAAGAAATTAACTAATTTTAATTTTTTCTTTTTTTCTAATTCTTTAATAATTCTTTTATAAATCATTTCAATTACTAGAGGGACACATACAAAACCTGTTATATTATAATCTTTGATGTTACTTGCAAAATATTTTAATCCATCGCAGAATATTAGTGTGACACCAAGTGATGATCCAAATAAAAATGTTATGATACTTTCAAAAACATGGTGTAGAGGTAGAAATGACAAAAATCTACTTCCTTCTGGCACATAAAACATTTTTTTTGTATCGTTGATAACTGTACAAATTGATTTTTGTGAAAGCATAACTGCTTTTGAAATACTTGTGGTTCCTGATGTGAAAATCATTACTGACATTTTTTCGTTATCTATTTTTATGTTGTTATATTCTGTATGATCAAGTTTTCTAGATTTATCTAATTCTTCTGAATAAAGTAGTGAATCTTCAAATTTCTCGTCAAAACAGATTTTGTTTTTACATGAAGTTATGGCTTCATGGTATTGTTTCGCATAGATTATTGTATCTGCTTCACTACGTTCTAATAAATCTGAAACTTCATTTAATGGTATTGATTTATCAAGTGGTACAACTTCTATATTTGAAGTTGTTGCTGCTAAATATGAGACACACCATTCATATCTGTTAGGAGATATTATTGCAACTCTTTTGAAATTGTTTTTTAGCATATATGCTCCAAAATCTTCAATATCTGTTACAAATTCTTCAAATGTTTTTACAATTAATTCTTTATCAGTTGGTTTTAGTTTATATTCAAATGCTGATAATTTTAAATATTTATTTTTGTATAACTGTATAAGATCACGTAAATCTTTAAGGTTGTCGCTTTCATATACATTGTTTTTCATTTTTAAATTATATTTCATAAGGAATACCTTTCTAAAAATATTCATGTTAATTATATATTAAATACTAATATAGTTTCAAGTTTTTGTTACTAGTTGAATTGTTGGTTGGTAATTGCTATAATTTTTTGAATGAATTATAGTGGAGAGATTGAAATGGATTTTAGTAAAACTTTAAATTATGAACTTATTAGAGCTAAGATTAAGAATATGTATATTTTGATTAGAGATGGTAAAGTTATTGTAAAAGTTCCTAGAAGTATTTCAGATAATCGAGTTATCGATTTTATCAATTCTAAAGAAGATTGGATTGTGAAGAAACTTAAAGAAGTTGAAAAAAAATCGGTTAAAGAAAAAAATTTTGTTAGTGGTGAAGTCTTTAAAATTTTAGGAAATAATTATATATTAAATGTGGAACGTGGTGATTTTAAAAAGTCCATTGTTAATATGGAAAATGGATTTATTAATGTTTTTGTGAATGAAGATTCTTCAGTCGATAAAATAAAAGATTTGATAGATAAAATGTATTATAAATTGGCTATAGTTGTTGTTGATAAATCTGTAGATATGTGGAAAGGTGTACTTAATATTGCTCCTAATGTTGTTGTAATAAAAAAATTGAAAACTGCATGGGGAAAGTGTAATTCAAAAGGGAAGATTACTATTAATCCTGATTTAATGAAATATGATCAAAGAGTTGTTGATTATGTTGTATTACATGAATTCTGCCATTTAAGATATATGAATCATTCTAAGGATTTTTGGAATATGGTTAGTAAATATATGCCAGACTACAAATTATTAAGAAATGAATTGAAAAATGTATATTGACACTAAATATAAATTTTTTTATAATGAAATCACTATACGAAATATAAAGGAGGCTACTATGGATAGATTACGTGGTTTTGAAATTGCTAAAGGATGGGAAGATAAAGGTATTAATTTGCCTAAGCGTTCTACAAAAAATTCAGCTGGATATGATGTGGAGGCTGCAGAAGATATTATAATTCCTAAATTTACTCCAGGTATTAAACCAACATTGATACCTACTGGTCTTAAAGCATATTGCCAACCTGATGAGTGCTATTTATTATTAAATAGAAGTAGTGGTCCTAAAAAAGGATTTTTAATGGCTAATAGTGTTGGATTAGTTGATTCTGATTATTACGGAAATGAAGGAAATGACGGACATTTTTATTTTGCATATTTTAATTGTAGTGATCATGATATTGAAGTTAAAAAAGGTGATAGTATAGGTCAAGTTTTGTTTACTAAATATTTAGTTGTTGATAATGATAATGCCGCAGGTGTTAGAGTTGGTGGTTTTGGATCTACTGACAAGAAATAATTAAATATTTGTAATATATAAATAGAGTTAATATGACTATATTACTTTATAAGCTCTTTTATAGGAGTTATATTATGAAAAATTTTTTAAAAACTTACAAATCAGTTATTATTTTATTAGTTGCGATAATAATTGGAACAATCGTTGGATTGGTATTTAAAGAAAAAGCAGCTATTTTAAGTCCATTTGGGGACATTTTTATTAATCTGATGTTTATTATCATAATACCATTGGTATTTTTAAGTATTACGACAGCAATTGCTAAAATGAAGCAACCTAAAAGATTAGGTAAAATTATGGTTATAACAGTAATTATGTTTTTACTTACAGGATTGATTGCTTTATTAGTTGGTGTTTTTTCTACTTATAAAGTTAAATTAATTGAAACAAAAGATTCTGAAACAATTAAAAATTCATTGGTTTCAGTGGAAGAGCAAGAGCAAAAAGACAAAAAAGAGGATGAATCAATATTGCAAATAGTTGCAAATACATTAACTGTTAATGATTTTTCTAAATTGTTGTCTAAGTCAAATATTATAGCTTTAATTGTTGCATCTATTTTGTTTGGAATTGCAATGAATATGGCTGGTGATTCTGCAAAACCAGTAGAAGAATTTTTAGATTCTTGTTATGCTATAATATTAAAATTAAATCAAATCGTAATTTGGTATGCACCAGTAGGACTTGGTTGTTATTTTGCAACTATGGTTGGAAAGTTTGGTGAATCAATTGCAGTTGGTTATGCTAAATTATTTGTAATTTATACTATTGTAGCATTGTTGTTTTATGTAGTATTTTATACTATTTGTGCATTTATTGCTGGAGGAAAGAGGGGAGTTGTTGCTTTTTGGAAAAATATAATACCTTCTACATTAACAGCTGTTGGAACATGTTCTTCTGCGGCTTGTATACCAGTAAATATAGAAGCAAGTAGAAAGATGGGAATATCTGATGATATTTCTGGAACTGTTGTATCTCTTGGTACAAGTTTTCATAAAGATGGTTCTATGATAGGATCAGTATTTAAAATTATGTTTTTAGTTTGTTTGTTTGGAATTAATCCAGGAATTGGTCAAATAATTGGTGTTTCAATATTGGCAAACTTATTAATAACGGGTGTTCCAATAGGTGGTGGAACTATTTCTGAAATGTTAATTTTAACAATGATGGGATTTCCTTTACAAGCATTACCAATATTAACAGTTATTGCAACTTTAATTGATGCACCAGCAACATTATTAAATGCAGCTGGAGATCCAAATGTATCTATGTTAGTAGCAAGAGCAGTTGATGGTAAAGATTGGATGGATAAAAATAAAATAAATAATAAAGAAATAAAAGAATAATAAATACATCAGAGGGGCAATTAATTTATTAATTGCTCTTTTATATAAATATTAAAGGAGTTGTTATATGCAAGAGTTAAAAATTAAAGGTATTTATAGACATTATAAAGGAGACTTTTATTTTGTTGAAGATATTATATATCATAGTGAAACTGGTGAAAAAATGGTAGCTTATAGAGCTTTATATGGTGAAAATAAATTGTGGTGTAGACCATATGATATGTTTTTAGAAGAAGTTAATAAAAATGGTCAAAAATATAGATTTGAACTTCAAAATATTAAGAGTGTTAAAGAGAATTAATATTTAATGGGATGGATAAATGTTGGAATATTATAGTGTTAGTTTAGGAAAAGAAATAAATGATATAAAAAAAGTTGATAAATTTGATTACGATTCTTCTAAAGTATATTTTCTTTCTGATATAAATTATGAATTTGATAATGGAAAAGGAGACGAAAAATTAATATTTACATTTGATTGTTCTAATTTGTTAAATAAAAAGAATAAAATTTTTAATAAAATTAAGCATATTAATAAAAAAGTTAAGAAAGAAATTGAAACATCTTTTAGAGTTATAGTTTTTAATAGTTCTGAAGAATATAAAAAAGATGTTTTTGATTTGATTAGAGCTATTAAGATTGTTTTAATGAAAAGTAAATTTGATAAATATGAGTATATTTATGATGTTGCTTGTGATTATTTGGATAATGAGTTTATTTGTAAAAATATTTGTGATTTTAAGAATGATAAATGTTTTGCAAAGAGAGATTTTAATTGTACTTGTGGATGTTGTCGACATTTTAAACATTTTTTTTCGAATAAATTAGTTCAATGTGAATATTTAATTGATAAGCATTGTTCTGCAAAATGTTTACCATGCAAAATGTTTACATGTGATGAAATTATTAAGAGGAAGAACATTAAATATAGATTTAAAGATGTATTTTTGTTGGATAAATTTTTTAATCCTATACAGAAAGTTGTAATATTAATGAATTGTTTTAATACGAAGGAAATAATTCTTAAGAGATTGATGATGTTTGGATAAATATTTTTTAGTAATTATTGATGTTTAGTTACCTGTTTTTGAAATAATATTTTAATTTAATTATTAAGATAATTTCATAATTGAAATATCATATTGCGTATTTGACTTTACTTTAAGCCTAAAAAGTGCTATAATAGTAATGTGTAAAAGATTGAAAATTTATATTTTACAGATTACATAAAAAGGAAGGTGCTGTATGTTTAGAATTGGTGATAACATTGTATATCCGATGCATGGTGCAGGGACAATAGATTCTATAGAAGAAAAAGAAATATTGGGAGAGAAACTACAGTATTATGTTATTAAGATGCCAGGAGAAGTTAAAGTTATGGTTCCTACATCAAAGGCTGAGTCTTTAGGTGTAAGAGGTATAATAGATGAGACTGGTGCTAAAAATGTATTAAAATTATTAGAACAAGATGAAACAGAAATGTCTCAAAATTGGAATAAGAGATATAGAGATAATTTGGATAAAATGAAAACAGGTGATATTTATCAAGTTGCTGATGTTGTAAGAAATTTGACATTCCAGCAAAAAGAAAAAGGAACATTATCAACTGGAGAGAAAAAAATGCTTAGTAATGCTAGATTAATATTAGTAAGCGAATTAGCTTTAGCAGAAAAGACTCCACAGGATGAAGTTGAGCGTTTAATTGATAATAAAATTGAAATGTCTTATAAAGAGTACAGAGTGCCAACAGAAGCTACAATTGATTTACAAAAAAGTGCTGTTACAAAGTTTATTCCTTTTGATAATGGAACAACTACTGTTTAAAAAGTATAAGGCAAAGGAAATATTATTTTAGCTTGTATTTCCTTTGCTTTTTATTTGATTATGTAGTTATGTACAATTTTTATTTTGAAAGGCTGATTAATGGAGAGATATAATGATGAAATATTGGATGAAATAAGATCACGTAATGACATTGTTTCTACGATTTCTCAATATATGACATTGAAGAGAAAGGGTAGAAATTATTTTGGTCTTTGTCCATTTCATAATGAAAAGTCACCATCTTTTTCGGTGTCACCTGATAAGCAAATTTTTCATTGTTTTGGTTGTGGTGTTGGTGGAGATGTTATTAATTTTGTAAAAAAGATTGAAAATATTGGATTTTTGGATTCAGTGAGATTGTTAGCTGAAAAAAGTGGAATTCAATTACCTAATGATATTAGCAAAGCAGAAGAAGAAAGTATTAAATTAAAAAACAGAGTTTATAAAATTAATGAATTAGCAGCAAAATTTTATCATGAAAATTTATATAAACCTACTTCTAAAATTGCACAGGATTATATAAAGAAGAGGAAATTGAATAATGCTACTTTAAAATCTTTTTTAATAGGTTATTCATCAAATAGTAGCAATGAATTACTTAGATATTTAAAGGAACAGGGATTTACTGAAGAAGAGCTTGTAGCATCTTGTTTAATTGGAAAATCTGAGAGAGGCTATTATGATAAGTTTAGAAATAGATTAATGATTCCGATTAGAGATGAAAGAGGTAGGTTTATTGCTTTTGGTGGAAGAGTTCTTGATGATAGTAAACCTAAATATATTAATTCTCCTGAAAATATTGTTTATAGTAAAGGGAGAAATTTATTTGGTTTGAATGTTGCAAAAGATGGTGTTCATGGACCTTTGAAAAGATTATTGATTGTTGAAGGATATATGGATGCAATTTCATTATATCAAAGGGGTATTACAAATGTTGTGGCCTCTTTGGGAACTGCATTGACTGATTCTCAGGGGAGATTACTTAGGAGAAATACGGAACAGGTTATATTGGGATATGATGCTGATGGTGCAGGTCAACAAGCAATTATAAGAGGTATGGAAATTTTGAAAAGTATGGATATTGATATACGTATTCTTCAAATTTCTGGAGCTAAAGATCCTGATGAATATGTGTTAAAGTTTGGACCTGAGAAAATGTTAAAAGCAATGGATGATGCCATTTCAGGAGTTGAGTTTAAAATAAAAGTTTTGAAATCTAATCTTGATTTAAATAATGTTAATGATAAAGTTAAATTTTTAACTGAAATTGCTAAGATCCTTTCTAATGTTGATAATAATATTGAGAGAGAAGTTTATATTGATAGAATTGCGAAAGTTTACGAGATTAGTAAAAATGCGATAATTGCTGAAGTTGATAAATTGTTGTATAAAAGTTCTACTGGAGCTATGAATTTTGAAAAGTCAAATATTGTTTTAAAAAGTTCACAGGATTCTAAAATAGATGTTGCAACTAGAAAACGTGAAGGAATGGTTGTGTATTTGCTAGTTGATTATACTAAATTGTCATTTGATAGAATAAAAAGAGTTGTTGATTTAGATTTAATAAAATCTGAAAAAAATAGAAAAGTTATTGGAATTTTATATAATAGAATTGATTTAAATAATATGCCTGAAAATATAATTTCATTATTTGATGATGAAGATGATATTAATTATATTAGTGGGATTTTATCTTATGATTTTGAAATTAGTGATGCAAATAAAGCAATTGAAGATATTGAAAAGATTTATTATAAAGAAAAATTAATTGCTTTGAGAAATGATTTGATTTTAAAATTAGAAAATAGTGTAGAAGAAGTTAATAAAAAAGATATTGAAAGTGAATTAACAAATGTAGTTTTGGAATTGGCGAAAATGAAATAGGAGGGACTATAATGTCTAGAAAAAAAGAAGTGGAAAATGTTGAAAACATTGATAATATAGAGAATATTGAAGATATGAATTCTAAATTGTCTAAAAAAGATAAGAATGATAATGCTACTGTATCAAAAATTGATCAAATTGTTAACAATGTTAAAGATAAAGGGAAAATTGATTATAGTGAATTAGCGGCACAGCTTGGTGATTTTTCTCCTGATGAAATGGAAAAACTATTTGATAAACTTGAGAAATTAAATATTCAAGTTGCTAATGAGACTGTTGACCTTGATGATGAAGAACCAAATATTGAGGATTTAGAGGAAGTTGAAGATTTAGATATTTCAGATGTTAATATTGATACGTTAGAAGGTATTAGTGTTGATGATCCTGTAAGAATGTATTTAAGAGAGATTGGTAAAATACCTCTTTTGTCTTTTGAAGATGAGCTTAAATATGCTAAATTATCTTATGAACATGATGAAGCAGCTAAGCAAAAATTGACAGAATCTAATTTGAGATTAGTTGTTAGTATTGCTAAAAAGTATGTTGGAAGAGGAATGTTGTTCTTGGATTTGATTCAAGAGGGAAATATGGGATTGATTAAAGCTGTTGAAAAGTTTGATTATACTAAGGGATTTAAATTTAGTACATATGCTACTTGGTGGATTAGACAGGCAATTACTAGAGCAATTGCAGATCAAGCTAGAACTATTAGAATACCTGTTCATATGGTTGAGACCATTAATAAGTTGATAAGAACTTCAAGACATTTGTTGCAACAGAATGGTAGAGAACCAACACCTGAGGAGATTGCTGTTGAAATGGAAATTCCAGTTGAAAAGGTTTTGGAGATTCAAAAAATAGCTCAAGATCCAGTTTCTTTAGAAACTCCTATAGGTGAAGAAGATGATAGCCATTTAGGTGATTTTATTCCTGATGATGATTCACCATCACCACAGGATGCTGCTTCTTATACAATGCTTAAGGAGCAATTAAATGAGGTGTTGGAAACTTTAACACCTAGAGAAGCGAAGGTTTTAAGATTAAGATTTGGTCTTGATGATGGAAAGGCTAGAACGTTAGAAGAAGTTGGAAAAGAATTTAGTGTAACTCGTGAGAGAATAAGACAGATTGAAGCTAAAGCTTTAAGGAAATTGAGACATCCTTCAAAGAGCAAAAAATTAAAGGAATATATGTAGACATCTTGTAATTTGAAGGGGTTTGTGTTAAAATGAGTGAAGTTAAAAAGTATTATTACTTTTTTCCTTGCTTATTTTAATGATAAGCTATAATCCAAGAGGAGGTGAATAATAATGAATAAGTATGAAAGTGTTATCATTGTTAATCCTAATGTAGATGAAGAAGGCATCAAAGCTTTAGAAAAGAAGTTTACAGATATTATTAATAATGATGGTAAGTTAGAAAAAATTGATAACTTAGGAAAAAGAAAGTTAGCTTATGAAGTTAAGAAAAATAATGAAGGTATTTATTTAGTTTTAACATTTGAAGCTAATGCAAACTTGATTGAAGAACTACAAAGAAATTACAGAATTACTGATGAAGTTATTAAATTTATTGTTATCAAAATAGAAGAATAATTTTAATTAGGGCGCTTAGAAAGGCAATTTTATGAATAAGGTAATTTTAATTGGTAGATTAACTAGAGATCCTGAAGTTAGATATACTCAAGCAAATAATACAATGGTTGCATCTTTTTCTTTAGCAGTTAATAGAAGATTTGCTAGAGAAGGTGATGGACAAACAGCTGATTTTCTAAATTGTGTTGCTTGGTCAAAGACTGGAGAATTTATTAGTAAATATTTTAAAAAGGGTCAACAAGTTGGAGTTGTTGGTAGAATTCAAACTAGAAGTTGGGATGATCAACAAGGACAAAAACATTATGCAACAGATATAGTTGTTGAAGAAGCATATTTTGCTGATTCAAGAAGAGATAATGGTGGCATGATGGATGGAGATAATCCATTTGCTACAGAAAATTTTGATGCTAACAATGGTGCTGATACTTCTGATTTTGAAGTTTCATCTGGTGATGATTTACCATTTTAGTAAATATAATAAGGAATGGGGGCGAAAATAATGGCAGATAAGAGAAATAATAGAAGAAATAATAAAGATTATGATGATGATTACAGAATCAAAAAAATAAGAAAAAAAGCTTGTCCTTTATGTTCTGATAAAGATTTAGTATTAGATTACAAAAATCCAGAACAATTAAAGAAATTTGTTAATGAAAGAGGTAAGATTCTTCCAAGAAGAACAACTGGAGCTTGTGCTAAACATCAAAGAGATATTACTATTGCAGTAAATAGATGTAGAGCAATTGCTATGTTACCATATTCACAAAACTAAGATAAGTTAAAAGATGGGTTCATTTATAATGTTCCCATCTTTTTATTTTATATTATTTTAATTTGATATTCCATGATGAATTTCTGGTGTATTATCATCTATTGGAAGCATTTTATAACCATTTTTTTGACAATATTCGATGATTCTTGGTAATGCTTCTAGGATCTTTTTGTTTGTTCCAAAATCGTGCATTAATACAATATTTGAACGGTTTGGTCTTAATTCTTTTACTACGTTGTTGTAGCAATCATCTGCTGTTCTAGCTCGTCCTGCATCATCGTCATCAACATTCCAATCATAGTATTTATATCCACGTTGTTTTGCAGTTTTTGTTATTCTACTCATTATTCCTTTTGAATATCTTTTGCTTATTGTGTTTGAGCTACCACCTGGAAATCTAATATAATGTGAATCAAATCCAGTATCAGCTTTTACTTTTGCCCTTAATTTATCAATACCATCCAAATATGAATTATCATCTTTATATGCAATAGCATAATTGTGATCATACGCATGTAGTCCTATTGTGTGTCCTTCATTTACTTCACGTTGTAATGTTGCTTTATTATAGTTTCCTGAGTTTATAACAAAGAAAGTTGCTTTTACATTGTATTTTTTTAGTATATCTAATACTGAGTGAGTTATACTACTTGGTCCATCATCAAATGTTAAATATGCAATACTTTTTCCATTTGATGTAGATGTTTGGGATGTTGTAGTTTTATTTTCCTTTTCTGTATTTGCTGGTTTGCTCTCAGTCGTTTTGTTTTCCAAAATTTTATTTTCAGTTGTTTTGTTTTGAGTTTGTGAAGGGGTAGTAGCGATATTATTTGTTGTTTCGTTTTTTGTGTTTAATTTAGTAGTGTCAGTTTCTGAATTATTTTTTTGTGTTGTATTTTGAATTTCTTGTTGTGATGTACTTGCAATTGTTTGTGAAGTATTGATTGTTTCATTTTTAGCAAGTAGATTGTCCCAAGAAAATGCAATTTGAACTGATATTAAAATTAAAGAAATTATAAAAATTAATATGGGTAATAGTGATAATTTTATTTTTGCAGTGTGTGTATTTTTTACATCATATAGATAAAATGTCTTGTCATTTAAATGTTTAATTTTATTATTTGAATATATTGCTATAATGATTGTTAGACCAATTAGGGCAATGATTTCTGCGATTATCATTCTTGCTTCTACTGATAATGATAGTATTAAATTATTCATTAGAAATCTCCTTTATTTTATGTGAATTATTGTATTTATTGATGAGATAAGTATATCATTTTTGTAAAAATAATTCTATAAGATATTAATATTTGAAGATGTATTTTATTTGATTTTACTATGTAATTATGATAAAAATATAATGATTGGAGATTATTATGAATGAGGTAAAAAATAGAAAATCTAGGCAATCTAATAATGTGAAAAGAAGAGTTAAACAACCTAAAAAAAATATTGCTAAAATAGGAATAAAAATTAAAATCTTTGCTTTTTTGTTAGTTGTTGTCGCTATTATAATGATATATTCTAATTTTTCTAGTCCGGCACGTGTTATTAGGGCGTTTTATAAAAATGTTAATAATCATAAATATGAAGAGCTTTATAATTTAGTAGAAACTGATATGAGTAAAGAAGAATTTACGAATAAGATGAAAAGTGTTTATGATGGAATGGAAGTTTCAAGTGCATGGGTTACAATTTCAATTAATTTAAAAAATAGTGATGTGGTTAATTTAAAATATGTGACTAATTTAAATACAGTTGCAGGTAAGTTGACTTTCTCTAATAAGTCTACATTGGTTAAAGTTAATGGTAAATACAAAATTAAATGGGATAATTCTTTTTTATATCCTAAGTTAAAAAATAATCAAAAGATAAGAGTTTCTACTTTAAAAGCTAAAAGAGGAGCTATTTATGATAGAAATAAAAATATACTTGCTAAAGATGCTAAAGCTTATTCTATAGGTATTGTTGCGGGAAAGATTAAAAGTGATGATGACTTAAGAGCAATTTCAAAATTGTTGAATATAACATATAAAGATATAAAAGCTGAATTAGCTAAACCATATGTTGTTGATGGTACTTTTGTTCATTTGAAAAATATTGATAGGGAGCAACAAGAGCTAAAGACAGCATTGCTTAAAATACCTGCTGTTAAGATAATTGATTATGATATTAGAGAGTATCCATATAACGAAAAATTATCAACATTGTTAGGATTTGTGCAAAATGATGATGGAAAGTCAGGATTGGAATTAACATTTAATTCTCAACTTAAGGGACTTAATGGATGTGAAATTTATGTTGATGATGATGGAATTAATGTTGATACTATTTTGAAGAAAGATAGGGTTAATGGTAAAAATATTGATTTAACTATTGATGTGAAATTACAAGAGTTAATATATGAAAAATTTAAAGATGTTGAAAGTGCGACTGTTGCAATGAATTATACTACAGGTGAGATTTTGGCATTAGTTAGTACACCAAGTTATGAAACAAATAAAATTTCTTTAGGGATTAGTGATAATGAGTGGAATGAAATTGTTAATAATAAGAAAAAGCCACTATTTACTAGATTTTTGAGTAAATATACTCCTGGATCTACAATGAAGCCAATAGTTGCTGCTATTGGGCTTGATACTGACTCGTTTACTGATATTGAAAACTTTGGAAAAAGTGTTAAGAGTTGGCAAAAGGATTCGTCTTGGAAAGATTTTTATGTTACTACATTAGAGGTGTATAATGGAGAATCTAATTTAGAAAAAGCTTTAATACATTCTGATAATGTGTATTTTGCAAAAGCTGCTTTAAAGATTGGTAAAAATTTGTTTAAACAAGAACTTGATAGATATGGGTTTAATAAACTTTTAAATTTTGAACAGAATACAGATATTTCTGTTTATGGAAATATTGATAGTGAAGCTAAATTAGCTGTTTCTGGATTTGGACAGGGAGAAATGGAAGTTAATCCTATATTTATGGCTAAAATATATTCTGCTTTTGCTAATAATGGAAATGCTGTAACACCTTATATTTTACAAAAGGAAGGAAATGATCAAAATACTGTTAATAGTGTAAATTTAATTAAACCTCTTACTGCTGATAAGATAAAAAATGATTTAAAAAAAGTAATTGATGAAGGAACTGGAAAGTTGGCTAAGATTGATGGAAAAAATTTATATGGTAAGACAGGTACTGCAGAAATTAAAATGACTAAAGATGATAAATCTGGTGAAGAGATTGGTTGGTTTAATGTTTTTGATGATAATAAATTATTAATTGTTAATATGGTTGAAAATGCGAAGAAATTAAATGGTAGTAAATTTAGTGTAAAAAATTTAAGAGAAGTATTTGACAAGTATGTTATAATAAATAATGTTAATTAATGAGGCGTTAATTGACAATTATTAGAAAAATAATGAAAGGTAGGTAAAAATGAAGAGTGTTATTTTAAATGTTGGAGGAATGACTTGCAGTGGTTGTTCTGCTGGGCTTGAAAAATATTTGTCTAAACAGAATGGTATTGTTAGTGCAAGTGTTAATTTAGTTTTAGCTACAGTTAAGATAGAATATGATGAAACTATTTTAGATATTAATAAATTGAATAAGTTTATTAAAGAAGCTGGTTTTACATCATATGGTGAAGAATATAATAAAAATAAGAGAAAGCCTGAAAGATTAACTTTAATATTATATACATTTTTGACTATATTATTAATGTATATTTCTATGGGAAATATGTTTAAGCTTCCAATGTTAAGTACTTTTGATATGCATCATAACCCAATTGTATATTCTATAAGTTTAGCAGTTATTACTTTCTTATATTTTATATATGGCTTTGATATAATTAAAAGTGGTGTCAAAAATCTTATTAATAAGATGCCTAATATGGATTCATTAATTATGATTGGCGTTATAGTTAATTATTTGTATAGTTTATTTAATATGATTCTAGTGTTTAGAGGTAATATTAATGGATTACATCATTTATATTTTGAAGCTTCAGCAATGACTATATTGTTTGTTAAAATTGGTAGATTTATTGATAAAAGTAATAGAATTAAAGCTACTGATGCTGTAAAGGGGTTAGTTTCTGTTACACCTAAAAAAGCAATTAAATTAGTTAATGGTGAAGAGAAGACTGTAACAATTAATGAGATTTCAAAGAAAGATATTATCGTATGTAGACCTGGTGAAAAAATTGCAGTTGATGGTATTGTTAGAAAAGGAAGAACAAATATTAATGAGTCTTTAATTACTGGTGAGAGTAAACCTGTTCATAAAGAAGTTGGAGATGAAGTGGTTGCTGGTTCTATAAATTGTAATGGCTATATTGAGTATGAAGCTGTAAGAATTGGCAGAGAAACGAATATTTCAAATATAGTAAAGATGGTTGTTGAAGCAACTAATAGTAAAACTGATATTCAAAGATTTGTTGATAAAGTAAGTGGAATATTTGTTCCTGCAATCTTTATAATAGCTATTTTAGCTGGAATTTTAAACTTTGTAGTAATAAAAGATGTTGCAAATGCTATTAATGTTTTTGTAACAGTTTTAGTTGTTGCTTGTCCTTGTGCTCTTGGTATTGCTACGCCACTTGCAATGGTTGTTTCTATAGGAAAGTTGAGTAAAAATGGTATTTTTATAAAATCTAGTGAAAGTTTAGAGATTCTTAAAAATATAAAAAATGTTGTTTTTGATAAAACAGGTACTTTAACAAATGGAAAATTCAGTGTTGTTGATAAAAATATCAATGATGATAATATGGTGATTTTACAAAGTATTGAATTTAATTCAAAACATCCAATTGCTCAAAGTATTTGTGAATATTCTGATTTTTCTAAGCTTAAACTAGATAATTTTAGAGAAATTGAAGGATATGGTGTTCAAGCTGATATAGGTAATATCACATATTATGTTGGAAGTTCTAAATTTGTTAAAGAACAATGTGTTGATAATATTTATATTGAAGATGAAAAAAGGTTTTTGGATAAAGGTTATACAATTATTTATCTATTTACAAATGAAAAAGTTCTTGGAATTGTTGGATTAGCTGATACAGTGAAAGCTGGTGTTAAAGAGCTTATTACAGAATTAAAAAATATGAACAAGAATGTTTATATGTTAACTGGTGATAATGAAGCTTCTGCTAAAATCATTGCTAATGAAATTGGTATTGATAATGTAGAGAGTAATTTGACACCTAAACAAAAATTAGTTTATATAAGTAATTTGAATGAAAATACTAATTCAGTAATGATGGTTGGTGATGGAATTAATGATAGTCCTTCACTAAAAGCTGCAGCGATTGGGGTAAGTGTTGAAGGTGGAAGTGATATTAGTGCTGATTCTTCAGATATTATATTAATGAATTCTAATATGGAAATAATTTCATTATTATTGAAAGTCGGTAATAAAACTAATCGAATTATTAAACAAAATTTATTTTGGGCAGTTTTTTATAATTGTTTAATGATAGTTGTTGCAACAGGTTTATTACCAATACATATTAATCCGATGATTGCTAGTATGGCTATGATGATGAGTAGTTTAATGGTTGTATTTAATAGTTTAAGATTATTATAGTAATTTATTTAAGTTTGACTATTGCAATTTGATGGCTAATATGCTATTATTATTAATAGTCAGTGAAAAATAAGCATAGGAGGTGCGAATAATGGCAAAGTGTGAGTTTTGCGAAAAGACAATGTCAACAGGAAATAGAATTAGTATTGCTCGTTCACATGTTAGTAGAAGAGCTTTGAGAACTTTTAAACCAAACTTAAGAACAGTTAAAGTTAATGTTGATGGTGAAAATAGAAAGATGACAGTATGCGCTAAATGCTTACGTTCATTCAAAAATGCAGCTAATGATTAATTAGGATATGATAGAGCACTATTTAGATAGTGTTCTTTTTTTTGCTAGAATTTTAATTGACCGATAAATATGAAAATTATAAATTGATAATTGTTTGTTATTATGTTATTATTTATTGGTAGATTATTAAAAGTGAAGGATATATATGTTAAGTAAAATTGTAGAAATTAATGTTTGGCATGTAATTAGGAGAATTTTAGTTTCAATTACAATGTTGATTGCAATTATTTTCTTTATGCAAATTGCACCTGGATATG
>ERZ773003.483-NODE-483-length-28992-cov-35.256626_pt1 | contig 28992 bp, 24 predicted proteins | sample MGYA00580668_ERZ773003 | MGnify/ENA primary metagenome ERZ773003 (study PRJEB29015, sample SAMEA2738002) | human oral metagenome | biome: human oral; feature: human-associated habitat; material: dental | place: China | collected 2126 ...
GGCCCGGGCGCGGTTGGCCCGCCCCAAGATCCGCAAGCCGGCGCCGACCCGGCCCTGCGCGAGCGGGTCGTCGACCTGCTGGAGGATCGGGTCAGTCCCAGGCAGATCGCCGCCCGCCTGCGGTTCGAGAACCCCGATGATGAGAGCATGCGCATCTGTCACGAGCAGATCTACCAGGCCCTGTACGTTCAGGGCGCCGGCAGCCTGCGCGCCCAGTTGCGGGTGGAAAAGGCCCTGCGCACCGGACGCACCCGCCGCATCCCCCGCTCCCCGCTGGCCGGACTGCCCAAGCCCAGGGGCAAGAGCTGGATCCGGGGCGCCACCATCAGTCTGCGCCCGCCCGAGGCCGACGACAGGGCCGTCCCCGGGCACTGGGAGGGCGACCTGGTCATCGGCGCCGGCGGGCGCAGCGCCCTGATCACCCTGGTGGAGCGCACCAGCCGCTTCGTGCTCATACACCGCCTGGGCGCCGGCCACGACTCCCAGACCGTCACCACCGCCTTGCAGACCATGGTCGCTGACCTGCCCCGAGCCGTAAGGGCCTCGATCACCTGGGACCAGGGAAGCGAGATGGCCCGGCACGCCGCCTTCACCGCCGCCACCGACATCCCGGTCTACTTCGCCGACCCCCACAGCCCCTGGCAGCGCCCCACCAACGAGAACACCAACCGCCTGATCCGCGAGTACCTCCCCAAAGGCACCAGCTTCACCGATGTCACCGACACCCAGGTCCAAGCCATCCAGGACCGCCTCAACCGCCGACCCCGCATCGTCTTGAACGGACAGACCCCAACTGAGAAACTCAACGACATCATCAACGGTGCAAACACCACCAGACCCCACCGACGTTCATACGAAATATATAATCTGAATCATGGAATAGGGAAAGTTATATATGTTGTACATTATAACACTTTTAGTTTGCTGGACTTGTTGGTCTCTAGCTCGATCTCTTCGACATCGAAGCGTGGTTGAAAAAATTCTGCTGTCTAATGCCATAATACGTAAAGTCATCAATGAGTGCGCGTCGGAAGGTAATATCTTAGTCGATCTAAGAGCAATAGTTTCTGCAGGGAGGAAGGAATGTCGAAGTGTTCTTTTTCGTAGAGCGTTGTTTCTTTCAACATTAGTTTTCATTTCGGCGTTAACTGATGTCCCGATTGTTGTGCTCAGCATTTTTTATCTGGCGATCATAACATTTCAAACAGTTCCTTCGCACTGGGGATTTTACGACAGGGTCGGACAAACTTCTCTCAAGTCCGTGACCGAAACCAATTATGATGTGCTTGCTACTATATCCGCGATGATTATACGCGCGACTACTAACCTTTGCTCCGTCTGGATGATTTTGCTTTCTGGTAGATGCGATTATAGCGACGGAGGATTGTACAGATGGTTGCTCGCCGGAATCGGTCTAACAGGCTTATATCAAGGACATAGAATCCCGGCGATGCTGTTACAAACTAGACGTAAGAACAGTGACGATAGGTCAATGGGTTTCTCCGTCGATGCAGACGAAACATCGATCGTATATCTGAGATCATTTGACGACGATAGGCTGAAAATTCCGTCGATTATAATAGATGGTCCTGCCGGAGGTTTTTTCAAAACTAAGCAGTCTTTTGAGCACATCATCGCCAAGCTTCCCGACTTGTATGGTTGTCGATTAGTTGCTATCGGCCGTCCGGGAGAGCGTTTCATGCCACTGGGTGCGGTACGTACGTACTATCCGGACGATGAGTGGCAGAGTGCAGTGGAAACTTCCGTTCACCGCGCGAAAGCGATTGTTCTCATTGCAGGCAGTACGACGGGGTTGGACTGGGAAATTAAACACCTGAGGGAATGGCGCGTACTAGATAAATGTTTGGTGATACTCCCGCCTATCGAAGACTTTGATGAGTCGTATGAACGCTATCAGCATGTGCACTCTTTGCTTGCCCCTAATCAGTCACCGATCTCAGACGATATCTGGATGAATGGCGTATTCACGGCGTTAAGGGGGGATGGTGACGGTGTCATCGAGATTATCTCTCGAGGACGTGATGATATCGCATATGTCGGCACTATGGGATACTTTCTTGAAAGTCTTGAAGGAGGTTTACCTTTAACCCAGAATGGTGATTCTCCTGTCAGATCCAGCAACAAGTTTCAGCACGTCAGTTATTTTAGAACCATACTAATTCAGTCCCGTTTACGGAAGGCATTGACTCTTTCTGACTCGGTTGAGGCTTGGCGCAGTATTATTGAACTTGCGCGGAGTGAACCGTCGCCAGTATTGTCGGCGTGGATTCTGAGGGTAAGTTTAGATGTTGCTAGCAAAAATTCTCTCACAGAACAAGAGTTAATTAGTTGCGAAGCTATCATCGACGTAACTAAAGCGGACTTTCGGCAGGCTCGAATTCCATACTATGGTCTGATTAACTGCGATAGATTGCGAATAGAAGCAACTAAAAGAAAGGCTCGAATTTCGGCATCCGAAATAGGCAAGAAAATCTCCGATACTGAAGAGTGGTATGAAGCATCATGCCAAGGTGAGCGTTGGCATGATGCTGGAATGGCCGCACTAAGCATGATGCCGCTATTTGCCACGATTTCCGACATAAGTAGATGGCATCAGTACGCGTGCGGAGCATTTCGCCGAATTGGCGACTTGAGGATGGTAGGTGTCGCCGACTTACAGTATGCCAAGCTTGTTTCTGACAAAGAGTCAGATGTTGTGATGACTGCTATACTTCGCAACGCCATTCATTACCTGGATTCAGCTGGCGAGACCGAATTGTTGTGCGAAGCCCGTCAGCGTTTGAATCAGCTAGGTAGGATGAATTTTAAAATATCTCAAGCTCGCTGTGATACCCTGCTCGATTCAGTTAGGTATGGCTGCGGCGCACCTGCTTCTCCTGAAGAGGAGGAAAGTGATGACAGTAGGGAATGTCCTGCCGTGCCCGGTCCAGACGCTCTTCCATCTTCGATATCGCAGCCTTGGAAGATTGGTACTGTGCCTATCCGTACTGAGTTGAAAAGCGAGCTTGCCGACTGCTTAGAAATAGAATTTTTGAGTGAAGCCAAAAGAAATGCACTTATGATGTCAATGCTCATATCTTATAGGCTTCCTCTGTTGCGTGGTGTCATGGTTCGCTTAGCCAAGGGGATTGCAATGTCTTCTCGGGCGGTCGTGGCAGCTGCGGCTGTCGATGCTATGCATGCAGATCTCCTTCGCGATGTGGGTAACTATGAGGCGGCTCTTTCGATACTTGAGTCTATAGTCCCATTCCCTGCGTTGTTGGCTATAACTTTGTCTGATAGCGGGATGTCGTCAGGGGTGGAACTTATGGATGAAATTGCTGAAGCGAAAATCGACTGCTTAATGCAGTTGGGTGATACTGATGCTGCGATTTCAGTGGCATTCAGCCGTATTGATTTGGCAGAAGAGTATTTTACCTTCGATGCTGTTGCGTCTCGATGGGGGAGGTTTGGAGTGATACTTAGGGAGAGTGGATATGCTGATAAAGCGATTCGCGCGTTCTCCAACTCTAGTATGTTAGGGTGTGTCGATGATCGACTCTGGCTGCAATGGTGTGCGGCAGCCATGGAGACTGGCGATTTTGAATCCGCAAAGAAGTTCGTTGAAGCATCAGGATTGAGTCAAGAGTTTGATTCCGATGTTATCATTCCAAATTATATGGGAATGTTGGGAGATTTCGCTATTTTGGATCGTGATGTGAATCGCGCTCGGATGTGCTGGAGAAAGGGGCTTGCAGCGTGTGGTGAGTGGGATTTCAGTGTCTCACTTTTGTTGCGAGGTCGCCTGGAGCAGTATAGACATTTCTCGTCGTAGCGGCTGGCGTATTTATGTGCGCGTGGTGCTTGGTAATAGTGAGAGGTTCGGAGGGGGTGTGTATTTTCGCTCTGAGTGATTGTGGGTGCAGTGTTCGTGGGGGTTTTGTGGGAATATTTGCATGTTTCGGTTTTAGGAGTGCAATACGTGGTTGCATGGTGAAGCGTCAACTGCATGGTGGGTTTGTGTTTAAATGGTGTTTGAGCTCGTGGTCCGTGTTTTCGGCGACGGCTATGAACTGCTGATACATGCTATGAAGGGTCAGAAGCAGTTCGTGTATGAGATTCACTCAGGTAGTGCCGACTCCTCTGAGGTCTGACCGATTCAGGTCGGCTTCTCGTTGCCATTGCGCTTTTAATGGAGTTGCTTGCTCCGTCGTCGTCGCCTCGCTCAGGACGCCACCACCACCGGCTGTCGCTCGCTGGGCGGACCTCCTCGGAGCTGCAGCCGTGGAAGGTCGGCTGGAAGGGCTCGCCCGAGCCGAGCCCAACGAGGGAACCCATTTTGAAGGCGCCCTTGATCTGCGGCTGTAGGTTCCTCGACCTGACTCGTGACAGTTTGGTGGGTTTGGGGTTTTGGGGCTGATTTTTCGTTGTTATTCCGTCATGTTGGGGGTGTGCTGGCACACTAAGCGGCCGGTAGGGTGGGGGTGGTGAGCCCGTTTCTGCGTAAGGTCAAGACTGCTTCAGGAGCGATGGCGGTACAGATCGCGGTCAAGGAAGGGCGCCGGGACAAGGTCATCGAGCACCTGGGCTCAGCCCACACCCAGGCAGAGCTGGCGGCCCTGATGGAGATCGGCCGGCGCCGCATCGCTCCGGACCAGCTGGCTCTGGACCTGTCCCCTGTGCCATCAGCGCCACCGCCAGCCTCCTCAGGACCGGCCAACGTCGGCGCGGTGGTGGCCTCCAAGCGCTCGGCCCTGTTGTGGGACGTTCTGCACGGGGCGTATACCCGCCTGGGACTGGGCGAGGCGGTCGGTGGTGATCGGGCCTTTGAGCAGATGGTTCTGGCGCGCTTGATCGAGCCGACCTCCAAGGCCCAGGTGCCCTGCGTGCTGGCAGACCTGGGCCTGGAGTCGGCTAGCGTGCGGACCTTGTTCCGCTCCCTGGGTCGCTGCATCGAGCGCGACTACCGCCAGGCCATCAGTGCCGCGGCTCTGAAGCACGCCATGGCCGCCGGCGACGTGTCACTGTGTCTCTACGACGTCACCACGCTCTACTTCGAGACCGAGAAGGAGGACGAGCTGCGCAAGGTCGGCTACTCCAAAGAGAGAAGGGTCGACCCCCAGATCATCGTCGGGCTGCTGGTCGACCGGGCCGGCTTCCCCCTGAGAATTGGTTGCTGGGAGGGCAACCGGGCTGAGACCACCACGATTGTCGGTGTCGTTGAACAGTTCCGCCAGGCCGCCAAGGTCGAGCCCCTGGTCGTAGTCGCTGACGCCGGCATGCTCTCGGCCGCCAACCTGAACGCCCTGGATGAGGCCGGAGTCGGCTTCATCGTCGGTTCACGCACCACCCGCGCCCCGGGGGACCTGGAGGCGCACTTCCACTGGCACGGGGACGCCTTCACCGACGGCCAGGTCATCGACACCATCACCCCCAGAAGAGGCTCGAACACCGAGCGGGACAAGAGCCGCAAGGCCGAGCCGGTATGGGCCCCGGAGACCCATCCAGGCTCGTGGAGAGCGGTGTGGTCCTACTCCAAGAAACGCGTGGCCCGGGACAACCAGACCCTCACCGCTCAGGAGAATCGCGCCCGGGCCGTCATCGCCGGCGAGAAGCGTCCCAAGTCCACACGTTTTGTCACCACCCGCAAGGGAGACCAGGTCCTCGATGAGGCATCCATCGCCAGGGCCCGGTCCCTGGTGGGTCTCAAGGGCTACGTCACCAACATCCCCGCACGCTTGATGGACGCCGGTGAGGTCGTCTCCTCCTACCACGAGCTGTGGCACGTCGAGCAGTCCTTCCGGATGAGCAAGCACGACCTGAGAGCCCGCCCCGTCTTCCACCACACCCGAGACGCCATCGAGGCCCACCTGACCATGGTCATGGCCTCCCTGGCCGTAGCCCGCCACCTCCAGGAGGCCACCGGGATCAGCATCAAACGCGTCATCCGCGCCCTCAAACCCCTCCAGGACGTCACCATCAACCTCAACGGCCACCACCTCACCGCCGCCGACCCCCTGACCCCCCAAGCCGAAGACATCCTCACCGCCCTCAACATCCCAACAGAGCACTAAAACTGTGCAACTCAAGTCTGATGCCCGCCCCCACGAGGGCGGCCTCAAGAAAAGCGCTACTCCAAGGAGTGACGGGATGCCTCAGGTCATTGCTGGGCTACTGGTCGACCGCAATGGCAATGGCCTCCCGCTTCAGCTCCGGGGCAGGTAGGCGACCGTGCCGAGTCTGCCGCAATCCCCCGTCGTCGTCGAGTCTTTCTAAAGGCTCATACCATCGGAAGCCTGTGGTCATCGCTGACTCAGAACCGTCCATAATTCGATGTTTTTCATTGGTGATTTCATGACCGCGACTGTTTGCTTATCTTTCCTAATCTTCCGAAAATTAACGCATCGTTTATCGGAGGAAGTTTAGGCGAGTCCGTGACGCACCGCTTTGACCACTGCGCCTACTCGATCGTGTACTCCAAGTTTAGCGATGAGTGTGGAAACGTGAGTTTTCACCGTTGCCTCGCTGACATTGAGTCGTCTGGCGATTTGCTTGTTAGGTAAGGCCTCAATCATGAGTTTTAACACTTCGATTTCGCGTGGTGATAGGTGGCTAAGTTCGGGAGAGCCGGAGGCGTCTGGGACCTTCGTCTCCTCAGTGGGCTTTGGTTTGGCTTCGTCCGCCGTTGATGGAGTTCTCGTGCGTAGCCGATTTCCAGGCCCGGGGGATAGTACTAAATTTCCTCCGACCGCTTGACGAATTGCTCCGGCAATGGACTCGATCGAGTCTTCTTTGGCAATATAGCCGTTCACTCCAGCTGCCAGAGTACGGTCGATCAGTTCTCTGTCGGTAAACGTTGTGAGTATCAGTATCGCGATGTTTGGCAGCTTTTCATGAACGATAGTTGATAAGGTGATCCCATCCATTCGGGGCATTTGAATGTCAAGAAGAATGGCCTGGACGGATGAATTCTCGGGCGAATCGAGAAGTTGGATCACTTCTTCCCCATCGCTGGCCGTCCAGGCTACAGAAATGTCGCTCTGCGCATTGAGAAGCGTGGTGAGGACATGGCGAACAAGGGCGTCATCATCGACAATGCCGACATCAATCATGCGACGTACTCCTTGTCCTTAATCGAGGGGATAGGAATGATTGCGCTGACGAGCCATGTTCCGTCCTCATTTGAGGCCGTGAGTGTGCCACCAAGTGCTGCCAGTCGTTCTTGCATGCCCAATACGCCCATGCCAGAAGAAGGTAGAGGTGCGGTTCGACTCTCGCGCACAGAGTTGGCGGAGAGCAGCTGGATATGCTGCTGGTTCTGAGAGATAAAAAGGCTTGCAGGTTTTTTGGGGTCACCGTGTCGGATGATGTTTGCTGCCATCTCCCTGAGAACGCGAGATAAAATCGATATTTGACCCCGGCTGAGATTCACGTTGTCTGCGATATGACACTCTATCTGAAATCCTGCGTCATGAAGATCTTGTGCTACGAGGCGCATGGACGCCTCGATACTTTGACGTGGCGGCATGGACGCCTCAAGCGCAGGCGGCGAAGAATATTTGGTTCCTTTTCGTAGGGCATAAAGAAGTATTCGCAACTCATGCAGTGCATCAGCCCCGGTTCCGGCAAGTGCAGAGAAGTCATTACGAGCTTCTTGAGGATAAGATGGATTTTCGGCTGCGAGGCGGGCGCGAAGTACGGTTTGCGACATGGAATAGGCAACGAGATCGTGCATCTCTTTAGCGATTTCGTCTCGAACTTCACTTAAACGTTGCTCAGTAGCGCGAAATTTGTTTTTCCAATATTTTTCGGCCTGACAAACTGTGACGCCGATGGTGATTAATATCAAGCCTGAGATAACGTTGAAAAGAAAGGTCCTTATACCCTGCGCTGAGGAACGTATGGCGGCGAGAGCGAGTGCGTACGCCGCCTCGTTGAATAGAAAAATTAGCGCTACCTTATTTCTGGATAGAAAGCGACCGAGAAAAAAATGAAACAGTAAATTGGTTATTATCATGTCGCTGACGGATGCATGTGGTGCGATGAGTAGGGCGAGCCAGCACGCAGAGTATGCAATGCTTGCCGAACGGGGGAAGAAGGGGATGAACGAACATAAAAGAGGTGCCAGCGTGATGAATGGAGTATCTGAGAAGAGTATGTCATCGCGCGTCATTGATAGGGAGATATTGATGAGTGCAAAAATTATGCTGATGACAATGTAGGCTGTCGGTACGGTTTGACGGAAATTTTTGACATAGTTTAAAAGCGTCAAAAGAGTGGACTGGGTAGAACGGAATGCTGCTGTCACGATAGCCTTCCCTTCCTGGCTCATGTCAAAAATAACCGCACGATCGGTTCTTGTTGGTACAGCGTACGACAGGGCTGGAAGGTCAAACAAATTTCGAGTATGGAGTGTTCTCCCCACTGACGTCAGCGGTGTGCGTCACCGCACGATCGCGACTTCACGTCATCTTCCTGCTGCATCATCCGAACGGATGAGCGACCGTTCCTTGGAGCGGCCGGCCCTCGTTCTGTGGTCGTTGCCGCTGGGACCTCGTGGCGGGCGAAGGAACGCTGTGCGGCAGGCACAGGTGGTCTTTGTAGGATGCCGGGCATGACAAAGACAGGGAAGTGTTGCTCCGCTGATTCGGGGCGTGCCGTCTCAGCACGAGCGTCTGTAGGAGGCGCGCTGCGCCGTCGACGTGCGGGGATCAGTGCCTTGGCGGTCCTCGTCGGTGGGTGCCTGAGCGCCTGTGGGACGGGACTCGCCCCCGCAGCGGGCGGCTCGGCCAGCGTCCCGGGACCGATTCCCTCCGGCCTGGAGTCCTTCTACCGCCAGGCCGTCAACTGGTACCCCTGTGCCGCCGCCGACGGCATGGAGAAGACCTCCGAGACGACCGCCCAGTCGAGTGCCCCCACCACGGTCGCTGCCGCCACGACGTCGGCGGAGGCAACGGCCGCCCCGAGCTCCGGAAGCGCGACCGGGACGGTCGGTGCCTCCGACGAAGCTGACGACGCCACCTTCAGCTGCGCCGTCATCTCCGTCCCCCTCGACTACGCCAACCCCAAGGGCGAGACCATCTCGATCGCCATGAAGAAGCGCGCCGCCACCGACGGCCACTCGCAGGGCACCCTGTTCATCAACCCCGGTGGCCCTGGCGACTCCGGGGTCTCCTTCGCCGAACGGGCGGGCAACGCCTTCACTCCCGATCTGCTGAGTGCCTACGACATCATCGGCTTCGACCCGCGCGGGGTCGGCTCCTCCACGGCCATCACCTGCTCCAGCGACGACGACTCATCCGGCAGCACCGCCGAGCCCTCTGCCTCCGCTGGGGCCACGGCCTCGCCGTCGGCTTCGGGCACGCCGCAGGCAGGTACTGAGCCCTCCGCGGAGGCCTCCGCCGAGGCCGCTTCGGGCGGCGACTCCTACGAGGAGTGGGCGGAGTCGACCCGGCAGTCCTTCCAGGAGCTGACCGAGAAGTGCGCCGCCAACACCGAGCCCGCCGCCCTGCTCGACCACGTCGACACCGTCTCCGCAGCCCGGGACCTCGACATCCTGCGGGCGCTGGCCAGCCAGGAGAAGCTGAACTACCTGGGCTTCTCCTACGGCACCTACCTCGCCTCCGTCTACGCCGAGACCTTCCCCGGCAACACGGGCCGCATGGTGCTCGACGGCGCCATCGACCCCTCCCTGTCCCTCGCTGAGCAGGGACTGGGGCAGGCCAAGGGCTTCGAGCAGGCGCTGCGCACCTACGTGGACTACTGCCAGAACTCCACCGGCTGCCCGCTGAGCGGGGGCACCGACGCCGGAGTCCAGCAGATCCGCGACCTCATCACCTCCGCCAACAGCACGCCCTTGGCGACTGGTGACCCGAACCGCACCGTGACCGGCGCGGACATCGTCACTGCCCTGAGCGAGTACCTCTACACCACCGAGCAGAACTGGGAGCCCCTGAACAAGGCCCTCGACCAGGCCATCAACCACCGCGACGGCTCAGCCTTCGCGGCCTCCGAGGAGCAGGACACCTCCTCGAAGGATGACGGCGGCGGAGCCTTCCAGGCCGTCACCTGCCTGGACTACCCGGTGGAGGGCGACAAGACGACCTGGGCCGCGCAGTACGAGCAGGCCCGGCGTGAGGCCCCGGTCTTCGGGAACACCGCGGTCGGGATGGACCTGGTGTGTAGCGTGTGGGGGCACAACGGGACCCGCAAGCCCACGCAGATCCATGCCCGCGGGGCTGCGCCGATCCTCGTGGTGGGAACCACCGGGGACCCGGCCACCCCGTACGCCTGGTCGAAGTCCCTGGCCGAGCAGCTCGACTCCGGCCAGCTGCTGACCTGGGAGGGCAATGGGCACACCGCCTACGGCGGCGACGCCTCCTGCGTCAACGACGCCGTCGACGCCTACCTGATCTCCGGCACCATGCCCAAGAAGGGCCTGACCTGCCACGGCAACGAGTAGGCGTGTAGCCAACGAGTCAGCGGGCGGGCCGAGGTGCACTCGGCCCGCCCGCTGGTGTCGCTGAGGGTGTGCGTTCGACGACCGGGGCTGCGCAGGGGCGACCTGCCGGGAGGAACGCGCGGCGGCTCAGGCGGCGGGGGCGATCTGGGTGGTGAAGTCCTCCTTGCCCTGGTTGTCAGTGATGACAGCGGTGACGGAGACCTGCTCATCGGCGGGCACGGTGGCGGTGGCCTGGGCCCCGGTGAGGATCTCCTCGGAGCCGTCAGCGCGCTGGATGTACCAGTCGATGTTTGTGATCGTGCCGTCGGAGTCGGTGGAGGCCGAGGCGTCCAGGGCCAGCTGGTCGCCATTGCGGGCAAGGGTGAAGGAACCTGCGGGGCGCGTGTTGTCCACCTGCGCCTGTGCGGCGGCGGGCAGCTCCTGCGCGGCGGCCGGCTGCTCCTTCAGGACGCCCATGATGGAGCCGGCGATGGCTTTGTGGCCGGCGGCGTTGGGGTGGAAGCGTCCGTCGTTGATGAGGCCGTCGAACCAGGAGGACTGCTTGCCACACAGCTCGTGTCCGGCGAAGGAACCGGAGGGGTCGGCGAACCGGTAGCCGTGGCGCTGGGCCGCGGCCTTGGCGGCGGCGTTGATCTCGTTGGTCTTGGCGTTGATCCAGCGCTGATCCACCTTGGTGACGCCTTCGCAGCGCCCCGGTACCGGGAGGACCTGACCGGCTCCCTGCGGGGTGAACATGCGCGGGTAGCCGACGGCGACGACGGTTGCGCCCGGGGCGCGGGAGGCGATGTCGGCCACGAGCGTGTCATAGCTGGTGATGCCCGCGCGGGTGGTCTTGCCGGCCAGGGCGCTGATGGCGCCGTCAACCTGCTCGGAGACCTCCTTGTTGCCGGAGCAGGTGGTGAAGGGGGCGGCGGTGATGCACTTGGTGAGGATCGTGGAGAAGCCGGCGTCGTTGCCACCGATGGAGAAGGTGACCAGGCTCGTGGAGGAGTTCAGGTGGTTGAGCTGGGCGGGCTCGTTCCAGGAGGTCCTGGGGTTGTAGAAGTCGGGGATCCGGGCTCCTGAGCAGGCGCCGAAGTCGAGTGTCTTGCCGGTCTGGCCGGCCACTTGGTGGGCGTAGGCGCCTGCGGCCCGTTTGCACCCGTTACCGCCTTGGACATCCGTGCCACTGGCGTAGGGCGGTGCCCCGACTCCGGAGGCGTAGGAGTCGCCCAGGGCCACGTAGGTGTTCCCCTGGGGGGCGGAGTGGGCGGGTGAGCCGCCGCCGATGGTCCAGGCCAGGGCTGCGACAGAGGCCAGCGTGCTCAGCCGGATGAGGCAGCGACGACGCCTCCGACTGGCCCGGGCTGTTTCATGCAGCGCTGTCCGGGGTGTGGGGGAAGAGGGGGAGTGGTCGAGCATGCTGCCTCCGGTGAGTCTGTCGGTTGTGTGAAATGAATGAGAATCGAGCGTTTGACTGCGGATGAATGCGTGCGGGAGCAAGTCTATGCCGATGAGAGGGTGTGTCAGGCGGTTTTCACGGAGCGGACGATGACTATCCGGTGCCGGGTGAGAATGGGGTGCGGCTCGGAGTACTGAAAGGTCAAGCGCATGCTGTGACGTTTGATGGCCTCGGCGAGCCAGGCGGGAGTCACGAGGTGAAGGGTGAGGGTGGACCAGTGGCCGGCCTGCCGCATGGTGACGGTCCGCAGTCCGGATGCCGGGTCGGCGTTCTCCGTGATGAGGCAGCCATCGGGAAGCCGCCAGGTCTCCGACAGTAGTCCGTTGCCGACGACGTGCTGGGCGGAGACGATCAGCTGACCATCGGGGGGAAGGAGGTCGGCCGCGTGCTCGATGAGCTGTTCACGCTCCTTGTCCGCCGGTTCGGTGATCGTACCGGCCGGCAGCAGAATGCTGGTGACGCCGTCAGCGAGGCTGTGGGAGGAGTCGTCGGTACTGAGTAGCCAGTCGCGGCTCGCCGTCTCGATGGGGGAGACCTGCGCCGCGGGCGCCTGCGGGGAGGCGGGGTCCGTGCTCAGCTCGACGGCGTCCTGAGGGGAGGTGTCGATGGCGAGGGTCGCGCCCTGGGAGTCGGCGATGAGCCGGCGGAGGGTTGCCGCCTCGGCCGTGTCGGCGGCGATCAGTGCGCAGTATGAGGAGGCGCTCAGGAGCGGTTGAGGCGTGGAGGGGGTGGGGGAGTCGGTCATCGGTCACCTCCTGGGGGTGTTGCGGTGCTGCCGGGGTGCTCGTTCGGGTCGAATGCCTGGAGCCCTTTCCCTAATTTCATCGGCATGCGTATCGCGAGGGGATCCTCCGATCGGGTCAGTGGGCCGAAGGAGGGGGACGGCGACGGGCGGCCCTCACCTGCGTTGGGGGCCGCCCGCTAGGTCCTTAAAACCAGAAGGGTTTCTTCTCGCCCACAAACTTGAAGGGAAGCAGTGCGGCGAAGGAGGTGAAGGAGAAGGCGAACAAGACGAGGGACCTTTCGGAAGCAGTGGTTGATGATGGCTCTAGCCTCGCCTGCTCCAGTGGGGGAATCATCGGCTCCTCGACTCAGTCGATGGGTGGAGACCTCGTCTCGAGGAAGGCTGAGGGGGCACTCGGCCCCGCCGGTTCGTCGGGGTCTGATGCGGCGCTCAGCTGACCAGGCCGTGCTGCATGGCGAAGACGGCGGCTCCGACCCGGTCCGGGACACCGAGCTTGGCGATGATGGCGGACACGTGCGACTTGATGGTGGCCTCGCTCAGGTTCAACCGGTTGGCGATCTGCTTGTTGGTCAGGGCCTCGCTGATGAGTGCCAGGACCTCCAGCTCGCGGGCGGACAGGGTGACACCGAAGGGGAGGGGGGAGGCCTCTTTTCTGCTGAAGGAGGGCGGGGGGGTGCTCCCGCGGTCGGCCGAGGCGGGTTGAAGGCGCTCGCTGAGCACTGCCGAGGACTTAGGAGTGAGGACGATGTTGCCCGCCACCGCCTGCTTGATGGCGCCGGCCAGGGCGTCGACGTCGTCCTCCTTGGCCACGAAGCCGCGGACACCGGCGGCGAAGGCCTCGTTCGAGATCGAGTCGGCGATGAGCGTGCTCAGGATGATGATGGCCAGCTCGGGGTTCTCCTCATGGAGGGTCTTCGCCAGGGTGAGGCCGTCGAGCCGGGGCATCTGGACGTCGAGGAGGACGGCCTGGACCGGCTCCGTCTCGGTGGAGTGGATCAGGTCCAGCGCCTCCTGGCCGTCCTGAGCCGTCCAGGCCACGGAGATGCCCTCCTCGGTGGAGAGCAGCTGGGCCAGGGTGCGGCGTACCAAGGGGTCGTCGTCGGCGATACCGATGCGGATCATGGCAGTTCCTCCAAGGGGGCGGGGCTCGTGGTTGGCGCGGAGGGCACGGTGGCGGAGACCATCCAGGTCATATTCTCCTCCAAGGTCTCCAGAGTGCCTCCGATAGCGGTGACGCGTTCGCGCATGCCAAGGATTCCGGCGCCGGATGAGGGCAGGTCGTGGGTCGTGGAAACCCCGTTGGTCATCACCAGGTGCACCTTGCTCTCGCTCTGGATGAGGGAGGCGGTCACCGGGCGGCGCGGGTCGCCATGGCGCAGGACGTTGGCCCCCATCTCACGGCAGACCCGGGACAGGGTGGTGGCCTGGAGACGGCTGCAAGGCGCCGTGGCGGTGCACTGGAAGGTGACGGAGAACCCGGAGGCGGAGAGGTCGTCGACGATGGCCCGCACGGCGCCCTCCAGATCCGTGGTCACCGTGCCCAGTCCGCCCTCGGCGCTGTCGTCGTCGCTGTCGTTGCGGCGCAGGGCGCGCAGAATGAGGCGGAGCTCGTGGAGCGCGTCAGCGGCGGTGGCCTCGATGGCGGCGAACTCCTCGCGAGCACGGTCGGGGGAGAGCTCCTTGCTGGCGGCCAGCTTGGCCCGTAGGGCCGTCTGGGACATGGAGTAGGCGACGAGATCGTGCATCTCCCGGGCCACCTCGTTGCGGATGGCCTCCAGCTGCCCGGACACTGCGGAGACCTCGCTGCGCCAGGAGTTCACGGTGACGCGGACCAGGAGTCCTGCTGGAAGCGAAATAGCGATGTTGAACAGCATTGAAGCGAAATACGCGCCGTCCCAGGTGGTTAGCAGTGTGATGACGGATGGGGTGAGGGCCAGGGGGACAGCGAGCCTCAGGGGGAGAAAGCGGCCCATGAGGAAGGCGGAGACGGCGTCGGTGATGGCCAGGTCGCCGGTCTCAGCGACAGGGGCGAAGCCGAGTGCTATCCACACGATGAGGTAGCCGATCGATCCGAGGCGGGGGCGCAGGGGCGTCACCATCGTTGTCAGGAGCGCCAGCGTCAGGAAGACGATCCGCTCCGGAACGACCGAGCCCCGCAGAGTCAGCATGAGGATGAGGTTCGCCGTCCCGAAGACCGCCGCTACGGCGATGTACAGCCAGGGCTTGGCTGATGCGTACTGCCAGGCCTCCGAGGACGGCCATGAAAGCCGCGTTTGTCTGATGTTCCTATCAGTCTTATTCCCTCGGAGCACATATTTATTGTTGGTGGAGGTAACGAAGAAATCAAGGTGGCGGAAACCTCAAAGAATGGGGTGAGGGATGGGGTGAGTGTCAGGTGTCACGAGCTCCTGCCCCAGTGCGCTCTCATCCGTCACCAGGGGCGTGAGCGCTGGGTTCTCCGCACGTCCGGCATGCCAGCCGCCCTGGCGGATCCGCTGGGGGAGTGACGGTGTCAGGTCGGTGAAGCGGGTTGATTCCACGAGGCTCTTCCACTCCATCTCCGCGCAATTCGTCTCCGCGCAATTCGTCTCCGCGCAATTCGTCTCCGCGCAATTCGTTGTTGGAACGGTCACAGCCTGATCTGCTGTACTGATCTTTGTCAGCCAGGTCCGAAAGGCGGTGATGTTTCCCGGGGCTCCCCACCAGGTTGCGCGGTCCGTGTCGCTGCGCAGGTGCTCGGGTCGGTCGGGACGGCCAAGGGCCTCTCGCATGATCGTGAAGAGGTCCACGATCTGACATGCCTCCCGTGCGGCTGTGGCGATCGCCCCGTCCAGGGCTGAGTCGCACCCCAAGCCGCAGGCGACGATCTGCTCAGACGGCTCAATGATCGCGCACATGATGACGCTCAGCTCCCGGCAGCGCGACGGCATCTCCAGCGCCACGAGCTCGGCTCCCCGGTCACGCAGCGGTGCGATCACCGATTGCAGTGGGCCCAGTGCTGATCGGGCCTGGTCAAGGGGAAGGCGCCGTACTCCCCGGCACAGGTACCAGCCGCGCATCGCTGCATCGCGCTCGATCAGTTCCCGCAGACCGCGGGTGCGGCAGAACTCGACGCTCGGTCCGGCCGCGGCTCCGGAGGGTCCCGCATCAGGGAAGAGCGGTGGCGGGCCGAGACGGTCCTGGGCCGCGACCGCCCAGCGCTCCACGACCTCGCCCGCAGCCCGCAGCAGAGTCTCGTCGCGGCGCCGCCCGCAGGCGCCGACGGCGTGCATGGTGAAGGGCCCCTCCTCCTGGCCGTCACCGGTGAGGAGTGCTCCAACGGACCACAGCAGACGCCGCCCGGCCCGCGGGGGCGTGACATGAAGGGTGCGGACGATTCCTGAGCCCGGCTCCAGGACGCAACGGATGTCAGGCACAGGAGCCCTCGGAGGTGCAGAGCCTGAGCAGGGTCTCGAGCTGGCCGGTGGTGAAACGCCGCATCATGGGCAGTCGCCCGCCCCAGCGGCGTTCGATCCGACGGATGACTCGCTGCGTGCCTCCGTCGGGCAACGGAATCGAGGTCGGTAGGCCCCACCGGCTGACGACCTCGGTGGGCTCTGCGGAGCCGAGCGGCCACAGCTCGGCCAGCACCTCCGACCTCCCCCATTCGCGGTGGCCGTTCAGCACGAGGTGGGCCCAGGGCCCCATGAGGGCGCTGAGAGCCTCGTTCTTGCGCACTCCTGCGACCATGGACAGCTCGGTGGCGATGAACCATACGGGTGAGGGGGCGCTGCCCCGGCCCTTGAGGCTCAGCCCCCGGTGCGTCATGGTCGAGGCGAAGGCGATGCGGTGGAGCAGGTCGGGGTTCGCGCCGTCGGTGAGAGCATCGAGCCCCTCTCGAAGCTGGGAGACGAGCATGCGGGCCTCCCACTCCGAGGCGGCGAGGCTCGAGGGGGTGCACACGGTGCTCACCAGCGCACGGCTGAGTGCCTCCAGAGCGCCCTCCCTGGCCAGGGTCAGAGGCAGCGTGGTCAGGAGGTCGGGGTCGAGCCATGCGCGATCGGCCTCGAGCGCCGCTCCGACGACCAGGCTGCGGGCCCGTTCCCCGTCGAAACCGACCAGCTGATGATCGAAGCAGGCCCCGCTGCTCGACTCCGAGCCGGTGCCCAGCGTGGTCGGGACCAGGGTGAGGCGGCGCCGTCGGCCGATCCCGGCCAGCGGAATGAGCCCGCACCGGTCGGCGGCCTGCTCCAGGTGGTCGACCAGCGCCGGACGTTCCGCCGTGAGGGCGGCGAGCTTGGCCAGATCCATGGTGGCGCCGCCACCGATCGCGATCACCTCACGCGGATCGGTCCGCTCGATGGCCTGCGCGACCTCCCTGACTCCTCCGAGCCCGGTGGCGCCGTCGACCGGGATGACCGGAAGACGGGAGGGCAGCCCGGGAAGAGCATGGTCCACCACCGCTGCGTCGATGATCGCCAGCTCAGTGCGCGGGGACAGCGTGCGCGACCAGGAACCGGTGCCGAGCTCGGGTCCGGTTGGCAGCAGCAGGGACGATGTCTTCATGCGGCGACCGTTCCCCGACCCGCGAGGACCGATGAGACGGCGTCCTGGACCCGGTCCATGAGACGGTCCAGGTCGCGCGCATCGTAGACGAGGGCGGGCACCAGCTGGAAGCTGCTCGGGCCAGGCTGAACAATGGCGCCGTTGCGGCGGCACCGATCGATGATGCGGGTGATGGTCTGGCCGTCGGCATCGGGAAGCTGAACCGAGCGGAAGCAGCCCAGCCCTGTGGTGCTGGATCCGGGGATCCGCTCGGCCAGGGCGTCAAGACGCTCATCGAGCTGCCGGGCGACGGCGCGTCCACGGGACAGGACGTCCTCGTTCTCAAAGGCCTCAAGGGTGGCCAGGATGGCGGCGCAGGACGCCGGGCTGCCCGCCTGCGTCTCACCGTGCATGAACGGGGAGTCCGCCGAGTCCAGCGCCTCGGTCACCCGCGTTGCCAGAAGGATCGCGGAGGCGGCCTGGGTGCCGTTGGTCAGTCCCTTGGAGGTGACGAGGATGTCGGGGCTCTCCGCCCAGGTCTCACTGGCGAACATCGGTCCTGTGCGGCCGAATCCGGTGGCGACCTCGTCGGCCACCAGGAGATAGCCGTGCCGGCGGCGACCCTCCAGGACCGTGGAGAGGAACTCGGGGCCCACGACGTGAGTGCCCGAGCCCTGTACCGGTTCAAGGACGACAGCGGCGACGCGGTCCCCCTCTCGCTCCAGCAGACGGGCGAGGTCCTGGGGGCGGCGATGGTCGATATGCCGCACGGAACGGCCATCGACCCCGTAGATCCTCTGCCCCAGGTTCTCTCCGGTCAAAGACATGGCCCCCAGAGTCGTTCCGTGGTAGGAGCCCTTGAGGGAGACGATGATCGTGCGAGTCGGCTCGCCGCAGACGACCTGGTACTGACGGACCATCTTGATGACGCTGTCCAGTGCGGCCGATCCCGACGTCGCATGGACGACTCGACGATAGTGATCGGCCCCCGCTGCGGCGAGCAGGCGGTGCCCGGTGCGTTCGGCCCAGGTGTGGGAACCGCGGAAGTGAGTGAAGTAGGAGGCCTCCAGGAGAGCGGCGTGAACCGCGTCGGCCACGCCTCGGTGCCCGTACCCCAATGGAACGTTCCATAAACCGGAGATGCCGTCGAGGCACTGGCTGCCGTCGGCGTAGGTGATCGCCGTCCCGCGGGCCCGGGTGGGCTGGGGTGAGGAGGAGAAGGTGCTCGGAGGAGTGAAGAACTCGGTGGTGACAGACATGGAAGGAAGGCCTCGTGGTGTAGTCGACTAGGGTTTGCGGGCGACCAGAAGCACCCCGGAGTGGTCCGGCATCGCCTGGTCAGGAGTGGAGTGGCGCTCCACGATCGTCAGCCCGAGCCGGGTGCAGGCCTCACTGATCCAGGACGAGGGGACCAGGTGCAGCTCGGAGACGTAGCACTCCTCGCCCCATCTGAGGATGCTGCGACGGCGGCCGCGGGCCTGATCGAGCTCTTCAGTCAGGGAGATGCCGGGCTGGATCTCGATCGTCGTCGTGCCCTCCGCGGCGATGTCGTCCGTGGAGACGATGAGCAGTCCACCGGGGGCGAGGCTGCGCGCGGAGCACTCGAGGGCCCCGAGCCGCTGCTCGGCGTCGAGCTGAGTGATGGAGGCCGTGGGCAGGCAGACGGCCTTGAAGCGCTCCGTGAAGGAGAAGGAGCTCATGTCCGCCTCCTGCACCTCGATGCGCGCGGCCAGGTCTCCGGGAGCATCGGCGACCGAGTCCTGCTCGGCGATACGGGAGCGCAGGACCTCAAGCATGTCGGGGCTCAGATCGGTGGCCAGGATCCGGTAACCGGCCTCCGCCATCGGCAGTGTGACCCGACCCGAGCCGCAGGCGAGCTCGAGGATGCGCAGATCCGCCAGATCCGGGCTCAGATGGTTCTCCAGCGTCTCCAGGATCAGTGCGATCTCGGTATCGTCGTGGGCGGACAAGGCGTGATAGCGCTGAGCCCCCAGGCCGCTGTACAGGGGGGAGAGAACCGGGCTACGCACTGTGGACCACCTCCCGTGGGCTGATGAGGCCGGCCTCGGACAGGGAGGCGACGGCGTGATAGATGGTCGACGGCGGAAGATCGAGGACGTGGGCGAGGTCGGTGTCGTTAGGTAGCGTCATGAGCGTCTCCAGGATCGTGGCCAGGGTGGTCGATACGGACAGCATTCGGCCGTTGCCGGGGATCAGGCAGCGGATTCCCGCGCGGGAGCGCACGATGATGGGTGCGTCAGCCGGTTCGACCGGGGTCTGCGGGCTCGTCTCCGACAGGCGCATGCCCAGGCCGGAGATCTCGACCGGCTCCTCCTGCAGGGTGTGCAGTGTGGTGAGTGCGTTGATGATGGTGAGGTAGCGGGGCAGCCAGGCGCGGTCGCCCCGGTCCCGCTGCGCCGGGCTGCGGTCGGTGCCGGGGAGGTGGTGGTGCACCCCGGTGGAGGACACCGTCAGGCGGGTCTGCGGCACGGTGCTGGTCCTCAGCGCGTCGGCATCCTCCAGGACCGTCATCGGGTGGATGAGCTGAGCCGGGACGCATCCGGTGGTGATGGCTGCGTCGGCGTCCTGAAGGAAGAGCTCCCACTCCTCCCGGGTGGCCAGACGGATGAGGGTCGGGCCGGCCACGGGGAGGAACGCGGCCAGGGAGTAGTCCATGACTGCGATCTCCATGGCTCCGTCAATGACCAGCAGCTCGCAGTCCCGGGTCAGGTCTCCTTCCCGGACGACGATCTCGTGGCCGGCGGCGGGTGCGGAGATGGGCTGCGGGGTGATGACCAGTGCCGACGGCGGCAGCTCGGAGGGGGTGTAGCGGGTGCCGTCGTCGAGCCAGACGGCGGCCCGATCACCTCGGGCGCCGACCAGGTAACGCCGAAGATCGGCCATCGCCTGAGAGGCGCGCTTGGCGGTCATCAGTCCTCCTCGTCGTCGGAGTACAGGCTTCCTCCGGGAAGCACTGGCCCGAGCTGGTGGCGGATGACGCGTGCGAGCGGCTGGTACACCTTCTGAGAGGTGATCCTGCCGGTCGTCCCCGGGGTGAGCTCCGCGTCCGACTCGACGACCAGGCAGGTCCCGGGCGGCATCTGTGCGTCGGAGAGCAGGGGCGAGACGGCCCGGAGCGGGACCGTGCAGTTCTCGGTGGCGACGACGGTCCCCTGCCCGAGGGCGGGGCCCGTCAGGAGCCCTGAGCGGTGGAAGGAGACCTTCGTTCCGGTCGTCACCGGGGCCGAGCCCGCGGCGTCCCCGGTCAGAGCGACCGCGCGGTGGCTACCGGTGGCCTGGAACCCCAGGGAGGTGGTGGTACCGATCGGGGTGAGCAGGACCAGAACGGCTGCGGAGAAGCCGGTCACGAACAGTCGGATCTGCTGGGTGCGCTTCAAGCCGCGCAGCCCGTGGATCATCTTGACCAGGGCGTTCATGAGGCAGAACCCGATGAGCATGCTCAGCATGATTCGGCCTCCGGCGCCACCGCGAAGCAGGTTCGGCGCGATCGCCGTGACGGCGGTCCAGACGATGACCAGGGGCGTGACCAGGCAACCCACCCCGAACAGCGCGACCCACAGGGGCTCGTGCGGCTCCGGGATGCCGGCGACCCGATTGCGCAGCGCCTGGATGGAGCGCTGCCTGAGACCGGACTGGTTGGTGAACCCGACCAGGGCCACGTAGCCGTCCAGACGGAGGAACGGAATGAGGTTGCTCAGCGCCACGAGGTAGGTGCTGGCCCCGTACCAGGTGAGGAAGGCGTGCTCCCCACCCAGCAGGAGGTTCGCGATCAGGGCGGTGGCCCCGATGCTCGTCTGGATGACGATGCCGGCGAAGGCGACCGCAACCCTGTCCTTACGGGGAAGCAACCACGCCTCGGTGACGTCGCAGAAGGCCGCCGGGGAGAAGTAGAACAGCATGATCCCCATGCGGTGAGGCATGCCGCCGCAGGCGGTGAGGGTCAGTCCATGAGCAAGCTCATGAATGGCGGTTGTCAGGGTGAGGGCCAGCAGCAGAGCGCCGTAGGTGCCCAGCGTCAGCGGCTGGAACAAGGTGCTGTTCGGGTTCCCGGCGAGGGAGAGCAGCGCGGGGATCCCCAGGATTGCGATGACCAGCGGGACCCAGCGCAGGAAGGTCTTCCTCAACGCCTTCACGACCGGGGCCATCTTGATGAAGAAGGCCTCAGGGCGGTTGAAGCAGAGCTTGAGGATGAGCGGTCCGTCGTTGTCGACGCTCCACAGCGGCTTCTGCTCAGTGGAGTCCATCTCGTAATCGGCCACGACCAGGCCGTACTTGCTGACGGCGTCGAGAGCGTGATCGACATCGGAGGGCTGCCACTGCGGTGGCATCTGCTCCAGAAGATCCGTCTTGGTCAGTGGCCCCTTGGTCTTGAGGGTCACCAGCAGCTCGCCGAGCTGTTCGCCGACTCCGAGGAGCTTGTTGTCTGGGGTGCGAACCGCCCACCCGTCTCCGGCCTGAGGGCGGACGACGGCGACGTCTCGGTGCAGCCGGAGAGCTCCTCGGGGGCGAGAGAGCACATCCTGCTCAGGCACGTAGATCACCCATCTTCGTCACTGCGGTGGCGATGATGGACAGACCGACCGTCCAGGCTACGAGGAGTCCCGCGGCCAGCGGAGCCGACATGTCGCCGACGGCCGTGGCGTCCTTGATGAGCGTGAGCTGGAGGCCGCCGGGCAGGTACTGGCCCAGGTCGTTGGGCAGGGCGCGCACGATGGCCGGCTCGATGTAGGTGGTCCAGGCGACCAGGAGGAGGATGACCGGCAGCGTGCGGCGCAGCAGCCAGCCGAAGCAGGTCCCCCACGGGGCGGCCAGGGCGCTGACGGCGATGATGCCGACGACGGTGCTGACGAGATCCTCGTTCATCGTGATGCTCAGGTCACGCTGGTGGAAGATCACGAAGGTGGGAATGGTGGAGCTCAGGGCGCCGATGAGGCCGAAGAGCAGGCCGGCCGGCAGGGAGGCCAGGGCGTGGCCGGCAACGAGCCTGCCGACGCCGCGGTGCTGGGTGACTCGGGCCGCCACAGTGGCGTCGCGGAACTCGGTCGTCACCTGGGTGGCTCCCCACAGGGTGGACACCAGCAGAACGGAGAATCCGATGCGAATGAGTCGCAGGGCCACGGAGTCGACGGCGGCCTGGTTGGACAGGTCGATCTCGCTGAGGAACTTGCTGGCGTCGAAGATCGTGGCGAAGCTGCTCAGAGCGATCCCGATCACGAGGAACCACTTCAGGGAGGCCTCGGTGAGCCCTCGGCGGGTCAGAGCCCACAAGGAGCGGAACACGGACAAGCCGCTGGGGCTGGGGGCCGGCGTGGCCAGGGCCCGACCGGAGGTGATGGTCTGCGCGGAGGAAAGGACGTTGGTGGTCATGCTGCAAGGCTCCTGGAGGTGGTGGAAGAGACAAGGTTGAGGTAGGCGTCCTCGAGCGTGGGGCCACCGTGGTGGCGCAGCTCGTCGAGGGAGCCGTTGAAGAGGCAGCGGCGCTTGATGACGACGATGCTGTCGACCATGCGCTCGACCTCGGCGAGAATGTGGCTCGAGATGAGCAGGGCGCCGCCGGAGTCGATGTGCTGCTGGAGCACGCGGCGCAGCCAGTGGGCGCCCTCGATGTCCAGACCATTGGTCGGCTCGTCCAGAACGAGGAGCTGCGGCCGCCCCGCCATGGCGGTGGCCAGGTTGACCCGCTTGCGCTCGCCCGTGGACAGGTCCTTGATCCGGCGACGCATCAGAGGATCGAGATCGAACTCGTCGACGATGCTGTCCATCTCGTCGCGTGACAGGCCGGCCGCGAGCCGGTGGTTGACGAGGTGGTTGTGGACCGTGTGGCTGGTGGGCAGCCCGGTGTTGTCGAATGCGAAGCCGATGTGGTGGGCCGCATCGGGAATGGCCAGGGGCGTGTGGCCGAACACGGAGACGCTGCCCGACGTGGGGCGAAGAAGGCCGTGGACGGCTCGCAGCGTCGTGGTCTTGCCGGCGCCGTTGGGGCCGAGGAGCCCAAGAGACTGTCCGGGCTCAATGCTGAAGGTGACGTTGTCCACCGCAGTGGTGGACCGGTAGCGCTTGGTGAGATGGCTGATCTCTAGGAGTGGCTTCAGGTTCATGGTGTGTTCTCCTTACGGCGACTGAGCTGCTCCGGGCCGCTCGGGTCGCGTGGGGCCGAGGGGGTCGCGGTGGGTCAGATGAGCGCGATGAGGGCGCCGAGTCCGAACAGGACACCGAGAGCGGCTGCGGAGTCCTTCCAGTCAGGTGCGTCGAGTGACTCGAACTCAGTGATCTCGGTATCGAGGTTCATGGGTTTGTCCATGGGGGTCTCCTTACGTGGTGAGGTGCCGGGGAGGCATTCGATGTGATGTCACTACTCCACCGGAAAATCACTGTTTCCGGATCGCCTGGTCGGGCGCTCTGGGCTCATCCGATGGGCTAGTCCGATTGACTGAGCAGTGGGTCATGGGAGGGACTGACGGCAGGGGGCCTACACCGTCGTCGAGGGGCTCAGGGACAGGACGACCTTTCCCGAGCGCTCGCGGGAACCGAAGGCCTCCAGCAGGAAGTCGTCGATGTCGTCCCTGGGGTGGATGGCGCTGGGATCCAGCGGGATCGATCCGGCCCGGGCCAGATCGAGGGCGTGAAGCAGGTCCTCTCGGGTACCCAGGCAGTTACCCATGAGGGTGAGGTTCGCCGTGATGATCCTGGCGATGAGTTCCCCCGGTGATCCGCACGATCCGACCCCGTCCATGAGTGGGTGCTGGTGCAGCATCCCGCAGGTGATGTAGGTGCCGGCCATCTCCAGGGAGGCGACGGCCCCGGCGAGGTTGAGGTCGCAGAAGGGATCGATGACGTGACTGACCCGGATCTCGGTCGCCGCGGGATCCTCCAGACCGGGATGCCTGCGCTCGTTGGGGAGAAGGGGAGTATCTGGTTTCGAAGACACCACCCAGCACGAGGCGCCGATCGCCTGGAGCTGGTGGCGCACGGCCATCGACGTCGAGCTGGTGGCGGCGGTGACCAGGACCTGGGACTGCGGCCCGACTCCCGACCTGCGGATCATCGCGGCGGCGGTCTGGTGGCACAGGCCGAAGGCAGCGGCCTGCGGCGTCGTCATCCACGAGGGCACGGCAACGAGCTGGGACTCGTGGACGAGCAGAACACCCCGGGACGCCGTGTTGGTGACGACGCCGGGTGCGGCTCCTTCGGCGGACTCGGGGTAGGCCGAGCAGGCCATCACCCGCTGTCCCGGAGTGAGGCGGCAGTCCGGTGAGGCGGCCAGGACGGTGCCGCAGAACTCGGAGCCGAAGGCGGTCAGGGAGGGCTCGTTCGCGGGACCGCGGTGAACCGCCTGAGGATCGGTCCCCTGCAGGATGAGTGAGCGGTCGCGGTAGTTGCATGACAGGGCGTCGACGCGGACAACGACCTTTCCGGAGAGGGTGAGAACCCTGTCCTCCAGGCGACGGCTCTCCACCTGAACGGGCACAGCCCGGATCTCACGTCCATACAGTGAGATCCCGGCTGTGTCGGTACCAGTGAGGAAGACGGCTGGGCACTTCATCGGCTGGTGATCTGCTTGTTTCCTCGAACGAAGGTCCAGATGGAGCCGATGCTCAGGCCTCCACCGAGCCCTGTCAGCGCGATCTGAAGCGATCCGCTCAGCTGGATGAGTGCGATGGCGGCGATGATGATGCCGGCGACGACTCCGACGACGGTGAGAGCAAGACGCATGATGGGGTTCCTTTCAGTGACGGGTGACCACGGATGCGGTCGGGTTGGGGAAAGAGGTCGTTAAGGACAAGGCGGTCCGCAGGAGGTGGAGAGCCGCGAGGGCGCCTGTGACGCCGTCGGCCGAGTCCCCCTTGAGGGACAGGCCCGGATCGTCGACGACGCCGATGGTGCTCGGGGTGCAGATGACCAGGTCGTCGGCCAGGCACTCCAGGGCCACCTGCTCGACGTCGGGCAGGGGGGAGCCGGCCAGGCGCAGGACGCTGAGGGCCAGCAGGCTGCCGATGGCGCCGTTGCGCACACTCGACCCGGCGGTGCTCGCCGAGGGGGCGGGACGCATGGTGTCCTTCAGGTCGGTGGGCACGGTGAGCTCGGTGAGCCCTTCGAGTGCGGCGACGACGGCGAGCCAGCCGAGTCGGCCGTCGAGCCCGCCGGCATGCGGTGGGATGAGCGTGGCCAGCTGCGCCGCGTCCTGGATCAGGAGCGAGCGGGCCCGGTGCCGTGACCCGGGGATGAAGGACAGAAGGTCCGCCAGCAGCCAGAACACGGCCTGTCCGGTGGCTCCCTCCCACATGCCCGGTCGGGCCGGTGGCTCAGGGCGGTCCAGACGCCTGGCCGCCTCCTAGATGATGGCCTCCGCTTCGTGGCGGGGCAGCCCGCCGGTGTGGGCCAGCAGGCACGCGATGGCTCCCGTTCCCGCTGTGCCGGTCATCAGCCCGGGACTGTGGCTCAGGGCGTCGTCGGGGTGAGAGGGGCTCAGGCCGAGCCGGCTGAACACGGTGGCCAGGGTGCGCAGGCAGGCGTCGAGGGCGGGAGCCGGGTCGACGTCGCCGGAGAAGGTCTCGGTGGCGGAGGTCGTCCCGACCGGTGCGGGGGACGGGTGTGGCTGCTCCTGGTGCGTGTCGAGGGCGGCGATGATGGCGTCCAGGGTCGGTTCGACAGTGCTGCGGCCGGTCACCCCGGGGGCGTCGGGTGGCACGGGTGTGAGGGCCAGCAGGCGCCCGGCCGCCGCCTCGATGAGGTCTGCGCAGGATGGATGACGGCGCCGTGCCTGGTGGGCCAGGGCCCGGATACGTGCTGGGCCGAGCCGGATTCCCCGCTTGGAACGCACGAACATCGACAGAGTCATGATGTCGAAGGAGTACCAGTCGACCGTCGTTCCGCGGATGTTGGGCGGCGGCGTATAGTCAATGGCCGCCATCGCCAGCTCATCATCGGAGTCCGCGCATGAGGCGGCTTCCAGGTCGAAGAAGATGATGCGGTCGTCAGCAAGAAGAATGTTGTTCTCGTGGACGTCGTTGAGCACGACGCCGCAGTCGTGCACCGCTTCGAGCTCCCGGCGGATCGTCTCGACAGTGGTGCGTGCCCACTCCTCATAGGCGGGGGTCGACTGCTCGCGCAGGCGTCGGTTGCGTTCGCGCATCAGCGTGACGCCGTCGATCATCTCGCGAATGAGGTAGGCGTGGCTGGTGCCGTCGACCTGCTCGAGGAAGGTGGGGACGGATGCGCGTCCCTGCAGCCTGCGCAGGATCTCGGCCTCGTGCCGGATCCTCCACACGGCATCATGGTGGAGCCGGTCGATCCCGGCGTGGGGACGTCCCTCCTTGACCAGGACGGTGGCACCCGTGGAATGCATCTGTCCGGCATAGACTCCTCCACCCGCGTGATGGGCGAGGGCGTGCGTCAGCGTGCATGGCAGGTGTGATGAGCGGTTGGCGCGGCGGTGCCGACCGGGCCCGGTCCATGCCGGCCACGTCACCCAGTCCGGGATGTGGAGGCCGGGACGCCGCGTGTCTGCGATGAGCTCGCCGTCGGGACCGTGAATGGCCAGACGGCGAATGCCGTCGGCGTCGGTGCAGTACATGGGGGTGAAAGCGCCCCACCTGACGAAGACCGGGGCGTCCCCGCACCTGAGGTCGGTGAGAATATCCGGTCCGTGCATGTGGCGAAGCGCGTGGAGCAGAATGTTGACGATCCTCCCGCATTCCTCCTCATCTCGGGGGTAGAGGCAGCAGAACTTGCCGGCCGCTGAGCGGGAGACGTTCTTCGAGAGCTTGAAGGCCAGCATCTCGCGTGTCGGTGTGAACTTGAATCCTATGGAGTTCTGCCGGCATATCTCAGAGACGATGTCGAGTGCTTGATCGGCCTCATCCAGAACCGTCGAGATGTGGATCTTCCATCCCTCGTCGGGAAGCTCGGCGTCCGTGGGGAAGTAGAACTTCCACTGATCGTTCTCCGTGACCTCCCAGCCCTCCGGGGTGGTGCCGTCCCAGATGCGGAACGGTGAGGCCGGAACGATTGTCGGGGAGAAGGCGGAGTCGCCCTCATGCTCGGTTGGTGCGATTTCTCCAAGATTCACGGGGTGCCTCCTTTCTCGGCGTTCTGAACGGTGGTGTGTGGTGGTGAGACTGCATGGTGGGGGCGCCGCACTGGGAACCCGCCCGGGGCGCCCCCACCATGCCGACCTCAGGCGTCTCAGGTCAGGGCGACGGCGACGCTGACACCGCCGGCGAAGGAGATCGAGGCGATGGCGACGTCGTCCCAACCGGGGGCGTCCATCGACTCCAGCTCCTCGGCGTCGAGCTCGGTGTTCTTCTTGATGTTCTTGGCCATGGGTGTTCCTTTCGGTGTGGCGGGGGTGAGTTCCCCGGGTTGTGGTTGTCCGTCCTCTTGGATGTCATGTGAGGCTCGGTGTGCCTCCGGATCGGATGACTGAAATGAAACTCCTGTTCGCGGCGTCCCAAATCGGTGAAACGGTCGGGTCGGTCGGCTGATATCTGACGGCTGGTTGGGGGAGGCGGTGCGGGATGGGGTGGCGTGGGGCCGCCGTCTCAGTCGTCCTGCTGACACGCTCGTCCGGCTCTCTGGGCCGACTGACGCTGCTGCAGCCGCTGGCCGGACGGCCATCCGGCCCCGGCTCGCCGTCGGGACCTCGACGCGAAGACCCGCCCCGCCCGTGTCTCAGACGTGAAGAGACGCAGGCGGGGCGGGGGTGAGGAGCTCGGAGGTGGGTTTAGAGATCCCCGACCTTCTGAAGGCGCTGGAGGCTGAGCCAGCCCACCGGGATCGGGATCCAGAAGGTCACCAGGCGGTAGACGATCGCCGTGGACAGCGCCACCCCGTAGGGGACGCCGGCGGCGACGAGCCCGGCGGTCAGGGCGAGCTCGACCGGCCCGATACCGCCGGGGGAGGGCACGATCGAGCCCACCGTGTTGGAGGCCAGGTAGGTGATGGCCAGGACCGCGAAGGGCACCGTGTAGCCGAAGGCCCACAGGCTTGCACTGAAGGACAGGATGTAGGACAGGGTCAGCATGAGCGCGCCGCCGACCCCCAGCACCAGGCGCATCGGGTTGGACATGACCCACACGAGCCGCGGCCACACCTGGCGGTAGGTGGGCTCGATCTTGGCCCAGGCCCAGGTGCGTGCCTTGGGGATGGTCAGGACCACCGCCGCCACCACGACGACGGCGCCCGCGGCGACCAGCACCCAGCCGGACGGCAGGGTCAGTCCGGTCGACTGGCCGGTCATGGCCGCCAGCACCACGAGCAGCACCACGGTGACGACGAACTGGACCACCTGGACCAGGGCCACCGTGGCCACGCCGACCGCGGTGGGCACCCCCTTGCGGTTGAGGAAGCGCAGGTTGATGGCCGCCCCGCCCACACCGGCCGGGGCCACGAGCGAGACGACGGCGCTGGCCAGGTGCACCTCGGTGGAGCGCCACAGGGAGAGCCGCTCGGGGCTGAAGGCCACCAGCGTGAGCCCCGCGCCCACGTAGGTCGCCACCGAGAAGAACAGGGCCGCCAGCATCCACCAGATGTTGGCCTGCGAGACGGCCGCGGAGACCTGCTGGAAGTCCAGCTGGGCCAACAGTGTCCACACCGCCACCAGGGCCACCACGGCCATGAGGACGGTGCGCGTGGAGAAGCGGTTGAGGCGGGCCGGCTCGGCGTCGGCCGTGGGGGTCAGCGCCACGAGGGCGTCGCGCAGATCCTGGAGGACCTGCCGGCTCGCTCCGCGCCGCCCCATGACCTCGCGGGTCTGACGCGGCAGCACCACCCGCTGAAGCATGGGGGCGATCGAGGCCA
>ERZ773003.484-NODE-484-length-28932-cov-6.518787_pt1 | contig 28932 bp, 21 predicted proteins | sample MGYA00580668_ERZ773003 | MGnify/ENA primary metagenome ERZ773003 (study PRJEB29015, sample SAMEA2738002) | human oral metagenome | biome: human oral; feature: human-associated habitat; material: dental | place: China | collected 2126 ...
CGTCATGCTGGGAAACGGGTCTCAATGAAGTCCGGCCTAGAAGGCCGGAACAATCCGAGCACATCCCCTGCGAGCCTGACTACACCGACGTGGTCTCAATGAAGTCCGGCCTAGAAGGCCGGAACAATAGACTCCCCGACTAGCAGATAGGACCTGCACCATGACGTCTCAATGAAGTCCGGCCTAGAAGGCCGGAACAATAATCGCCGCACGGTACGCCGAGCGCTCGGCGCGGATGTCTCAATGAAGTCCGGCCTAGAAGGCCGGAACAATGCTCTTGGCGATACTTCCGGTGGTGGTCAGGATCCAGTTGTCTCAATGAAGTCCGGCCTAGAAGGCCGGAACAATGCCCCCATCCCCGCCCCGGATACGCACGAAAGCAACCCGGTCTCAATGAAGTCCGGCCTAGAAGGCCGGAACAATCTCCACGGACAGCCACGCCTCCGAAGGCAGCAGGACCCTACGTCTCAATGAAGTCCGGCCTAGAAGGCCGGAACAATCGGCAGTTGCGGATGTCGCCATGCTTGTCGGTTGGTGCCCGTGTCTCAATGAAGTCCGGCCTAGAAGGCCGGAACAATCTCTCTCAGAAAGAGGGGACAAGTAAGACAAACAACTGGTCTCAATGAAGTCCGGCCTAGAAGGCCGGAACAATTCGGTCGGGATGAACCGAATGGCACCTTGCACTTGACTGCGTCTCAATGAAGTCCGGCCTAGAAGGCCGGAACAATGCACGGCCACAAAGGGCAGCAGCCACGCGGGCAAATTGTCTCAATGAAGTCCGGCCTAGAAGGCCGGAACAATTTTGCGTCCGCTGCCCGATTCGGCAGCAATCTCATTGTCTCAATGAAGTCTGGCCTAGAAGGCCGGAACAATCACGGCCGTCGCAACCGTCATGTTCCACCCAGTACATCGTCTCAATGAAGTCCGGCCTAGAAGGCCGGAACAATGAGTCGGATCATCTATGCCGCATCGGCTAGACTCCGTCTCAATGAAGTCCGGCCTAGAAGGCCGGAACAATGTGACGTCTCCCGTTACACATCTCCTGAGACCACTATCGTCTCAATGAAGTCCGGCCTAGAAGGCCGGAACAATCGTTATTACAACTGGGAACTGGCAGGAAAGACCGGAGGTCTCAATGAAGTCCGGCCTAGAAGGCCGGAACAATCTGCCGAAGCACGTCGCCAGCCAGCATGGCAGGAATGTCTCAATGAAGTCCGGCCTAGAAGGCCGGAACAATGGCGGCATGGCGGTGCACCGTCTGCGGGCACGAGGTGACGTCTCAATGAAGTCCGGCCTAGAAGGCCGGAACAATGTGGCGGTGACGGTGACCTGGATGGCGGCCTGGTGTCTCAATGAAGTCCGGCCTAGAAGGCCGGAACAATTCCCCTCAGAGACGCGCCCCTCCCCTCCCGCCTATTCCCGTCTCAATGAAGTCCGGCCTAGAAGGCCGGAACAATCACACCGCGATTGTCTTGGACGAAAGCCATAAGATTGTCTCAATGAAGTCCGGCCTAGAAGGCCGGAACAATCGGCGGGAAGGGCATACATGGCTTCCACACGGCTTCCCCGTCTCAATGAAGTCCGGCCTAGAAGGCCGGAACAATAACAACGGGTCTTATTGGGTGTCTCTGGGGTCTGCAGTCTCAATGAAGTCCGGCCTAGAAGGCCGGAACAATGATGACCAGGGAATGCTTCAAGGATCATGTGGAAACCGTCTCAATGAAGTCCGGCCTAGAAGGCCGGAACAATAAAGGGCGACGGGGAAACGGATGACAGCGCCGCAATTGTCTCAATGAAGTCCGGCCTAGAAGGCCGGAACAATCTCCTCGCAATTGGGGATCAATTTTCGACCTGGATCATCGTCTCAATGAAGTCCGGCCTAGAAGGCCGGAACAATAACGCCGTGCCGCACGAAGCTGGCGCGACGAACAATCGTCTCAATGAAGTCCGGCCTAGAAGGCCGGAACAATTTGCAGCCCGGATTTATGTATCGGGCCCGGGCGATTGCGTCTCAATGAAGTCCGGCCTAGAAGGCCGGAACAATGGGCGAGCCTTCTGAATGGACCGCGCCTATTTGGATGTCTCAATGAAGTCCGGCCTAGAAGGCCGGAACAATGTCGCAAAATAAAGACCCCCTACTGCTTCGACGGCGTCTCAATGAAGTCCGGCCTAGAAGGCCGGAACAATCCACGGTGTCGTCGACGGTTGTTCAGCCGGTAGCTAGTCTCAATGAAGTCCGGCCTAGAAGGCCGGAACAATAACCGGGTTGGCCGGCAACCGCATAGCCCTTTTCCACGTCTCAATGAAGTCCGGCCTAGAAGGCCGGAACAATGGGATGGCATGGTGCAGCGGGTGGATGGCCCGCGCGCGTCTCAATGAAGTCCGGCCTAGAAGGCCGGAACAATCAGAACGTGGGGATGGTCGACCCAAGCACTGTCGGGTCGTCTCAATGAAGTCCGGCCTAGAAGGCCGGAACAATACCCACGCCGCAAACGCCTGCGAACCCCCTCACGATGTCTCAATGAAGTCCGGCCTAGAAGGCCGGAACAATCGGTGACGGCCAGCAGCGGGGTGCCGGCCGCCCCGGCGTCTCAATGAAGTCCGGCCTAGAAGGCCGGAACAATTTCAACCAGGTCAGAACCAAGGTCCAAACCTTCGGGTCTCAATGAAGTCCGGCCTAGAAGGCCGGAACAATCCTGACTGGGAACTGGCACTCCTCAAAGAGTTCGGGGTCTCAATGAAGTCCGGCCTAGAAGGCCGGAACAATTCGAGATGGGGACCTTGTTTATTGAACGATGACCCTCGTCTCAATGAAGTCCGGCCTAGAAGGCCGGAACAATGTGCGATTGTCCCCGTCGACACCAGTCTCGATCCGTCAGTCTCAATGAAGTCCGGCCTAGAAGGCCGGAACAATGTGATGGCTGCGTGCTGCGGGTCACAGGCGATGGACTGTCTCAATGAAGTCCGGCCTAGAAGGCCGGAACAATGGGTTGCGGGTTGTCAATGAATTCTCGCTCAGAGATCTCGTCTCAATGAAGTCCGGCCTAGAAGGCCGGAACAATTAATGAATTCATCAAAGATAATGGTATGGACATTGTTGTCTCAATGAAGTCCGGCCTAGAAGGCCGGAACAATCTAACCGCAAAACGACCAGCGTCAAGGGGCCCGTCCGTGTCTCAATGAAGTCCGGCCTAGAAGGCCGGAACAATCGGTCTTGCATTGGCCGTTGAGCATGTATTCGGCGCGGTCTCAATGAAGTCCGGCCTAGAAGGCCGGAACAATAAGAAAGAAATCACCGTTGACGGATTCGACGGCCCCGAGTCTCAATGAAGTCCGGCCTAGAAGGCCGGAACAATCCGCATCAAGAAGTTCAAAGAAAGGACTCAGTAATGGGTCTCAATGAAGTCCGGCCTAGAAGGCCGGAACAATCCCTCTAGAAAGGACCAAGAACATGATCACCACCAGTCTCAATGAAGTCCGGCCTAGAAGGCCGGAACAATTGCTCAACCCAAGCGAGAAGTCGAAAAGCGCAGTACTGTCTCAATGAAGTCCGGCCTAGAAGGCCGGAACAATCGAATGGGAAACGTATGGTCCCGCGGGGGTCGTGAAGTCTCAATGAAGTCCGGCCTAGAAGGCCGGAACAATGGACCCGCTTTGGGACCAACTCGGCGGCTATATTCTAGTCTCAATGAAGTCCGGCCTAGAAGGCCGGAACAATATTGTCGACGCCACAACCGGCGGCGCCGGCGAAAACATGTCTCAATGAAGTCCGGCCTAGAAGGCCGGAACAATCCCCTTTGAAACCAAAACCTTTTGCGCGTGGCAATAGTCTCAATGAAGTCCGGCCTAGAAGGCCGGAACAATGCAGCCATCGCATGGGTGACCCTGCGGCCCATCATCACGTCTCAATGAAGTCCGGCCTAGAAGGCCGGAACAATCGCCGAGTACGTTGACAAAGGCGACGGTGTCTTCGCGGAAGTCTCAATGAAGTCCGGCCTAGAAGGCCGGAACAATTTATCGCCCGCTCGAAGCATGATGACGACGCTGTAGAGGTCTCAATGAAGTCCGGCCTAGAAGGCCGGAACAATCGGGCACGTGCTCAACAATCTCTCGGACTTGTTCATGTCTCAATGAAGTCCGGCCTAGAAGGCCGGAACAATACCGGAAGCGCCAGGACCGGAAGCGCCAGGACGGCGGTCTCAATGAAGTCCGGCCTAGAAGGCCGGAACAATGTTCGAGTTCCGTGAAAGGATCGAGGAGGCGATGGGATGTCTCAATGAAGTCCGGCCTAGAAGGCCGGAACAATGATGCCGGTCCCGGACCTGCCGGGGCCGGGTATCCTCCGTCTCAATGAAGTCCGGCCTAGAAGGCCGGAACAATGCGTCCCATGGACAATCCTGCTTCAATGGGTACATTGTCTCAATGAAGTCCGGCCTAGAAGGCCGGAACAATCGGGGGAACGGGGAGAAGGAATACGGCACCGCATGGGGTCTCAATGAAGTCCGGCCTAGAAGGCCGGAACAATCATCCCCGTCGCGTCATTGAGTGACACCAGGACAGTTGGTCTCAATGAAGTCCGGCCTAGAAGGCCGGAACAATGTGTTGCCATGGTCGAACTTGCGCCGCTTGGGGAGTGGTCTCAATGAAGTCCGGCCTAGAAGGCCGGAACAATCACTCATTTTCTTCCTCACTTTCTTTCACGGTTTCAGTCTCAATGAAGTCCGGCCTAGAAGGCCGGAACAATTCAAGAATTCATCCAGCGTATCCCTGAAATCTTTGGTCTCAATGAAGTCCGGCCTAGAAGGCCGGAACAATCGAGGACTGCGTTCTCGAAGGGGCGTATGACCTTTGAGTCTCAATGAAGTCCGGCCTAGAAGGCCGGAACAATACAACCACAAGGTGCCACTCCTGTATGGACACGATCAGTCTCAATGAAGTCCGGCCTAGAAGGCCGGAACAATACTCCGATCTGGACTGGCCTGTTGTGTCGGAGCTGCAGGTCTCAATGAAGTCCGGCCTAGAAGGCCGGAACAATATGTGCGGTTGTGTGGCAACTGAGGTTGATCACATAGTCTCAATGAAGTCCGGCCTAGAAGGCCGGAACAATTTTATTGGACACAAATGCAATTCAATCACTTTGTAGTCTCAATGAAGTCCGGCCTAGAAGGCCGGAACAATCCGCCATGCTGCCGCAGGGCAAGGAATGGCGGAAGCTCTACGTCTCAATGAAGTCCGGCCTAGAAGGCCGGAACAATGAACTTCTCAGCCCTGATCAACGAACAGGGATACACCGTGTCTCAATGAAGTCCGGCCTAGAAGGCCGGAACAATGGCTCGCCTCAAAAGGCCGCCTTGACTAGGAACTTTACCAGCACCTGCGAGCTCTCCGCACCGCCGGGTCCTATAAAACCACTCTGTTGAGTTGTCATGGGGTAAAACACCTAGTCAAACCCCTGCGAGCGCTCCCTAGGGGAGACGACATGACCGGAGGTCTCGCAGCGGCTCACACCACCACGGGCCCCTCATCGGGCAACCTACGCGGCACCCCAAGCATACGGATGTCTGCGTCTTGCGGGGCACCGAGGTCGATCACCACCACCGAATCGTAGGCGAGTGCTATCACATCACGAATGTCCCGTTCCCACATCGCGAGTTCAGCCTTGCTCAGGTCACACACGAACACCGAGTACTGGAGCCACTTCCCGTAGCCCTTCATGAGGTTGAAGGTGGCTCGCAGCCGCTTGGGATCCGATATGTCATAGGAAATGAGATATCTTCGTCGGGCCATGGGTCACCTCGTCATCAATGGGGTGTAGGAATCCAGTTCTCCCGTGAAGGAAGCCGCCAGCACCCGTGCCTGAAGATCCAGCACCCTCCGGTACGACACCTGATAGCCGAACAGCGGGTGCTTCAGCTCCATTTCGAGGCGGCGTTCGTGCGCTTGGATGACGGAACGTCGCCCATCCGCGGTCAGTGCCACCCCGAGATGTCCCCGCATGAAGCTTTTCTCGTTGATTTCGCCGTTGTTGAGGCATTGCAATGCGACGGATTCCGCCACGAGAGCGCGGAACTCCTCGGCCAGATCGAGGGCGAGGGCGGGTCTGCCGTAGCGGGGCTGGTGCAGCACCCCGAGGAAAGGATCCAGCCCCACCCCGGTCAGCACCGCGACGAGGTCCTTTGTCAACAGGCTGTAGCAGAACCCGAGCACCGCGTTGACGGGATCGGGTGGTGGACGTCGCGCCCTGCCGTGCGCCTGGAACTCGGCCGCGACCTCGAGTCGGGGAGACAGCAGCTTGTGGAACTGCCCAAAGTACAGTCGCGCTGCCGTGCCCTCGATCCCGAGCAGCGTCTCCAAGGACGCAGCGGATTCGGTTTTCGCTTCCAGTTCCTTGAGCTGCTCCAGAACCGAATCGTCCAGCGACACCTTCGCGTTGCGGCGCAGCAGCACCCGCTGGTTGTGGATCTTTCCCCGGATCATCTGCTGCGCGAACCGCAGGCCATGGACGCTCGCCAGCACCTGCCGTCGCCTGAGCGTCACGTGACCGTTCATCGGGCCCTGCGACCATCCGTCGAGCCAGCCCCCGTAGCTGAGCCAAATCACCATCGCGCCCCTGCGCCACAATGCCCTGAGTGCCTGGGTGGTGATCTGCACGTTTCCCACCACGCACACCTGGGAGACGTCGAGGAGTCGACGCTCGGCCACCGTCTCACCTTTGACCGCCACCAGCAGGCGGCCACCGGACACCTTCACCGACGCCCCCTGCGTGTTCACGTACACGGGTCTGGCGTCGGGATTCTTGACGATGATCCGACGCGGCTGCTCGCCGGAACGTTCGAGCAGATAGTTCGTCTCATCGGGCATGCACAGCGGCGCCAGCGAGCAGCGGAGGCAGCGCGGGTCGTTCAGCAGCGGCGGGGGCGGAAGTTCCTGCGCAGCCACCTTCCGCGCCAACGCCACCAGCTCCCGCACCTCCGTCTCCGCGTCCTGCCCCACCTCGATCGAAGCCCTGTGATGCGATCCCAGATAGGAGATGTCGGCGCGGTTCACCGAATACCCGGCGCGTCGCAGCAGCACCGCCTGGGTCAGGACCTGCACCCGGTCGGCAGGCCACATTCCGCCTTCCCTGGGACCGGATCCCTTCTTCATGTCCACGGGACTCGACGATCCGTCCTCGTGGTCCACCCGGTCTATGACGGCCGTCACCCCGAGGTCCGGATCCGACAACGCCACCTGGATCGAGGTGAACGGTTTCTCCTCCTCATCGGGCGCGGGCATCCGCCCGGAACGACGATCCGTCGCGTCGTGGGCCACCGAACCCTGGATCGTGTCGTCGTTGTGAGCCCAGCGGCCGTCCACCCATTCGAGGTGGAACAGCCGCTGGCAGTACACCAATTCGTTCAGCATCCTCGCGGGAACCAGCTGCGGTTCCGCCGAGTACTCCCCCTGCGCCGGCATGGTTATCGCTCCACCGGCCGGAACAATCCGAAACCGAAATGCGAGAGGGACCCGAGCACCAAAGGCTCCGGGCGTTCCCCGAGGCCCTTCGGCAGAGGCTCGTCGAAATCCAGCCGCAACAGCATCCCGCGGCGACGTCGCGCCATCGATTCGTTCCAGCGGTATCGACGGAACCTCACCACATCCCGGTTCTCCCAGTCGGCTAGCAGCTTCACCCTCACCGGCGGCGTGCCCCCGGGGTGGCGGAAACCGAGTTCGCGTTCCACGAGTTTCTGCGCGAATTCCTCCCGCGGTTTGTTCTGCTTGGGGAAGCGGTCGGTCAGGAACGGGGTCACGGACACCCACGTGGTGGCATCGGCACTGGTGTATTCGTGCATCACCGTATCGACGGGTCCCATCAGCTGCAGGTGCAGTTCAGCTCCGGAGCGATACCCCTTGGGCGCGTTGCTCCAGCGCGGCAGGTACCTCGCCCCGGCAAGCCGGGAAAGCGTGTCGGCGGGTATCCCGTCAGGCACCCACAACACCAGGTCCTCCACCTGCCCCGTCAGCTCACCGCCGGCACCCAGCGTCGGCAACCAGAGCCAGTGGGGATGCCGATGCTGGGGGCCATCGTCGAAAACACCGTGGTGTCCGGCCAGCGCCTCGACCCCACTGCCCTGCTCCCGCAGGTCCGTGTTCTCCTTCTTGGTGCCTAGGATGCGGCCCCGGAGTCCATGGGCAGCGAGAATGCCGTCCTCGACACGGAAGGGGGCGGTGGGTTCCAGTCGCCACCGAACGGTCGTTGGTTGAATAGCAAGGGAGCCGGACACCGGATACTCCTTTAGAACCATCTGTCAGCACCAGTCCAGGCTGACACAACTTATAGAGGATCATACCGGATAACAAAAATCCTGCAAGTTCATCATCCAGTTCTCACCGCTACTCGACCCAACTAAGATCTACACACATCAAGGGCGCCAGCACCCGACCCCAAGCAAAATCCTTCGAATAATCGAAAAAAATTCATTCAGAAGAAAACGCCAACTGGTAAACCCTTGGCCAGATTTAAGCTTGCCCCTACAAGACCCATTTGCAACCATCTTAAAGTCAGTTTGCTTAAACACAACCGGCCAGAAAACACCCCCCCCCCGAACAAGTCCTCATGGGTCGCATAGAAATCTGGTCAATACTTCATCAATCCGAAATCGCACCCTAAAGGCGAGACCTCTATTAACTCCTAATTCTCCCCCCCCCTCTCCATCCGACCGCTCCTTCCCGGACAGCACAGATCACCCCCACTCTTGCGGGGAATACGCTCCGGTCGCGACCAGAATCGACGCGGCCGTCGGATCATCCCCGCCCTCGCGGGGAATATATGCGCCTTGCCGAGGAGGGTTTCCCCGACGCGGGACCATCCCCGCTCTCGTGGGGAATACCGAATCGCCTTCAACGCCTACGCCGACCAATGGGGATCATCCCGCTCTCGCGGGGAATACGCACCCTGCGCGACTGGGCCCGGCGGCGCGGGCGGATCATCCCCGCTCTCGCGGGGAATACCTGGTTGTTCCAGTCCCAGCAGTGCTGGGACGAGGATCATCCCCGCTCTCGCGGGGAATACGACACCGCCCACGCCACCCTGCATCAGCAACTGGGATCATCCCCGCTCTCGCGGGGAATACGGCCTGAACAAAACGGGTCATGATGTTGGCTCCGGATCATCCCCGCTCTCGCGGGGAATACCCTCCCAGAGCGGGGTATCCACCCGGCTGGAACGGATCATCCCCGCTCTCGCGGGGAATACGCGCACTTCCAGCGCCGACAGGACGCGCTGCCGGGATCATCCCCGCTCTCGCGGGGAATACCTCAGCAGCATGTCCGGAGCATCTAGTTGGTCGGGATCATCCCCGCTCTCGCGGGGAATACTCGTTCGCGAACCCCATGGGGTTGTACGAGAACGGATCATCCCCGCTCTCGCGGGGAATACGGCAGCGGTGAGAACTTGAACTTGGTCGGGAACGGATCATCCCCGCTCTCGCGGGGAATACCTGGACCGGGTCGGCAGCGAGGCCGACGAAACCGGATCATCCCCGCTCTCGCGGGGAATACAACCGCGGAATTGCGGCTTCCTTAGACGACCGGGGATCATCCCCGCTCTCGCGGGGAATACGGAAGAACTCGCCCAGATCCTGGGGGTGAAACCGGATCATCCCCGCTCTCGCGGGGAATACAGCCGCTGCGGCGGGGTCGGCAATATGCCACCAGGATCATCCCCGCTCTCGCGGGGAATACGCTGCTGTCGCGTTCAATCACCTGTCCCGCCACGGATCATCCCCGCTCTCGCGGGGAATACGGGGTCCACGCCGTCCCGGAGCAGCATCACTGCGGATCATCCCCGCTCTCGCGGGGAATACACAACGGAAAACGCTTTGGCGCGCTGCTCCTGGGGATCATCCCCGCTCTCGCGGGGAATACCTGTACAGGATGTTGAGGATCACGGACTGCCCGGGATCATCCCCGCTCTCGCGGGGAATACTTCCCTCATTATTTGCGTATAGGTGTGGCGTTGGGATCATCCCCGCTCTCGCGGGGAATACAACATGAGTGGGGAAGCTCTGGTCTACCCTCTCGGATCATCCCCGCTCTCGCGGGGAATACCGTCCACGGCTTTTTCTCAGGCAATGATGGGAAGGATCATCCCCGCTCTCGCGGGGAATACCTATCCGTCGACGTCTTTTTTAGGGTCGAACAAGGATCATCCCCGCTCTCGCGGGGAATACGCCCTCTTCCGCGAGCACTACACCAATGGCGGCGGATCATCCCCGCTCTCGCGGGGAATACTCGTCGACGAAGTCCGGTTCCCTGTCGTCGCAGGGATCATCCCCGCTCTCGCGGGGAATACGACACCACAAAGGTCGTCGGCATCGGCGGCAACGGATCATCCCCGCTCTCGCGGGGAATACATCTGTGAGATCTGGGCCAGGCATTCCCGGTACGGATCATCCCCGCTCTCGCGGGGAATACTGTACAGGCTGTTCCGCGAGTCCGGGACGGACGGGATCATCCCCGCTCTCGCGGGGAATACGCCATCCCTCCACCTGGGAGGAACCCATCAGGGGGATCATCCCCGCTCTCGCGGGGAATACGCCCCCCAATGACATTCTTTGCGGCGTTGCGCGGGATCATCCCCGCTCTCGCGGGGAATACCGCTCCGTGGAGTGCAGATCAATGTTCGACCCCGGATCATCCCCGCTCTCGCGGGGAATACTACATGTCCGCGCTGCGCGCCGTCGGCGGGTCGGGATCATCCCCACTCTCGCGGGGAATACGTCGGCGTGGCGTATGCCGCTGCCCGATGACCGGGATCATCCCCGCTCTCGCGGGGAATACGCACCGGCGTCCGCCTGGTGCTCGTCGACGACGGGATCATCCCCGCTCTCGCGGGGAATACATACCATGGATCATGCCACCATTCTTCCCGGGCGGATCATCCCCGCTCTCGCGGGGAATACTTCGCCGTATTCCACTTCCCACGTGTGACGGCAGGATCATCCCCGCTCTCGCGGGGAATACGACACCGCGGCCACCCACATCCACAACATCGCTGGATCATCCCCGCTCTCGCGGGGAATACGAGGGGCTCTGAGGGGCGTGTAGCGGATTAGGGGGATCATCCCCGCTCTCGCGGGGAATACAAGGATTGTCAATGTTCGAGTCTATTGCATTCGGGATCATCCCCGCTCTCGCGGGGAATACTCAGTCCGCCCCTCACCGAGGGACAGGTAGGCGGGATCATCCCCGCTCTCGCGGGGAATACGCGCCTCAGTGGCGGGATCGTCTCTACATCGTGGGATCATCCCCGCTCTCGCGGGGAATACCAGCTGATCAATGATGTGGTCACCGATCTCGCGGGATCATCCCCGCTCTCGCGGGGAATACCTAATCGAACAAAGCGCCGAACACCGCGCAGGGGGATCATCCCCGCTCTCGCGGGGAATACCTTCGGTCTTGATGGCAAGATAGGCGCGGTTCAGGATCATCCCCGCTCTCGCGGGGAATACTCGTTCCACCGGTCCACGGTCGAATAAAAGTTGGGATCATCCCCGCTCTCGCGGGGAATACATATGCATCGTACGGGTTCTGCCCGGAGCGGTGGGATCATCCCCGCTCTCGCGGGGAATACGGCCGCGGCCGGCCTGTATGATGTCACCCGGCCGGATCATCCCCGCTCTCGCGGGGAATACAAAAAGAATTCAAGTGTTGGCGCGAACGCTTTCGGATCATCCCCGCTCTCGCGGGGAATACCCAATGAGGCAACGCCCGGAGTTATGCAGGTAGGGATCATCCCCGCTCTCGCGGGGAATACCAGCTGCCGTACTGGACGTAAAGTCCCACGGGCGGATCATCCCCGCTCTCGCGGGGAATACCAGGCGTCCTCCTCGGCGGTTCACGGTCTCCGGGGATCATCCCCGCTCTCGCGGGGAATACTTCGGCGGTTTCGATGTCGCCGGTGATGGCGAGGGATCATCCCCGCTCTCGCGGGGAATACGGTGGTGGTGTAGGTGAGGATGGGTGGGTGGAGGGATCATCCCCGCTCTCGCGGGGAATACCACTCTCTAGTCTATTTTTGGTTTACGGTGCGAGGATCATCCCCGCTCTCGCGGGGAATACACCCCCCCTCCCGGCGCCAACAACACCTGTGCCGGATCATCCCCGCTCTCGCGGGGAATACGCGTGCAGGACGCCAAAATGTTGCAGCCCGGCGGGATCATCCCCGCTCTCGCGGGGAATACCGTGAGGGGTGGCACCGTGTTGGTTGACACTCCGGATCATCCCCGCTCTCGCGGGGAATACCCGACACAATCGGTAGTGAAGGGAAGTTCGCAAGGATCATCCCCGCTCTCGCGGGGAATACAACTTCAGATTCAAGCGAATAGATGATTCCGCCGGATCATCCCCGCTCTCGCGGGGAATACTACAACAGCTCCCGACTGATGGCCGACGACCCAGGATCATCCCCGCTCTCGCGGGGAATACTCGCCCGCCCCCAGGGCCTTGTCGAGCTCCTTCGGATCATCCCCGCTCTCGCGGGGAATACATGCCCGCCCTGACCAGGACATCATTCTTGATAGGATCATCCCCGCTCTCGCGGGGAATACTTCACCAATGCGATCAATGTCTGTCTTGAGTCTGGATCATCCCCGCTCTCGCGGGGAATACGTATACCCATTTTCTTGGCGTAATCAAGAGCCGGGATCATCCCCGCTCTCGCGGGGAATACAGCTCCCCAGCCCGCAGATATCCGATATTTGCCGGATCATCCCCGCTCTCGCGGGGAATACAGTCTTCATAAAAATCATCCAACATACTTGGCAGGATCATCCCCGCTCTCGCGGGGAATACGATCCCGTTGGGTATCAAATGCTGCCGTCGCGGGGATCATCCCCGCTCTCGCGGGGAATACCGTGTTGGAGGACGTCGAAAAGGCCATGAAGAAGGATCATCCCCGCTCTCGCGGGGAATACCTTCGTTGGGTCATCTGGGATTACTACAACGACGGATCATCCCCGCTCTCGCGGGGAATACTCCATGAGGTTGTCAATCACACCCACGCGGGAAGGATCATCCCCGCTCTCGCGGGGAATACTTCGTGAATGATGTCTCGAACAAGATCAACGAAGGATCATCCCCGCTCTCGCGGGGAATACCGCCCCCTCCGATGTGAAGCTGAGGAGGCCGCCGGATCATCCCCGCTCTCGCGGGGAATACATCTTAAGGGCTTTTCGACCATGTCGGATGTTGGGATCATCCCCGCTCTCGCGGGGAATACTCTGCACTTCAAGGGAATGTCGGTGGCGGTTTGGGATCATCCCCGCTCTCGCGGGGAATACGCCCTCGCTGTTGCCGCAGCGGGGGCTTTTCTGGGATCATCCCCGCTCTCGCGGGGAATACCCGATGCCTCCTCGGGGAGCGGAACCACACGCCGGATCATCCCCGCTCTCGCGGGGAATACGTCAGCGGTCAGCTCGGCGGCAACTTCTCAGCGGGATCATCCCCGCTCTCGCGGGGAATACGTCATGGCAGCGGCCTAGGAGGTCGTGAAGCCGGGATCATCCCCGCTCTCGCGGGGAATACGATGCCCTGCTGAGTGGACTTCAGCCAGTTGAGGGATCATCCCCGCTCTCGCGGGGAATACATGATGGCCCGCATCCCCGCCAGGTATCAGCACGGATCATCCCCGCTCTCGCGGGGAATACGGTCAGCTTGGTGGCGACTTCCTCACCTTGATCGGATCATCCCCGCTCTCGCGGGGAATACGTCACTGCCGATTGTTTCCGACTCCTATGCCGCGGATCATCCCCGCTCTCGCGGGGAATACCATGGCAGAAAACAAGAACTCTATTGCCGCCGGGGATCATCCCCGCTCTCGCGGGGAATACCTTGCCGATGATGTCTCTGGCTTTGTTGGCCAGGGATCATCCCCGCTCTCGCGGGGAATACTCAGCTACACGGATATTTACACGGGGGACCCCAGGATCATCCCCGCTCTCGCGGGGAATACTCAAGCGTGGCAAGCTTGAAGCTGGCGGTCGCAGGATCATCCCCGCTCTCGCGGGGAATACCGCCCCCGCCCCCTCCATCGTCCCCGCCCGGCGGGATCATCCCCGCTCTCGCGGGGAATACAAGAAGGCTACTGGGATGATGCCCTGAATGATAGGATCATCCCCGCTCTCGCGGGGAATACCGTGCCGAGTGAAGGCCCACCAGAACAGTCCGAGGATCATCCCCGCTCTCGCGGGGAATACAGTTTTTCCAGTGCCCTTTCATTGGGCACATTCGGATCATCCCCGCTCTCGCGGGGAATACTCGAGGGGCGCCCGGATCCTTGGCGCACATACAGGATCATCCCCGCTCTCGCGGGGAATACTGGGCGGTTTTCAGTGATAACAAGCGTCAACAGGGATCATCCCCGCTCTCGCGGGGAATACACGGCTTTGTTGGTTCCAACCGGCCATTGATGGGGATCATCCCCGCTCTCGCGGGGAATACCTTCCCGTAGAGGCTGTCGCCCGCCTGTACGGCGGATCATCCCCGCTCTCGCGGGGAATACGCTCTGTTGAGATAGAGGGATATTGGATATCTCGGATCATCCCCGCTCTCGCGGGGAATACCTGCTCGGACGAAGATGCCTTCACCGAGTGACAGGATCATCCCCGCTCTCGCGGGGAATACGCCTACTCCGCGCACCGTTATTTTTCCCGTGAAGGATCATCCCCGCTCTCGCGGGGAATACTGAAGCGTGAACAACAGAAGCTTCGACAAGGCCGGATCATCCCCGCTCTCGCGGGGAATACTTCTTCCCCTCCGCAGTAAGTGCCTCATTGTACGGATCATCCCCGCTCTCGCGGGGAATACCTCCCCGTAGAGGCTGTCGCCCGTCTGTACGGCGGATCATCCCCGCTCTCGCGGGGAATACGAACTGTCCGAACCGGGTCCTGCGAACGGATTGGGATCATCCCCGCTCTCGCGGGGAATACAGGCCGCAACCCTGATCCTCGAGGACGGGCTGGGGATCATCCCCGCTCTCGCGGGGAATACTCTCCGGATCGCAGTGATGAGGCCGCACTGGTGGGATCATCCCCGCTCTCGCGGGGAATACTACGTCCCCTGCCACTTGAGCAGATAAGACCTGGGATCATCCCCGCTCTCGCGGGGAATACTCTCCTGTCCTGGGTCAGCAACCGCGGGAGGGGGGATCATCCCCGCTCTCGCGGGGAATACAGCGGGTCCGCACCTATGGTTATCATGCCGTTAGGATCATCCCCGCTCTCGCGGGGAATACCGCCGAGTAAGCACCTGAGAGCGACCACATGAGGGATCATCCCCGCTCTCGCGGGGAATACACCGTGCCTTCCACCGCTCCGGGCCGGGAGGTAGGATCATCCCCGCTCTCGCGGGGAATACGGGATTGGAAAGCTGGGCAGTATGCGGCGCACCGGATCATCCCCGCTCTCGCGGGGAATACATCAACAACCGCAACGCCGGTCTCAGCCGTGAGGGATCATCCCCGCTCTCGCGGGGAATACGAGGACGCGATCGCCGACCTCCTCCAGGGGGAGGGATCATCCCCGCTCTCGCGGGGAATACTTCGCGAAGAAGCTGGCGCCGTCGCGCATGTTCGGATCATCCCCGCTCTCGCGGGGAATACTCAACGCCCGTCACATCAACCTCAGGTGGATCAGGATCATCCCCGCTCTCGCGGGGAATACTGTCCGGCGATGGCGTAGCGGTGCTGTATCGGGGGATCATCCCCGCTCTCGCGGGGAATACAGCTCCGGCGGTTGTGGCGGCGGCATTACGCCAGGATCATCCCCGCTCTCGCGGGGAATACCCGTGCGCATTCACCAACTCGTTGACCTTGTCCGGATCATCCCCGCTCTCGCGGGGAATACGCACTCGTCCCCGCGGGGTCGCGCCAGTTCGCAGGATCATCCCCGCTCTCGCGGGGAATACGGCGCCGATCTGTGGTTCACGAGCGCGGATCACGGATCATCCCCGCTCTCGCGGGGAATACGAGAAAGGGTGCGTGCGGTATCTGCCGGACGAAGGATCATCCCCGCTCTCGCGGGGAATACTTTGTTGCTGCCTGGTGTTGTGTGTCTCCCCTCGGATCATCCCCGCTCTCGCGGGGAATACACCGCGACTTCCAGCGCTCGGGGCCGGGCGGGAGGATCATCCCCGCTCTCGCGGGGAATACGGAGGCACGGGCCTGCGCGACCTGTGTGGTGAGGGATCATCCCCGCTCTCGCGGGGAATACTGCAACAGCAAACTGTGCAATGTGGATTGTTCAGGATCATCCCCGCTCTCGCGGGGAATACCTCTTGTTGGACGCCAGGTAATCCAGATACGAGGGATCATCCCCGCTCTCGCGGGGAATACCGCCAGGATCGTGACCTGGCAGCCCCCACCCAAGGATCATCCCCGCTCTCGCGGGGAATACGGAGCCAACTCCTCCTTGCGCAACCACAACGAGGGATCATCCCCGCTCTCGCGGGGAATACAAGGTCGAGCGTGAAGTGAAGGAAGTGCGGGAAGGATCATCCCCGCTCTCGCGGGGAATACACTTGTTGACAAGGGATTTTATCAGCCGGACCTGTCGGGTCTTGGGAACCCCCTCCTCGCACGTCTCCGCTTCTCGAAGTCACTCGCCCCACGTCTGCGACGGCCGCCCTCCTGGCGGGGTGGGTCGTCTGGCTCGGCATCTGAAGGACCTGGACGGACCATCAGGGTCAGCCCCTCGTAGTCGGCTGGTACCCATGGATCACCCCATGTCAGGAAGGACATACCTTGCTCGTTCCTGGCGCGGAACACCATGATTGCCCGCCCGGTTCCCATCGTCTCAGTAACGATCTGCCACAGCCTTTCCCGGACCCGCGCGCTGAGATTACCCACGAACACGCCCGGCGAGATCTGCAGCAACCACCTGGTCACGTGGCCACGCAACCCATCCGGCACAGCTGACAGGACCAGAACAACCATCAAAGCTCACCACTCGGCATAGGAAACACCGGCCGCAACCGTTCCCAGAAGATCGTCCCAGAGGTGCAGGTCATCGACGATCAGGTCCTCGTCATCCTCCTCTGGAGAAGCACCTCCTCCCCTCAGCAGTTCCTTGATGTCGCGAACCGCCTGTTCCAGGATTCTGCTTTCCCTGATGGCATCCCGCATGCGTCTCCGCGCTTCGGTACCGACTCCCACTTCCGGGTTCTCCAAGGCGACATCAAACGCGACGGGTATGGAGAGATCGGCCTTGTACAGATCAGCGATGTCATACACGAAAGAACGGTAATTACCGGTGTGGACAAAACCCAAACCCGGGGCGCATCCCAGCGCGACTATCACCGCGTGAATCAGCCCGTACAGCGCAGAGTTCGACGCGGACAAAGCTTGATTCACCAAGGAGGAATTGTCGAAATTATCCGGGTCATATTCACGACCGTCCCACGGCACCCCCGTACGTTTGGAGCTTCGCCGATACAGTTTCCTGACTCGCGCTCCCTCGCGACCCCGAAGCTGCTGAATACTCAGGTTTTCAACGTTCTCACCTTGGAACCGCATGAGATACATCTGTCTGGCCACCGAAGCCCGCAAAACTGGGTCGCTCACGGCCTTGGCCTGCGCCTCCAACAAACGGGAGGACCTCGACGGAGGAACACCGTGAGCGTAGTAACGCACACCGTTCTCCCCCACCCACACAGTGGTGGCGCCGCTCTCCGACAGGACGGACATGGCGCTGTGGGTGACACGTACCCCCGGCCCGATCATCAGGACGGACAACGCGGCCGCTGGAACATGAGCCACGCCTCTGGCGTCGGTCACGGTGATCGCGTTGGAGTCTCGATGCACCGTGCACCTTTCCACATACAAGAAGGTGAGGCGGTCCCGGATCCGAACCAGGTCTTTCGGAGCCGGAGGCCGCGCTCCCGGTATGTCCTTCATGGCCGCGCCAACGTCAAGAGGCCAGCCCCGTAGCCCTTGGCCCTACCGATTCCATTGGCGAGCGCCGACCGCAAGGCCCGCGGATCGGTCACTTTGAGAGTCCCCTGGAAGGTCGCCAACTTGAGAGTGACAGGGCGTTTGTCCTCACCCTTCACCCGGAAGAAGTTCTCGACACGTCGATCCACCAAGGAAACCAGCAGATTCCTTCCGTCCACTCGTTCGCCCACCTCGTTCTCGAGAACCGGCAGGTCCCCGCCAACTTCAGCAGACATCGGGATCTGGAATCCGTTTACCTCCGCACGATCCAACAGCCACTGCGTCTGCTGAGCCACGGTGACGTGTCCCAGGAGCCGCTTCCTGCCGTCATCGTCCGTGCGGCGATAGGTCGGGTTCACCGTGATGCGGAACCCCCACACCTGGTTTTCCTCCAACTTGGCCAGGAAATCGTCGAGTTTCTTCACCACGACCCCTCCCTCGGTCTCGTATCCCGCCTGCTCGACGAGAGCAGCAGGATCGGGGGCCGCCGGCGAGGAAATGTAGAGGCAGAGCCCAGGACTCACATCCGTGCCTGCACTTCTGCTGGCCCGGCGGTTGTCGTTCGGCCTGTCCAGCCGCCACAGCACCCTGCCCTCACCTTCCGTTTGGAGAACTCCCGGGGGGAAGCTGGCGAGAACAGCCGCATGCAGCCTTTGGAGAGACGACACCAAGTGTCGACAACCGCGACGGTATGGGTTCAGGTACACACGTGTGAGATACATCAGATCACCGCCATGGGATCATGACCGCCGGACACAGGAACCGGCGATTCCTTGGGTTTTTCATACTGCGGATTGCGGACCGTCACCCGTGTCTCATCGACCGAACGCAGCCCGTAGAGGCGCCGTGTGGAGTCAAAGCTCACGGGTACGTCCTGCAGGCTGTGGGAGGACCGCGACTTCCCATCACCATCCTCCGGGAGGATCCCCTTGTCGGCCACCACCCGCAGGAAAACGTGTTCTTCCCTTTTCCTCTGCTGCTGCCAGAAACGAGCTGCCTGCCACGGCAGCTGGGTGATGATCTCCCACGACTTGCCCTCGTGCACCTGCAGAAACAAGGGCATGGTCGGAGGACAGGACCGTCTTCCCAGGTAGAGCGGGAAAACCGGTCGTCGGAGGGCCTCGGCCAGTCCCTCGATGAGCTCTGCCGACCCTTCGACGAATGCCACGAAAACTGCATCCGCCTGGTAGAAACGATCCGAGAGGGGCATGGGGCTTCCTTCACGGTGTGCCGTGTGAAAATCACGCAGCAGTTCACCGGGCTGATCCACACGCGCCGCCATCCTCAAATTCGCGAGATCCTCGATGGGGTCGGTGCGGCGTCTCCCCTGAGCGGCCGCGAGCAGTCCCACGATGCCGCTCTTCGTCGGGAAGGCCTCCGTGGAGCGTCGAGTGAAACGGCTGGAGGAGCCCCATGACTGCATGGGGCCTGCCAGCCTGAGTACGAGGACCTTGCTCATCGAGCGTCCCGAAGCGCCGTGACCGTTGCCTCACCCAGGTTCACCAGCGGGACGCGCTCCCCGAGGGCCTCGATCCCTTGGGCGCGTGCGACAGTCCAAGCGACGAGGGACTTCTCGGGCAGCAGGCCGCTGCCCTCGCGCAGTTCCTTCTCGAAGCCGACGAACTCTTTCACGGCCGGCTCGACAAAACCCTTCTGGTCGGCCACGACGGGACTCTCGAAGGCACCGACCAGGTTGATCGGCTGATCGTCACGCACCTGAACCAGGACCGCGTCAGGCAACGTACGGTTCGCGAAAGTGGTGATCTTCCCGGTGGGCATGGAACGCACGAAACTGTCGATGAAGACCTTCACGGCCTCATCAGCCACCTGCTCGGAACCCAGGTTTTCCTTGAGCAGTTCGAGGTTGATGGTCGCGTAGCGGTAGAGCGTCGCCGATGCGAACTCGATGGAACCGATCATGCCCGCACCCTCGTCCGCCTCGTCGTCGGCGTTCTTCGCGTCATCCACGGCGGTGTAGTAGTCGAACTCCGACTCGACGGCCCCCACCCCCAGTGCATGCGCCACCTGGCAGGCGGCATCGACGTTGAGGCTGTTGGGTTCCGCCACCATTCGCCCGAAAAGAGCAATGTCGACGGAATGATCGACATCGGCCAGGTTCCTGGGTTTGAGTTCCTTGAACGCCTTCTTCGGCTCGTCGGCGTGGGCGACGGAGACGATGGCGTCCGCCACGTGGTCGACCTGTTTGGCGGAGAGGAACACCAGGAATCCAGCTTCCTTGAGCTGCTCATCAGTCATCTCGTCGAGATTCTTGCGACGAGATTCCTTCAACTTGAAGCCCATCTCAGTGAGCGCCATCTCCGCCAAGTCAGCAGCGGCCTCGGCCAGTGCCGGATCACGCTGGACGACAGCGTCCCTCAGCACCTCGACGACCCGCTTGGTGCGGATTCCCCGGTTTCCGTCCGGAAGGGAATCGATGAAGTCCTGGCGGGTGGCCCGCTTCACGGCCTGGGAGGAGATCCGCATGCGGCGAACGCCGCCGAAGGTGGCTGACTTCGGGGCTCCGGTGTCGTCCCTGTTCGGGTTGGACGGGGGGAGGGTCTGCAGGACGTGAATGTCGATGAAACGTGCCATGGAAGTGGTTCCTTTCGATTCAGTTGGATTCGGGGATGGAGGTTGTGGTGGAGTAGTTGGTTTGTTCCTCATCGGTGGGGGTCCGGGCGAAATCACGGCCCCACTGGCGCAACACGCCAGCGCGACGCTCCGGTTTCTGCCAGTTGTAGAGGTCCGCCGCGAAACGTCCGTAGTCCATCGGGATTTCCGCGCTGCCAAGCATGCTGACCAAGCCCCGCGCGTGCACAGTCAAGGACACGAAAGTGGAGGCGGCGATCATGGCGCACAACCGCTTGTAGACGGGATGCTCCTCAGCTCGCTCACGACCTCCCATGTCGGAGTACGCCAGTCTGCGAACGGAAGCGCCGATGGTGCGTTCGTGTTTCCATGTGCTGTTCATGGGAACGTCGTTCGATCCTTGGTGCAGGGCCCACAGGGTGAGTGCGGTGTGCACGGCGCGCTCTCCCCTGGTTGGTTTCTGTCCCAGTTCTTTCTCCGACCCGCTGTCGAGGGTGTAGGACCAGATGGCAGGCACGTCCCCGACCTCCCGTCCAGCGGCGGAACGCAGGTGGGCGCGGGCAGCCACCGCGGCCGAGTCCTTTGTCTGTCGCAGTTTGATCACGCTGCGCACTCGTTTCTTGACGTCGTCTGCTGAGCGCAGGGGGCTGTTCCAGTCCACGTTCTCGGATTCATCGGTCGGGGTGGCATCCACGGTTTCCGCGGTCACTTGTTTTCTCCTTTCGTGGAGTTGGTGGGTGGCAGTGTTTTGTTCAGTTCCTTGTTGAAGAAGTTCTCGGCGATTCCGCTGCTCATGTAGGTCTTGCCCGTGTCTCGTCCCGTGATCGCGGAGCGGGGGGCGGATGCGATCAGCTCGCCGGCGATCTGTTTCGCTATTCTCCGGGCGGTCTCAATCCACTCCCGCTCCTTGCCCTCGACATCGCTGTTCCCGTCGAGTAATGCCAGCCAGGAACGGAACGGATCATCGATCAGCGCGAAGAAACTCTCCTTGGCTCGTTTCTGAGCCCCTTCACCCGCGCCGTCCCCGCTTTCCCCGGCCGCCCTAGAAAGGTTGGCTCCCAGGATTCCGACGGCCTTGGCAACTTCTTCGACGGCGAGGACCTGCTGCTTCACCAAGTAGGCGAGTTCCTTGCGTTCTTCTTCCAACAGCACCTTCGCCAAGGTCATCTGATCGTGGTAGAGGTCCTCGGTGACGGCCTCTTGGGCACCATAGGTCATTCCGACGGCCTCAAGCCGGATGCGCACCGGAAAACGTTCCAGGTCCGAGGTGTCCAAATCCGCGTGGAAGAGCAGGGTGGCGGACTGCTGGAACTTCAGTTGCTCCTGCTTGTCGAAGCCGGGGATTTTCTCAGTCACCGGCAAGGTGGATGGCAGGTTCCGCCAGAAGGCCCGTCCCGGCTCGTGCTTGGCGGGCATGTAGACGTGTTCCTTGAACTTCTTGGACTGTGGCTGGGAGTATCGCCACAGGCTCATGGGTTCGAAGCGTTGCATGTTCTGCGGCCCCAGTTTGTCGCCCTGGGCCAGGACCACCCCGGTCACTCCATCGCGGTCGCCGTGCAGGCGCATCCGCCGGGAATGCCAAGTCAGCAGCCGGGGAATACCGATCCCGTTCGGGTCCGGTTTCCCATCCCTGCTGTAGTCACGCCGCACCGCGGTCTCCACCGCATCCGATTCCCACGTGCAGGCCGCCTCGTCGCTCTGCGGGGATGGCCCTCGAAGGTATCCCGTATCCGCGGGGACCAGGTTCAGCATCAGGGTCTCCTCGAGGTTGCCGCCGCGGAGCCAGACGGCGCCGGTCTGCCCACACCACGCGGGGCCTATGGGATATCCCTTGCCATTCTTCGCTTCATCATCACCGACGGCGCCCGAGCGTATGCCGGAGGGATCGTATGCCTGTGTGTGGATCACCCAGACAGCCGCTTCCGCGGGGGTGATGCGACTCAGGGCCCGTCCGTGGCGGGTGGTGAAGAGTTGCTCACCGTTCGGGACGTCAGCGACGATCTTCTCCAGCCCGGACACCGCATCCTTCGGTGTGCGCAGATCCGGGGCCTGCATGAACGGATGCCTTCCGCCGAACAGGTAGAAGCGGTCACGCCACTTCTCCAGATAGGTGCGAATCTGGTCCGTCGGCAACCCCGCATGCCACAGGTTCTTCCAGTCCTCCTCGTCCTCCAATGAAACCGCCCGGTAGCAGATGGCCAAGAGCACGCGTTGGATGGCGATCTTCTGCGTCGGTAGCTCGCAGGCGAGGTCCTCGATGTCGTTGGCGCGTTCGAACGCCCCGAGGATCCCCACTTTTTCCACACCGCCGTCCGTGAGCAGGACGGGGATCCACTCCTCGTCCAGCAGGTTGTAGTCACATTCGGTCAAGTTCCTGCACCTCCAGCCCTTTCTCCTGGGTGTATATGAGTTTGCGGTTGTGTAGTTTCGTCTCCAGGCGAGTCGAGTACGCGTCCACACGGCTCATCGGGAGGATCAGTTCACCCCTGAGCAGGGGGTGTTCGAGCCACTCCCAGTTCCGGGTGATTTCACAATCCCAGATGGCACTGACAATTTTTTCGATGGTCTCGTCGAGGACATCGCCTTTGTCCCTGAAGGACCACGGCGGTAGCGAGACGCTCCAAGACCGCACTTGCCTCACCTGCTCGGCGCCGGGCCAGGTTCCGACGTCCAAAACCACCGGAATGCCGTCCTCGTTCTCAAGCCACGGGGGAATGATCGGGACGTTTCCCATCGAGGGATCCAAAGGCACGATGAGGACGGGAATCTGGTCTTCCGTGTCCCGCACCGCCGCCTGGGCACAAATACCTTCCTTGTTCAGGCCCTCATCCCCCGTCGCCGCGTTCCCGGCGAACGAAGACACCAGGGCGTTCGCCTTCCACGTCGGCAGCTTGAGCCCATCCAGGCAGTAGCCACGGGCTTTGGAGATCGACCTGTTGTTCTCAACATCCTGTTTCTCCCAGGCTTTCCCAATGGCTTCCGCCCACGATCGCGGGCCGACCTTCTTCGTCGAGTAGGCAAGCTGCGTGTAGGCCGCGTAGTCGCCGGGTTCCTCGACCACAATTCCGTCGGGGTGATCGGCCAGGGCACCGAGGAATCTGAGAAGCGGATACGTCCCGTAGACGACCTCGCTGCCGCGTCCGTAGCCCCACGGCGAGGCGTTGAGGTCGGTGACGACGACGTGGCAAATGGCCTCCTCCAACCCAGCTGGTCTTTTCCTTCCCGGGTGCCTGTGCAGGCGACCTATCCGTTGCAACACGAGGTCCATGGGGGCTGGGTCGGTGATCATCATGTCGAAATCGACGTCCAGGCTCTGCTCAATGACCTGGGTGGCGACCACGATGTGCCGACCGGGACGGTTGGAGCCGTCCTTGCCGAAGAGACGCAACATTTGTTTGTCGCGTTCCACCCGATCGCAGGCCAGGAAACGCGAGTGCAGCAGCGTGACCTCATCGGTGCCGAACCTCTGCGCCAGGACGTCGTAGGTTTCCTGGGCTGCCCTGACCGTGTTGCGTATGACGACGGCGCAGCCGCCTTTTCTTGTTTTCTCCCACAAGAGATTCGCCAAGGAGTTCTCGTCTACCACATCGAGCGGGACGATTCGTTTGGGTGTGTGAACACCGCCCCCCGGGACCACCTCGCGGTGAACGGCGCGGCCCTCATCACCCACGGTGGTGATCACCGGGTACCCGATGTCACCCTCCAGGCCGGGATCGTCACCCAGTTCGCCGTGGGTGCGTCCGCGACGGTAGGCGGCGACGAGGCCACGCCGACGATCCGACGGGAGCGTGGCCGAGAGCAGCACGACGGGCACCCGGTACAGCCCGAGCCAGGTGAGTGCCGTCTCCAGGTACACCTCCATGTAGGTGTCGGCGGCGTGCACCTCGTCGATGATCACCACCTTGCCCATCAACCCCAGGTGACGCATCAGGACGTGTCGCGATTTCAGAGCGGCCAGCAGCACCTGATCGATCGTCCCGACGACGACCGGCGACAGGGTGGCGCGCCACCGAAGCGCCATCCATCTGCTGGCCAGCAGGCCATTCTCCCTGCCGCCACCAGATTCGTCGTCGTACACCTGCACGGGGGTTTGTCGCCTACCGAAAAGCGAGAGGAAACCCTCGTTGAGGTCGTTCTTGCCGTGCGCCAGATGGATGCCGATCTCCTGGGGGCTATCGGCCAGAATGGATCTCAGCCAAGCCACGGAACGGGCATACATGGCATCGGTGGTGGCCTGCGTGGGAAGGGCGATCATCACCCCTTGCAGCCCGCGTTTCCGCATCAGTCCCTCGGCGGCGGCGAAGGCCAGTTCGGTCTTTCCCGACCCCGGAGGGGCCTCGACGATCATGAGGTCCGGGTCGCCATCGTTGGCGATCTCGATCGCTCGTTGCTGGGCTCTGGTCGGCTGCATCTCGGGGCCCCAACCGAACCTGTGGCGATAGTGGTCGCGAAGGTTCGCCTCCTCGCGCCTCGGGGCCCTCACAGGAGACAGCACCTTCGCCTGGGACCATCCCCGCACGACTCTCTGCCGCTGTTCCGCCGGGTTCAGTGGCTCCCGGCGTTCCTCCTGGGGAAGGAGGGGGAAGTAGTCCTCGTTCGACGCGAGCCAATCCGCCATGACGACCACTGAGGAATAAGCGGCGGCCACGCTGATCGGCAGTTCGGGCAGCGCCGTCTCGGCACAGTTCTCGATGGGAAAACCAGAGCGACGGGCCATCCACCGGATGGTCTCCTGCCTGGATTCGTGCCAGCGGGGCTCGCGTCCCCGACAGCCGGGTCCTCCCTCATATGCCTCGCGAGCCACTCTGAGAACCGCTCGATCGGGATAGCGGCCATGGTGGACGCCGACGACAACAGCCCACTGGACGGCGCGACTTCTCTTGCCGCCGCCGGCCGCCACGGCCTCCACCAGCGCGAACTGGCTGGCGAATCCGTGCGGAAGATGCTCGCGGTCTTGCACGTCCCTCTTCTCCGGGACGGGCAGGCCGAGCTCACGGACGAATTCCGCTAGTCCGGTGTGCTGGCAGCAGAAGTGAAGCGAGATCTTCCCGACGTCGTGAACACCTGCCAGGAAGACCAGCGCGGCTCGCGCCTTGGACGTGTCGCCGTCCCAGACCGACGCCAGGATCCGACGGTGATGCTCCGACAGGTAGTGGTCGAAGAGCAGCCCAGCGACATCGGCGGCATCCATCAGGTGCTGGCTCACGGACAGCCAGGTCGTCGGATCCAATTGGCCGCTCTTGGCCCAGAAGGAGAGCGTCAGTTCCGAGAGGGCGGCTCCGGTCAGGTCCGGTTGCGGATCAGGAAAAGACGGAGGTTTCAGGTCCTTGGGTTTGGAGACAAGAGCCCCCGGGCACGGACGTGCCATTTTATTTCTTCCCTCCTTTGGGAAAACCAATACAAACTGCAACCACAAGAGGAAAGCGGCATGGTGCATGCCAATCATCAGGTATCAATCAGGCTTTCCGACGGGCACCAACAGCCCATCGACATGTCCCGAAGAAACACCTGTGAAGCGTCTTCAAGCCGCTTTCCCACTCGCAGCTTTCATCATTGTAGTGATGGTCCACCCCAAGATGATCCCCGGGGCTCATCTAGCGTGACGGTGAAAGTCAGCTGAAACACATATGATGCAGGGACCGCACCCTCCCAACTCGGCACGCCGAGGAGCGTCGGGGTCGAGGCGAAAGTCTCATTCCACTCCAAGGACTCACCCACCCCGCATGCAGGATGCTTGTTCAGACGGCCGTGACACACACGATCAGAAGTACCGACAAACCGACAACGAGTGGATTTCCCCACAGGAAACCACATAGCGCTCCTTCCGACTAGGAAATTGATCCATGGCAAGGAGTCGGGTAAGGTTGCTCACGCTGTAGGAAGCACGAGCCTTACCCGGCTCTTATTCAGTGCCTGTCGTTGGTAGCGGCAGGCACTGAAGTATTTATACCACAACACACGGAGGCGCACAAACCTCCTCGAGCTCCACCCACACCTACACTGTTCGAACTTTATCCCTCGAGCCTGACGCAAGGGACATCGCTCGGCCTCTCCTCCCCAAGCGCCCCATCAGACCCGAAGCTCCACCGCGCAGCCCGTCAACCCCCGCTCTCGCGGGGAAAACTCCCCTCCAACCCCCACACTTGGGTCACCCCCGTTCCCGGGGAACAGACACGAAGCCTACCCCACCTTGAATGAGTGAGTACTCACTCATACACTGGTGCGCCGTGATGACCCGTGCCCGACCTCTTCCGCCCGCCGAACGACGAGCGTCGCTGATTGCCGCGACCCGCCAGTTGATCCTGGACCACGGCCCAGAGGTGACCACCCGGCAGGTGGCGGAGGCCGCCAAGGTGGCCGAGGGAACCCTGTTCAGGGTGTTCCCGACCCGACGTGACCTCATCGCCGCCACCATCGCCGACCACCTCTGCCCCGAACGGCTCGCCGACATCTTCGCCGCGGCCCCCGCCACCACTACCATCGACGAGACCACCGAGGTGTGTCTGTCCACCGCCGCCGACTACGTCACCACCTTCGGGCGTTTCATCCCCCGACCACACCAGGCCGGTGACCAGGACGAGATCCGGTTTCGGATCATGGAGCTGTGGGAGGCCCGGGTCCGTGACATCGCGGGCTGGATGCATGATCGCCTGGCCCCGCACGAGACCCAGTTGACGATCCCGGTCAAGGACTTCACCCACCTCGTCATCACCCTGGCGATGGGGTACGCGCACGGCAGATCTCCCGATACCAGCTTGAACCCCGCCACCCTGGCGCGCCTCGCCCTCGACGGGGCCCGCAGGAAGGATTCCCTGTGATCAAACGACTCAACCGGCTGATATTCACGTATCTGAAGCCGTACTGGAGGGAGCTGCTGGCCATCCTGGTTCTCCAGGTGCTGGCGACCGCCATGTCGCTGTACCTGCCGAACCTGAACGCGCAGATCATCGACGACGGCGTCGTAAAGGGCGACACCGACCTGATCTGGCGCAGCGGCGCCCTGATGCTGCTGTTCTCCCTGGTGCAGGCGGCGGGGCAGATCGGCGCCACCTGGTTCGGCGCCCTCACCGCCATGTCGCTGGGCCGCGACCTCAGGGCCGCCATCTTCGACCGCGCCCTGTCGTTCTCCACCCGCGAAATGCGCGACTTCGGGGCCTCGTCGCTGCTGACCCGCAACACCAACGACGTCCTGCAGGTGCAGACGATCGTCCAGACCACCCTGACCATCATCGTCGGCGCCCCCATCATGATGGTCGGCGGTTTCGTCATGGCGGTGCGCGAGGACTTCGGGCTGTCGTGGATCATCGCGGTCAGCGTCGCCGTGCTGGGCGTGGCGGTCTCGCTGCTGGTGATCTTCGTCTCTCCCCTGTTCCAGCGGATGCAGACCAACCTCGACAACCTGAACCGGGTACTTCGCGAACAGATCAGCGGTATCCGGGTGATCCGCGCCTTCATTCGCGAGGACCACGAGTCGAGGCGCTTCGAGGGCGCCAACGAGGACGTCTACTCCGTCACGCTGCGCGCCTCCCGCTGGATGGTGCTGCTGTTCCCAATCGCCATGTTCATGGTGAACATCTCATCGGTGGCGGTGATCTGGTTCGGCGCCTTCCGCATCGACTCCGGCAACATTCAGATCGGCCAGATGACCGCCTTCCTGAACTACCTGATCCAGATCCTCATCTCGGTGATGATGTCGACGATGCTGCTGTTCCTGGCGCCGCGCTCCGCGGTGTCCGCGGACCGCATCCTGGAGGTGCTCGACACCGAACCCACGGTGGCTCCCCCCGCCGACCCGGTCGCCCCGCAGGAGCTGACGGGCGTCGTCGAGTTCCGCGACGTCACCTTCACCTACCCGGGTGCGGAGGATCCGGTGCTGGCGAACGTGTCGTTCACGCTGGCCCCGGGCCGCACCACCGCGATCATCGGGTCGACGGGATCGGGCAAGTCCACCCTGGTGAACCTGATCCCCCGTCTGTACGACGTCAGCAGCGGCGAGGTGCTGGTGGACGGCGTCGACGTGCGCCGCCTCGATCCCGACGCCCTGTGGTCGCGGATCGGGCTGGTGCCGCAGAAGCCCTACCTGTTCTCCGGGACGGTGGCCTCCAACCTGCTCTACGGACGCCCCGACGCCACACCGGAGCAGATGTGGGAGGCGCTGCGGATCGCCCAGGCAGCCGATTTCGTCGAGAAACTCGACGGCGGTCTCGCCGCCCACATCGCGCAGGGCGGCACGAACGTCTCGGGCGGGCAGCGGCAGCGCCTGTCCATCGCGCGGGCGCTGGTGAAGGAACCCGCCGTCTACGTCTTCGACGATTCCTTCTCCGCCCTCGACGTCGCCACCGACGCCCGCCTGCGGGCCGCCCTGGCCCCGGCTA
>ERZ773003.485-NODE-485-length-28883-cov-15.455113_pt1 | contig 28883 bp, 22 predicted proteins | sample MGYA00580668_ERZ773003 | MGnify/ENA primary metagenome ERZ773003 (study PRJEB29015, sample SAMEA2738002) | human oral metagenome | biome: human oral; feature: human-associated habitat; material: dental | place: China | collected 2126 ...
ATTCTCGGTGTCTATAGAGAAAGAGATGGTCACATTGAGCAACTGTCAATTAATGAGGAATATGTTAAAGACAATGGTGCAGAAATGCTATCAGTTTTGAAGAATAAGCAGTTTGAAGAAGTTTCTAAAGAAATTGAACAAACAATGCTAGAGAACACACTGAATAGCCCCCTACTTGATTCGGCTACGTTTACTCAAGTCTTAGATACTGTCTATAATTTAGGTGTGCCAGGTGACATCTCAAAAACTCCAGAAGAATTTCATCAAGCCTGGAATCAGTATCTTGACTATGCGAAACAGCACAATGATAAATTTGATCAGATTGTTGCTGCAGCTGGAGAAGATAATCTTCTGGATAAAAATTCCGACTTTTATAGAGACTGGCATCAAGATCATATTTATAAAGATGACTATCATATTCGTCTTCAATGGTCCGAGGATCGCCCAGATGGCCCGAAATTGCCGTTTAAAGAGACAGAGCTTATATCTTATCAAGACTTTGCTAAAGAGCTATACAAGGCCAATCAGGACTTTTATCCAATTCATCAAGAAGGAATGAAACAAGTAACAGCAGGCAATACTGAAGGTTACATCCCTCCTACCAAAATTAAGTTTGATGTTTATGCTCCAGGGGGTGAAATGATCAAAGAGGGAATTCGATATGATATTGGAGATGAGACTACACCAATTTCACAAATGCTAGGATTAGGATATCGTCGACTCAACGGTCAATCTGTACTAGCATCAATGGATGAAGAAATTCTTTCTCAGCTGGAAAATAGAGAGGTGAATAAGGAAATTTCCCAGGAAGCAAATGAATCGGCTCGATTGACAGAAGAAGGAGAAGGTCAAACTCCTGACACAAGAGAAACGGTAGCTTTTCAATCTTCTAAGCAAGAAACTAAAACCAATTTGCTTCAGCGTGTAGAGGAGATCCTGAAAGAGGAACCTATTTCGGATTTGGAGATCCCTGAAGTAAACTCAAGTAGTATTGATTATGCTGCTTTAACGCCTCATGAATTGAGTGAGGTTGCTTTTCAAAAAGTGAGAGAGTACACAGAAACACCAGAACGGTTAGAAGAGTATCTGAATTTTATGAGTAAGTTTCCAGAACTCTCACCTAGAAATGTCGCTTTGATTCAGGAACAGTGGCCAGGAGCGAATGCAGTCGCAACCTATAATCAATGGCAATCGATGGGGGAAGTTCTTGGGATTACTTCAGATCAGGTATTTGAAACTAGAAATACCTATACCAATAAAAAAACAGGTCGAACAAGGGAAGTTGTTCATAACAATCTTTCGGTTAAGACAGGAGAAAAATCGCATATTACCTTGTTTAGACCTATGATGGTTGAAATGATTCCTGTATTAGATGAAAATGGGAATCAGGTGAAAAATGGAAAAGGAAATCCAAAATATAAAAGACTTTCTGAAGCGACACCTGAAGAAAAGGCTTTGAAGAAGGAAGGAAAATTGAAATCTCGCTTCTTCCATGAAAGAGATTCAAACACAGGCTTAGCTAAATTCGCTACGTATAAAGTATTTGAGTTATCTCAAACAACCTTGAAGCCTGAATTTTATCCAAAAGCGATGCCAAATCGTCACTATGACTTTAATATGGATCATATTCGTACGAAAGAGGTGCTAGAGGGGCTTTCAGACTATGCTAAGGGTATTGGAGTAACAATCTATCAAGATGATGCAAAAGAATTGAAGAGTGCGAGGGGAGCTTTTTATTCAGATGAACAAAAAATACTTTTGAATCCAGATAATACTCCTGGTGAAGTCGTTGCAACCACCATTCACGAGTTGGCGCATGCTAGTCTACATAATCCTAAATTTGCTAACTCCTATAAGGAAGATGTCTCAAAAGATCGTAGAGAACTTGAAGCTGAGATGACAAGTTATCTCGTTTCTAAGCACTTTGGGTTAGATACCTCTGAGAAAGCCATTCGCTATATGGCAATTTGGACTAATAATTTGACCTCTCTTGATGATCAACAACTAGCGCAATCTATGAAACGTATTCATGGAACAGTTTCAAAAATTGTAAAAAGTGTTGAACAACATACAAAGCCTTACCAGTTAAACAGACAGGTGGTACAAAATCAAAATTTTATCCAAAGCCCAAAGAAGGGGCTTGAAGTCTAGAAAGAGCGCTCTTTAAGAGCCTCTTTTTTGTGTATAAAGTTATATAACTTTATGTGCTGTTTTTTGATACCAACTCACTCTATTCTTTGTCGATGTCCCTTTACAAAAGATTTTTTAATTATAGCTTACAATGACAGAAAATGAAGTAGAAGGAGAATGATATGGTTATAGTTATTCTGGCTGAAAAAGAGAAACAGGCAGAAGCTTATGCTACAGCTTTGGGACAATTTAGTAAAAAGAAAGGTGTCTATGTCATTAGGCAGTCACTCTATTTTCCAGCTGAAATACATGTTGTGGCTGCTGAAGGGCACCTATTTGAATACAGCGAACCAGACAACTGGTCACTTGATAAATTACCTCTTACAAATGTTTCATTTAAGCAACATCTGAAAGAGGACAAGGGTTCTAGAGAAAAATTTAAGAGAATCTATGATGAAGTGGTAGCAGCGGATCAAGTGATTATTGGGACGGATGCTGATAGAGAAGGAGAGCGTATTGCGTACTCTATTTTATCGCACATACCAGGAGGCAAGGAGAAAATTTGGAAACGGCTTTGGGCAAGCTCCATGACAAAGAAGGCTCTTCAAAAAGCTTTTCAGGAATTGAAGGAACCTTCAGAAACCTACAATTACTATTTAGAAGCTGAAGCACGTGCACAAAGTGATTGGTTGGTAGGAATGAACCTATCACCTCTTGCAACACTTGATCTTCAAGCAAGAGGACAACTCTCTCGAACAAAAGGTAGCCATCTATCGGTTGGCCGAGTGCAAACACCAGCGGTCAGACTAGTTTGTGAGAATGATTTAGAAATTCGCAACTTTACTCCAGAAAAATATTGGAAGCTTCAGCTGGAGGATAAGGAAAATGGGGTATTCTTTACTACCAAAGATAAAACTAAAGATAGTGAGGCTATTCTAGCCTCTTCAAGGGAGTTATCAACCACCTCTGTTATTTCTTCAGTTGAGGTAGAAAATCAACAGAAATCCGCTCCACAACTATTTACCTTGTCTGGATTACAAAGTTTTGCAGCAAGCGCCTGGAAATTTGACTCAGATAAAACTGAGAGCATTGTTGAAGGGCTGTACTTGGAAGGTTTTCTCTCCTATCCACGACCAGACTCAGAATACATCAGTCATTTTGAATTTGATGATTTAAAAGAAAATCTATCTGCCTATCAAAAAGCCATTAATTGTCATTTTCAGCCAGCGTTTTTGGAGCCTAGAGAAAATTATGTTAATGATGAAAAAGTTTCTGGCACGAGCCACTCAGCCTTGATTCCGACTGAAAGAATTCCAAACCTTTCAAATTTAAAAACTGACCAACGACTGATTTATGAAGCAGTTGTGAAGCAGGCAATATTAATGTTTGCGGATGATTGTCATTATTCAACCAAAACAATTGAAGTAGAAAATAATGGTTTTGTTTTTAAAACAAAGGGTAGAACGCTTCATAAGTTGGGATGGGCTGAATGGAGTTCACGAAAGGTAAGAGGTCCTGTTGAAGTTCCTGATTATCAAGTGGGAGATAAAATTGATACGCAGGTTCATATTTTAGGGGGTGAAACAAAACCACCTAAAAGACTAACTGAAAGCCAATTGATTGGCCAAATATTTCCTAAATATGGCTTGGGAACACAAGCCACTAGAGGAGAAATCATTAAAAAAATTCAAAGTAAGGGTTATGTTGTTAAAGATAAAAAAACAGGTCAACTAACGCCTACCAACAAAGCCTATCTACTTATCAATTATCTCTATGACAATGAGTTTTCTGATCCAGAGACAACAGGAGGCTGGGAAATGTTTCTATCTCAGATAGGAGAAGGGACAATTAATCCACGAGAATTTGTGGATGCGATAAAAGATAAGCTCACTCTTCAAATCAAGGAAGTAAAAGAAAGAGGTGATTAAGTGTGACTACTGAAGAAAAGAAAAAAACACCCTATTTAGATCGTTATACAGATAATTTGACAGAAAAAGTTTCAAAAAAAGCAGAAGATTATCAGGTGTACGGACGTGATAAAGAAGTAGAAGCTGTTCAGACCACTCTTCTCAGACGAACTAAGAATAATCCTATTTTGGTAGGAGAAGCTGGAGTTGGAAAAACAGCTATTGTTGAAGGATTTGCTTTAGCCATTTTAAGAAACCAGGTGTCTCCAAAATTAAAAAACTTGACCGTGCGCTCTCTAGAACTATCAAGTTTAATGTCAGATGAGGATGGAGGATTTATTGTTAAGTTTAAAAAAATTATTGAGGAGATGGTAAAAACCAAAGGAGAAAATCTTCTCTTTATTGATGAAATTCATACGATTGTTGGTGCTGGTGGTTCAGATAAGGGCGCTTTGGATGCTGGAAATATTATTAAACCAGTTTTGTCACGTGGTGAGATACAATTGATTGGCGCAACTACTTTAGATGAATTTCATGAATATGTAGAAACGGATCGAGCGCTAGAGCGAAGAATGCAGCCGATTATGGTTGATGAACCAACAACTATTCAAGCGATTGAAATTCTTGAACAAGCAAAAACCATTTATGAAAACTTTCACCAGGTATCTATTAGTTCTGATGCTGTAAAACAAGCTGTACTTCTATCCGTCCGCTACATACCTGATCAATTTTTACCTGATAAAGCATTTGACTTAATAGATGAGGCAGCGACAATTTGTTCTACAAATGGATTAGTCCATGTCGGGAAACAAGAAATTGCAGAGGTGCTGAAAAATAAAACAGGTATTCCTGTCACGACGATTTTGAAAGGTGATAAGGAAAGGCTAGATGGTTTAAAAGAAAAGCTATCACGACGTGTTAAAGGCCAAGATGAGGCTGTAGATGCTGTTGTGAACGCTATAACTGTTGCACAAGCTGGTTTACAGGATCAAAGAAAGCCCCTATCTTCCTTCATGTTTCTAGGCACTTCAGGAGTTGGGAAAACAGAGCTTGCCCTGGCACTAGCAGAGGGGATGTTTGATGATGAGGAGGCAATCATTCGTTTTGATATGTCTGAGTATAAACAAAAGGGAGATATCACAAAGCTGATTGGCGATCGTCAAACTAGAACGAAAGGTCAATTGACTGAGAAGGTTAAACAAAAACCTTATAGCGTTATTCTGATCGACGAGGTGGAGAAAGCACACTCAGAAGTTGTAGATTTATTTTTGCAGGTGCTTGATGCAGGACGTTTGACTGATTCAACTGGAAGGCAAGTGAGTTTTAAGAATACAATCGTTATTATTACTACGAATATTGGTTCTCAAAAAATTATTAAACAGTACGAATTGAAAGGGAATTTTAAAAAGCTAACCGACAGGGACAAAGTTCAATTTGAAAAGAGCATGACGTTGGAGTTAGAAACTAGGTTCAGACCAGAATTTCTCAATCGAATTGAATATAAATTGATTTTCAACATGTTAGACGAGGAAGTGAATAAGGAAATTATTGTCAAACATCTATCAGAAATCGAAGAAAGAATGAAGAATCAAAGATTGACTCTTTCTTATGAAGAAAGTTTGGTTACTTATTTATTGGATGTAGGAACAAATATAAAAGATGGTGCACGGCCACTTGAAAGAGTGATTAAGCATAAAGTACTTCCTTTAATTTCTAAAGAGTTTCTGAACTTATCTGATTCCAACCAAGAGTATCATTTTCATCTTTGGGTAGAAGGTGATGCACCAGATGAGTATCACCGTGAAGACAAAAGAAAAATATTATTCGATGTCGAAGCTGAAAAAACGTCATTTGGTGAAGCATTATTTTCTTAAAACTCACCTTAAAAAAATGATTGTCCCTTTAAAAAATTTTTTTCAATTATCTATTATACTAACGTTGTCAAAAAAACAAAGGAGGATTTCTATGAAAAATTATTTGACAAGACAACTTCAGCAAGTAAAAACAAAATCACAGATGTTTTTATTGAGCCTTTCCCTATTCCTAACAGGATCTACAGTCTATGCGGACGATCCATTTGCTAAGTCGGATAACTTGGCAAGACAAGGAATTACAAAAGTTCAGCTAGTCAGTGTTGCGCTATTTGGTCTAGCTGCCGTTGTCACTTCGCTCATTTATGCGTTTGGTGGACGGGAGTTAAAAGCCTCAATGAAAAAAAATTGGGTGTCTATTGCAATTGCAATTATTGGTGTTTCAGCGGGACCAAGTATTATTGAATGGATTTTTGATTTCGTGAAAAGTTAAGGGGTGGTGATTTATGGCTTTTTCACTCTTTAATAAAGATCGCTGTACGATTACAGATGATCTATTTTTAGAAATCTCCTGGGAAGATGGAAGAGGTCCAGAGGATGATAGTGAATTACTTGCTATCATTGAGGAATTAGATCATCTTTCTGATTTTTCTCAGCCGATTTCAAAAAGTTTACCCTACCTAACATTTCAACAGGCCGAGTTGCTATTTATAGAGTTGAAACAAGCGTATGGTCAGTTTCAGCTGAAAAAAGTGGCAATCGCCCATCTAGAAGGGAAAAGCGTGGTGACAGAAGGGGAGGTTTATGCTAGTCCATTTCTGATTACTGAAGACTATGAAAATCTCCTGCTTCCCCTCATTCAAGCGATACTTACTCGCTCTGAATTTGCGAATTACAGCTATCAAGAAAAAAGGGAGTATTTTGAGAACCAGATTTATCCTGTATATAAACAAAGTATGGGGTTGTCTGATTCTTCTCTTCCTCTTTTCCCAGCTGAAGGTGAGACGGCGGTTCTTTCACAACCAAATCGTCCATCACATGATCTAAAAGCAGGAGGTCAAATAACTGTTGCCCCTCCTATTGCTCAAAAGCAGTCAGTTTCCCTGAAGAAAATTTATCTATTTTTAGGTGGTTTGGGAGTGTTGTCAGTAATAAATATCATTTGCGTATTTTTTGCTTTCGCTCAACTATCAAGCCAGTCCGAAAAAGTAAATTTCTTATACCAGGAACAAAAAAATACTCAACTTATCATTTCAACGAAAAATGAAGTTGATGTATTTAGCCGTTATTTCTTACCTTCTTATTACTCGGGCAAAAAAGAAAACCTAGTAGATTTTCTTTCTGAAGGTGATGCAAAATTTACCAAACCGAAAGAAGGAATTTTACAGTCCGTTATTTTAGAGAAATTGAATTATGATTCAGAAACTCAAAGATATACGGTTTCCTATATCCTGTCTGTCAAAAGAGGGGATAAATCATCTAGCGTTAGATTAACTTTTGATGTAAAAGCTTCTGATTCTTCAAAATATGGATTTGTTGTAGAAACAGAACCAAAAGAATCTAATTATCTTAAAAATTAGAAAAGGAAAAATCACAATGAACAAGAAAAAACAAGTATTAACTACACTAGCACTTTCAACTATCGCACTTGCACAAGCTGGATTTGTATCAGCTGATGAACTTGCACCAATTGACTCTTCAGCACCAACAACAGAAATCGTTACGCCAACAGCACCAAGCGCTTCAACAGAAACAGAGGCTCCAGCAGTTCAGCCAACAGAGCCTTCAGTTACTCCAGTTGACCCAACAGCTCCCTCAGACAAGGATAACGTAGGTAGCCTTGACGGAGTGCCAGCTGATAAACCAGCACCTTCAGATAAGCCACAAGACAAGGATAATGCAGGTAGTCTCGATGGTGTTCCAACACCATCAGATAAACCACAAGACAAAGACAACGCAGGAAGTCTTGACGGAGTGCCAGCTGATAAACCAGCGCCTTCAGATAAGGCGCAAGATAAAGATAACGCAGGTAGCTTAGATGGTGTTCCAGATGAAAAGCCAAAAACTACTGATCAAGCGAATCAGCAAGGAAAGTCACAAATTGGGACAACATCTACATCAACTGGACAGGTTGTCCATGATGTAACTAAAGAGCCCGTTGAAACAAATACAGGTGCGTCTATTGTTAGCACCCAAAACGGAAACGTAGTCCTTTCAGATGGTTCTGTAGTGGCTCCAGAAGAAGTTGGTGGAACAGTTAACGAAGATAAGACTATATCTGTTACTGATTCAGAAGGCAAACTCAAAACACTTCCAAACACTGGGACTGCAGAAAGCATTCTGGGTGCTATTGGAGCCATGTTGTTGACAGCAGTCAGCTACGTCTACAAGAAGAAAATGTTTTAAGGTGAAATGGAAAGGGAAACAATTAAATGACAGAAAAAACAAAAGGACACGGATATTTCCGTAAGAAAAAATGGGCTAAAGGCTTAGTATCAGGAATTGCAGTTGCAGGTATTGTAGCCTTCTCTGCAGGTTCAGCATTTGCGGATGAAGCAGTACAGCCTGAAACTAAAAACGACAACAACGCATACGCTAAACAAGCTGGCAAAACAACAGGAAGCCAGTCTGTAGCGATTGATAATGGAGCAGTCACAAAGGCTGCTGACAAGGCCAAAAAAGCTGGAGTAGTTGTATCTGAAACATCAAGTGTTGATAAGGGAACAGATACTACTGCTCCCAAACTTGAACAGTCTAAGTCTGAGATTAAACAAGATCAGGACAAGCAAGTCAAGGGACTGGAAGAAACGACTACAAAACAAGTCAAAAACAATGAAGCCTTCCAGGAAGCACAGGAAGCTATTCACGCTAACAATCAATTTGTAGCTGATGAAAAAGCCAAGCATGAAGGGGCAACAACTGTCACAGTGACGAATGAAGGTTCGACTGCCACAGATGGTTCAGCAGACCAAAACAAGAAAGCTACTCAAACAGCTAAACAGGTCTTGTCAGATAACCAACAAGCAGTAACAAAATACCTGGGTGAAAAAGCTAAGTATGATGCTACTGTTGAACAAGCTACTGCTCTAAACAAAGCGGTAGAAAGCGCATCTGAACAGCTGAAGAAAGAAAAGGTTGACGTTAAAGTCGTTACACGTACGGTCTCTTCAGTCGCAGAAGTAGAAGCATTGAAGAAACAAAATGACCAGGCTATTGCGACTGCAAAAGGCAAAGTGGAGCTTAACAAAGCTATTATGGCTGCCTACACAGAGAAGAAGAATGCTAGTGAACAAGTCAATCAAGATGCTGACCGTAAGTTCGCTGAATTGAAAAAATCAGGTGTACTTCTCAGTTCTAAAACCCAAGAAGTTTCCTCAGTAGATGAGGCTAACCAAATTGACAAACAAAACCAGGCGGCTTATAATCAAGCTAAGCAGGCCCAAGCTGAATGGCAGAAGAAGTACAACGATCTTCAGTCTAAAACAAGCACTGAAGGATACACAAAAGAAGTTGTACTACAAGCTCTAAGTCTTTCGACCGCTAATCCTGAAGCAACTGTGAAGTCTACAGCTTCAGGAGCAGAAGAACTGACTACGGATTATATCGCCTCATCAAGTGGAACATCAGGCTATACTCGTGTTCTTGACTCGACTAAAGTCTTGAAATACAAAGATGTGGGTAACGGTTGGACAACAGAAATTGATTATACTGGGTTAAACGGCTTAACAGTCACAACAGAGGATGGGAAACAACATAATATTTCTCGTATCCATCGAAAATTTCAAATTGTAAACCAAGGTAAAACTGGCCTAAATGATGTCTATGTCTTAAATGATCCGACTGAGGGCTTTGTAGTAGCTCGAAATGATGGAACAGGTGGAGCTGCAGACTACATGAACTTCCTGGTTACAGATACCTACTACTACAACGAGGACGGCCAAGAAGTAGCTTTCAAGGCTTCTGAAAAAACACCTGCAGCCTTAACCTATTCATCTCTAAACCACAACCCTATCGGGTGGGAAGGCGCAAAAGCCATCAATGGGACACATGTTGAAATCAATGGCTCAACTGTTACTCAAAACAAGGATTATGGCTATGTTTATGCAGAAGACTATAACCGTGAGGAAGAGGTAGGTCATCTTTGGGATACTTCCTCTTCAGCATATCAGTACAAGGGTGCTGCTCTTGGAGTCTTTAAGGAAGGGACAACCTTCACAACCGAATTTATTCAATGGGATGGACCAGAAAGTCCAAATGGCCAAACCTATTGGTTTGCTTTGAATACGAAGGTTGTAGCGCCAGTTGTTGAAGTTCCAGCTACTGCAACTATTACTAAAACAACCGTGAAGCCAGTTAAGACTGAACCTGTATCAGCTAACCTGGTCAATGCGAAGAATCCAGCAAAACCAACTTTGGCGCTTAAAACTCTTTCTGAAACCAAAAATCAGAAGTTATCAGCAAGTTATCACGGCTATAAATTGCATTATAAACCAGTTGTCAGCAAATCTGTAGCAGATACAGATAAGACCAATACAAACGGTCAAACAGTTGCTAAAAACGCTACGCAGCTCTACACATTGAACCATGACAATATCTATGCGAACCTTAAAAAAGGGGACAAGATTACCATCATTGATCCACTCGAAGCTGGAGCAGTTCCTGATGTGGCTGTCACAAAGGCATCTGCAGAAAAAGCAGGATGGAGCGTTGCCTATGATGCAGTAAAGAATACGTATATCTTTACTGCAACCTACGAAGGGAAGCGCCTAGAAGCTCCTGTGATTACCTGGAAGCCAATTTATGACAAAGGTTTCTATGATAACACTTATAAAGTGCTAGTGAATAACTATGAGGTTTTCTCAAATACTGTTACGAACTACACACCGAAACCACCAAAACCAGTCAAAGCTGTTCTGGATCGCTCTGGTAAGGATATCAATGGTGCGACAACATTTGATCGCAACGTGACTTTCCGCTTGATGACAGACTACAGCCCTTACACCAAAACCCTTGCTTCAGCGCAAGCGATTGGTAAGAAGTTTGGAATCTTTGACGATGTTCAAGACAAAGCCTTCACAGTTGACCACAGTAAGATCAAGATGACTGCTGCAGGTAAAGATGTAAAAGACTTGTTTGACATGTATCACGTCCTTTCAGACAAAGGGCGTACAAATGCAATCAATAAGATTCTGAAAGAATTGAACTTGAATCCTAAAGGTGAGTTTTATCTTTGGGTAGCGAAGGATTCTAAGAGTTTTTATCACAATTACGTGAAGCAAAATAAAAACGTGACGATTGATCTTCCAGCTAAGCTCCTGGTTAAAGCAGGGGAGAAAGTCGAGAATGACTTTAAACAGATCGACTTTGGCAATGGCTATCAATCAAACCTTGTGACTGTCTCAGTTCCTGATGTGAAGCCTGAAAAACACGCCTTGGATCAAAAGGATAATAAAAAAGTCTTGGACGGCCAAGAAGTACAGATTGGCCAATACATTCGTTATCTACTAGATGGCGTAACCGTGCCTATTAAACACGATAGCCTCTTCCAATATGACGGCAGTGACCAGTTGGATGTGGTTCATGATCGATTCACAGGTAAGTGGTCAGGGATTTTCAAGGGAACAGAATACACAGCTGAGAAAGACTTGGTTCTTCCTTATGACGTCATCCTGAAGGATGGAAAAGTAGTCAAAGCTGGTGAGAAGGTCGTCAAAGGTACACCTTATGCCTTCTTGTTTGAAGTGAACCAAGATACGGATCCTAACTTCCTCAAGAAAATTGTGACCGTTAAATGGAACGAAAAGGAAGGCAAATGGTCGTATGTTATTAACCAGGATTTCCTAAATTCTTTAGGTGTAAAAGGCACGTTCGATGCGGATTTCTACCTAGAGGTAGAACGCATCAAGGCTGGTAAGGTTGAAAATACCTTTATCAATACAGTCAATTTACAAGAGATGACGGCTAAAGTTACAACAACAACGCCGGAACCTCCAAAACCAGAGCCTAAAGAACCAGGCAAGCCACAACCGCAGCCATCACTTCCAAATACAGGAACATCAGCAAGCATGCTTCCAGTTGTGGGAATGATTTTGGGATTGTTGAGTCTTGCAGGTCTTCGTAAGTCGAAAGAAAACTAATTTGACGAACTAAAATGAAAGGATGACCACAAGCTGGGGTATAACTCTCTTGTGGTCTTTATTGAAAGGAGAAAAAATGCAAGTATTTATCGCTACTGGACGTGTTGCATTCATCCCAAGTGATGCAGTAGGTCAAACTAAAAATGGTCATGCCAGTTTCAAATTTGAGTTTGTTTGTGATTCGAGTATGAATGATGATACAAATAAACCAATTTCTAGTTTCTTCCATGTGCAAGTATACGGAAAACAAGCAGAATTGATGGCTCAGAGTCTATCAAAAGGCTCTCCAATCCTCTTAAAAGGAGAAATTATCCAACGACCATATAATGATGAACAAGGTCAACGTCGGACGTATCAGTTTATTTCCCCAAACCAACAAGGAGGAATCACTTTCCTTGAAAATAAGGAAGCATCTAATCGACGTAAGCAAGAACAACAGGGCTTTTCTCAGCCGACACCAAGTTCTATTCCTCCATCCTATCCTGAACCAATAGATGCGGATTCCCCATTCTAAAGGGATTGAAAGCATACAAGAACACTTGTATGCTTTTTTTGTTGCTTATTTATTGTATAAAAAGTTATATAACTTATGGTATAACAATATCTTTTGTCCCTTTAACAAAGAATTTGATATTATCCTTTAGAATAGAGGGGAATTAAGAGATAATAAGAAAGGAGTGCAACAATGGCAAGACAAAAATACAATTATCTGTCTGATGAATTGATTGCGGAATCTCTTCAGGTGACCAATTACTTAGAACAAAGTCGATCCAGTCGATTGAATGTTCTTCAGTTGGATGGAGAGAAATGGTTGGAAAATTACTTTCACCGTTATGAGAAAGCCTCTCCAAGGCTACAGTTTCACATATTTCTCTTTTCGAGCTTCTATACTCGAAAAATGGAATGGTTTTTGGAAGGTGTGAGGGGGTAGTAGTTTGTTTGAGTTATTTGAAGTAGTATTTTACACCCTTATCCAAGTGATTCGAGCCAGTTGGCTCAATACCTTCCTTTTTCTAGGAGGCGCAGGTTATTACCTATTCAAACTCTTCCAGCCATATTTTTTAAGACATTATCGAAGGTTATTAGCAGGTAAGACTAGTTTAAACCAGACAATAAAAAGAGGTTGGAAAAATCGTAAAGAAATTGATTGGAAACAAGTATGGTTCAAATCAATTAGAGGGTTGTTCAATTGGATGAAGTCATTCATACCTAAACTCTTGGCGCTTGTCTCTCTCATCCTTTGGAATATTTTCTTCAGGATGTTCTACACTCTCCCTTTTGTTAAACGAGAACGGAAACGATTTGATAAAGAAATGAAACCGATTCTTTATTTTAAAAGTTATCGTAGCTTCGTTTATATGGGATTAGGTTTTAGCTTTATTGCTTTTATCTTAACCAATTACCTGGTTACTGTTTTGAGAGCCACAATTCACTTTCTCTATTTTAGTGCCTGGTCGTTTAAAGATGCTAGTAAGGCCGTAAACTTTGACTTAAACAGTCTCTTATTTCAAAGTTTATTGAACGCTAAAGTCTTCTTAATAGCACCAATTTTAGCATTTCCAATTTTTCTATTGGGATTAGTTATCGCCTGGAAATCTGCCTGGATAAACTTCGAGCAGTTTCGAGACTATAACAACAATGAAGAAGGAGATGACCGCTTTGTGACGGTTGATGAAATTCGTCGTCAATACAAAAAGATCCCCAATAAAGCTTTAACTTATCCAGGTGAAGGTGGGGCTCCCGTATTTCATGAGTTGACTCATGATTTAGCAGGTCAAACACTGAGAACTCAGATGTTATGGCAAAATAGGAAAATCAGTCGATATGTGACCAATGCGGAGCGGATTTTAGGTATGTTAGCTTTTCCTTCAGGTTACTACTACATTGAAGATAAGCCTACTAACTTGTTAGGAATTGGGATGACTCGTTCAGGTAAAGGGGAGGGTCATATAACTCCAGCAATTGAAATCAATAGCCGTGCGGAGTTGCAGCCATCAATGGTTATAGCAGACCCGAAAGGGGAACATTATCAAGCCTCCTACAAACTCATGAGGCAACGTGGCTATGAAGTTAATGTTCTTTCTTTCCAAAATATGGATTGGTCTATGTCCCACAATTTCTTAGCTTTGGCCATAGCAGCCGCAAAGAAGGGTTACTATGAGAAGACTCAAACCTATGTCAACGCAGCCGCAGAATCCATTTATCCGAAACAAAAGGGAGGCGAGAAGGGAAATGCGGAATACTTCCGTAAGTCTTCTATATCCCTATTTAACGCTCTGACAATGGCTTTGATGGATCGAGCTAATGAAACCTATCAAAATGGTGAAGATGATGCCTGGGATACCATTACGATTCCTAACGTTGCGAAATTCTTGGCGACGATGGGGTCTGAAGAAGTTTTTGTGGATGGTGCTGGAGAAATCGTCGAGAATCCAAGCAGAGAACAACAAGTGTCGAAGAAGTCAAAAATCACAGTCTATTTTGATAATTTGAGACAAATCAATCAAAAACAATTTTCGAAATTTAGACAAATGGCGGATATCGAATTTCGTGCTTCAGACTTTGGTGGTGATGAAACCAAAGGGAATGTCTACTCTAGTATGATGACAGGAATCAACCTGTTCTTGCAAGACAACGTGGCCAAACTGACTTCTAAAAACTCGATTGATTTAGAGTCTTTTGGTTTCCCACGTCGATTGTCTGTTAAGTTGAGATCTAGCACCAATAGTCAGCTTAAAAATGAATTCAGGCACAAAACTGCTAAAGTAACGATTACAGGATTGAAGAAATGGGGGAAAGTCGAAAAGAAAGTCGATTATGTAAAGCAAGCGACGGCTTTAGTCGATAGGGAGGGCTATCTGACCTATGCCATCGAGCCTAAACTTCCAGATCAGTTTACGGTAACGATTGATTTCAACCATAAGAACAATGGCCATTCCCCTGTTCGAGATCAAGTCTTCCAGTTCTCAGCTGAAAAAGTCTATCGAAAAGATGGAGATAGTTTAGAGCTAGATGAGTATACCAAGAAGCCGATTTTAGATCATATCGATATAACCATCTTAAAGACTCAAGAAGATACCCAAAATCTTCTTCAGGAGTCGGATATTGAACTGATTTATTCAGATAAACCGAAAATCATTTACCTGGTAACACCGCCAAACCGCACAGAGTACAATGGGATTGTTTCTTTGTTCTTAGATCAATTATTCAATGCTAACTATGAGCTTGCTCTCTCAAGTGGTCGTAAATGTATCAATCGCATTCTCCATATCTTGGATGAGTTTACAAACATGCCAGCTATTCCTCACATGGAGACAAAAATTTCTATTGGATTGGGACAAAACATTCTCTATTACCTGTGGATTCAAAATCTTGAGCAATTGGATGATAAATATGGCCAAAATGTTGCTCGAACCATTATGGATAACTGTTCATTGAAAGTTTACGTCAAAACGACGTCTCCAGATACCAATAAGAGATTTAGTGGGGAGTTGGGTACACGTACCATTACTCGCAGAAGACGCTCCAGCAATATCCTAGATGAAGCCAACCCAAATGTAGCTGTTGAAAATCCAAAACAAGAATTGTTGACACCAACGCAATTGGCGAAGCTCCAGGAAGGAGAAGCGGTTATCTTACGTGGAGTCAAGGGACGGGATAATGTTGGACGTAAGGTCACAACGGATCCAATCTTCGCACATGACAAGAACAGCTTCCCTTACAAGTACATGTTCTTACAAGAGGAGTTTGATACCTCGATGACTCTTGCGGATATTCCAGTCGAAAGTGCACACCGTGAGCTAGAACTTCAGGAGATTGCTGTTGATGCTGGTACAGCCTTCAACAACATCATCGACTGGAGGCAACGTTTGACCATGCCACTCCTCAGCAACAATGGAGAGACTCCCAAACTATCAGGCCGTCACAGTAAAGGACAAAAGGTACAATCCCAATCATTTGCTTCCACAGATGAGCTATTTCAGGCAACTGTAGCTAGTGTCATTCAAGGTGACTATGATTATTATGATGATGAAGATGACTTCTTTGCGGATGAAGTTATCTAAAAAGATGTACAATAAGTTATATAAACACTTGCAAGAAAAAATGATGTTTGTTATAATGAAGTAAATAATGATCAGGAGAAAAAATGATGAAAGCAAAGCACTTTTTAAGAATTGTTTTAGTAGGGTTAGCCTTGATTTTACTAGGAGCATGTGGTCAAAAATCACCTGATTCTATTGCTAAAAATGTGCTAAAAGATAGCTATACAGGCTTTTCACAAGAAGATAGTTATGATAGTTCTATTTTTAGTGGTGGAGTAGGATCTACTTTAAAATTCGATAAAGAAAAGCGAACCATTTCAAATAATGACGGTAGAAGCATTAGGTACAGTGTTCTTTCAGAAGAACAAGTGAAGGCAATTCCAGTCTCTTTCAGAGGAACTCTAGTTAGTTTAGAGAGTCAACTGAAAGGAAAGGATAATTTTACTATAGCTGTTGGTGATAATGCAGATAAGCCTGAAGAGGCTGGTGCTTACTATCAAGTCGTATTGACTGAAGGTGGTAAAAAAATTAGAGTCATTGAATTACTTCGTGGCTATAAAGAAGACAATGCTTTCTATGATTTCAACGGAACCGCAGATTAATTTACAAAAGTCTCAATTACTTGAGGCTTTTTTTGTTGCCAGAATTTCATTGTCCCTTTAAAAACGATTTTGTCATTATCGAATATGATAGGGGTATCTTAGAAAGAAAGAAGGTACCTTTAGTGCACTATCAAACCTTTTCAGATTTGGTGAATGAGATCAAGAATCTCAATGGTGAAATCACAGGTGAGAATGCAAAAAAGCTAGCGGAGTTCTATTCCTACTGGGGAAATTATTTAGAACCGACTCCTGCATTTATGGCATTTCTCACCTATTTACCAGGAGGGATCGCCAAGGCTCTTTATCAAATCACTTCCAGTCTAGAACATGTTTTTAATAATATGTTCAAGCTCTTTGGGCTTTTCGGTTATCTGGGAGACCAGAAGACGATTATAGGCCAGTTCTTTTACTGGTTTCAGCTATTGGGGACGTCCTTGTTCACCCTGATTTTGGTCGTGTCGGCTGTTGCAGGAGTTTTTACAAAACCAGTCAAATACAAAGGGGTCATCACGAATTTCCTTTTGGTAACTGCTGTAACTGCCGTATTGCCACTAGCTTTGACCACCATCTCAACAGCAGTGGCACAGGATGCCATGTCTATCCAGACAGTCTCCAGTGAAGCGCCATCTGGTAGTCAACCAACTTCCTCCTTGGCTCTTCAGCCCATGAAAAATAATGTGGTAGACTTAAAAGTCTTAATCTACAAGGATTTTTCTACGGAGTTGTTTCCAATGGATGATTATGGCTATATCAAGCCTGTTCAGGAAGGCTCTACTCCTGTCAATAATATCACGGATGACCCTGCACAGCGGGATACGACTGATTTTGCGACTAAGATTGATTTTGGGGCAAACTATGGTACGACAAATCCAAAACTGTTAAAGGATATACAGGAAAACGACAAAATAGCAGGAATTAAAGGCTTGTTCCTCCATAAGTTGAATTCCAATAATACTGGAGTTGAAAGCATTACAGAACATCGCCTCATTAATCAATTGAGTGCTTTTGAATCAGTTTATATGCGCTATAAAGTCAACTGGATAGGGATGTTCCTCCAGTATATTATTCTTGTTGTTCTTTTGGTCAGCATGATCATCAAGCTCGTCAAATCAGTTTTTGATATCTTGATTGAAGCAATGATTTCTCCGATTCTTGGATATAGCTCCCTATCAAACTCAAAGAAATACAAAGAGTTGTTAAGAACGATTGGTGGTGCCTTAGCAGGAATTTTCTTTGAAGTTATCATTATGCGTGTAACACTTGAGATTTTCAGAGATTTACCAATCCTTTCTGTCTCAGCTGTAACGAAGCTTTCAGGCGGATTCTTTGATGGACTCAATATGTGGGAACAGTGTCTCGCAGCTGCCTTTGTCTATGTGGGGGTATTCTTTGCAGCCATGCAAGGAGTAGCCATGATCGAGCGCTGGCTTGGAGTTTCAACTGGTCATAGTGAAACAGCTCAACAACTGCTCGGAGCTATGATGATGGGAAATGCTTTTGCGGCTGGAGCAGGCGGTCTCTTTAATGGTGGTATGGCGCTTGGTCAATTTGGTATGGATATGGCACAAAAAGCTCCAGATGCCCTATCTAAAGGAAGTCAGATTCTGGGGAATAGCCTTGCCAGAACTGGAGGTGGTATTCAAGGTGCTTTGAACTCTGTAAAAGACCAGGGCTTGATGAATGCGGCTAAAGGTGGTGTAAGTAATATGGTTGATTTGGCAGAATGGAAAACATTTGAAGCCATGCAAAATACGAAAGGGGCAGTTGGCAACGTTTTAGATAAGCTGGATGATAAGGCTGTCTCTGCTCAAAATGCGACCTATAACGCATTGAAAAACGATGCAGTTCCTGGTATTGATCAACATGGACCAGTTGATATTCCTGAGCCTCCAATTGATCCAGGAACAACGGATGCACCTATTGTCGATCCAACTTCTTCAGCTGAAGGAATGGAGTCCCCAATTCAAGATCCAAATCCACCTGCAGATGCACCAGTTTCAGAATCGACACCACCACCAGCACAGCCTGATTCTTCTCAACAAAAATTTCAACAGAGTATGAATCAAATGAACTACATGAACCAACAAATGCAGCAAGCAGGACAGCGTATGCAGGGAGGACGTCATATCACTGGCGCTGAGAGTGAAGACGAAGAAGAATAGGCTGAACTATGGATTTAACAGGGAAGAACATTGTTATCACAGGAAGCCTACGTCCTCTAACTCGAGAAGAAGCCATACGATTTTTAGAAAGTAAAGGAGCTGTCGTTCAGGGCTATGTATCTTCTAGAACAGATATATTGGTTTTAGGACACAAGCAGTTGAACCTTTTTGATCTAGATAAAAGGTCTAAAAAGCATGATGAAGCGCTTAGACGAATATCAGACGGTCAATCCATCACTTTCCTTTCCGAAGAATCATTCTTTGATTTGGTTAAGAAGTCTCAAGATTGAGGCTTCTTTTATTGTATAAAAAAGTATATAACTTTTTGTACAATTCATTCCTGAAGGATGATGGTAAAAATGCTATTGTCCCTTTAAAAGATATTTTCGATTATTCATTATAATGTGAGTGTCAAAACAAATGTAAAGGAGAAATCAATGTACGGTGAAAAATACGGTGTACCTAGAGATATCTATGCCAAAATCAAGATTATAGGTCTTCTTATTCTAGATATTGCTTTTGTAGGAATTACTGGCGTAATCGCTTTGAGCGTTGGCTTAAAAATCTTTCCTAAAAGTCAGTGGATACAGATGTTCGCATTCATTTTGTTGACACCAGTCATGAGTTTATATCTTGTATTGCCAGCCAACGGTGGCAAAAAGAATTGGCACAGCATGTTTCTTTTCTTCAGACGAAGAAGAAAACGTTATATCAGCTTAAATTACATCAGAAGGAGAAAACCATAATGGCGATTAAACAAACTCAACCCCCCAAAAATAAGAAACGTCCGCTGGGACGTATTCAAGAAACAAAGAAACAAACGCAGGAATATTTTGATTTGCATTCTTGCGTTGAGTTGTTGGATGTAAAATCAATCATTCCAAACAGCCAGGCTTATATCCAGTTAGTTGATTATGGATACTTGCAGCTGATGGAGATACCAGGTAAAGATTTAGGATCGATGTCTTATAACGAGGTTATGAGAACCATTGAAAATTTTGAAACCTGGTTGACTCGATTTGGACCGAATATCCAAGTGGAGACGACAACTTTGCCAACAAATACAGACACGCAAATTTCTGACTTGCGCCATCATTTGGATTTAGTGCGACAAGATATGTCTAAGTTATCAGTAAACGATAGACGTTTTTTACAACTCAAGGATCGTGAAATTTGGCTTCAAAGCCAAATTAAGGTTGAAGAAAGTATCCGACAAGAAGTCTATAATACAGAATTCATTCTGTGGCTATTTGCGCCCACAACAACCGAATTGGACGAATTGGTTCGGAAGGCTAAAACCTATGGAAATAATGATTTTGTTCCGCAAGATATCAACTACAGGAAGAAAATTCAGATAATAAAGCAATACAACAATATGAATGAGAAAGTATAGGAGAGATAGCATGCCTGATTTATCAAAACGTAGACAAAGACAACTAAAAAATGAAGGATATGACCTTGCTTTTCTTAGTCAGATTCAACCGCAAGGAAATATTGATTTTCAAAAGGATGACCGCTCCTGGATAAGTGGAGATGGGCACCATACGGTCTTACACTATTATGAGTATCCAACTGAAGGGATGGATCGTTTTTGGCTTTCTGAATTGTTGTTGATTCCTGGTACACGTTCCTTCCTGTCACTGTACAAGGAGGATAACAGACAGCTTCAAAAAGAGATTGAGGACTCTATTGAAGAGAAGTCAACACGGATTACAAACAATAGCAAACTAACCAATAATCGGAAAGAACTAGATGAAATTGACAATCTGAATAAACTAAGCCGTGAAATTGATAAGCAAAATATAGCTATGTACGGGATGTATATTCGTGTCTTTACGTTCGCATCAACCAAAGAAGAATTATTCAAGAAGGTTGAAGAGGTCAAAGACAAAACGTCGAAATTTAAATCCACTATTCTGTCTGGAGAATTAGATTTTGAATACCATGCTCCATTTATTCCAGCTGAATATCAGATTGATTTGCCCAATCATCGAAGAGGAATACCGACTCCAGCTCACTCAATAGCTGGTGGATATTTCTTTAATCATACGAAACTAGAAGATGAGAAGGGTTTTTATCTGGGTTGGACTCCAACAAATGGAGCGGTAAATTTCAATTTTCTAGAACGTGACGAGAAAAGAACACGCTCCTTTATGATCCTATCTGGAAATCCAAAGATGGGACAGCGATCTTTTCTTATGAAACACACAGACGGTCTCTATGCGAAGGGGCATTATATTCGTAACTTTGATGCTACTGGCCAGTTTCTTGATCAGACACGAAAACAACATGGATTGATTCTTGATTTATCAGGTGAGGCTAACCGTATCAATATCTTCCAGGTATTTCCAACAGTGACCAATGAAGCAGGAACTGAAATCGATAAGAAGAAATCTTACAACCTTCATATCGAGAAACTGAAGAGTATCTATAAACTTCTGAATAATGAAGTGACGGGAGACGATTTAATCACATTTGGAACTCTCCTGAATGAGTTTTACATTGAAGAAAATTTGTGGGCTCGAAATCCTTCATTGAATCCAGAAAAACTGAAAGCGACGGATATTGTTAAGGAAGAGTATCCTATTCTGTCTGATTTTATTTTGTTTGTTGATGCCTACAAACGTCGACTGGAACAAACTAGTGCGGATAAAGCCGAACACAAGGCTGTTAAGCGTATTTACAATACGTTTAACGAACTATTGACAACAAACGCAGAAATTTTCGAGGGAACAACCGAATTTCAAGATATTTCTTCAGAGCAAGTTGTAACATTTGACTTCTCAGGGTTGAAGAACGCCCCTCATTTGTTAAATGTTCAGATATTTTCTGTTCTTTCACTTGTCTCAGCTGATATTGTCAATAACGGAAAACGCTGTAAGCAATTACTGAAGAGACGTCCTGACTTAACGGAGATGGATATGCAGCACTATATTGTCAATATTAGTGGGGCACAGACACTCATTGACCCTAAGCATGAAAGTAGTGTCAACCTTCTGGCCGATATGATTGATACAATGGGTGAAAACTTTGCTGGTGTTGTATTGTCTGTTAATTCACTGCGAGGGATTCTGTTTGAGACGGGGATTGGCACTCATAAGGATCCGTACGTAACGGCAGTCCAGAGGATTTTTGGTCTGATGCAATATAGAGTTTTTGCTCAGACGGACGAAACCAGTGTTCCTCTACTAGCTAACGCCTTATCTGGATCAATGAACCAGTCTGAACTAGAGACTTTGCCTCGTCTGGCGAAAGGACAGTTATTCATGAATATTGCAGGGGTAGGAAATCTGGTCTTTAACCAACAGCTGTTAGCCCCTGAAGTTGAGCGCTATGGCGGTATTGAGTAAGAAAGGAAGGTAAACCAGAATGGCCAAAAATAAACTAGGAATGATTGCCAGGACTAAGCAGAGATTTGATCAATACGTATTGATTCGTAAATATCGCATGCAACAAGAAAGAGATTATTTCGCTTCAGAGGGAGAATCTGATCCAAAACGCCTGGAAGCACAAAAAGAACGAGATAAGGAGTTTTTGAACGGTCTCAAGAAGATTGGAATAGGATTTATTGTATTTTTAGTTTTTTATGGAATTTTGCGAACAATATTAGGATTATGGTAAATAAGCGAGGTATCCATGAAAAAAATATTTAAACTGAAGATCCTCATTCCTTTTGTGGCTCTCCTATTAATTATCAATGTTGGGATAACCATGTTAGTTGGGATAATGGGAGCTGTAACCAATAATGGAAGAAATGATTGTGGTGCTGTAGAAACAACATCTTCAACTGGCGACTCCACAGTTTCTTCAGCTGATGGTTCCATCGATGACTTTGTAAAAAAGCACAAGGAAGCCTATATCCTGTCTTGGAAGGCAGGAGGTTTCCTACCTTCAGCTTCTATCACTCAAACGATGATAGAGAATGGGTTCAATTTTACGAATCCTAATGGTACTTCCTTCTGGAAAGCTCACAATATGGGAGGTGTTAAAACCTCTAGTAAAAGTAATTTTCCAGTTACTCTTGCGACGTATGGTGAAGATGGTGTTGATTTAAGTGGGACAAAGCCTGGAGCGAATGTCGGAGACGGTACAGGAGGAGCTTATACTTGGTTCTCTAGCTATGATGCAGGGATTGTAGGGAAAGCTGAGTTTATGGCTCACCAGACACTTTATAAAGGGGCTATAAACAATACAAATGGTATTGCTAGCCTATCTGCTATAGCAGATGGTGGATGGGCCACAGATGGCACTTATAAGAGTAAACTAACTGATATGTACCAAAAACTAGGTACGAAGTATCAGTGGCTTGATAAGGAAGCTATTGCTGCTCATGGTGAGAAACCTTATGAAGGATCCAGTACACAAGATGTCAGTTCTTCAGATAGTGCGGTGTCTTCTTCAGCTGAAAGAAGTGGATGTGGTGAGTCAGGTAGCAGTACCGATGGAACGGGAACTGTCCCTTCAGATGCGACTGCGTGGGGGTATAAACCAGAAGACTTACCAGATAGCTTGAAACCATTCATTATTGATCCTAAGAGCTTAGGCATGGATTATGCCAAGTCTACAGGATGGTATAATCCTGGAAGTGACGAGTATGCTGGACAATGTGTGAATCTTACAATTAGTATGGGAAATCACTTATGGGGTCATTCTGGCTCAGTACAGGGAGATGGGAAAGATCAAGCGGCGGCATGGGCTGCAATATTTGGAAATTCGGTTAAGACTACACCCAAAAGAGGCGCTATTTTTTCTTCACAGGTAGGAGGCGGAGGATATGGTCATACTGGAATTGTATGTCATGTTTTCGAGAATGGCTCTATATTATTTGTAGAACAAAATACACCTCTGAGTGGTTGGGATCAGTTCAAAACTCCATATACATGGAATTATCGTATTTGGACTAAATCACAACAACAAGAACAGGTAATCTCTTTTGCTTATCCAGATGACAGAGAAGCTAAATTAAGTTCAAATTAAAAGGAGGATATAAGATGATTGATTGGATAAAGGAGAATATGGTTGTATCGATTGTAGTAGGTATTCTATTGATTTTGGCAGGAATAGGGATTGTATCGAGTTTCAGGCCATCTCAACAAACTAAAATAGAAGAAACGGCTCAGGTGAGTTCTTCAGGAACCGCTCAAAACGAACCGTCTTCCAGAGAGGAAACAGCAGACGAGAAGAATTATCGGACAGCTAAGTTAAAACTAGAACGCCCCTATGCAGAGGCAAGCTCAGAAGACAAAAAAGAAGTGTTAAAAGCCTTTGAAGAAGCAGTAGCAGATATAAAAAAGACGAAGTTTCTGCCAAATGTCAAGGGAACAATCGAGAATCATTTATCTATGACACAGAATGCGATGGTTCAAACCTTTGCGATGGCTCTTCTGACGAATCAGTATGATTTTCAACCTGAACAATTGGAAGTGATGCCAACTGAATCAGATGATGTGATTCAATTTTTAGTTGTTCTAACTAAAAATGGAGAAGAGAACAGCTATTTCGTTGGAAATTTCAATACTACGGTTCAACAAATCCAGCTAAAAGCCTATGTTGGTGGAAATATAGGTGGTACATACGGATAACAAGTTGCACAAAAAGTTATATAACTTTTTGTGCTTTTATATTGACAAGAAAAGTAGTTTTAGGTATAATTAAGTATATAAAAAGTTATATAACAAAATATACAATTATCCAAGGAGGGAATCATGAAGATTCAAACTACAAACTTAGGAAAAGGTGGCGGTGGTAAGACTACAGATACCTTTAATGAAGGGGATTGGTTGGCACGTGTTAAGGGGCTTAGAACACTACTCATTGATGGAGCTTGGGAATGCAATTTGACTAGAACATTTGATGTAAAATGTGAGAAAACCGTCTATGATATATTTACGACTGGAGAGTATGAGATTGTTCCAATATCAGAAAATCTCAGTTTGATTTGTGGTGATGAGCGTTTGACAGATGAGCAGTTAGATCTTGCTAGTCGAAACAACAAATATCTCCAGTTGTTTATGTGGTTTAGCGAACATTACGAAGAGTTAGAAGCACAATTTGATGTCATTCTGATTGATACGCACAATGACGAGAGCCTAGTTACGGCTAATTTTATAGCTGTGTCAGATATTGTCTTGGCTGTTTCTGATGCCTCTCTTAATGGTTTTCGTGCCTGGTTATCTTTGAAAAATTTTGTAGACTTCATTAAGAGCGAAGCTATCGAAGTTATTACTAAGAAAAGCTATGTTAAAGCAGAACCTTATCTTATTGGAAATAAGATTAAGTACGTTGGAAACAATGTAACAGACACCTGTAAACAATTTTTAGAAGTTGTTGAAGAAGATCAAGCTTATCTGGGATCTATCCAGGAGAAAGAGCTCATGGCTAAAAGTCTTGTGATTAGTCAGAGTGTCTTTGAGCAGCATGAAGAGATGACAGCTAACCAACAAGAGACACATCAAAAGTTTTATGATAATATAAACTACGTATATGAAAATATTTTGAGTGTGTTAGAAGGAGAGGTAGCATGACAGAGAATCGATTCGCACAAGTAAAACAAACATTCCAAAGTACACCAAAGAGAGAAAAGACTCCTTCGTCTAGGAAACAAAATCAGGAGGCTAGAAAGTCTCCTGAAAGCTACAATAAAAAGCAACGTTTCCCTTTCTCTCTCCATCATAATGTTCGATACGATATGTTAGATGCTTTAGTAGAGCATCATGGTGAAAAATCAGCTTCATCTTATCTTGAGAATCTGATTATAAGAGAATGGGAAAAGATGGAGCGAAAGAAAAAATAGAGTTCCATAAGAAAGGAAATGTCTCATGGTTTATACAGGAATGCCGTATTCTAGTTGGAAAAGACAGTCGCGAACTATTGAAGAACTGGAGCATATTTTTTTGGAAAAAGAGGGAATGAAGCGAGAAAGAGAAAATGAGTTCATCCAGGAATGTATAGAGCGAGATCTAGAATTTGCAAAGAAACACTATCAGACAACTGGAAATATTACTTATAGTATTCCTGTTAATGATTTGCCAAAGGATTTTAATAATCTTGAAGTAAATCTTGAAGTAAATCTGTATAACCTCATTCATTATGTTTATTCTGATGATGAACTTAGATTTTTTTATAAGACATCTAAAATCAGCTTCATCTCAAATTTAACGGATGTTCTTAATATCTCTGAAGATATTGCATTACAGATCCATTCTTTATTGTCGGACGAAGACTATATTATAAAATCACTTCATGAAAGTTGGTTTAGATTATGTGAAGTCAATGAGAGAAACAGACTACTCAATAGTAAATATGGTTCTTATGATCCCTTTTATAAGACGGTTAGCAATTCCCTATTGGCGAAAATTGAAAAGCTAAAATCGAAGAGTAACTTTATAAGAAACTGGAGGAATAATCGTTTTTGGAAAAAGAAAGGATTATCTCGCGAAAGTATTTCAAAATTGTACTCACTTGTAAGTTTTTTCTACCTGGAACATGATTGGGATAGGATTGCTTATCAAAAATTATTTTGTTTCCAGGTACGAGGAGATAATAAATTTTAAAATATTACTGATGAAGTAGGAGGAATCTATGATGATTTTCATTGATATTAAAAGACTTGTTCAGCTGTTCTTTATTTTTATCGGAGCTATAGCAATCTATGTTTTCTATAAAACATTTGGACTTAGTATGGTGTTTATAATTGTTTTAGGGTTGGCCGTTTTAAAATTCGCTCCAGCTTTCCTTCCAGTTGTATTATTACTGTATTTGGGACTTCATTTTACAGGTGGTTTTTCCTTTATTGCAGATGGAATTGTGACGGTTTTATGGAGTATTATTTTGATTCCTATGGGGATAGCTACTATTGAAATGAGCAAATCCTATTTTAGTAAGAAAGAGAAACCCTGGTATGACAAATAAGAGTTTATCTGAAAAGATAGGCTCTTTTTTTGTCAGAATAAAGGATTATTTGAACATTCAGGTCAAAATTTATTAAAATAAGCGTAATTTTAATAAGGGAGGATTCTGAATGGCTTTCTTTGATGAGAGAGAACTAAAAAATCAATTGCTGTTCCAAAATGCAAAAGAATTTTATAAATTTGTTTCTAAGTATGATGAGGAGATGATTCCAGTCATGAAAGCAAAGGGCTATACCTGTATTCATTCTATGGAGCGAACTGTCGCCTTCACATTTGGAGAGTTTACTTTCAGAAGAAGACGTTGGAAAAAGGGAAATCATTGGGTTATTCCAGTAGATGAAAAGTTAGGACTTCAGAAGAACGTCCGCTTCTCCTGGGAATTTATGTATCAGGTTGCTAAATTATCTACTTTAATGCCATATGATAAAGTAACTCAGGTGATCCAATTGACTTATCACATCTCTATCACAAAGCCAATTGTAGTAAAAGCTGTAAAAATTTGTGAGAAGTTATTGGAGGAGAGAGAAGGCTATCGATATTATGAAGAGAATAAAGAAGTTCGCAAAAGAAAAGCTCAGGTTATTTATATTGAGGGTGATGGTGTGATGGTTAAAGCACGTGACACACAGAAGGATAATAAACATTATGATTTATCTCATTTTGTAGTCCATACGGGAAGCCAGAAAGTTGGCAGCAATCGATTTGAACTCCAGGACAAAAAAGAATTTATTGGCCTTGATAATCGCTTAGTGAGGGAGCAGGTGATCGATTATCTGTTCAATAATTACGAAATTACGAATCAGACTTTATTGATCACGAATTCTGATGGAGGTCATGGATATACACCCTATGTTTTCAAAGAGATTGCGAAGGTTCTGCGAATTAAACGCCACGAACATTTCTGGGATGAGTACCATGTAAATAAGGAGTTGAAGAATTATCTAAAATTTTACTCTGAGGATCTATTAGAGAGAGCTTTCCAGGCGATTAAGCAACATGATAAGCAGTTAATGAGAACTGTCCTAGATACGACCGAAAGTTATATCGAGACAGAAGAAGAACAAGAGTTATTTGAGAAGTTCAAAAGTAAAATATTGAGAAATTTCCAATACACTAAACCAGCCGAACAGAGAGGATTCAGTCATGCAGGAATCGGGATAATGGAGAGTCAGCATCGTAAGGTCACTTATAGAATGAAAAAAAGAGGAATGTATTGGACTCTTGCTGGAGCTGAAACGATGAGTCGGATAATTGTTTTGAATTATGAGGATTCCTTGAGAGAATTATTCTTTGGCAACTGGAGAGAGGATTATGAAAAATTTATTTCTTTGGAGGAAGTTTCTGCTTATACCATTAAAAAGAGAATGAGTAAAACGGATAAAGAAAATACATCTAGATATCAATGTTACCCTGATAGTAAAAGATTATCCTACTTCCGAAAACAATAGAAGTACATAATAAAGTATATAAAAAGTTATATAACAATTACCTTTGTAAAAAAAGGTCTTTTTGTGCTACAATCAAGCATAAAATACTTGCGCGGTGTGTAAAAATGTGTTATAATTTACTTAAATTAATCGAATAAAAAAAGACGAAAAGTGCGCTAACACTTCTCGCCTTACCGAGTAAGAACTCGTCCTTCTTACTCAGTCTTTAATTAATGATACCTGATAAGTGTATCAATGTCAAGACTGAGCAAGAAATTTGTTCAGTCTTTTTTTAAAACTCGGTGATGTTCTCCTAAAAAATGTATGAATTTAGGCGTTCTAAAAAATTCTACCGCATACGAATAAAAGTTAGCTATTGACAATTATCCTATTTTTAGGTATCATATTGTTCGGGCACCTCTTTTAGAGGTCGGGGCTCCCTAGTTCTTAGGGAGCTATTTTTGTTTTTTTAAGAAGTTGTTTTCTTGTATTTTAGTTGTGAATCTGGTGCAGTTGTCCCAGATTATTCTTATTAGTAGGGTCTTGTTTTCTATGTCCCCTCGTAGTTGACAAGACCTTGAGCATTTTAGAAAGAGGAATCTATGTCTACGAAATATATTTTTGTAACTGGTGGTGTGGTATCGTCTATTGGGAAAGGGATTGTGGCAGCGAGTCTGGGCCGTCTCTTGAAAAATCGCGGTCTCAAAGTAACCATTCAAAAATTTGACCCTTATATCAATATCGATCCGGGAAC
>ERZ773003.487-NODE-487-length-28827-cov-4.284408_pt1 | contig 28827 bp, 23 predicted proteins | sample MGYA00580668_ERZ773003 | MGnify/ENA primary metagenome ERZ773003 (study PRJEB29015, sample SAMEA2738002) | human oral metagenome | biome: human oral; feature: human-associated habitat; material: dental | place: China | collected 2126 ...
CGCCCCCACCGACCGCGCGCACGCCGCGAGCGCCCTCGACACCGCCCTGCGCGCCCTGACGATGGCCAACCACCAGACCGACGCGATTTTCTCGGCGAAGTCCGACCTGGACGCGATCCGCGATCGCCTCGTCGCTGCGATCAACTCGATCTCTGCGGACATCACCGACGTTAACGAGTTGGACACGGATCCGGCGGTGTTCAACCCGATGGTGGCCGACGCTCACGCGGCCATCGCCGAGGCCCAGGCGGCCCTCGCAAACAACGGCGATCCGCTCGCAGCCCTCGAGCACCTGCGCATGTCCGAGGCCACCCTGGACGCGGCGCTCGAGCCGCTGCGCACCGAGGAAGAAGCGTACGAGAAAGCGTACGCAGCAGCCGAGGCCCAGATTTCGCTGGCTGAATCCGCCGTCTCCCAGGCCCAGCGCTACGTGCAGGGCCGACGCGGAGCCATCGACCTGGAGCTGCGTTCGACCCTCAACAACGCCGAGGCCGCCCTCAGCACCGCCCATCGGTTGCTCGAGGACGATCCCGAGTCCGCGTCGTCGCACGCAATGAACGCGCGCGCCCTCGCCGACAACGTCATGGCGACCCCCATCCAGAACTTCGGTGGCTCGTGGGGGCAGCCCACCACTGGCAACGGGTCCTACACGGGATCGTCCTTGGGCGACTTCCTCCTGTGGTCGACCCTGTTCTCGAATTCCGGTTCGCACCACCGAGACGGCTTCGATCCCTTCCACAGTGGCTCCAGCTCGTCCGGATCCGGCTGGTCTTTCGCTTCCGGCGGCGGCTCCGACTGGGGCTCGAGCTCGAGCAGCTCCGACTGGGGTTCGGGCGGCTGGTCCTCCGCCTCCGGTAGCTTCTGAGCCATCGAGCCACGCAGCAGAGGTTTATCGCTTCACCGACGAGCAGGAGGCACCGTGTCACAGATCCGGCGCCTGGGCTTCACAGCCATCATGATGGTTGCGATGCTCGTCGGCGGCGCCCCGGCGTACGCGACCGAGCCGCTCACCACGAGCGGACACGTCACCGATCCCGACGGCTTTCTGAGCGACGATGAGCGCGCCCGACTTGAGAGTGATGCAGAATCGCTGCGCTCCACCTACGGCGCGATTATCGACGCAGTCGTTGTCCCCAATTTCTCAGGCCAGGAACCGTCCGATTGGTGCCAGGACACCCTCGAGAAATCACGGACTGCAGAAAAGGGCATCCTCTACGTTGTTTCCTACGAGGATGGCACAGACACCTATTGCGCAGATGCACAATTCGCTCGAAACCTGACAACGGACCCGTCCCTCAAGTACACCTTCGACGACGCCCTGGCGAGCGCTCGAAACAACTACACATCGAGCCCGTTGACCGCCGACGCGGTGAGCGCCGGCATCAGCTTTTTTATCAGCGATATAGACACCGCCTCTTACATTCACGCGCACGTGCATCGCCACAGCGTCACGATGCAGCACGGGCAGGACAGTAGAAACGAGGACGACACACCCCGCATCGCCATCATTTGCGTCATCGCGGGCGGGTTACTCATCCTTACCATTTTTCTCAAGCTGCGGGCCAAGCTGCGCGAACAAGAGCAAGACGACAGACGCGACACGAAATCCGCGGACCTCACCCCTCTCGTCGACCCCGTGAGGCGCGAAGCCTTGAGGGTCGCCGCGGAAGCACGGCGGCGCCTCTCGGAGGCCGAGGAACAGGTCCGCGCCGCCGAAGAGGACTGGAACTTTGCTCGCGCCCAGTTCGGTAGCGCTGCGGCTGAAGAGTACGAACGTCGCCTCGAGGCGGCGAAGACGGCTGTTGCGCGCGGCCTCGACACCCACAAACAGATCGAGCAAACCCCTGATTCTCACGCCAAACGTCGCCTCGCCACAACGATCACGGAGGACCTCGACAAGAACCTGCCGCCCCTGCAGGACGCGCGCAAGGAATTCGCCGCACAACGCGAGAAGCGCTCATCGCTTCCCAAGCAGCTTGCCGACGCTCGCGAACGTCTCGTCGAGGAGCTCGCCGATCTGGAGCGCTCGAAGGAAGAGCTCTCCAGCATCGCGGGCCTCTACCCCGAATCTATGCTCGCTTCACTCCAGGACAATCCGCAGCGCGCGGAACAACTGCTGGAGTCCGCTCGCACGGCATTGGAGACGGCCGGCGTGCATCTCGACACCGACGCCACCCGCGCAGCCTCCGCGCTCGATACCGCCCAGCGCGCACTAACCATGGCCAATGCGCAGACGGATGCAATCTTCTCCGCGAAGACCGATCTTGACGAGTTCCGGAAGAGGCTCACCGTTTCCATCGGATCCGTGTCCGCCGCCCTGTCGGACATAAAGCAGCACGATTCCTCCGACGCTTTCTCTCCCCTTCTGGACGAGGCCGAGGCCGCCATCACCAGGGGACAGCGCGCGCTAGTCAGCGACGAGGATCCCCTCGGTGCGCTCGAAAACCTTCGCGACGTGGAGCTCCGAATGGATGCGATCCTCGCTCCGCTCATGACTCAGAAATAAGTTAAGCGCAAGGCGAAAGATACCGCCCAGCGCCATATTCGTGACGCTGATGCCACCGTCGCCTGGGCTCGCAAGTACTGAAGGACGACGAGGGTTCGGCACTGTTCGACGTGCACAAGCTGATGAGCGAAGCCAACCAGGCAATGACCGAAGCGCGCACAGCCCTCGACGAAGATCCCCTAGATGAATGTGTAAGAACCTTCCGCATTGAAAACAAACAGAATGTTGAAATTCAGCTGGTTTCAGGAAATTACTTTTAGGTACTTTCAATGTCAGGATTTTAAAATGGGGTAAAAGCGAGACAATAACTAATGACTCCCATTTGGTTCTAAAATCTACGATACCTACGGAAGTTGATAGACGAATAATAGCCAAATTTAGTTTAGAAGAACCCCCAGTAAGGCACGGAATATTGTTTAGTACGTGTAACCCAGAAAGAAATAAAATGACTAGCTATAGCTAGAGTAAAAATGGTTGCAATACTCAACACTGTTATAGGATTAGAAGCGAAAAGCAAAGAGAGAATCAAGGCAGCCAGATAGAGTGTCGCTTGAGCACAGTAGTAACTTCTCGGATAGCGAAGATAGTTTTTGTTATAGGGCCCATTTGCTAGGACAGCAGCTTGGAAGAGGCCAATTCCGATATAAAAGAAGCTGATTGAAGCGAGAAGATTAGCTTCAGGATTCAGAAGAAAACCCATCGAAACTGTCATCAACATAAGCCCAATGAAAATAGGATAGTGACTGTAAATTTGAAATAGTCCCTTTTGATTAGATTTTTCATCAATAGCATGGTCAAATTCACCAAAATAAAACAGGAACAGAGAAAGCATGATAATGAAATTTAGAACCGAATAAATCGAGAAACTCTCGGCTGTAAAGAAGCTAACTAGATTAATAACCATCTCTCCAAACGTAATAATGACAAGAAGGGAGACGCGCTCGATTAAATGGGGAAGATTTACCTGGAAATGCTCATCTTTAGTAATCAAGAAAATTGGCACAATAAATGTTAGCAGAATACTAGCAATAAAGATATAGACTCCAACGTAAATAGGAAAAAGAGCTGCCAGATAGGCTCCTAAACTTTGTAGACCTGTTAACCATAGAAAACCTTTGATACTTTCCCGATTAGCATTATCGGTTGATTCTCTAAAAAATTCAACCAAATATTGAAAAAATAAGGTAAGGGTTAATGTGCCAACAGCCCAACAGGTATGATAGTACCATTGTTGCCAATTGTATCCAATCATATTGGATATAAAGAGCAGAAGTCCCATGTTGATAAACATGATTACCATATTAAATAACGAGTTCTTTCCATAGCGATTGGTATAAATGGTTTGAATCATCCAGGAATTGATGATAACCATGACAGAGATGAAGAAATCAAGTAAAGAATCCCAAGCCACAACACCGCTATGAAGAGGGTGAATTAAAGCAGTTGCTTTTGAAATTGCAAAAACAAACACTAGGTCATAAAATAGTTCTGAAAATTCTACACGTTTATGTTCAATAAGAGTTGTCACCTTAAGACCTTTCTACTAGAAATACAATTTATTATAACACAACATGGCATTGAAAGAGACGGAGATTCTTAAATAACTTCATGTGGCGCGAATCGTCAGGTCCTTAAGCAGGCCACCGGTCTGCTGCACCGCACCAAGTAGACCGGCGCGTACCGCCGTCCCAAACAGTGCTTCCCCACATATCAGATACAAAGACCCCGTGTCTTCTCCCCAGGTGGGGAAGAGGACACGGGGTTATACGTATGAGAGTTTAGCGGGTGGGCTTAGCGCCGCGGCCACCGAGCTGGCGGCCCACGTTCTCGTCATTCTTGAGGGCGGAACGCAGTTCCTTCGGCAGGGAGAAGAGAATGTCTTCCTTAGCGGTCTCCACCTCTTCGATAGTGCTGTAGCCGTACTCAGCCAGCAGTGCCAGCACCTCCTGAACCAGCACCTCCGGCACAGACGCGCCCGAAGTCAGACCCACGGTCGCCACGCCCTCGAACCAGGCCTCGTCCACCTGGTGTGCGAAGTCCACACGCTCGGCACGCTTAGCACCGTATTCGAGTGCCACTTCCTTCAGGCGCACAGAGTTTGAGGAGTTCGCAGACCCTACCACGATTACTAAATCTGACTGCGGGGCAATCTCTTTGATAGCGCCCTGACGGTTTGAGGTTGCGTAGCAAATATCGTCCGAGGGCGGATCCTGCAGGGAGGGGAAACGCTCACGCAGACGCGCCACGGTTTCCAGGGTTTCGTCCACGGACAGGGTGGTCTGTGAAATCCAGACGACCTTCTCGGGGTCGCGCACGGTAACCGAATCCACTTCATCAGGCGAATTCACAATCTGAATATGTTCGGGTGCTTCACCGGCGGTACCTTCTACTTCTTCGTGCCCGGTATGCCCAATGAGCAGAATATCGTAGTCCTGTTTTGCGAAACGAACAGCCTCACGGTGCACTTTATTCACCAGCGGGCAGGTCGCATCAATCGTGTTCAGCTGCCTGTCCCCTGCGGCAGATACAACCGCTGGGGAAACTCCGTGCGCCGAAAATACGGTTACGGATCCTTCGGGTACTTCGTCCACTTCATCCACAAAAATGGCGCCCTGCTGTTCGAGGGTTTCCACCACGTGACGGTTGTGCACAATCTGTTTGCGCACGTACACCGGGGCACCGTAGTGTTCGAGCGCCTTCTCAACGGCGATCACGGCACGATCAACGCCGGCACAGTATCCGCGTGGGGTGGCCAGCAGCACCTTTTTGGCACTCGTGACGGGGGTTGCAGCCTCAATATCGGCGCGGCTTCGGCGGGTGCGCGGCAGCGGCGGCAGACCGAGGGAAATGGTTTCAGTGGACATGACTACTATCCTACGTTGTTTGTTCCTCTAGTGTGTGCGTACTGTGGTGCCGCTCGCAGTGAGCGCAATGAGTTTGGCAAGAATACCACCCAGAAGCGAGACCACGGCCGCCCATGCACTGTAACTTGCGAGCGAATTCAGATGACCTGTCAGCATGGGGCGCGCCGTATTGACTAGGCCGTCCAAGAAAACAGTTCCCACCGTGCTGTCGGTACTGAGCCCAAGCGTCTGCGGGGTTTGCTGCGCCATGACCGCACTCAGAATCCACAGACCCGCCGCAAGAATCAAGAACGCACAGGTCAGAAGTACAAAGCGTCCGCGCGGAAGCAGAATCAGGGCGAACACCAGACCGATAATACTTGCTGCGATCAGTACCCCGGACATACTTCCAACCCACTGCGCCCGCTGCACCGCATGCTGCACGGGGTTTCCGTCACGGTCAATAGATATCAGGTGTTTTCCCCAGGATGAAATATCGGGGTCGTATATGCCGATGCTGCCCACACGCGCATCAAGCTCGCGGTAGAAGGCGCTGATGTCGAGTGCGGCTGGGTCATCAGGATGCGCCAGGTTGTAGGTGTGCGTATCCGCCGCAACCTGCCGCCACATGGTGCGGTATTCGGAGGTTCCAGTGAGCCTCTGTGCATTCTCGCTCAGGCGTTTTTTCACCTCGCCGCGGCTTGTGCTCAGAATCTGTGTGAGAAAGTTATTGCCGGATTCGGGGAAGACTCGTTTGACCGCATCAGAGTTCATAACATCGGTGACGGCGGCATCGGCAATTCGTTTTTGAAGGTCTTGGTCTTCCACCAGCTGGGTGCTGAGCTGGTTGAACCCGGATTGGCTGATGAGGTTTTGATTGACCCAGCTGGCAACCGAACCCGTTAGGGCGCACAGAATACTTAAGGATGCGGCAAGAATCGCCAGAGCGTACCGCAGCTTTGAGACGCTGGTGGGATCCAGCACGTGCCGCTGCGGTTTCTGATTCGCCAGGTTTGCCACGGGGGCACCCGTCGGTTCCGGGGTTTCGCTGTGCGGGCGCAGCGCATCAGAGGACTCGTTGAGCACTCGCGTCTGCTGGTTTATCCCGGGGGCGGATAAGAGCGTGGTGGTTTCATCCGCACCCTCAAGATCGTGCGGTTCGCTTGAGATAACCCGGTAGTCATCGCGCGGAGGTTCAGGCAATACGCGGGTGGTGTCTGGTGAGTCCTCTGGAACCTCAAGTTTAATCGTGCGCTTGGGTTCGTGGGGTTGGGGGTCGTCATGTGCGCCCATAGGTTACAGATTACCGGGTTCTGCAGAAAAGGTTGAATGAGTGTGCCCTCAGCGGAAACTGTGACGTGAAGAGCACGCGCATGACCGAAAGATGGGCAAAATCGCAGGCTGTGGGAGAGAATGGGGTTATGACTGATTTTTCGGCAGCGCACCATGAATACCCGCACTCGGCTCCCCCGATTGTGCCGCCTGCGGCTGAGCGACAGCTTCCTGCAAAGTCGCAGGAAACTACACCGCAGAATCCTTGGCCTCTGGCGCTTCTGGCTCAGAATATGAAGAACTATATCGATAAGGTTCCGCAGCTGTGGGTTGAGGCGCAGGTTGCTTCCCTCAACGGGCGCGGCGGGAACGTTTTTATCGAGCTGAAGGATCTGCAGGAAGAGTTTTCGTTTACGCTCGCCCTGTTCGGTCAGGCGGGGCGCGGCCTGGGGTCGGATGTGAAGGTTGGCGCGCGGGTGGTGACCTTAGCGAAGCCCAGCCTGTGGAGGAACGGTCGGCTCTCGCTGATTGGGCGGCGTATCTATGCGGTGGGCACGGGTAACCTGCACGAACAGCTGCAAATACTGCGTGAAAAGCTGGCCGCTGAGGGGCTGTTTGCGGATGCTCGTAAGAAGCCGCTCCCGTTGCTGCCGCATCGTGTGGGACTGATTACCGGGCGTGATTCCGATGCCGAAAAAGACGTGATTCGCAATGCTTCGCTGCGCTGGCCCGGAGTGCAGTTTGAGGTACGGAATGTGAAAGTGCAGGGCGAAGGCTCGGCGAGCGAGGTAATGGCGGGGCTGAGCGAGCTGGATGCGCTTCCTGAGGTTGATGTGATTGTGATCGCCCGCGGCGGCGGTTCGTTTGAGGATCTACTGTCGTTCTCGGATGAGGCTCTGGTACGTGCCGTGGCGGCGGCGCAAACTCCGGTCGTTTCGGCAATTGGGCATGAGGCAGACAGCCCGATTCTGGATGCCGTCGCAGATGTTCGCGCCTCTACCCCCACCGATGCGGGTAAGCGTATTGTGCCTGATGTTGCCGAGGAGCTGGCGGTTATTCGTGAGGCGCGAGCGCGTGCCGACCGCGCGGTTTTAGGCTACCTGAACTATCAGGAGCAGTATATTCGGCAGCTGCATGAGCGCCCGGTGCTGACCCAGCCGGAAACGGATTTAGGGTGGCGCAGTGAGGATATTTTTCGGCTGCGGGAGCGAGCCGCCCGTTCGGTGGAGTACCGTGTGGCGCGCGAACGGGACGCGATTTCGCATACGATTGCTCGGGTGCGGGCACTCTCGCCGATGGAAACGCTCAAGCGCGGGTACACGATTGTGCAGCGTGCCGATGGTGAACTGGTACGCGATGCCACGACTCTATCGGCCCATGACAAGCTGACAATGCGCGCGGCGGTGGGCGGCGCCGAGGTCAGTGTGGTCAAAACATACGACTCAAATCTTGATTTATAACTCTCTGGTGGAAGGTACAACATTGTCTGAGAATATTAGTTTTCATACGGAAGAGCTGGGCGCTCCCGTCGAGACCCTAAGCTATGAACAGGCTCGCTCCGAGCTTGAGAATGTGGTGCGGCAGCTGGAATCTGGCACCTCAAATTTGGAGTCTTCGATAGCCCTGTGGGAACGCGGTGAGGCGTTAGCTTCCCGGTGTGAAGCCTGGCTTGAGGGCGCCCGAGAACGCCTGCACGCGGTGCGTAACACTCAAGATACAACGGATGAAGAAGCTGAATCTGAGGGTTCCGAGTCCGAAGACTAAGGCGTAAAAAGCTCTTGATGCGTTACCAAGCATAAGAAAATCCGTTTGATAACACATCAAGAGCAGTAGGAGTGGGCGTGAACTAGCGCGGGAAACCGCCTAGCAAACCCCGCTAATTCTTTTGTTTATAATCCGCCATGAAGTTACCCAGCCGCTCAAGCGCGCTCTTGAGGGTCTGCACATCCGGCAAGAAAACCAGGCGGAAGTGGTCGGGCTTGTGCCAGTTGAAGGCGCTGCCGTGGCTGAAGAGAATCTTCTGATCTTTGAGCAGGTCAAGCATGAACTGTTCGTCGCTCTTAATGTTGAACTTTTCGGTATCAATTTTGGGGAACAGGTAGAGCGCGCCATCGGCCTGTTCACAGGTAATGCCGTCGATTTCGTTGAGCATACGATACGCCAGGGTGCGCTGCTCGTAGAGACGCCCGCCGGGGGCAACGAGTTCGTCAATGGACTGGTAGCCGCCGAGTGCGGTCTGAATTGCATGCTGGGCGGGCACGTTGGAGCACAAGCGCATCGACGCAAGCAGGGTAATGCCCTCGATATAGTTTTTAGCATCCTCTTTCGGCCCGGTAATGGCGAGCCATCCGGCGCGGTAGCCGCAGACACGGTATGCTTTGGAAAGCCCCGAGAAGGTCATGCAAAGCACATCATCACCGGTGATGGTGGCCATGTTGATAGCCTCGGCGCCTTCGTAGGTGATCTTCTCATAGATTTCGTCGGCAAAGACCACGAGCTCATGTTCACGCGCTACATCAGCAATCTGCTGCAGAATCTCGCGGGAGTACACAGCACCGGTGGGGTTGTTGGGGTTAATAATCACAATGCCCCTGGTGCGCTCGGTAATCTTCGACTTGATGTCTTCAATATCCGGGTACCAGTTGTTCTCTTCGTCGCACAGGTAATGCACGGGGTTGCCGCCTGCGAGCGTGGTGGAGGCGGTCCACAGTGGGTAGTCGGGCATCGGAACCAGAATTTCATCGCCCGGTTCGCATAGCGCCTGCAGGGTCATAGGAATCAGTTCCGAAACGCCGTTGCCTAGATATATGTCGTTGGTGTCAAGGTCAAGAATCCCGCGGGTCTGGTAGTACTGCACAATGGCGGTGCGCGCAGAGTACAGCCCGTGAGAGTCGGAATAACCCTGTGTGACGGGCAGGTGGCGGATGATATCCATCATGATCGCATCCGGCGCTTCAAATCCGAAGGGAGCGGGGTTACCAATATTGAGTTTGAGGATGCGGTGGCCAAGCGCTTCCATGCGGTTGGCTTCTTCGAGAATAGGTCCGCGAATATCGTAGAGGACGTTGTTCAGCTTTGAGGACTGACGGTACTTCGTCATAGTTACATTACTTCCTTGGATGCTCTAATAAGAATTTCGCGGCCTCGTCGTCAGCGATGGGGTTGGTACCGCTCGTAAGACGAAGCAAGAACGATAGGTTTCCCGTATCTAATGTAGATGATACGCGGTTTATAGCTTCGCGTGCACTATCTGGCAGGTTACGACGCGCAATCGGAAGAAGTTGTTGGTTCAGCTGCGTAGTCTGTGGGTCTTCGAGAGTTGTGAAGCGGTTATCCTCAATCGCCGGGTCTGCGCTGTGCAAAAGAACCACCTGCGCGGTGTCTTTGCTGAGCATACTCACCCGTTCTGCCGAATTTTCGTTGAGAATAGGATTTTCGACCGTGTATTTGTAGACGGTTTTGAGGCTTGCAACGCCGTAGTTGCTGCTGGTGTATCCGCTGGTGAGAGCAAAACTTAGGGTAGCTTTTACATCCGCAAGATTGGCGAGGCTGCGAAGTTTATGCTGCACTTCATTTTGGCGAGTGGTCACGAGAACATCGCGGTTTTGGGCATTAGCAACGTCTAGAAGTTCCAGGTGTTCGGGGAGCACACGGTTAATAGCGGCAACAGTATCGGTAATATTCAGTGCGCGCGCGTTAATGGCTCCGCTGGGGCTTGCGGTTGCGCCTTCGGAGGCGGACGCATCATGCGAAGGCGTGTTGGTGGGGGTAGGCGGTAGTGTGACCCCGGCGCTCGCCGCGGATGCGCTGGCACTGGCGGCCTGGCGTTCCGCCTGAATTTGTGCGGGGCTAAGTTTGCCGTCGTTCGTAAGATGCAGAAGCAAATCGCCGCTGTAGTCGATGACAAGGTCAAGCGTATCTGGTTCGGGGGTGTTCGCTTCGGTCTGTTTGAGCGCATCCAGAAATTTGCTGCGGCTGTCTTCGTTGGTGACAACCTCAACGTTATACCCCACATTGCGAAGCGCCTGAGCGTACAGGTATGCGACCGCCCGCATCTCGCGCAGGGCACCGATGCCCACACGCAGGGTTCCGTAGCTTGATGCTGAAGGATCCACTTTCGGTTTATCGTCCTCTGACGAGCAGGCAGCAAGAAGCGGAGCTAGGGCTAAGGCGCTTATCATGGTGCGGCGGGTAGGCGCGGGGCGGTTTGGGTAATGCACTAGATTTTCCTCGCGTTCTCGTCGGCAAGAAATTCTTGGTATTCGCGCGACCAGGCGGCGGCATTTTGAAAGCCCATCATGGATGCGACCTCGTCGATGAGGGTGCCGTAGCGCAGGGTATCGAGTTCAGCGATAGGCACCCAGCAGGCGCTGTCGGAAGAACCGTTCTCTTCGGCGCGCAGCTCGCCGGTGACCACGTGGGCGCGGTAGACGATGCGCAGGGCGCAGAACGGCAGCGTGCTGTCGGAGAGCCCGTTACGCGCGGGAAAATGCCCGGCGTGCACGCCCAAAATATCTTCGATGGCAACGCTGTACCCGGTTTCTTCGAGGGTTTCTCGCAGGGCGGTTTCGTCGGCCTGCTCGCCCGGTTCCATGCCTCCGCCGGGCAGCGACCAGAGCGGGCTTTGGGCGCGGTCCTCGGGCACCCAGCGGGTCATGAGCAGTTTGCCCTGCTCGATAATGACCGCGTAAGCTGCGGGACGAGTTTCCATTACCAATGCCATGATGTTAAGTTTACCGCCTTAGCGTTTCTTTCCGGCACGCCGCGCACGGGCGGCTTGAGCGTTGTGACGGGCATAGTCTCGGAGGTTTCCGCTCTTTTTGGCGTTCGATTTCTTCCGATCACGAGCCTCACGGCGGGCATTGGCGGCACGGTTTTTCGCTTTCGTCTTTGCTTTCTCATCAGCAATGCGCTTAGCCCGACTCTGCTTCGTCTCACTTCCTCGCTCGCTGGATGCGGTTCGCCCGCGCACAATACCGATAAAGTCCTGGATCAGGGTTTCTTCTCTTTCGGGGCGCGGATGCGCCACCGGTGCCCGCCTCCAGGTGAGGGTCACCGGGTAGGGTTCAAGGCCGCGCATCGGGCGATAGGTGAGGTCTTTACGATGGTAGAATCGCGCCACGGACATGGGTGCAATGTACAGACCAATTCCTGCGGCAACGAGCTCAAGAGCCTCATGATCGCCGGTAAATTCGGGCAGGAACCTTGGGTTTTTGGCGCGCCATGTGCTGGAGGCTTCAGCCCAGGCGGGGTAATCGTCGGGGTCGTGAAGCAGAAATTCTTCGTCGAGGTCTTCAAAGCTCACCTCATCAAGCACTGTGAGCACGTGGTCGCTGGGCATGATTAGCACGGGTACTTCCTCATACAGCCTGATGCTGTGGTACTCGTCTGTGTCTCTGCTGTGCGGTTCGTGGTTGGGGCGCACAATCGCCATGTGTGCAAGCGGTTCTGCACTTTGGGAGGTGGAAAGCTCTGTGGTAAGGGCCTGAATTCCCAGACCCTCTCCCACCGGAATTTCAGCTAGGGGCGCGCGGTCGCCGTAGCGCTCATGCCAGCGGGTGAACCATTTTCCGGGCATAATTCCCGGCACGTAGGCAATGCGCAGCTCAGAGCGTTCAAGCACCTGGGCGGGTAGGGCCTGCGGGATGTAGAGGAGATTTGCGATATGGTGGGGAAGCTCGTCGGTTCTTGCTTCTTCCTCTGCCCGTGCGGTGGTGCTGTTTTCACTCATGCCACCACGCTAGCACAGCTGGCGGGTACGCGGGGTGTATCCGTGGAATATAGGGTAAAAACGGGCTAAGACTGCCGCTTATCAGCGATATAGGTGCGAATCTTTGAGGCTGTCAGGCTGATCAGAATAAGCGCGACAAAGATGAGCGGCACCATCCACGGCTCAAATCCGAAGGCGGCAAGGAGAGCAAACCCGATAGTGACGTAGATAATCGCCCATATCAGGGTGCCCAGAAGCATGCCGGGCAGCCAGCGGCGCATCGGCATTTTCGTGAACCCCGTGGTAATGATGACGGCGGTCTGCAATCCGACCGTCAGGAAACAGAGCGGCACGGCGTAGGCTCCCCACCGGTTGATCATGGCGGTGGCTCGTGTGTAGAGCGGGGTCTGCATGGCGTTACGGATGCGCTCTAGGCGCGCGCTTCCCGTGGCGGCAAGGTATCCCAGGGCGTAGACGATGCTGGTGCGCAAAATACCGATGCCCCACATGATGACGACGGCAAGTTCGAGAGGCAGAGCCGCAAACCATTCTTTCACCCCCTCATTCTCTCATGTTTTGGGTACGGTACTCATCAGCTGAGGGTGTACATATGTTGCTCTGAGGTTCTGCGTAGTGCACATGATCCCGCAATCAAAAAAAATTTTAAATTTTTTTCTGCACCTTATTATTGGAGCCTATCCCCGTAAACACAGGGTTTTCGGTTAGGTAACCCTAAATATACTGACAGAATGTCGCTATTTTTCCGGGATTTACAGTTGGCAGACACCTCAAAATTAGGTTATATTTTTATTACCAAATAGGATACGCCTTGTGGGAAGGCCTCCTAGATACGGTTTTGAAGACTTTTCTTCCTGTGTGTGATGCGAAGGAGGAGGTTCCAGATGGAACCTCCTCCTTTCCCTATACGCGCATCCTTACTGAATTACTCGCTTCATTCTTTTCCCAAGGCACGTAAAAAGGCTCCCCAGATGTATGGGGAGCCTTTTTACTCTGGTGCAGAAATTTAATCTAGAGATCCAGCGAACCGTTACTTCTGCTCTCCGTTCTTTGGGCTGCTATCGCTTCCATTGGGCTTCTTCTGATGCAAAGAGCTCAGCGGCTTCGGAAGCTGCGTGGGGGTCCATGTTTTCTGTGATACCCCGGTGAAAGATGCTCCCGTCCCCGGCATGTTCCCCCGCTTATAGGACGCGGATGCGTTCGAGGAGGAGCCCGAGCGCTCGCTGGGTTCGTCCACGACCGGAATAATATCGAGAGGCTCGAACTCAGAATCGTCGAGATCAAGCGGAACCGGAACATCGAATTGGCTCGTATTCGTAAACCCAGACCCGCCTCCTACCGGAACAGAACCGGTCGCCGGTCCCTGCTGGAAGCGTGAACTCTGCGCACCTGAGCCTGTGGTGGTTCCCATCGGACGCTGCGAGCGCGGAGGTTCCTGGTTCATGGGGCGGATGGCTCCCTGCGGGGTGAACCCTGCAGGAGGAAGATTCTTCTCCTCTGCTACAGAGCGCGAAGGCGCAAATCCAGGCCCGGAATTCTGAGCGCTCGTATGCTGAGCCGTGGAGGTCTGGTGCTTCTGGTTTTGTGGTGCAAAGTTGCGCTGACCGTATCCCTGCTGCTCGCCGAGACTCTGCTGTCCTAAGCCTGTCTGAGCCGCCTGCCGGTTCTGGCCTGCGTTTTGGTTTTGCTGCATACCCTGATGCTGCCCCACACCTTGGCCCTGGTGCGTACCGTAGCCCTGAGCTGGCGCAGCATACGGATTTTGCGCGGTATTCTGCGGCTGTGTGAAGTATGGATTATGCACGGCACCACGATACGGCGCGGAATGTGCAGAGTTGTCCGCACGATCCTGCATGCCGGGGCCGAACGCCGCATCCTGAGCAGAAGTATTGCTCATACCGGAGGGCGCGGAATGACCCTGAGTCTGGTTTGTATTCGCGGGAGCTGATCCTAAGAATCCGTTCCTAGGCACAGCACCTTCGCGTTGCGGAGCATCCGCAGTATTTCCGGGTGCGGGAGTCACCGGGATTTGCCCGGTTGGAGTGGTCTGAACTTCCTGATCGAAAAGTTCACTCGTGCGTTCCAGCGGGCGCAGATGCGTTCCCGGAATGCGTGCCGGGCGGCGCGGGGTCTGACCCTGAACAGATGAAGACCCGACAAAACGGGTTTCGTGCCGCTGCGCCTCGGGCTGGGGTGCGGGCGCGCGGTGCAGGTTCTTCGGCTGCGCAAAAACATCCTGTGCGGGAGCCTCCTCTGCCGATACTGAAAACGCGTGCGCGGAAGGAGCTTGCTCGTATGAAGCTTCGTGGACTGCACCCTGGTCATCGTCGTACAGGACGGGTTCGGGAGCCTGCTGCGGAGGGTACTTAGGGTGCAACTGCGCCGGAAGCCTGCGGGCGTGCGAAGTACCGGAAAAGTGCTGCTGCGCATCCTCAGCTGAGTACAATTCAGCGTATTCGACGTATTCCTCATGCACCGACTCTTCACTCAGCTCGTGAGACTCTGCTGCGAATTCATCGGCACCGATCTGTGGCGCATGGTCTGCGGAAACACCCTGTTCTGAAGACTCTTCCTCCAGCGTAGATTTGCGGGATGCACGCCCCGAGTTCCAGCGCAGCGAACCCCACCTGCTGGCCTTGGAAGAACGACTCAGTGAGGTTTCTTCAGGTTCCTCGGCGTCTAGCTCGTGTACCTCATCCTGCGCGAATTCCTCTTCGTCAGCCTCATCCTCGATGGGCAGCGCATTATGCCCGGAGGTTTCGGGGTACGCCGCATCAGGTTCTTCGTGCCCATCCTTGGGCTGTCCCAGGTAGTAGAGGGCACCGCCGATCCCTGCGAGCGCCACGAAGGAAACCGTGGGGGCGCTCCACGGCAGCCACCCCATGAGGGAGAGAATCAGCGAGAAAATCAGAATAAGTGCCACCAGCGCGCCGATGCCGAGCAGAGTCAGACGCAGGGTTCCTAGGCGATGCAGGCGTTCCGGCAACCAAGGTTTCTGTTCTAAAACGGGCACAGGGCTGGTAAAAGGTTCGACCGGCGAGGCTTCGCGCAGATCGGAGAGCGCGGCGCTCGTCTCTTCTTCACTGAGCGGGGGCACGTTTCCGCTCGCGGCGTTGGATTTCTTGGGGTCAGAACCGGGCACTGCGGACTCCTCAGAAAAAAGAATGGAATGCGAGGTCAGAACATCATCAGTCATGGAATGTGGGTTTACAACCGTCTGTTCGGGGGTGTCTGCGGCGGATGCACGACGCATATTCCGCGGTATAAACCACAACAGCATGACGACCGCTAAAACTACGAGAACACCCGACGTGCTCAAAATCGTCATGTGTATCTATCCCTTCAAGCTAACATTTATAAAACCTAGGACTTTTCATCTTACCTAGTACAGGACAGTGTTCGCATTCATCTACGTATACCGTGCGAAAATATACCAAAGAAACCTGGAATATTCAGGGCTCTTCTAGAAAATATGCGCTCAGCACATTTCCCGTGCATGTATAAATACTGTCGAACACACTCGAACATTATGTAAATGAATCAGGGGCGACAGCAGGTCATAAAACCGAACTATCGCCCCTGATAGGACTAGAGATTATGCAAAGAGTGATTAGCAGTTCTTATCGGCAAATTCTTTCAGCCATTCACGAAGTTCAGGGCCGAGATCTTCGCGTTCGGAAGCAAGAATAACGTTTGCCTTCAGATACGAGAGCTTATCCCCCGTATCGAAGCGGCGCCCCTTGAAGACCACACCGTATACGCCCTCACCTTCGCCGGTGCCGACTGCCAAAGTCTGCAGTGCATCGGTCAGCTGAATTTCGTTGCCGCGACCCGGAGCCGTGTTTTCCAGCACCTCGAATACCTTCGAGCTGAGCACGTAGCGACCAATCACCGCATAGTTGGAGGGTGCTTCCTCGGGGGCGGGTTTCTCAACAAGACCGGTGACCTTCACGTAGCCGTCCTGACCTTCAACCGCCTCGATAGCAGCGGCACCGTAGGCTGAGATAGACTCGCGGGGAACCTCCATAAGCGCGATCACGGAACCGCCGGTAGCCTGCTGAACCTCGACCATCTGCGAGAGCAAATCCTCTTTTTCGTCGATCAGGTCATCGCCCAGCAGAACCGCGAAGGGCTCATCCCCCACATGTACCTTGCCGCGCAAAACTGCATGGCCCAGACCTTTAGGGTCGCCCTGGCGCACATAGTGCAGTTCACCCAGCTCATTCGTTGCTTCAACAGCTTTCAGAAGGGCGTCTTTACCCTGCTCGGCCAGCTGACTTTCTAGGACCGGAACACGGTCAAAATGGTCTTCAAGCGCACGCTTGTTACGGCCGGTAATCATAAGAACATCGTTCAGGCCGGCGCGGATTGCCTCTTCTACCACGTACTGAATTGCGGGGCGATCAACGACAGGAAGCATTTCCTTAGGAGTCGCCTTCGTTGCGGGCAAGAACCTGGTCCCCAGACCAGCCGCCGGAATAACAGCCTTAGTGACAGACTTAGATACTTTAGTCATACCAATAAGCATAACTCATGCACCCTCTTTCACAGCCTGTAATACTACAATTTGACACGTACCTTCGTGCAAGAATTTAAAAATACCCCGCTGTACCTTTGCAGGTTAGGCACTATAAGATATCGCCGAGCATCGCACTCGCCGCACAACATTATCGCAATGGTGAAAGCACTCACCCAGGAGAACCATGAAACCCGAGCCCAGCACCTTATCCACCCCGCATGAGAGCAACGATGCACCCCACAGCAAAACTTCCGAAGATATCGCCCTCAACAAGCAGATACTGCGCTCCCAAATTCGCCCGCAGCGCCTGATCGCCAAAAACGCCCGCACAGCGGCGGAGCACGAGCAGATGGCGCAGCAGTACCGCGACCATATTCTTTCGCTGATCCCCAAGGACGCGCAGGCGCAAACTATCGCGGCGTACCTGCCCACTGCCTCCGAACCTCCCATTACTGCGGCGCTTCACGAACTGCACGCGCGCGGGCACCGCATCCTGGTGCCCGTAGTCCGCCCGGCACGCACCCTCGCCTGGGTTATCTGGGACCCGCAGGTGGAGCATCCGCTCAATGGCTTGGGCATTGCCGAACCCGAAGGCGAAGAGTATGACACCCAGGCTTTTGTTGCCGCCGACCTGCGGCTAGTTCCGGCGCTCGCCTATGCACGCAACGGCCGCCGTCTGGGGCAGGGCGGAGGCTACTATGACCGCATCATCCCTGCACTTTCGGCAGATAAACTGCGTGAGAGCACCGTAGGCGTGGTGTTTTCCCACGAAGTGCTCGAAAGCATTCCCTACGATGAATGGGATGCCGTGCTCCCCCGCGTGCTGACCGAGAACGGTATAGAGCCCCTCGGTGATTCCGCGCTCTAAGTCAAGAATTTACGACGCAAGAACGCTCCGTATGCGCTAAGCCCCGCATAGAGGCACCACCCAAGTCGAAACCGGGTGAGGTTCGCGGTACACTCTATACGCAACACACGGCAGCCGCCGCGCTCGCGGCTGCCCTAGGATCTGTCATTCAGGAGAACCATGCCGGTCTACGTTTACCAGTGCAAAAACTGTGGGCACGCTTTCGAGAAACGCCAGTCGTTCAGCGAGGACGCCCTGCGCACCTGCCCGCAATGCGGTGAAGACACACTTCGCAAACGCTTCAACACCGTGGGCGTCGTCTTCAAAGGATCCGGGTTCTACAGCACCGATAAAGGTTCCAGCTCAAGCTCATCTCAAGCAGAGTAGTCACACGAAGAATCGTTCCCTCCCCGTACTGCGGCACTAGCCCCAGTGCGGGGGTTTTTGTTCGCGCATCCACTCTAGACGGGCACGTTCTTCGGGGGTTAAATGTTCCTGCGCCGAGCCGCGGGCATGCCTTAGGTTTCCTCGATTCGCGGCTGACTTCCCGGAGGTCTCTTTGCGTGCAGGCGTTGGCGTATGTGCGTGAAGCGGTGCGTTCACGCCCGCGATGCGCGGCTCGTCCCCTGCTAATGCGCCTCCCCCGCTGGCGCGACGATGGCCTCTGCGCGGTTTCGGTGTTGGAGAATACTCACCCATAGAGTCGTCCTTTCAACTCTGCGCTGCTGGGAGGGCGCAGAAGCGCCTAGTCTGCATATACGCCCAAATACCGTAGGATGCGCGCCACCACTGCCTCGGGATCGGCGAAAACCTCCAAGGTGTTAAGGGTTACGTAGTTCCAGCCCATGCGGCTCAACCTTTCAGGAACCAGACGAGTATGCTCACGCACGCTCTCGGTCGTGTAATCAAACAGCACATCCGACCCCACCATGAGCGGCATCCGCTGTGCACTCTCCTGTTCAGATTCGGTATGAATGAGCTGTTGCGGTGCCAGCGCGATAAAGGCTATCTCGTCTTCGCCGGGCCGCACCCGAACGCCGCGTTCGCGCAGGCGTGCTACTGCATCGTTAAGCAGCCAGTCCTGAGTTACCGGATCGGTTGGCTCGTCCTCAGTCTCTAACCAGGCGTTAGAGGCGAGAACGTCCTCACGCGGAGTCTGCGCCGCAATCTGCTGCTGGTTCTCCTCATATGCGAGCATCAACCGGTACAGATCCAGCGCACCCTCGTGGAGTTTCTGCGCGTTCATATCGGCTGGGCTCACGCAGCTGACAATATGCGTGGCGCGCCGTGCGCGAGTGAGCCCCACTACGAAGCCTTCACGACCGTGCGGGCCCGACAGCAGCCCCAGATTATGGGAGCTCTGCCCCAGCCGGGCACGCCCCACACCCAGCGAGAAAATAACGGTATCGCGTTCCAGCGACCCCGCGCGGTTCACATCCACCACCCGGAAAGACTCGGTACCGGGCTTGAAAAACTCAGCAAGCTGCGGGTACGTATTCAAGGCTTGGCGCACCGCCCCGGCAATCCGCTGGGCATGCTTCGGGCTCGCCGTCACCACCGCCAAAGAACGTTCGGGGCGGCGGTAAGCGTGCTCAAGCACCAAACGAGTTACACGGTCCACCTCAACGCTCGGGGATTCCAGGTTCGCGTTATCGCTCACCTTCCCGCGCGTATCAATATACTCAATACTCAGCGTGCTCACGGGCTTGCGGGATGCCGGGCTCACCGGAATTTCGCGCAAGTGAGAACCATAGAATTCCCGATTCAGGTAGTCGAAAAGCACGCGGTCAAAGGGACGGTGCACGAGCGAGAGCGTGCGGTTCGGAAGCAGACGTGAAAGCGCCCCAAAAGTGCTCTCCAACCGGTGAGAATCCGATGCTGGTGCACCCGAAGTTGGCGCCGAAACAATAAACGGCGCAGGGAACCCGGCATGAGGATCGCCCACAGCAATCACCTGATCCGCGCGCGTAATCGCCGGAAGATTAGCCGCCAGCGGGGTGGATTCAGCATCCAGCAGGATGACCGCATCAAAACGCATCGACATGGGAACCCGGCGCGCCAGAGAAAACGGACTGGCAGTCCACAGCGGCAGCAAAGTACGCGCCATGACCGGGGCATTCACCAGAAGCGATTCAAGATCAAACTCACGGCCGCGCAGCTGACTCTTCAGATACGAAGCCTGCTCGGGGAATTCTTCGATACGTTCCGTCCACAACCGTGCCGTATGCGCCAGCAAACGCGCCTGGGCGCTCGACATATGGGCGTAGTCCGCGCGGCGGAACCGAGCCTCAATATCGCGCAGCTCGTCGCCGTCAAGAATTTTTTCGGCGTGCTGCTCCAGAAGCTCTTCAAGTGCGGATTGCCACCACGCAAGTTCGAGTTCCGATGTCACCTCGGATGCGTTTGCCTCACGCTCACCCAGCTCGTCCAGAAAATCGCTCAGACCCGCATTCGTGAGCCGCCCTAAGAGTACGTCACGTTCGGGCAGGCTCATGAGCACTTCGCGGTCGGTGAGCAGAGCATCCAGGCGGGCTTCGAGCTGGTCAAGATCCGTATGCACAAAGTCAACGCCTTCGGCGGTATCGGGGAGTATGATCTCAAGCCCCGAAAGCTCCGAGCCCAGCGAGTGCAGGGCATTCGCCAAAGCATCCAGGTCCTCGGGAATCTTCGGGGTGCTGGGCGAATCAAGAAGCCGAATCCACTCGGCGCGCTCGGTCTGCACAACTTTGAGATGTTCATGCAGATCGCCAATATGCACTCCCGGCAAAATATACTCTTTTGCCGCTCGACGCAGGCGCGAACGCTGCATACTGCTCATGTCGATACGGTTTTCCCGTCGCCATGAGCCGGATGCGGTAGCCGCAATCAGGTCGGTCACCGGGCGGTCGTACACCTCTGCCCGGAAGCGCTTGAGAGTTTCCCGAATGCGAATCAGAATAGCAAGCTGCGCATCCCAATCGGCTATAGTACGCGCCCGGCGCAGATGCAGATCCGCGTTCATGGCGTTCATCGCCTCGCGCAGGGAAAGAAGCGAGGAACGCAGGGTAATGACGAGGGCGTAGGCGTCCGCCGCCTCATCTTCGTTGAGCAAACGGGCACGATGCCAGGGCGAGGTGCGAGTCGCGCGTGTGAACCCGTTCAGCTCCGCAAAACGCACAATATCGGCGGTAATGGCTTCGCGGTCTTGCAGAGTATCAAGCAGCTGACGGCTAAAACGCACCTGGGTCTGCGGCGCGCTCTCCTCAGAGGCAAGTTCGGCCACTCGCTGCAAGGCTTCACTGATAGAAATATGCCACAGCGGGTCGCGCGCCGTCAGTGCGTGCGTGTGATCTGTGAGCGCTGTGCGGGTTTCGATCAGCTCACGATTAAGATTTGTGGAATTAGGCTCTGCGGTATTCTCGTTACGCACGATAGCGCGAATAAACTCGGTTCGCTGATCTTCGGCAGTGTGTTCTGCCAGCAGATCGTAGCGCAGATCGTTAAGCCCGGTGCGTCCCAGAAGCTCGCTAAAGGATGCGAGGGTCGAACGTTTTTCTCCAACGACCAGAACCGATTTTCCGCGCCCCATCAGGGTTGAGGCAATATTCACGGCGGTGCGTAACGGTTCTGTTCCGGGCGCTGCGGTTACGGTCATCGAAAATCCGCTGGCGGCGGTATCAATAATATTCTGCGCCACGGGGTCTGCGTCGAACAGCAGGGTTTCTTGGGCAGGATCGCGCTGGTTGAGGGGCTGCTGCAGGTTGTGCGCGTTCATCTCGCGCGGCTGCGCACCGGGAACTTTGAGCGCCGCAAGATCGCGCACGAGCGGGGTATGCGCGGTGTGCGGTAGCTCCCCCATGCTTTCCTTCAGGTCCGCAAAGGTTGAGATGAAGTACTTCGATTCGATGGTCATCCCCGGAATACGCCCGGCGGAAGCACGCATCCGCTCGATCACGGGTTCAGGGTCCAGGCGTGACATTGAGTTGGCGAGCTGCGCAACATCCATAGTGCCCAGGTCGATCTCATATTCCTGTTTGATTTGGCGCACCATCGCGGGGTTCAGGCGTGCAGAGCCAGCTAGCTGCAGCTCAAAATCATCGCTCCTCGGATGCGGCGTCAGGTTCAGCGGTGCCATCAGAATTGGCGCGATAAACCGTTTTTCAGAGGCTTTGGCATCATCGCGCATCGCATGCGATAACCATGATGCGGTTCCCGCCACAAAATACCCGGCATCGAGCCCGTGTCCGGTCGAGAGCTCATAAATTTTGGTGCGCAGGGTACGCGCGGCACGCATCTCATGTCCCAGCAGAGACTTATCGCGAATCAGGGTGGAAAGACGTGTTTTGCGTCCGGCTAACAGCTGCGCAAGCCCGGAAGGGTTAGCGTCACTGAGATTGATGTGTACGTAATCGACCTGGTTGAAGTCGAGCATCGCATCCGGCCCGGTATACACGTCCATCTGCTGCGCCCAGCGTTCAAGACCCGCCGAGGGGTCGAAGGCGGGTGAGCTGGGATCCAGGTATTCCGGCTGGAATTCGGCGCTGCGGGGTTCCTTGGCAGCGGTGTTCTCCAGTGTATCCGGGGTTTCGTTCACAGTGTGCTCGTCCTTGGATGATTCGTGGTGAGTGTGGGGATAATCTTACATAACATCATACGGAGGCTCTAGCTAATTCCCGTGTAGCCGGTGTGCTTTTCCATGGGTCGGCCGGGGAACGGGCGTTCCTCACGTACCGTTATCATGCCGACCAGAGGCGTATATTTGCGAAAAGTACGAGAAGGGTTACCAGCCCGAGGAAAATCATCGAGGCGATAAAAACCCATCGATAATTGGGGGCGAAGGGTTCCTCAGGAGCCTCGCGCAGTGCCCACCAAAGGAAGAACGCAAGCAGGGCACCGGGCAGGTTCCCTGCAAACACCAGCATCACCAGGGTGTAGAAGGCAATCATGCGTTCGGTGTGTTCATTCTCGCTCGCAGCAAATTTGAGTAGTCCCGCGAATAGAATCGAGAGGCACCCGTTCAAAAATGCTACAGCATAAAACGGAATATTGATCGCAGCTTTGAAATCCAAGCCGGAGTTGGCGGCGCCCAACAGAATCCACGCAAAGAGCGCCAGGGGCATGATAATGAGATACCAGAAAAGGTATCGACGCATTTTCTGCGGATTATTGATAAGTTCGAGGATTGCGATCACGGGCTAGGTCTCCGATGGGTCTGTGTGCTGCCGATCGATAGCTGCTGCACCAGCTTGGGCACGTATATCGGCGACGTCGAGTGCCCCGGTTTCGGCGCTAAATTCAGAACTTTCAAGAACCTGCGCTGTTTTGGTGGAGTTGCCGCGCTGTTGAGTTTCAACATGGTCGATATACCGGCGCACAATATAGTCCAAAAGCACTGAGAGCGCCACGAACGAGTGGTAAGGCTTGCGCTGAGTACTCAACTGGGTGGGGGTGGTTTGGTAGTGCAGTGAGTACTCGGCGTAGGAGGACATAAAGTTCACGCCAATAGCGGTAATTGCGATCATGGGGATTTTCCGCAGTGCCAGCATTTTGACGTGTTCGCGCATATTTTCAGTCTGTCCTGAAAAGGAGACAAGAATCACGACATCGTCCTGATTCATAGCGCTCATGGTGCTTTCAAATTCATTGCGCGCAGGAATCACATGGCAGAATTTGCCGCAGACCTGCATAGACTTAGCAAATTCTTGTACCGCGTTTCGTTGCGCGTACCCGGTTCCGAAACAGTAGATTGTGCGCGCCGTATGAAGTTTCCTCAAAAGCCCGGAAAGCTCCATATGTTCCAGGTAATCGTAGGTGCGCAAAATATCTTCGCGACCGCTTTCGATAAAACGCGGGTTATAGGGTTCCGACTTCGTCAAGGAAGATTTAATGAAGTATTTCAGCTCGGCAAAACCCGAAAAATTGAGCTTCTTGGTGAGCCTAATAATGGAGCTGGTTGAAGTATAGGTCTTGTGCGCGAGGGAGTTGATAGTCGCCTCCGCAACAAATTCTTCGTTTTCAAGCATGAACGCCAAAATATCGCGTTCGGTATCGCTGAACCTGTGTTGGTTCGCGTTCACCACATCTTGTAAATCCACTCAAAAGCTCCTGAATCGAAAACGCGCAATACATAAATATTACAACGTCTTCGATTCAGGAGCTCGGTAGGTTTCCCTAGAAGGTGAATATAACCTTACTCTTTGGTGTTCACCATGGTTTCAAAACGCTCGCGAACCTGCGGAACGTCCATACCCACAATCACCTGGAATGCCTTGCCCTTGCGCACAATACCGAGGGCTCCGGCATCCTTGAAGGCAGCATCCGAAGTATCAACTAGGGATTCATCCGCCACCGAGACACGCAGGCGAGTAGCACAGTTGTTCACCGTGGTGATGTTATCGGCACCGCCAAGCAGTTCGAGGAATCCTGCCGCTCGCGGGGCATACAGATCTGCATCGCCAGCGTCATCTGCGGATGCGGCACCCTTCTTCTCGGCTGCCTTCGCGGCCTTGTATTCGGCTTTCGAGTACAGCTTCGTTTCGCCACCCTCTGCCTCGCGACCCGGGGTCTTGAAATCGAACTTCAGAATGAGGAATCGGAAGAGCAAGAAGTAGATGACGGTGAAGGACAGACCCACGCCGATCTGCATAAGGTAGGTAGGCCAGTGGTTCTGCCACAGCGGAACCCAGTTGAGGAAGAGGAAGTTATCAAGCAAGCCACCGCCCATGTTGCCTGAGAGGCCAAGCATGTACATGATCGACGCCATCGAAGCCGCCAGCACCGCGTGAACAGCGAACAGCGGGGGTGCCACGAACAGGAAGGTAAACTCCAGCGGCTCGGTAATACCGATCAGCATTGCGGTGAGGGTCACCGGGATCAGCAGGGCGAGAACTTCTTTACGCTTCTCACGGCGTGCCGTGGTGTAGAAGGCGGCCGAGATACCGAGGGGCGCGAAGATCTTCGAGTTACCGTGCAGTGCGAAACCGCCGCCGGGGAAGAGCTCGCGCAGAGGCTTGTCGCTCTTGGCAAATTCGCTGATGTGGGTCGGCCAATCCTTCACGATGCCGTTCGGGGTCACAGCGTTACCGAACATGAACGGCGAGTAGATGAAGTGGTGCAGGCCGGTTGGAATCAGGATGCGCTCCAAGAAAGTGTAGATCCATACGCCTAACGCGCCGGAGGCGATGAAGAAGCCCTGCATGCTTGCGATACCATGCTGAGCGTAAGGCCACAGCCACGCGAAGATAAAGGCGATGGGCATCATCAGGAAGAAGCAGATCGCGTAGACGAACTGGGTGCCCTGGAAAATACCGAGGAAGTCGGGCAGCTTCTTATCGAAGTATCGGTTATGGACCCACACCACGATCGCGGAAATGATGATAGCGCCGAAAATACCGGTATCAATCGTCTTAATACCGGCGATAATTTTCAGACCGGTACCGTAAGAATCCGAGTTATCTAGCGAAATAGAGGTGTTGTAATCCAGCTGGAAGAATCCCGAACCGCCTTGGCCCCAGAAATTCAGCATACCGGCCACCAAATAGTTGAAGGTCAGATAGACCATTCCGGCTTCGAGGACGGCACGAGCGTTTGCGGTCTTTGCGAGCGCAATCGGCAGACCCAGCACGAAAAGGAGCTCTATTTGCCGGAAAACGGTCCATGCGCCGTCAAGCCAAACAGTCCACGCTTGGTACCAGAAGGTATCTTCGTTCGCGAGATCGCCAACAATATTTGGGAGGGTGGCAACGGTGCCGATACCGACCGCTAGGCCAGCGAAGGCGAAAAGAAGCACGGGCGCCAACATGGCGGACCCGAACCTCTGAATTTTTTCCATCATAAGGCTGACGCCCTTTCTGGTTGAGAGTGAGCGGGCGCCTAGGTGTCTGCCGTGTGTTGGCCAGGAATTACCGCGCGATGCGCCCGCGCGTGTGGTGCAATGTTTTATTTAATAGCAATATCATGTCATCTTTTACGGCCTAAAATCTCCTTGAGCGGGGTTTTTGGCATAGTTTTTCAGAACCCGAAACATGTCCCAGTACCGGGTAAAAGTATTGGTGTTTTCGGTGAGTATTTTGCTGCGTTATCGACCATGCAAATGGTTAGCATATAAAAGTAGTTTTCCACCGACATTTTCACGAAGTGCAGAGGGCGAGAACCGCGTGTTGTCCCCTCACCTTTATATTTCTAGAGACGATGCGTTTTCTTACTCTTAACACTCACAGCTGGTGCGAGCCTCACCAGATCGTTAAAATTCACGAGCTTGCCCGTTTCATTGCCCACCATCGGGTTGATGTTATTGCGTTGCAGGAAGTGAATCAGTACCTGCACTCCCCTATTGTGGATATGCCACTGGGGTACCAAGGCGGGGCCAGTATTCCTATCCGCGAGGATAATTACGCACTTCTGCTCGTGCGGTTCCTGGCTGATTTAGGGGTTCAGTACGAATGGGCGCTAACCGAAACCCATATTGGATGGGAACGGTATGACGAATGCGTAGCTGTACTCTCTCGTATGCCTATCGAGCGCATCGATCCTATTGTGATGAGCCCGCAGTATGACTATGATCGGGTTGAGCGCAGGTCTTCTCTAGCGGTTCGGGTTGGTACTGATGCGGGTTCCGTATGGTGTGCAAGCACCCATATGTCGTGGTGGGATTTTCAGGGCGAACCGCTTTTCGCACAGGAGTTTGCGCGGCTTTCGCAGGCTCTCACCGAGCGCGGCCAGGATGCGCCCGTTCTGATGGGCGGCGATTTCAACACGGCGGCGCAGGCGCGTGGCGAAGGGTACGATCTTGTGCTTTCTTCCGGCCTGGTGGATACTCGTGAGATTGCCGACCGTACCGATGGTGAGTTCACCGTACATCGTGGTATTGCCGGGTGGGAAGGCCAAGAGGAAGCCAAACGCATTGACTTCGTGTTTGCCGACCGCGCGGTGAAGGTACTTTCGCATACAGTGGTATTCCGCGATAATTCTCCTAAGGCGATTTCCGATCACAGTGGCGTGCTGGTAGAGCTTGACGAGTCGAGTTTCGAGCCCACTGCCAGGATGCACCCCGTGCCGCCGCCGCAGGTACAGCCCGGATAGTGCGGCGACCTTAGGGGTTTCGCAGCTTAGCGCGTTTCTGCCTTCAGATTTTAAATTGATATGTATTCCGTGGAAGGACAGCTCATGAAAACTGAAATTCAGTGGTGGCAACAGCCCGTTGTGTACCAGATTTACCCGCGTTCATTCAACGACTCCAATGGCGACGGCATCGGCGATCTGCCCGGTATCACCGAAAAAATTCCGTATCTGGCGAAGCTGGGTATAGATGTTATCTGGCTTTCCCCGATCTATGCTTCGCCGAATGACGATAATGGCTACGATATTTCGGATTATCGGGCGATTATGACCGAGTTCGGCACAATGGCTGACTTCGACGAGCTGCTGGCGACCGCACATGAGCACGGCATTAAGCTCATGATGGATTTGGTGGTGAACCACACTTCGGATGAGCACGAATGGTTCCGTCAGGCACGTTCTGCGAAGGACAACCCGTACCGCGACTACTATGTGTGGCGTGACCCTGCCGGGTTTTCTGAAGACGGCACCCCGATTCCGCCGAATAACTGGATTTCCTGTTTCTCACCATCGGTCTGGGAATGGGACGAGGGCACTCAGCAGTTCTATCTGCACTATTTTTCGGTGAAGCAGCCCGACCTCAACTGGGAAAACCCGAAAGTACGTGAAGAGGTCTACGACATTATGCGGTTCTGGCTTGATAAGGGTGTCGACGGTTTCCGCATGGATGTTATCAACCTGATCTCTAAGGATCTTTCCTTCCCGGATGACCCCGCCGTCACCGCAGGAGGTTTAGATAATTCTCTGGCGGTGGCCGCGAACGGTCCGCGCGTGCACGAGTTCCTGCGCGAGATGAACCGCGAGGTGCTCAGCAAGTACCCGGTGATGACCGTGGGTGAGACTCCCTGCGTGAGCGTGGAAGATGCCGCCCTGTACACAGGTTTTGACCGCCACGAACTGCAGATGGTGTTCCAGTTCGAGCATATGGATGTGGATGCCAGCGCAGGCGGCGCCACCGGCAAATGGTCGGATACTCGTTTTAACCTGGTGGATTTGAAGAAGGTTCTCAGCCACTGGCAGACGGGGCTGCATGGTCGCGGATGGAATTCGCTGTACTGGAATAACCATGACCAGCCGCGCACGGTTTCACGTTTCGGCAATGACTCCCCCGAGTTCCGTGAGGTCAGCGGTAAGATGCTCGGCACGGTTCTGCACATGATGCAGGGAACCCCCTACATCTATCAGGGTGAAGAGCTGGGGATGACCAATGTTTTCTTCGACTCGGTAGATGACTACAACGACCTTGAAATCCATGATTCCTGGCGTAAATACGTGGTGGAGTCCCAGCGGGTTAGCCCCGAGGATATGCTGCGGTACATCAGTGCTTCGGGTCGGGATAATGCGCGAACCCCCATGCAATGGGATGCGAGCGAAAACGCGGGCTTTACGACCGGCACCCCGTGGCTGAAGGTGAACCCGCGGTACACCGACATTAACGCCGCCGAAGAATTGGCGAACGATGATTCTATTTTCTATCACTACAGCGATCTCATTCACCTGCGCAAAGAGCACCCCATCGTGCTCACCGGCGAATACCGTGTGCTCAACCCCGAGGATGAGCAGGTGTACGCCTACCTGCGCGTGAATTCAGCGGAGGATGCCGCCGCATCCGGCGAGCGCGCCCTGCTGGTGGTTGCTAATTTCACCCAAGAAACACTGTCTTTGCCCTATGCAGACGGTCAGCTCGCTTCCTTGGCGCTCAAGAACCCGGGCGTGCTGAAAATTGAGGAGCTTGCGGCTATGGGAGAAGCACCCGAACTGATCAGCTCAAACTACCGGAATGAGCACGGCGAGTTCACGGACGAAGGTACCACTCTGCGCCCCTATGAGGCGAAGGTGTACCTGTACCGGTAGGGCGTAGATTGCGCGGCGAGTGGCGCGCTGGCGCATCCTGACTGAGAATTTTTACAGATATACCTGCGGCGATGCGGCTTACGGGTCTTCCCGCTGAGCCGAACGACGCAATCCTTAAAGAAAGGCTTCTGATGAGCAGTGAAACCACGACTGAAGAGCGTG
>ERZ773003.498-NODE-498-length-28554-cov-4.704165_pt1 | contig 28554 bp, 24 predicted proteins | sample MGYA00580668_ERZ773003 | MGnify/ENA primary metagenome ERZ773003 (study PRJEB29015, sample SAMEA2738002) | human oral metagenome | biome: human oral; feature: human-associated habitat; material: dental | place: China | collected 2126 ...
AATTTCTAAAGATGAAAACACAATATTAGTACTAGGAAGTGCAACACCGGACACAAAAACATATAAAAAAGCAATAGAAGGAAAAATAGAATTAATAGAATTAACCAAAAGAGCAAATAATGCAAAACTTCCAGAAGTAGAAATTGTTGATTTAAGAGATGAATTATCAAATGGAAATCACAATATGATAAGTGAAAAATTAAAAAATGAAATTCAAAGGAATTTAGAAAATAAAAATCAAACGATTTTATTTTTAAACAGAAGAGGATTTTCAAATTTCATAATGTGTAAAACCTGTGGAAATGTAATAAAATGTAGGCGATGCGATATATCAATGACATACCACAAAGATGAGCATAAGTTAAAATGTCATTATTGTGGATTAGAGGAACAAGTACCAAATAAATGTCCAAACTGTGGAAGTAAAGAATTGAAATATTCAGGGGCCGGAACACAAAAGCTAGAAGAAGAAGTTCATAAATTATTTCCAAACGCCTCAACAATTAGAATGGATATAGATACCGTTACAAAAAAACATTCACATGAAGATATCCTAACAAAATTTAAAGAAGATAAAATAGATATCCTAATTGGTACACAAATGATTGTAAAAGGACATGATTTTCCAAAAGTAACATTAGTAGGAGTAATATCAGCTGACAATGCTTTAAATATAGGAGATTATAGAGCATCAGAAATAACATTCCAGGTATTAACACAAGTAGCAGGAAGAGCAGGTCGTGGGGAGCAGAATGGAAAAGTAATAATTCAAACATATAATCCAGACCATTATGCAATTGAATGTGCAAAAGAACAAGACTTTAAGAAATTTTATCAAATAGAAAGCAAGATAAGGAAAACATTGAAATATCCGCCATTTTGCGATATAATTGTCCTAGATTTTTCATCATTAAGTAGACAAGAAATACAAAGAGATACAAAAAAGCTACATCAATATTTAAAAAACAGAATAATAAATGAAAAGTTTCGGAGTATTATTATATTCACCATTGCCATGTCCTGTGGAAAAGATAAATGACAGATACAGATGGAGAATAATCATAAAATGCATATATGATGAAAAAATGAATAAATTATTAAAAGAAACATTAGAAGAATTTTATAAATTTAAAACAAATACAAGATTAAGTATAAAGCAAAATCCAAACAATATGGCCTAGAAAGGAAAATCAAAATGGCAATAAGACAATTAAGATATGACGGGGATGAGATATTAAGAAAAAAATCAAGAAAAGTAGAAGAAGTAGATGATAAAATTAGAGAATTAATGAACGATATGGTAGAAACAATGCACGCAGAAAATGGTGTAGGACTATCAGCAGTTCAAGTAGGAATCTTAAAAAGAGTAATAGTAATAGACTTATATGATGGAACAGAACCATTAAAATTAGTAAACCCAGAAATACTTAAAGTAAAAGGACATAGATTAGTAGAAGAAGGATGTTTAAGTTTTCCAAATAAATTTGCATTAGTAGATAGACCAATAGAAGTAACAGTAAAAGCATTAAATGAAAATGGAGATGAAATAAAAATCAAAGCAAAAGAACTATTAGCACAAGCACTATGCCATGAAATTAATCATTTAGATGGAGTATTATTTGTAGATTTAATGGAGCCAGGAACAATGGAATATATAGATCCAAATAATAAAAAATAAAATTCATTAAATAAAAGGAGTAATATATGAAAAAAGAAAAAATTATCATAGTAGAAGGTCCACAAGGTGCAGGAAAAACAACAATCACAGATTATTTAAGAAACACATTACCATATACTAATCTATATAGATTAAGTGGAATTTCAGACAGCACAAAATCTGGGTTGGAAAAAGTAAATAGATATTATGAAACATTACTAGACTATATGAAAGAACTTGAGAACATAAATATTAATTTATTATTTGACAGGACTTTTTTTTCAGAAGAAGCATATTGCAGACTTGGATTCAAAGAATATAACTTCACAGAAAATTATAACAAATTTTTAAAAAAACTAGATAACTTAGACTTTGACATATATTATTTTAATTTATATTTAGATGATGAATCAGAATTTGAAAAGAGATTAAATAGAGAAGGCAAAGCAGAAATAAAATATGCAAAATTCAATGTTGAAAACAGTGTAAAACAGCAAAATATGTATAAAGAATTAGCAAAAGAAATAGAAGAAAAAACAAAAAATATAAAAGTAATTAACTTTAATTCAAACAGAGAATTATCAGAGATTTTTAAAGAAATTGATGAAATTATAGATAACAAAGAACATAAATAAGAGGTAGAGTATTGAAGATATTATTCATGGGAACACCTGATTTCGCAAAAGAATCATTAGAAGCATTATATAACAATGGATTTGAAATTGTAGGTGTAGTAACAAATGTAGATAAGCCAAAAGGCAGAGGTATGAAAATGCTATACACACCAGTAAAAGAATACGCATTGGAAAAAGGATTAAAGATATTTCAACCAGAAAAAATTAGAAACAATGAAGAATTTTATGAAGAGATGAAATCATTAAATCCAGATGTACTATGTGTTGTAGCATATGGAAAAATACTTCCAACAAAAATTTTGGAAATAGGAAAATATGGAGCAATAAATGTACATGGATCATTATTACCAAAATATAGAGGCGCAGCACCAATTCAATGGTCAGTACTAAATGGAGATAAAACAACAGGAATCACAACAATGTTCATGGATGCAGGAATGGATACAGGTGATATGATTCTTAAAGAAGAAGTTAAAATTGGAGAAAATGAGACAACAGGCGAACTATGGACCAAATTATCAACAATTGGTGCACAACTGTTAGTAAAAACTATAAATAAAATTCAAGAATTGAAAGATGAAGTAAGCAACCTAGAAGAATTAAAAGAAAAGATTGGAGCACAAAAACAATCAGAAGATTTCACAATAGCACCAATGCTAGATAAAGAAATGTCAAAAATAGATTGGACAAAATCAGCAAACGAAATTCATAATTTAGTAAGAGGGCTAAATCCTATAATGGGAGCATACACTCACATAGATGATAAAAAAATAAAAATATGGAAAACTAAAGTTATATTAAACAATGATAATATTGAGCCAGGAACAATTATAGAAAAAACAAAAAAACAATTAATAATTAAAGCAGGTGAGAATGCAATAGAAGTTTTAGAAATACAACCAGAAAATTCAAAGAAAATGAATATAAAGGATTTTTTAAACGGAAAACAAATAATATCAAATAAATTTAATTAAATAAAAGAGATGGAGGTTTTACAATGAGCTGGACAGAAGAACAATTACAAGCAATCAACAAAAGAGGTGCAAATATTCTTGTGTCTGCAGCAGCAGGAAGTGGTAAAACCTCTGTTTTAATTGAAAGAATAATAACAAAAGTAATTGAAGACAGAGTAGATATAGATAAAATACTAGTTGTCACATTTACTAGTGCAGCAGCAAGTGAAATGAAACAAAGACTGTTGACAGCACTATATAAAAAAATAGATGAAACACCAGATGACCCATACCTCCAAAAGCAAATTTCATTATTAAATAGAGCAAATATATCAACAATACACTCTTTTTGTTTAAATATGATAAAAAATAATTTTTATTTATTAGATATGCCAGCAAATTTTAGAATAGGCGATACAGCAGAAATCGAAATATTAAAGCAAGATGTAATAGAAGAAATATTTGAAGAAAAATATGAAAATAATGATAAAGGTTTTTTGGATTTAATAAGAAAATATACCAATTATAGTGATGATCAAAGTTTAAAAGATTTAATAATCAAAATTTATGAATATAGCAGATGTACACCAAACCCTAAAAAGTGGATTAGAAAATCAGTTGAGGATTTTAATTTTGAAGAGAAGATAAAAAACGAAGATTATTCAAATAAATGGACAGATATTCTATACAAAGATTTAAAAGATACAATTAATGATAGTATAGAACAATTAAAGAAAAATAAATTAAAAGTAGAAGGAATTCAAGCTTTAGAAAAAGTATATGATATTTATGAAGAAGATATTAAAAGTTTAGAAAAAATCGACACAACAACATGGGATACAATGTTAACAGGACTAAAAAATAAGACGTGGACAAGATATGTAGGAAATATCAAAGCATCAGAAGGCGAAAAGGCAATAAAGTCAGAGCTTGGAGAGATTAGAAAAAATATTAAATCAAATCTAACAGGAATAGAATTTTTATCACAAAAAGATGCAGTATTAGAATTAAATGCAATGTATCCAACATTGAAATACTTAGCAGATATAATTGAAGAATTCGATAAGAGATATATAGAAGCAAAGCGAGAAAAAAATATAATAGATTACTCAGATTTAGAACACCTATCTTTACAACTATTAGTAGATGAGAATAATAAAAAAACAGAAATAGCAAATAAATACCAGTTTGACGAAGTATTAATTGATGAATATCAAGACATTAATGAAGTACAAGAAAAGATATTAACAAGTGTATCAAATGGAAAAAACACATTCATGGTAGGTGATGTAAAACAAAGTATTTATAGATTTAGACAGTCAAGACCAAATATTTTTATCGACAAATATACTAATTATCAAAAAGCACAAAGAAATAACGAAAAATTAAAAGAAAGTACAAAAATTTTATTATATAAAAACTTTAGAAGTAGAGGAGAAGTACTTGAAACAACAAATATAATTTTTCAAAGTATAATGAGTAGAGAATTTGGAGAAATTGAATATAATCAAGAAGAATATTTAAATCAAGGAAAAGAATTTGAAAAAGGCAAATTAGAAGACTATAGTTCAGAATTATATATAATAGATAAAAATACAGAAAATGTAGACTCAAACGAAGAAAAAGTAGAAGTTGAAGAAGAAAATAATGAAGATAAAGAAATTATAGAAAATAGTGCATATGAAGCAAGACTAATAGCAGAGAAAATAAAAGAATTCCATAAACAGGGATATGATTATAGAGATATGGCAATCCTATTAAGAAGTGTTAAATCAAGTGCACCAGTATATGAAAAAGAATTATCAGAAAGAGGAATACCAGTATATTCAGACGCAGCAAGTGAATATATTGACTCAATAGAGATAAACACAATATTATCATTTTTAAAAGTTATAGATAATCCATTACAAGATATTCCATTAATTACAGTATTAAGATCACCAATAATAGGGTTAAATGATAACGAATTATTAGAAATCAGATTATTAGATAAAGAAAGAAAATTTTATAAAGCACTAGAATTATCAAAAAATGAAAAAGCAATTAGATTTATAGAAATGTTAAATAAATTCAAAAAAGATTCACTAAGTATGCCACTTGATGAATTAATTTGGAAAATTTATATGGAAACAGGATACTTTTATTATGTAAGATTAATGCCAGGAGGAAAAACCAGACAAGCAAATCTAAAAAAACTATTTGAAACAGCTAAAAATTATGAAAAAATCAGTTTTAAAGGGTTATTTAATTTTATATTATTCATTGAAAAAATCACTAAAACGAACAATGAATTTGACTCAGCAAAAGTGGTTGGAGAAAACGATGATGTAGTAAAAATCATGAGTATTCATAAAAGTAAGGGGTTAGAATTTCCAATTGTATTCATATCAGGAATAACTAAAAAAGTAAATGAATCAGATTATAGAAGTAAAATTGTATATGATCAAGATTTAGGATTTGGTATCAAATATGTAGACGAAATATTAGAATACGATACAATAAGTAAAAAAGCTTTAAAACTAAAAAGTTTCAAAGAAATGCTAGCAGAAGAGATGAGAATTTTATATGTAGCATTAACAAGAGCAAAAGAAAAATTGGTATTAGTGGGTGTTGAAAGAAATGTCCAAAAAACTAAAGAATCTTTAGCAGATGCTATAAATCAATATGAACATAGTAACAATAAATTAAATCCCAGCTTAGTATCAAAATATAAGAGAATGTACGAGTGGATAGAATTAGCAAGAATTTATAATAACAATATTCCATTAAAAGAATATATAGTTCCAGCAGAAAAATATGAAAATATAAAAATTGAAGAAGATGAAACATTTAATTTGTTGGAATATGTAAAAAATCAAACACCAAATGAAGAAAATTATAATAAAATAGACAAAATGATAAATTGGCAATATCCACACAAATCATCAATAGATGAAATAACAAAAACATCTGTAACAGCATTAAAAAATAATAACAATAAAAAAATAGAAATAAAGAAATTAATAACAGATGATAAAACAGACAAATTAACATCAGCGCAAATTGGAACATTAGTACATTTAGCAATGCAACAATTAAAAGATAATGATATTGATAAAATGTTAGAAAATATCAAATTAAATAAAATAGAAAAACAAGAATTAATAAAAAGAAAATCAATGTTTGAAAACTATATAAAATCAGATCTATTCAAAATGTTACAACAAGCAAAAGAGGTAAATAGAGAAACGCCATTTTTTATGTATATAGATTCAGAAAATAAAGAAGATAAGATATTAGTACAAGGTGTAATAGATTTATATTTTATTGATTCTAATGGAAATATAAATTTAGTTGATTATAAAACAGACTATGCAGAAAAAGAAGAAGAATTAGTAGAAAAATATAAAATGCAATTAAATTTATATTCAAGAGCTTTATCAAAAGCAATGAAAAAAGAAGTAACTAATAAATTTATATATTCAACAAAATTTAACAAACTAATAAAAATTACGGAGGAACAATGAGAATAGACAAATTCTTAAAAGTATCTAGAATAATAAAAAGAAGAACAATTGCAAATGAAGCGGCTGATAATGGAAGAATATCAGTCAATGGAAAAGTAGTAAAGCCAAGCTATGATATAAAAGTAAATGATATTGTAGAAATAAAATTTGGAAATCAAACATCTAAATTTAAAATAATAGCAATACCAACAAAACAAAGCGTTAGAACAGACGAAGTTGCAGAAATGGTAGATTAATATTGGAGTGGATAAATGACAAATAAATGGATTGTAAAAGAAATTAATAATGAAAAAGTAGAATTATTAAAAGAAAAATTTAACTTAAGTAATTTAGTCGCTAAAATTCTTTCGAATAGAAATATATTGGGAAGAGAAATGCAAGAAGATGATATCAAAAAATTTCTAAATCCAACTAGGGATGATTTTTATGATCCATTTTTATTACCCGATATGGAACAAGCAGTAGAGAGAATAGAACAAGCAATTAACAATAATGAAAAAATTTTAATCTATGGAGATTATGATGCTGATGGAATAACAAGCACCACAATTTTAATTAAATTTTTTAAAGAAATAGGTGTAGAAGTAGATAAATACATTCCAAACAGATTAGAAGAAGGATATGGAATAAATAATAAAGCACTTGAAGAAATAAAAAATAGAGGAATTGATTTAATAATAACAGTTGATACTGGAATCACTGCAAATGATCAAGTAAAATATGCAAATGAATTAGGACTTGATGTAATAATAACAGATCATCATGAACCAAGTGATGAAATACCAAAAGCAGTAGCAGTAATAGATGCAAAACGCAAAAATAACAAATATCCATTCAATCAATTAGCAGGTTGTGGAATAGCATTTAAATTAACACAAGCCATATCAATAAAAAGAAAATTAGATTCATCAAAGTATTTGAAAAATTTAGATATTGTATCAATAGGCACAATATCAGATTTAGTACCATTGGTTGATGAAAATAGAGTAATAGTAAAATTAGGACTAATGCTAGTAAAACAAACAAAGAATATAGGGTTAAGAAAGTTATTATTAAAATCACAATTAAAAGAAGTTGACTCAACATCCATATCATTTGGAATAACACCACGAATAAATGCAGCAGGAAGATTAGGAAATCAATATGACGCATTAAATTTATTTATTACAGAAGACGTCAAAGAAGCAGAAAGATTATCAGAAGTATTAAATTCATATAATATCGAAAGACAAAAGATAGGCAACAAAATATATGAAGAAGCAATATCACAATTGAAAGATGAAGAAAAAAATTGTATAATTTTAGGCAAAGAAGATTGGCACCATGGAGTAATAGGAATAGTATCATCAAAAATTACAGAAAAATTTAACAAACCAAGTATATTATTATGTTTTGAAAATAATATTGCTAAAGGTTCAGGAAGAAGTGTGCCAGGATTTGATTTATATAAAGCAATATCAAGTACAAAAGAGTATCTTTTAGGATTTGGAGGCCACACAATGGCATGTGGGCTAAGCCTAACATTAGAAAATTTTGAAAAATTTAAAAAAGAAATAACTAAATATATTGATAAAAATCTAGATATATCAAAATTAGAAAAAGAAATATATATAGACGAAATTTTAACGATTGATGATTTAGATATAGAAAAAATTAAAGAATTAAAATCATTAGAACCATTTGGTGAAGAAAATCCAGAGCCAATCATAATGTATGAAAATGTTGAAATTAATGGAATTAGAACACTATCAGAAAATAAGCATTTAAAACTATCATTAAAGAAAAATGATAAAATAATAGACGCTATAGGATTTAATTTAGGAGAATTAGCAGAAAAATATAAAATTGGTGATACAATAGACATAGTAGGAAATATTGAAATAAATTCATTTAATGGTAAAGATTTAATTCAAATAAGATTAATAGATATAAGAAAAGCATAAAAAGTAAAGGAGCAATTATATGTCAGAATTAATAGATAGAACAATAGAAGATGTAATAAAACAAGCAAAAATGCACAACAGAAAAAGTGACTCAAAGCTTATAATGAGAGCATATAAATATGCTCTTGAAAATCATGGAGATCAAAAAAGAAAATCAGGTGAACCATATATAATACATCCAATTCAAGTAGCATACACACTAGCAGAATTAGGCTTAGATGATGCAACAATATGTGCAGCATTAATGCATGATTTAGCAGAAGATACAGCAGTAACTTTAAATGACATTTCAAGTGAATTCTCACCAGAAATAGCAGAAATGGTTAATGGCGTCACAAAATTAGCAAAAATTAAATATGTAAGTGCAGAAGAACAACAAGTAGAAAATTATAGAAAAATGTTCTTAGCCATGGGAAAAGATATTAGAGTAATTTTAATCAAATTAGCAGATAGACTACACAATATAAGAACATTAAAATTCTTAAAAAGAGATAGACAAATAGCAATAGCACAAGAAACAATAGATTTATATGCACCACTAGCAAATAGACTAGGTGTATTTTCAATGAAATGGGAATTAGAAGATCAAGCATTCAAATATTTATATCCAGAAGAATATAGAGAAATTGTAGAAGGAATAGCTAAAAAAAGAGAAGAAAGATTAAAATTCATTGATCAAATAGTAGATGAAATAAAAATAAATTTAAAAAAAGAAAAAATTGTATGTGAAATAACAGGAAGAGCAAAACATCTATATTCAATATATAGAAAAATGAAAAGAGATAACAAAACATTAGATCAAATATATGATTTATTTGCATTAAGAATATTAGTAAATTCAGTAAAAGATTGTTATGCAGCATTAGGTGTAGTACATGAATTATATACACCAATGCCAGGAAGATTTAAAGACTATATAGCAGTACCAAAACCAAATATGTATCAATCATTGCATACAACATTATTAGGACCAAATGGTACACCATTTGAAGTACAAATAAGAACATATAACATGCATAGAATAGCAGAATTCGGTATTGCAGCACACTGGGCATATAAAGAACAAAGTTTCTTACATGGAAAAAAAGAAAATGTAACAGTCAAAGAAGATAAATTAGCATGGTTAAGAGAAAGTTTGGAATGGCAGAAAGACATGCAAAATCCAGACGAATTCATGTCAACATTAAAAACAGAATTAGTAGAAGACTCAGTATATGTTTTCACTCCAAAAGGACAAATCAAAACATTACCAAAAGGATCAACACCAATTGATTTTGCATATTCAATACATGCAGACATTGGAAATAAAATGGTAGGGGCTAAGATAAATAGCAAAATGATGCCAATAATCACACCATTACACAATGGTGATATAGTTGATATAATGACAAATGATAATAGTAAAGGTCCAAGTAGAGATTGGTTAAAGTTTGTAAAAAGCTCATCAGCTAAAACAAAAATCCAACAATGGTTTAAGAAAAATGAAAGAGATTTAAACATAGAACGTGGAAAAGAAATAATAGCACGTGAATTAAAACGTATAAGATTAAATTCAGACGAACTATTAACAAACAAAAACATTGAATCAACATTACAAAAATATTCATTCAAAACAATTGATGATATGTATGCAGCAGTAGGATTTGGATCAATCACAGCAACAAAAGTATTGTCTAAAATATTAGAAGAATACAGAAAAACAAAGCCAAATACTGAAATAGAAGAAAAAATCGAGGAATTACATACAAGACATAATATTAATGAAAATGTATCAAAAACAGGAATAATTGTAAAAGGAATTGACAACTGTTTAGTAAAATTATCAAAATGTTGTAATCCAGTACCAGGCGACGAAATAATAGGATATATAACAAGAGGAAGAGGTGTAACAGTACATACAAAAGACTGTGTCAATGTAAAAGATTTATTCAAAGAAGAAGAAAGAATAATCGATGTATATTGGGCACAGGAAAGCACTAACAAATCATATAATGTAGAAATGACTGTATACGCAAACGATAGAGAAGAATTGTTAGGAGATATCATGAGAACAGCACAACAAGATAATTCAAAAATCGTAGGTGTACAAGCAAAATCTAATAAAGAAAAAATAGTAATGGTTGAATTAACATTAGAAGTCAAAGACATTGAAGCAGTTAATAAAATTCAAAGAGAACTAGGAAAAATTGATAGTGTATATGATGTAAAGAGAAAAAAATAGGAGAAAGAAAATGATAAGAATAAACGCTAAATCAGCGCCAGAAGAAATACAATTAATGGCAAGAGTAAAAAGTGGTTTCAAAAATATTGAAATCCAATTAATAAACAAGGAAATAGCGAAAGAAGAATATGATATAACTAAAAAAATGATAGAAGAAGGAAAAATAGATATATCAGTAGTCCATACACCATTGGTACAAACAGATACTGGGAAAATCGAAATATCATTAAATCAAATTCTGAAAGATTCTTATTATAAAATGTTATGCGATACAGTAGAATATGCAGAATTCATATCTAACATAGAAAACAAAAGAATAAAAGTAGTAATACATGAAAGATATTCAAAAGAAATTTGGATGGAAAACAATTTTTTAGTAGAAAAAATAGGACCAAAATTAAAAGCAATATTAGATAAAAATCCACATGTTGATTTAGTATTAGAAAATATATCAGCATTTGATGGAGATAGATTTAGAACAGTTTTTTATATGTCAGATGTAGCATATACAGTAAGTATATTAAACAAAATAATTCCAAATAGAATATATACACTAATGGACACATGTCATATGATGATGTCAATTGAAGCATATTCAAGAATAACAAATGGAATTAAAATAACAAACTGGGATGAACAATTTAAACAAGCAAATGATGGTGTCAAAATGAACATGATGCACTTAAATAATATACATGATAATGGATTAGGTGATGATCATGGAGTACCATTTTACAGTGATAATGAAAATGACCTAAAAAAATTATCAGAAATTATGCAAGCTTATGAAAAATATACTGATTGTGAAATAACTGTTGAAGTACGAGAAGATTCGTATACAGGACCATTGTATAATGCAATAGAAACTGTTAAATCATTAAAAAAACTAGGGTATGAAGTAGAAATATAGTAAAGGAGATATCTATGATACAAAAATTAAAAGGAACAAGGGACATATTACCAGGTGAAATAGAAAAATGGAAATATGTTGAAGAAACAGCAAGAAGTGTAATGTCAAGCTATGGATTTGATGACATTAGAGTACCAGTGATTGAAAGTACAGAATTATTTTTAAGAGGCGTTGGAGATACAACAGACGTTGTGCAAAAGGAAATGTATATATTTGATGACAAAGGTGGAAGAAGTATTGCATTAAGACCTGAAGGCACAGCAGGAGTAGTAAGAGCATATATTGAAAATGGTTTATCAAGTAGACCATCACCAATGAAAGTATCATATATAATGCCAATGTACAGATATGAAAATGTACAAAAAGGAAGACAAAGAGAATTCAATCAAATAGGTGTAGAACTATTTGGAGCATCAAGCTATGAAGCGGATTTAGAAGTGATTCTGATGGCATTAGATTTATTAAAAAAATTAAATATAACAAGTGTTGAACTAAACATTAATTCAATAGGATGTAAAGAATGTAGAAAAAACTACCAAGAAGCATTAAGAAATTATATTAGACCAAACTTAGATAAATATTGTGATACATGTAAATCAAGATTTGAAAAAAATCCAATGAGAATCTTAGACTGTAAAGAAAAAGCAGATAAGCAAATGAATGAAAATGCACCATCTATATTGGATTATTTATGTGATGATTGTAAAGAACATTTTGAAAAATTAAAAACAGCATTAAACACATTAGGAATTGAATATAAGATAGACCCAAGAATAGTAAGAGGATTGGACTATTACACAAGAACAGTATTTGAAATAGTTTCAAAAACAGATGGACTAACAATTGTAGGTGGTGGAAGATATGATGGAATGATTGAAGAATTAGGAGGACCATCAACACCAGCAGTAGGTTTTGCTATAGGAGAAGAAAGATTATTAAATGTATTTGATGAAAATAATCAAGGTAAAATATTTGAAAATAATCTAGATTTATTTATTGTAACAATTGGAGAAAAAGCAAACACCTATGCAATAAAATTACTTAGAGAAATCAGAAATGCGGGATTTAGAGCAGAAAAAGATATTATGGAAAGAAGCACAAAAGCACAATTTAAATATTCTGATAAGAAAAAGGCAAAATACACAATAACAATTGGCGATACAGAAGTAGAATCAAATACAGTAAAAATCAAAAATATGACAACAGGAACAGAAGAAGAAGTAAAAATAGATGAGATAATTAATTATATAAAATAAATTTAATCGGAGGAAAATTTTGAGAAAAATAATAGAACGATTAATAGCAATATTACCAGCGATTTTGCTTCAAATTCTTTGGTATTATGTTGTTTATAGAATATTAAAAGACAATAATATAGCATTAAATATAATAAAAGTAATAGGAATGTTATTGATATTAAATCTAATATTTGAAAGAGAAGAGTCAACTTATAAAATACTATGGATAATAACAATATTCTCATTCCCTGTCTTAGGAGCGTGGTTTTTCTTCTTTTTTGGAAAAGGCCAAAGTGCTAAAAAATTAGAGAAGAGATTAAATGAATCACGAAAAAAAATAAAATTCAAAAATATAACAAATCCAAAAATATTTGATGAATTAAAAGAAGATGACGAAAGAATGTATCAAACATTCAAATTCTTTGAAAATAAGACTAAATTCCCAATAGAATATGTAGAAAAAGCAGAGTATTTTCCAATTGGAGAAGAAATGTTTAGAGATATGTTAGAAGAAATAAAAAAAGCAAAGAAAACAATATATCTAGAATATTTTATAATAAAAAAAGGTATATTCTATTATAATATAATGAACTTACTTGCAGAAAAAGCCAAAGAAGGCATTGATGTAAGATTAATGTATGATGATTTTGGAAGCATAGGATCATATAGTTTTAAAAATGCACAAAAACTAAGAAAAGAAGGAATAAAAGTTACAGCATTTAATCCATTAATATTTATCCGTGGAGCAATAAACAATAGAGACCACAGAAAAATGATGATAATAGATGGAAATATAGTATATAGTGGTGGGATAAATTTAGCAGATGAATATATAAACGAAAAAATAAGATTTGGACATTGGAAAGATATAGGATTTAAGCTAAAAGGGAATGCAGCAAAGCCTTATGTACAAATGTATATAGAATTTTGGAATGCATTCTCAAAAGATAAAATCGAAAATTATGACATTTTAAAATTAGAAGAAAAAGAATATTCAAAAAAGGATGGATACGTATTTTCATACTATGATATTCCATCAGATATTGAACCAACAAGTTACAATATCTACGTGGATATAATTTCACAAGCTAAAAAATACATTTATTTTTATACCCCATATTTGATGTTGGGCGAAACAATTCTAAACGCTCTATTACATGCATCACGTAGAGGAGTTGATATAAAAATTATAGTGCCAGGAATTCCGGATAAAAAATTTGCATATTCTATAACAAAGAGTTATTATAAAACATTAGTAGAATCAGGAATAGAAGTTTATACATACACACCAGGTTTTTTACATGGTAAAGCAATGATAGTCGATGATAAAATATGTGCAATAGGCACAGTAAACTTAGATTTTAGAAGTCTATTTTTGCATTTCGAGAATAATTCAATATTTTATAAGTCAAGTATAATAAAAAAAGTAAAAAAAGATTATTTAGAAACAATGCAAAAATCTAAATTAATAAAAAAAGAAGAGATAAAGAAATCATATATAATAGGTTTCAGAGATAATATCTTAAAGTTAGTAGCGCCACTATTTTAAGATATCTCTCACTTAGGAGGAATAAAATGTATTTTGAGGGATTTTTAAATAACCCAACAATGATGATTGTATTAGTCGTATTAATGGTAAGTAATTTAATCCAATATGCAAATACACCAGGGAAAATAATAGCATTAATAACAGCAATACCAGGAATATTAATAGCTATTGCTTTTCATGAATATGCACATGCATTTGTAGCAGACAAATTAGGCGATGATACACCAAGAAGACAAGGAAGATTAACATTAAATCCATTTAAACATATTGATGTTTATGGAATGATATTATTACTATTTGTAGGATTTGGATGGGGTAAACCAGTTGAAGTAAACCCAAACAATTTCAAAAGAACAATATCTATAAAAAAAGGAAATGCACTAGTATCATTAGCTGGCCCTGTAATGAATTTTATATTAGCAATAATATTTTCAATAATATTAGCACTATATTTAAGATTTGGATTTATATTTGCAATAACAAACCCAGTAGGACATACACTAGCATTAATAATAAGATATATAATTGCAATAAATGTTGGACTAGGAGTATTTAACTTAATACCATTACCACCACTTGATGGATCAAAGATTTTAGTAGCACTATTACCAGAAAAAGCAAGAGCATGGTATACAAATAACGAAAGATTATTATACATAGTATTTATAATAGTTTGGGTAACTCCAATAGCAACAATGTTAATAAGTCCAATAATTGGAGGCATAAATAAATTCTTATTAAGTTTAATTTATACAATAGCTGGCAAAATTTTAATATAGAGGAAAGAAATGAAAGATATATTAACATTAGGAATAGAATCAAGTTGTGATGAAACATCAGTATCAGTTGTAAAAAATGGTAGAGATATATTGTCAAACGTCATAAATACACAAATTGATATACATACATTATATGGTGGAGTAGTTCCAGAAATTGCATCCAGAAATCATATATTAAATATTTCTGCAGTAATGCATGAAGCTTTAAAACAAGCAAATGTTGAATTAGAAAATATAGATAATATAGCAGTAACGAACGGACCGGGTTTAGTAGGAGCACTATTAGTTGGATTATCTTATGCAAAAGGATTAAGCTATGCTACAAAAAAGCCATTAAATGGGGTAAATCATATTGAAGGACATATTGCAGCAAACTACATAACACATAAAGATTTAAAACCACCATTTTTATGCATGATGATGTCAGGAGGAAATACACAAATAATCCATGTCAAAAATTATACTGAATTTGAAGTGTTAGGAAGAACTGTTGATGATGCAGTAGGAGAAGCATTTGACAAAATTGCAAGAGTAATAGGGCTAGGATATCCAGGAGGACCAAAAGTGGACAAAATGGGACAAACAGGAGAAGCAAATATTGAATTGCCAAAAACTCATTTTGATAATATGGACTTCAGTTTTAGTGGAATAAAAACAGCAGTAATAAATTTGCATCATAAAAATCCAAAAATAAATAAAGCAGATTTATGCAAAAGCTTTGAAAAAACAGTTGCAGAAATATTAATAAATACAATAAAAAAAGCAATAGAATTTACTGGAGAAAATAAGATAGTTTTAGCAGGTGGAGTATCAGCAAACACATACATAAGAAGTGAATTTGAAAAATTAGAAAATGTAAAAGTATATATGCCTGACTTAAAACTTTGCACTGATAATGCAGCAATGATAGCATCAAGTGGATATTATAATTTTATAAATAATAAAATAGATGACTTAACATTAAATGCAATACCAAACTTAAAATTATAATTCCTTAGAAAGGAACAATATGTCTATTTATGCAATAGCAGATTTACATTTATCATACGGAACAAATAAGCCAATGAATATATTCGGAAATGTTTGGGAAGAATATGAAGAAAAATTAAAACGAAATTGGATATCAAAAATAAAGAATACAGACACAGTATTATTACCAGGAGACTTTTCATGGGGAATAAGTTTAGAAGAATCTTTAAAAGATTTTGAATTCATAAACGATTTGCCAGGAAGGAAAATTTTATTAAAGGGAAACCATGATTACTGGTGGACCACTTTAAAAAAAATGAATAAATTCATAGCAGATAATGGATTGAAGGATATTGAATTTTTATATAACAATGCAATAGAATGTGAAGAATATATAATTGTAGGAACAAGAGGCTGGACCTTTTTAGAAAATGAAGAAAATAACAAAATAATAGCCAGAGAATTAATTAGATTAGAAAATTCAATACAAGCAGGAAAAAAGCTATATGGTAATGAAAAAGAAATGATTTGTATAATGCACTATCCACCAGTAGTAAAAGGAAACCTTGAAACAAGTAAATTCATTGAATTAATGAACAAATATAATATAAAAAAATGTTTTTACGGACATTTACATGGCCACTCACATGAAGAAAGGATAGAAGGCATTGTAAATAATGTAGAATTAAAATTAATAAGTTCAGATTTTATAAAATTTGATCCAGTAAAAATAATTTGACAAAGAACCACAAATAAATATAAAATTATGGAAAATAATTTATAGGAATTTTGTAATGAAGAAAAGAAAAAACATAATAATAGTAATAATTTCAATAATAATAGCGATAGCATTAGCTCTGGCTATTATTTTTGCTATAAATAAAAATAATAATAAAAAAATAGTACAATCAGAAACAGAAAATACATATCCTACAGAAGATATTCTAAAGGAAATAAGACAATCAGTGGCAGAAACACCATTAAAAGATTATAATTTAGAAACAATCATAAATAACAATGAAAAAGAAAAAATAACTGAAAAAATTGAAAAAAAAGAAGCAGATATAGAGTTCACAACACAATATCGTGATAATTCAAGCCTAGCCAAAGGCAAGATTCAAACAATTCAAGAAGGCCAAGATGGAAAGCAAAATGAGATTGTAAGAAGTACATATAAGAATGGAGTGTTAGTGGCTACACAGCCTATATCCGTAGAAGTTAAGAAAGTAGCAAAAGACAAAATAGTTGAAGTAGGAACAGGTGCATATTCTGCAAATTATGTTCCAATAGCAGGCGACAAATTAAAGCCAATTGAAAATGAAATTGATTTAAAAACAGATGCAAATCAAGAATCAAATACAATAAAAAAACTTGCAAAAACAGATACAGTAGTAATTAAAGTAGCAAAGAATGATTGGTACAATGTCAAAATAGATAATCAAACAGGATGGGTTCCAAAATCTAAAATGGAATATGTTAATGAAGCAGAAAATGCTGATGGAGGAATGCCAGTATATACAAAAGAACAATTAACACAAAATTTTGGAATAAGCATGTTATTAAATAGAAGAAGTGGATTAACCTTAGAACAGTTTAAACAAATATTGGCAAATGATCCAAATGACAAACAAAATGTATTTAAAAATATTTATCAATACTTTTACTATGTTGAGCAACAATACAATGTTAATGGACTATTTGTAGCAGCAATTGCAGTACATGAAAGTGGGTGGGGAACATCTGCACTATCATTAAGAACAAAAAATTTATTTGGGTATGGAGCTTATGACAGAGATCCATCAGCATATGCAAACCAATTTGGAGCTTACGAATCAGGAATAGACTTAGTATCAAGAGTATTAGTTAAATATTACTTAAATCCAAAAGGAACACCAATTTATAATGGAGAAATAGCACAAGGAACATATTTTCACGGAGCAACAGTAACAGGAGTTAACACATCTTATGCAAGTGACAAAAGATGGGGAGAAAAAGTCTATAAATGGATGACATATTTCTATAATAAATTGTAAAATTTAGTTGATATTTTCGCCACTTTAGTGTATGATATTGTTGAAGTTTAGTAGAATGAAGCACATTCATGGGGAGGATTTTATGAAAAAAACAATTATAATTTTTGGAATTATATTGTCAATTCTTTTAATTAAATCAAATACAAATGCAGCAAGTGTATATCAAATACAAGCAGAGCAACAGATAAATAATGGTCAAGTACAATATTCACAACAACAAGCGCAAGCAACAACACAACAAGTTAATGAAAATGGAGAAACTGCACAAGCAGTTATGCAAAACACAAGTGCAAATACAAATCAACAACAAGTAGTGTATTCACAAAATAAATCAGACACAATTGCACAAGCAACAAATAAAAAAGATGAAGGCTTAATATCAGAACACACAAAAGGACAACTAATTGAAATAAGAACAAAGGAATTAAAAAGTATTGAAGATTATCAAAAGCAATATGGAAATCCTGCTTTTGGAGTAGTTGCCTACATATTAGACAAAGTAAGAATTTACAGTATACCTCTTGCTATATTAGGAATAGCGGTAAGTGCAATTTATGAATATGTTCTAGGAACAAGACATATGGAAGCACTAGACAAAGGATTTAATTCAATGATAGCAGTTGTAACTGCATTAGTCGTATGTCAACTATTACCTTTAATATTTGCTATTATTGTAAGAGGCTGGAGGGGCTAGAAATAAATGAAAGTATTATTTGCGATAAATGATGAAAACATCGTATCAGAAATAACAAGTAGATATCAACAAAAGTATAAAGAAATAATAACAAGCAAAAGCGTATATTATTTCAATGCAATTTTAAAAGAGCTACAAAATGAAAGAGATTATGATGCGATTGTAATTGGCGAAGATTTGGAACCAATTGCTGACAATAATTATGATAGAATAGATAGATTTATCTTAGAGAAAATGGATGAAGTAAGTGATGAAGCATCACAACAATCAGGATCAGATATTCCAATAATATTAATATGTTCTGATAGAAGAACAAGAAATGATCCGATTTTAGCAAAACTATTCAGTATGTCAATATACAATGCAATAACAGGTAGTGATAGAACAATTGAACAAGTATGCGAATTAATATCAAAACCACGTGGAAAAAAAGAAGCAAAAGCATATTATAACATGAATAGAACAGAAGAATATGATCCAATAACAGGAGAAGATGTTAGTGAATCAGAAATACAAAGTATATTAAATCACTACACAAAAATCGCTGGAAATGAGCAAAAATGTGTAGAAAGCTTTAATATAATAGCATCACAATATAATCCAAAACAATTAAAAATAATTGTTAATTTTCTTCCAATGAGTGTAAAGTCAATTTTAGAAAAATACTCAACGAGATATCAACAATTATTTTTATTAAATGGAAAAGTCAATAAAGATGAGAAAAAGGCAAACTCAGAATTATTAACAGTAGATATTAGTAATGGACAAAAATTGGACCAACCAGTTGTAATACCAGCTACATTATCACATCCAGTTACTGAATTTAATAACACAGGAGCATACATAAACAATAATGGAATAAATGGACAAGTTATGAATAATCCATATATGAATTATGGACAAATGAATCAAATGCAAAGACCAATGCAAGGAAATCCTTACATGAATCAATACAACCAAGGAAATCCATATAATAATGTCCAAAATCCTTATCAAGCTCAAAGACCAATGCAACAAGTTTTTGAACAAAATAATCAAATGCAAAGAAATCCTAATATGATTAATAATCAACAAATGCATCCAAACATGCAACAACCAATGCAGCAAAATGGACGTCCAAATATGAAACAACCAATGCAGCCAAATGCACACCAGATGCAACAAGAAATGCAACAAATTATGAGACCAAATATGCAACAAGGTGTAGAGCAAAGACCTATGCAAAATCAAATGGGACAAATGCAACATAATAATGTCCAAAGCCAAAATTTGCAATTTACAAATATTACACAAAATAATCAAGTAAATAATATGCAAAATCAGTATAATCAATTTGCAAATGTACAAAATAAAAGTACTCAAATGAATCAAGTACAACAAAACAGTCAATTTGCAAATATACAATATAGTGATAAAACACAAGATGTTAATGGGCAACATTTAGGAGAGAATATTCAAGAGTTTAATCAACAAAATTCAGAATCACAAAATATAAATATGGATTCTGAAGAACAAAAAAAAAATCTAGAGATTAATACAGAACCTAAAAATGAAGAAAATAATATAGAAAATAATTATCAAGATATAGCATCAGTTTTCGATACACCAGTAATTCCTGATCCAGAGCCAATCCCAACACAAGAAGTACCAGAATTTCATTTAGATGAAACAACTCTAGAAAATCCAGAAATCCAAGAAGCAAAAGGAAATGAAGGAATACTAGATCAAAATCAGCAAAATTCCAATCCAATTGAATCAAATCAAATGGACAGAGTAAATGATGAAATTAAAGTATCAGATAATTGGAACAATTTACAACAGTCATCAGATGTTTTGAATAGTGAAGAATACAAAAAAAAAGATTTAATTGAAGATGATATTGTCAATAAAGATTCTTTAGAAAATCAAGAAAATGAAGAAAAAGTAGAGCAAGAAGTTAAAAGAGGAAGAGGCAGACCTCGTAAAACACCGATTGAAGAAGTTGAAGACAAACCTAAAAGAGGAAGGGGAAGACCTCGTAAAATAAAGCCAGATGATGAATTAGAACAGACTCAAACAATGATTGAGCCAATGGAATTAACACAGACTCAAGAACAATTACCTTCACAGGTGAAGACATTTGAACCACTTTATAAAATAGAAGAATCAAAAGATCCACAAAGTAATCTTAATCTAGAGAATCAGACTCAGACAATCAAAATTGATAATCCCGATTCATCAATTAATACAATTCAACAATATAATCCACTTAAAGAGATTAGACAAACACCAGTAGTTCAAACATTTGAACAACCACAACCAGTTCAAACGCCTGAGCAACCAAAACCAATGCAGACATTTGAACAACCAAATCAAAGCCGAATAGTTAATAGTGTTGAGCCAATACAAGTATACAATCCAATTGATATACAACAAACATGGAACAATACAAACCATGAAGAATTAAATACAATGCCAAGCTTAGGATTTGAACCAACACAAGAAAATTTCAATCCACTTATTCACAACACAGAACCAACGCAAGCAACATATAGATCAGACGTTCAAAATCTTGAACCAGTGCAAGACACATATAAACCAATTGTTCAAAACATCGAACCAAAACAAGAAGAGTATAAGCCAGTAGTTCAAAGTGTTGAGCCAAAGCAGGAAGAATATAAGCCAGTAGTTCAAAATGTTGAGCCACAAACAATTACAATTCCAACAATAAATTATGAACATAACTATGGTTCAGAAAATCAAAATTCAATGATTGAAAAGACAGATGACACATATCAATTACCAAGTATGTTTGGAGAAGTTGCAGATGAGCCTATTAAAAATCCAAATTATGAGGAACCAAAAAGTGTATTTGATACATCAGTATTTAATGATAATCAATCAGAAACGCCAATAACTCAAGAACAAAATATACCAAACTATGATACATCAGTAGATTCAATTTTTGGTGAAGAAATAGCACCAATTTCAACAAACATAAATCAGCCTTTAGATAACGCTAATAATGCTCTAGAAACAAATACATATAATAATGAACAAAATAACAATATAAAACCAGAAGAAACATATCAAATTCAAAATATAAAATCACCATTTGAAAACGAAGTTCAACAGCCAACAAATATTAACGATATTTTAGGAAATATTCAAAGACCAGTTGAAAATCAAAATCAAATGCAAAGCACAGAAATGGAGCAACAAGAAAATGATGGAGGATTTAGCACATATAACATTCCATCACCATTTGAAAATGATATGAATGTAAATAATGATTTAGGAACATATGCTAATTTAGTAAATCAACAAGAGAATTATGAAGATACATATATGCCAAATAATTTTCAAAATCCACAGTTATATAATCAAGAAGAATATTCACAACCAGAACAACAATCAATTTTAAATATGGGTAATGGTAAGATGTGTGTATTTACAGGCACAAGCAAAAATGGAGTATCATTTATAGTAAATAATTTAGCACAAATGTTAATACAATCAAATGTTAAAGTAGCAATATTGGATGAAACACAAAATAGAAATTCATTCTATATATATACAAACAATGATGAACCATTAATAAATAAAGCAGTATCATCAATTAAAAATCTAGAGAATGGCGTAGCAAAAGGATTAGATGTAAGCAGATACTTAACAGTTTATACAAATATACCAGATGGTGGCCTAGAAAATAAGACAGAAGACGTTGAAGCAATCGTCTCAACATTAACACATAATTATGATATAATTTTAGTAGACTCAGACTTTGAAACAAACGAAAAGTTCTTTGCATATGCAAGTGAAATATATGTTGTACAATCAATGGATGCATTAACAATACAGCCAATAACAAAATTCTTAAGTGAGTTAAAAGATAAAGGTCTATTACAAGAAGAAAAATTAAGAATCATAATTAATAAATATATGAATATGAAAAGACTACCAGCAGAAATAGTAATTGAAGGATTAACAAGATATAATGAGCCAACAATGACATTGCAAAAGGAACTATTTGATAGTAAAAGAGTACCAGCAATATTAATACCATTTGACATGCAAGCATACACAAGATATATGGATGTTATAGCAACATGCCAAATGACATTAAATGGATATCCAACCGTGTTCTTAAATAGCTTAGACAAATTAGCTTCAATTATATATGGAACTGCTCCAGAGTTAGCAAAAATAAATTCAACATCAAAAAATAAAAGTAAAAAACGTGGCTTCTTTGCAGGTAAATTAAATGGAAAAAAACAAAAAGAAGAACCAGTACAAACAAGAAAAAATGTACAACCACAATACAATGAATTCAATCCAAATCAATATTTAATGAACAATAATTTATATTCAAACGAAATGAATGATACATTAAATAAAATGAAAAAGAACTATTAACAAAAGAAAATAATAAAAGTGAGGTGAATCTTATGACATTAGGAGTGATAATATTCTTGGTAGCAATAGTATTAGGATTATTAGTTTATAATTATTCAATACATAAAAAAATAGACACATATACTAATTTAAATCAAAGAGTAACAAGTTTAAGTATCCTACAAGAATTTATGAACACTCTAGGTGAACAACTTTCAGTAAATGAAAAATTAGAAGCCATTAATGACATATTAATAAGTAAATATATGATTAAATATTCAACAATAGTAATATTTGACGGATCAAAATATGTTGTAAAGGCATCAAATGTAGATAAAAAGCACTGGGATGTTTTAAGAGACCTACAAAGTTTTCCAATATTTGCAGATAGTATCAAAACAGCAACATCTAAATATATAACAGTTGAAAATGATATGGAAAAATTACCTTATCAAAAAAGTGAATTTGGAAGAGCTAAATGTGCAATGTTCTTTCCATTATACGTAAATAATGTATATATCGGATATTGGATAATTGAAGGAAGTATACCACATGAATTTGACAAAATAGATACAACAATATTAGAAGTAGTAAGAAACAACATTGTAACAATGCTAAAAACTATAGAAAATCAAGCAACTCTTGAAAATATAATAAGAGATGATGAATTTTCAGGACTAAAAAGTGTAGAATATTTGTATAGTGGAGTTGGTAAAAAAACAATAGATCAATATGGTTCATCAGCAATAGTAATGTTCAAACTAGTAAATTTACCACAAATAAATTTACAAGTAAGCCGTAAAACAGGAAATGAAGTAATTACAGTAGTTTCAAAAGAAGTGCAAAAAGGATTAGCAAAAGAATATTTATTTGTAAGATATATGGGACCAAAATTTGTAATTGCATTTTCAGGGGTAGATAAAGATGGTGTATCCGATTATGTAAAAAACATAAAACCACAATTAGAAAAATTAATAATACCAGCAGCAGATGATTTTAAAATAATGAATGTACCAGAAAATTCAGAAAATATGCCTAAAGTAACAGTAAGTCCAAGAATAAGATTTGTAATATCACGTTATTATAAAGGAACATCATTAGACGGAGTATTAAAGCGTATGGAAGAATTTATAGATCAATCAGATGACAATTCAATAACTATATTGTAAAAAATCAATGGAGGTAAAGTATGGTAACAGATGAAACAGTCAGTTTTAATTTTGAAAGAGAGAGAAACGAAGAAACAAAAGAAATATTAAAACAAGTATATGATGCATTGCAAGAAAAAGGATATAATCCAATAAATCAAATAGTAGGATATATCCTATCAGGAGACCCAACATATATCACAAGTCATAAAGGCGCACGTAACTTAATAAGAAATATTGAGAGAGACGAGCTTTTAGAAAAATTAGTAAAATCATATATTAAATAATTGATAGGAAGAATATGGGTAGAAAATTAGGAATAGACTATGGCTTAACAAGAACAGGAATAGCAATAACAGATTTACTTGGAATAACAGCACAAGGTCTAGAAACAATAAATAATAATGGTAGTGATAAAGTAATTTTACGAAGATTAGCAGAAATTGTTGAAGAATATGAAGTAGACACATTTGTAATTGGAAATCCAATAAATATGAATGGCACAGAAAGTGAACGTTCAAAACAAACAGATGAATTTATACATAAACTAAAATCAAGATTTAATACAATACCAGTAGTGAAAATTGATGAAAGATTAACAACAGTTGAAGCACACAAAACAATGAATTATTTAAATATAAATAATCATAAAAAACGTGGTATTGTAGATACAATTGCTGCAGTATATATACTTGAAGGATATATTAACAAGAAATAAACATAAAAAATCAGGGTCCATCCCTGATTTTTTATAGTATTATAAGAAAAGATAAGTAAATAAAAAATATAGAAAAGAGGAGCATAAATAAATGAAGTGGAATCAAATGATACCAGAGCTAGATGTCTTTAATTTAGCAGAAAGCTTGCATTTTTATACAAATATAATAGGTTTCAAGATTGTATACAATAGAGAAGAAGACAAATTTGCTTTTTTGCAATTTGAAGATGTACAGCTTATGATACAAGAGATAGATAAAGAAAATAATAAATGGGGTACTGGAAAATTAGAATATCCTCTTGGTATAGGAATAAATTTTCAAATAGATGTAACAAATATAGATGAAATATATAATAGATTAAAAAATTCAGATTACAAAATATTTGTAGAAATGGAAGATCATTGGTATAGAAAAGACAATATTTTAATGGGATGCAGAGAATTTTTGGTACAAGATCCAAATGGATATTTACTAAGATTTAGTCAAGATTTAGAAAATACGGAAGTATAAATGAATATAAGAATATAATTTTAATATATAGAAAGTTTTATTTTATAATATAATTATATAAAAAAGTCTAAACTTGAGAAATATAAAGAAGTCAGATTAACGCAAAGTCTTGAAATAAAGTCAGTTCTATTGTATAATATACCTATTGAAAAGAAGAATATAAAAGTTAGAAAGGGGCACATAATATGGCATCAGTATATTCAGCAGGAGATTTCAGAAACGGAACAACATTTGAAATGGATGGAAACGTTTACAGAATCGTTGAATTCCAACACGTAAAACCAGGAAAAGGTTCAGCATTTGTTAGAACAAAAATCAAGAATGTTATAACAGGAAGTGTTTTAGAAAAAACATTCAATCCATCTGAAAAATTCCCAGCAGCAGAAATTGAAAAGAAAGAAATGCAATATTTATATGAAACAGATGGTTTATATTATTTCATGGATAATGAAACATATGAACAAATTCCATTAAATAAAGAGCAAATTGGAGATAATATAAAATTCTTAAAAGAAAATATGAATGCAAAACTATTATCATATAAAGGTAATGTATTCTCAATTGAATTACCAATTTCAGTTGAATTAGAAGTAACATATACAGAACCAGGATTTGCAGGAAACACAACAACAACATCTGGAAAGCCAGCAACATTAGAAAATGGATTAGAAATATCTGTACCAATGTTTATAAATATTGGAGATGTTATAAGAGTAGACACAAGAACAGGCGAATACATGGAAAGAGTTTAATATTAAAGATAAATTGGAGGAGCGCATCGATACTAGTACCTGTCAAGTACTCACTAAATAAAAAGTATTTAATTTAAATATTTTAATCGATACTCTACTGGTGACAAGTATCCTAACTTCTTTTGAATACGTTCAGTGTTATACCACTGAACGTATTTTTTTATTTCTTTGCTGGTTTCTTCTCTTGTTAATTTTCTAAACAAGCACAACCATTCATGCTTTAATTGCATAAACCAATTTTCAATAGGACAATTTTCCCAACAATGTCCACGGTGTGACATACTTCTATTAAATTTATTATTTTTGGCTAATTCAACATATTCGTAAGAAAAATAAACTGCACCTTGATCTGTGTTGATTGTTGCATTTTCCTCTATATTTAAGTCTTTATAACTTTCTAAAATCAAATTTACATCATTGTTATTTGATGTAGAATATGATACAATTTCATTATTGAAGTAATCTTTAACAGCTGATAAATATAGTGTTCCATCACTACACTTTATATAGCTAACATCAGATGACATTTTTTGTCCGAAAGCATCTGATTTAAAATTACATTCGATTAAATATGGAGCCTTATTTATAAGGTTCTTTTCTTTTGCTCTTGAAACTGACAATCCTTTTTTAGTTCTTTTTATTGTTTCTAATCCCAATATTTTTTTATATCTTCTTATCTTCTTATGATTAAATATAATTCCAAATTTGTTTTGGATAGCATATTTTAACCTAATTGTTCCATATATTCCATTATTATTTTTATGCTCTTCTGATATTATTTTTGCATCATTTTCATCAAATTTATTTGCAATTTTCTTTCCATTTTGACACCATTTGTAATAACTTCTTCTATTAACATCAAGAACTAAACAAATGCGTGATACTGGAAATTCAATTTTTAATTGATCGATTATTAAATATTTTTCTATTTGTGTTGCTCGTTGCGGATTTTTATCAGAAGAGCATAAGATTTTTTTAATATATCTATATCCTCAATTTCTTGTTTTTTTCTTCCTCTCTTATCTTGTCCTAAAGTTCCTTTCTCAAATTCTTGATTCCACCTACTTACAGTGCCACAACCACTTATATTATATTTTTTCATTAAATATGATATTGTTGCGCCATTTCTAAATTCTTTTACAATTTTTTCTTTTTCTTCTAATGTCCATTTTCTTTGTTTTCCCATAAAAAAATACCTCCAAAGTACTACTGAATATTATAACATAAAGTTATTTTTATTTAGTGTGTACTTTAAAGGTATTATAATCATCAGCTTCTCTTTTTTTATTGTTTTTTAAGATATTTAAGAGGGTCAACAGCTTTATTATTTTCTTTAAAAGTAAGATGTAGGTGGCACCCGGTCATAGCACCATTTGTAGGATTACCATTAGAATCTTTATAAGGATTGTTATGAATGCCATATACATTTTTAGGTCCAACTTTTGTAATTAATTCTCCTTTTTTAAAAGAGCTGCCATTTGCAGGTAAATAGTTCGGATGTATATGACAATAAGAAACTTTTAAAAAATCATTGATTTTAGCAGAAATAGTATATCCACCGACCAGCACCCCAGCCAGAAAAATAGACTTGTAAATCACAAATTGCATAAATATTGGTACCTTCTGGAGCAGGAATATCAATTCCAGAATGAAAACTAGAAGCACCTGCAGTAGGAGAAATTCTAGGGCCAAAAGGAGAACTAATATAAGTATAACCGAGGAATTGGCCAAACAAAATCAGAATTCAAATCAAAATCATAAGAACCAACAGTATCATTATTTTGTAAAGAAAGATTAGATGCACTTAAAATAGATGTAAAAAATACAGTTACTAAAATGATTATTATAAACAATAAATAAAAAAACTTTGAAAATAAATTAAACATAATTAAAACCTAATTAAAGGATATCATCAAAAGATATTAAAAGCAATTAAAACAATATACAAAAAAACACATAAAAAA
>ERZ773003.501-NODE-501-length-28444-cov-31.866286_pt1 | contig 28444 bp, 18 predicted proteins | sample MGYA00580668_ERZ773003 | MGnify/ENA primary metagenome ERZ773003 (study PRJEB29015, sample SAMEA2738002) | human oral metagenome | biome: human oral; feature: human-associated habitat; material: dental | place: China | collected 2126 ...
CGTCTATGGCGCGCTGCATCGAGTCCGTGACGTGATCCGCATACATGATGACATGTCCATGAGCATTTCTCGCCGCACGGCCGATAACCTGTATCATGGATGTTTCATTACGCAAAAAACCCTCTTTATCGGCATCTAAAATGGCCACCAGAGAGACCTCCGGCATATCCAGCCCTTCACGAAGGAGATTTATTCCCACAAGCACATCAAACTCACCGGCACGGAGATCCCGGATAATCTCCGCCCGTTCAATTGTCGCCACATCGGAATGGAGATATCTGACTTTCACTCCTGCTTCATTTAAAAAGTCCGTTAAATCTTCCGCCATTTTCTTCGTCAACGTAGTAATCAAAACCCGTTCATTGACTGCTTCCCGTTTATGAATTTCTCCCAGCAAATCATCCATCTGTCCTTCGATAGGACGGACCTCTACGCTGGGGTCCAACAGGCCTGTAGGACGGATAATCTGCTCCGCCATATTTGTCTGCACACTCATTTCATAACGGCCCGGCGTAGCGGAAACATAAATGATCTGATTGATTCGGTCCGTAAATTCCTCAAAAGTCAGGGGACGGTTATCCAGCGCGCTTGGCAGACGGAACCCATAATCCACAAGCGTGTGTTTTCGCGACTGGTCTCCATTGTACATGGCATGAAGCTGAGGTACGGTAATATGGGATTCATCAATCATAATCATATAGTCATCAGGAAAATAATCAAGCAGTGTATATGGAGGGTCTCCCGGCCTGCGATCCGACATATGGCGCGAATAATTTTCGATACCTGAGCAATACCCCACTTCCTGCATCATCTCCAAATCATAATTTGTCCGCTGCATGAGACGCTGTGCTTCTAAAATACGATCCTGCTCCCGAAGTTCCTTCAGGCGCTCTTCCAACTCCACCTTAATTTTAGCAATGGCATTTTTTAACTTCCCGGAAGTTGTTACATAGTGGGATGCGGGAAATATTCCGATATGATCCCGTTCCGCCACTGTGGCACCTGTCAAAACATCAAATTCGTACAGGGATTCAATTTCATCACCAAACATTTCTATCCGCACCGCCGTATTATTGGAAGATGCAGGAAACACATCAATTGTATCACCTCTTACACGGAACGTATCGCGGGTAAAATTAAGATCATTTCGCAAATACTGCATATCTACCAAGCGCGAGAGAATTTGATCCCGCGTGATTTCTTCACCGGGTCGAAGTGATAATCCCAGTGTACTGTAATCCTCAGGATCTCCTAATCCGTAAATGCAGGAAACTGATGCCACGATAATAACATCACGCCTCTCAAAAAGAGCCATTGTCGCAGAATGGCGAAGACGATCAATCTCCTCATTCCTTGAAGAATCTTTTTCTATATATGTATCCGTCTGCGGTATGTAAGATTCAGGCTGAAAATAATCATAGTAACTTACAAAATAATACACCGCGTTATCAGGAAAGAAGTCTTTAAATTCACTGGCAGTCTGTGCTGCCAAAGTTTTGTTGGGAGAAATAATCAGTGTCGGACGCTGCATTTCTTCAATCACTTTTGCCATCGTGAAAGTTTTTCCCGTACCCGTAGCACCCAGCAAAACCTGAGCCCAGTGTCCATCTCTCAAGCCGTCTGTCAGCGACTTTACCGCTTCAGGCTGATCTCCCATAGGCTGAAAAGGAGCTGCCAGCCTGAAAGGCGTCATCTTTCCCATATATTGTCTTTCAATTTTGGCATTTCCCATACAAATTCTCCTTCTAAACCCTATTCTTTACCATGATATAAAATGTATTTCCTATATCATTATATCGTTTTTTATCGATACTGTATATAAGAAAATGAAAACGGATGCCTGCCTGACACCCGTTTCTCGATTATTTTAAAAGATATTTCCTTATGAAATAGATTATTGCAACTGTGGCTAAAACAATAGCTCCATAGATAAAGAACAGCCACACCAATACCAATCCCAGCAGTATAAAAACGGCGATACCTAACCCTCCTAACAGTTTCTTCCACCATGGCAATTCATGAATATGAATCATATATATATGGATGAAAGAATCTTCTGCAGACCGTTCTTCCTGCTCCCCTTGCTCATTCAACGTCAGTCCGTCATAGTCATTCACATCATCTCTGGACATGACATGCGGTTCTTTCCTTACCTCGTTCTGATTGTTTTCACTCATAATTCAGATAATTTCTTGGCAAGAAGCTGATTAACCACCTGCGGATTGGCCTGTCCTTTCGTTACTTTCATAATCTGCCCTACAAGAGCCCCCACAGCCTTCTTCTTCCCTGCCTTGAAGTCGGCAACAGCCTGGGGATGCTCGGCAATAACGTTTGCAACCAGCCCCTCCAATTCTCCTGTATCACTAATCTGGGTAAGACCTTTTACTCTGACGATTTCTTCCGCGCCACCGCCATCTTTCCACATATCCGCAAAGACCTTCTTTGCAATTTTACCGGAAATAGTCCCTTTACTAATCAACTTTAGCAATTCTGCCAAATTTTCAGCAGTAACAGGAGCCGCCGCGATTTCAATTCCATCAGTGGACAGCTGACTCGCAAATTCTCCCATCAACCAGTTTACAGCGGCTTTGGGATCGGCTCCCGCCTTAACAACTACCTCGAAATAATCCGACCGATCCTTATCATTTGTCATCATAACCGCATCTTCAGAAGAAAGCCCGAAACATCTCATATATCTTTCTTTTCTTGCATCTGGAAGTTCAGGAAGCGTTTTCCGTATTTCTTCAATATACTCTTTGCTTACTGTAAACGGTACAAGATCCGGTTCAGGAAAATAACGATAGTCATTGGCTTCTTCCTTGGAACGCATACTTTTGGTTATACCTTCTTTTTCATCCCATGTTCTTGTTTCCTGAATAATCTTCCCGCCTTCTTCCAAAAGTTCCGCCTGACGAAGCGCTTCATATTCAATAGCCCTTTCAACACCTCTGAAAGAGTTGATATTTTTAATTTCCGTTTTTGTCCCCAATTCTTTCTGTCCAATAGGACGAACTGAAACATTGGCATCACAACGGAGACTGCCTTCTTCCATACGGCAATCGGAGATTTCCACATATTGGAGAATCGCACGCAATTTCTCCATGTAGGCCACTGCTTCTTTCGCAGAACGCATATCCGGTTCAGAAACGATCTCCAGCAGCGGTGTTCCCGTGCGGTTATAATCCACCAAAGAATAGTCAGAATCCGTAATGGAATTACCATGATGAACCAGCTTGCCGGCATCCTCTTCCATATGGGCACGAGTAATGCGGATATGCTTCTTTTCCCCTTCTACTTCCACATCAAGGAATCCAGGACCACAAATCGGCAAATCAAATTGAGACGTCTGGAAATTTTTCGGCAAGTCCGGATAATAATAATTTTTTCTGTCAAATTTACTGAATCGGGCAATTTCACAATTCAAAGCTAATCCCGCTCTTACACCGAATTCCAACACTTTTCTGTTTAAGACAGGAAGCACACCGGGAAGCCCAAGACATACAGGACATACATTTGTATTGGGATCTGCGCCAAAAGAAGTTTTACAGCCGCAGAAAATTTTTGTTTTTGTTCTCAACTCCGTGTGGACTTCAAGACCAATGACAACTTCGTATTTCATTCAAACTCTCCTTTCGGCGCTGTCTTCGTAAATTCAGGATGATCCTGTTCAAACGTATAGGCAGCCTGCAGAATCTTTTCTTCTCCAAGCGTCGGTCCGATAAGCTGCATACCAAGAGGCATCCCATCTTTAAATCCGACAGGAATGCTGATGGAGGGTGCGCCAATCAAATTAACCGGGACCGTACAGATATCTTCCATATACAGCGCCAGCGGATCCGAAAAAGCACCAAATTTGAAAGCAGTTCCTGATGCAGAAGGTGCTGCAAGAATATCACACCGCTCAAAAGCTTTTTCAAACTCCCGCTTCAAAAGAGTGCGGACTTTCAGCGCAGTCAGGTAGTATGCATCATAATAACCTGCAGAAAGCACATAGTTGCCAATCATGATGCGACGCTTGACTTCTTCGCCAAATCCCGTACTTCTGCTCTTAATATACATATCCACAATATCTTTTCCTGAAGCACGGTAACCAAATCCGACGCCGTCATAACGCGCCAGATTGGAACTTGCTTCCGCAGGAGCAATGATATAATATACATCTACACCGCTGGTAATATGGGGGATAGAAACATCCACGATTTCAGCTCCCTCTTTTTCATAATAAGCAAGCGCCGATTTAATTGCTTCTTTTGTTTCTTCCCCGATTCCTTTACCGAAGAATTCTCGGGGCACACCGATACGAAATCCTTTTACATCTTTTATAAGAGCTTTCTTGTAATCCTTCTTTTCCATACGGATAGACGTGGAATCCCGATGGTCGTAACCCGCAATAGCATTTAAAACGATAGCTGCGTCAGTCACGTCCTTGGTCAACGGGCCGATCTGGTCCAGTGACGAAGCAAATGCCAAAAGCCCATAGCGGGAAACAAGACCATACGTTGGCTTAAGACCTACAATCCCGGTAAAAGAAGCAGGCTGCCGGATGGATCCGCCGGTATCAGAACCAAGAGTCCAAATTGCTTCATTAGCAGCTACTGCCGCCGCACTGCCGCCGGAGGAACCGCCGGGAACACTTTCCAGGTTCCAGGGGTTATGGGTAGGCCCGAAATAAGAACACTCCGTACTGCTCCCCATAGCAAATTCATCCATATTCAATTTACCGAGAGAAATATAGTCACAGCTTTCTAATTTTTCAATGACTGTAGCATTATAAGGAGCTATAAAATTCTCCAGCATTTTCGATGCAGCTGTACAGGGCTGTCCCTTAATGCACACATTATCTTTAATTGCCCCGGGAATCCCTGCCAGTTCAGAAATCCCTTCTCCTGAAGCAATCCTTTTATCTACTTCTGCCGCCCTCTCCAACGCCGTTTCATCACTCGTCGACAAAAATGCATGGATCTCCCGTTCCACAAGATTCCGATGGGCAATAATCTTTTTTGTTAATTCTACAGAAGATATATCTTTATTGACAAGTTTTTCATGAAGACCATGAATTGTATACTCCACCACTGTACCTCCTATATAATTTTAGGCACTTTAAAATAACCGCCTTCTTTTTCCGGCGCATTAAAAAGTGCTTCCTCATTTGATAAAGACTGATGCGGTTCATCTTCACGCATGACATTATACTGTTCTACCGCATGAGCCGTCGGTTCTACGCCCTCCGTATCATGTTGATTCAATTCTTCCATATGGGTGAGAATACTGTTCATAGATTCACGCATTTTTTCCAGATCTTCTGCACTGAACTCCAGACGGGAAAGAAGTGCTATTTTACGCGCTTCTTCTATCGTGATTTTCATAGATCCACTCCCTTACTATTAATAACTATAAATACGCCATAATTATAACATACAAGTTCTGATACCGTTTATTCTTTTATTCCCACCCCCGCACGTTTCAGAAACTCTTGTTCATCTATCACCGGAATGCCCTTCGCTCTTGCTTTTTCCAACTTACTTCCTGCATCTTCCCCCGCCACAACGAGAGTAGTGGTATTCGTCACAGAACTTTGTGTCGTTCCCCCCAGACGCTTGATCAAATCTGATGCCTCACGCCTTCCCATAACTGCAAGCTTTCCTGTAAGTACAACAGATTCCCCGGAAAACATCCCGCTTTCCGATTCTTCTTTAATTTCCTCCATTAAGACGCCGGCATTTTTTAATTTATTAATCATTTCTATGTTTTTCTCATCATGAAAATAGTCATATAAACTTTTTGCCGTTATTTTACCGATCCCTTCCGTTTCTTCAATCGTTTCCACATCAGCAGCCATAATAGCATCTATTGTATGAAAATAATGAGCCGCCAGCTCACTGCCTTTTTCTCCAAGGAAACGTATCCCAAGACCGAAAAGCAATTTGGCAAGTCCTCGTTCTTTGCTGGCACGAATAGCAGTAATTAGATTAGCTGCACTTTTTTCACCCATTCGCTCAATCTGCCGCAAATCATCTTCTTTTAACGCATAGAAATCCGCCGCATCCGCAACCAGCCGATATGCAAGCAAACTGTCTACCACCGCGGGGCCCAAGCCTTCTATGTCCATCGCATCACGAGAAGCGAAGTGAATGAGCTTTTCACGAACCACACCGCCACAGGCAGGATTTATACAACGGAATGCCGCTTCCGTATCGATCCTTCGTATTGGATTTCCACATACCGGACAATTTTCGGGCATCTCAAATTCCTTTTCACTGCCATTTCTCTTTTCTTTTAAGACAGCTGCTATTTCAGGAATAATTTCACCGGCTTTGTAAATGATAACGGTATCTCCTTCGCGAATATCTTTTTCCCGAATAAAATCCAGGTTATGAAGTGTTGCCCTTTTTACCGTCGTGCCGGCCAAGCGGACAGGTGTCAAATCAGCCGACGGTGTCAGTACGCCGGTCCGCCCCATAGAAACAACAATCTTTTCTATTTTTGTAACCGCTTCCTCCGGTGGATACTTATATGCTATAGCCCACTTCGGATCTTTCCCCGTAGCACCCAATAATTCCTGCTGCCGGAAATCATTTACTTTAATGACCATTCCGTCAGTATCATAGTCCAGTTCACGACGCTTCTTTTCCCATTCCCGGACTCCTGTGATAACCCCCTCTATGGAATCCCATTTTCGATAATGGGGATTTACACGGAAATGAAATTTCTTCAACTGCAGAAGCAGATCATCCTGTGAGGAAATATCCAATCCCTCTTCTGCCCCCAGCGCATAAGCAAAAAAATCCAGGTTCCGCGCAGCCGTTACTTTGGGATCCAATTGGCGAAGTGATCCTGCCGCTGCATTTCTGCAGTTAGCAAAAGGCATCATTCCCGCCTCATCACGTTCTTCATTCAACGCAATAAAACTTTTACGAGGCATATATACCTCACCGCGAACTTCCATATAGGCAGGCGCGTTTTCAATATATAAAGGAATTGTTTTAATTGTCTTTACATTTGATGTTACATCTTCGCCTACCTTCCCATCTCCCCGCGTCAGTCCCTGCACTAATGATCCATTCTCGTAAATGAGATTCATAGAAAGTCCGTCAATTTTAAGTTCTGTGATATATTCCACAGGCATTGCACCTATGCCGCCATGGACACGCCGGTCAAAATCACGAAGTTCTTCCGCACTGAAAGCATTTGCCAGACTCAACATCGGCTTTTTAAAAGGAATCTTCCTGAAATCATCCGATGCTTTCCCTCCGACTCTTTGGGTTGGCGAATCAGGCGTTACTATTTCAGGGTATTCTTTTTCCAGATCCACAAGTGACCGATACAGGCGGTCAAATTCAAAATCTGTAATTTCAGGCTTATCCAATACATAATATAAATAACTGTGATGGCGCAGCTTTTTTCGTAATTCTTCCGCTTTTTTTATAATTTCTGCCGTTACCATATTATTCCTCTTTTTCAATTGGCGCAAAAGCTACCATAACCTGACGAATCTGATCATTGGGGAAGATGAGTTTTAACATCATATGCTTTCCGCTCCCTGTTACCTCTGCAACTTGTCCTTTTCCCCACATACGATGAGATACTTTATCTCCGACCTGCCAGTCGAACCTTGCTTTTATACTCTTTTTTGCCACCGGCTTATTCATTATTCCCGCAGAGGACAATGCCCATTTGCTCTTCTGCTCATTATTACTCCTGATTAGAGTACGTCTCTTTGCCTCACTGCTATTCCCGCGGATTTCATCCAACAAATCGACAGGGATTTCTTTAAGGAAACGACTCTCTACATAGGGTTTCACCTGCCCGTACATCGTTCGTACAGCAGATGTGGTAAGATATAACTTTTCCTTTGCCCTTGTAATTGCCACATAACAAAGGCGACGCTCCTCCTCTAAAGCCGTCTCATCCATCAAAGAACGTACCCCCGGAAAGATGCCTTCGTCCATACCTGCCATATAAACTATAGGAAACTCCAATCCCTTGGCACTATGGATAGTCATTAAAGTCACTTTATCATCCTGTTCTTCAAAGGAATCTACGTCATTTACAAGAGCGACCTTTTCCAAAAATTCCGGAAGTCCTCCTTCCGGCTGCTCCTGTGTAAAATCCTTTGCCACGTTCAGCAGTTCACCCAAATTTTCTTCTCTGCTCTGTGCCTGAGGATCACTGCTCTGCTGGAGAACCGACAGATATTCCGTATCAGTCATAATTTTCTGAATAAGTGTAAATACATCGCCTTCCGTGGAAGCATTCAAGAAACTAAAAATCAAGGCGCTGAATTTTTGGAGTTTGGTTCTTGCTGGCACGGGGATATCAGACTCTTCCAGTGACATGATTCCCTCAAACATGGACATATTTCCCTGTTTGGAAAATTCACTTAACTTCTGTATGGTTGTTTGTCCGATACCACGCCGGGGCACATTGATAATACGCATCAAGCTGATATCATCACGAAAATTAGCCACCAATTTAAGATACGCCAGCATATCCCTTATTTCCGCACGGTCATAAAATCTTGTTCCGCCGACCATGGTATAAGCAATACCGCGCTTTACCATGCTTTCTTCAATCACACGGGACTGGGCATTCATACGATAAAGAACCGCCATTTCCCCATACGGGACATGATTTTCCCCGTGTTCTTTCATCATGGACTCTACAATAAAATCCGCCTCATTATGTTCATCAGAAGCAGCATATTTCTGCAGATGAACACCCGGATTATTTTCTGTCCACAACCGTTTCTCCAAGCGTTCCACATTATTTTTAATAACCGCATTGGCCGCATTTAAAATTGTTTGTGTCGAACGGTAATTCTGCTCCAACTTAATAATTTGAGCCGAAGGATAATCTTCACGGAAATCCATGATATTCCGCAGATCGGCTCCACGCCAGGAATAGATACTCTGATCCGCATCACCTACGGCACAAATATTTTGAGATTTGCCTGCGATATACTTTGCCATAAGGTACTGCGCATGATTGGTATCCTGATATTCATCAATTAAAATATAGTGGAAATGATCCTGCCAACGTCTGCGTATCGTTTCATCAGCTAAGAGTTTTGTTGTCGCAAAAAGAAGGTCATCAAAATCGAGTGCATTGTTCTGTTTCATATATTTATCGTACAAATCATAGACATCAGCAATCTTTTCGTTGTAAAAATTACCGCTGGCTTCCGCGCGAAATGATTCCGGCCCCTGGAGTGCATTCTTTGCGGCAGAAATACGAGCCTGTATATTTCTTGGCGGATACTGTTTATCATCCAAATTTAATTCCTTCAGAATATTCTTAATCATCTGTTTGGAATCATCAGAATCATAAATCGTAAATTTATCAGTAAACGGCGGATGGTTATTGATTTCCCGCCGCAAAAAACGCGCACCAAAAGAATGGAATGTATACATCCACAGTTTATCCGCTTCCGCCCCTACCAGATGATGGACACGTTCACGCATTTCCTGTGCCGCTTTATTTGTAAAAGTGATAGCAAGAATATTCTGCGGCCGTATTCCCTGCTCCAGCATATAAGCAATGCGGCAGGTTAACGCTTTAGTTTTACCCGAACCGGCACCTGCCATAATCAACACGGGTCCTTCAATCTGTTCAACAGCCTGACGCTGTCTTTCGTTTAAAGTATCAAGATAACTCATCCAAACGCCCCTTATAAAAGAAAAACTCATATATGACGAATGCCATGTATGAGTTCTTCGTTCCGCTCAAAATTATTCGCCGTATGCTTTCAGAAGTGGCGGGGTTACCTGTTTCTTTCTGGACATAACATGAGGAAGATAGGCAACTCCATTTTCAGGCTTACTGGCAAATGCTTTTTCTACAATGCTTTCCGCACCTTCAGTGAACCACAGGAATGTATCCTCCGCCAAGATGTCTGTCACCATGAGATAAGAAGCTGCATAGCCCTTTTCAGCTTTGATCGCCTCCAGCACTTTCATGATTTCTGCTTTCTTTTCATTAATCGGATCCACATTCATAACGGAAATCTGTCCGACAGTAAATACATTTCCTGCCGCGCTAAATTCCTTTGTATCGTTCCGTGCCAATTTTTCAGCAGGATAATCGGAAATATCCGCACCGGCTTTCAGCATTTCCATACCATAAGCCTCATAATCCACTCCCGCAATTTCAGCCAGTTCTTTCGCCGTTTCTTTATCTTCTTCTGTCGTTGTCGGCGAACGGAAAAGGACTGTATCGGATATAATGGCGGAGAGCATGATTCCCGCGATTTCACGGGACGGCTTTATATGATTCGCTTTATATAATCCATAGATGACCGTATTCACACAACCGACCGGACGAACAAGAATGAAAATCGGATTCTCCGATTCGAAATCCCCGAAACGATGATGGTCAATAATTTCCAGGACTTCCGCGTCATCCATACCATCGATTGTCTGTTTGGATTCATTGTGATCCACTAAAATCACTTTCTGTTTTTCATCTTCCGGATTTTTTCTTGCTACGGAAGTCACAAGCATCGGCTCTTCCAAATTGAAATAATCCAAAGCAAATCTGGATTCTTTATTGATTTCTCCCGCACGAACGGCCACAGCATCCATGCCTAACCGGCGCTTTAAATAAGAATAGCTGAGGGCAGCGGCAATGCTGTCCGTATCAGGCGATTTATGTCCGCTTACAAATATTTGGCTCATCATATATTTCCTTTCTTATTTATACCCCAAATAATAAAATTTTACCCAATCATTATATCATATTTTCTATCCTCGCTTTATAAGCAAAAATACCTTTCTCCAGGAAAATCATTTTCTCTGTGGAAAGGTATTTCACATTTAATAAACCTCAGTCTTCTTCAGTCACCAGTTTTTTCTTACGAAAGCCTCCAAAATGGAACTTTTCAATAACAATAAACAGCATTGGTACGATAAAAATTTGAAACGCTGTCGCAGAAAGAACACCGAATACCACGGCAATCCCCATTTCGGAACGAGAATTCGCGCCCGCACCTGTCGACAGGGCCAGCGGAACGTTTCCTAAAATAAAAGCAAGGGAAGTCATCAGAATAGGACGCAGACGGATCTTAGATGCTTCCACTGCAGCCTTAAGCGGCGCCATGCCCGCATCTGTACGAACCTTCGCATACTCTACAATGAGAATCGCATTCTTGGCGGCAAGCCCTATGATGGTTAACAAACCGATTTGGAAATAAATGTCATTATATACATTAAACATCCAGGCGCCAAGACAGGCTCCGAAGAAGCCGGTCGGCATACCAAAGAGTACGACAAAAGGAACTTTCCAACTTTCATATAATGCCGCCAAAGAGAGAAATACAAAGAGCATCCCCAGTGCCAAGGCATAAATCGTCTTCCCGCCGGCTTCTTTCTCCTGTGCCGAGCTTTCCACAAAAGCATAACTATATCCGGTAGGAAGTACTTCCGCTGCCACTTCTTCCAATGCGTCCAACGCTTGTCCGGAAGAATATCCGTCTGCCTGGTTACCACTGATTTTAACCGCAGGGAAATTATTATAACGGGTAATAACGGAAATTGCATTAGATTTTTTCGGTGTGATAAAAGTACTGATAGGAATCATGTTCCCGCTGGAGTCTTTCACAGTCAGGAACTTATTCGCCGAAGGATCCATACGATAATCCACATCAGCCTGGGCGACCACCTTAAAATTACGTCCATAGGCAGTAAAATCATTAATTTGGACAGACCCATAATAGACCTGTAAGGCTGTAAAAATATCTCCCAGTGCCACACCATTTTTTAAAGCCTTTTCACGATCTATATCAAAATTATATGAAGGAGTATCCATACGGAAAGTGGTATAAGCCATCTTTATTTCCGGTCTTCGATTAGCCGCTCCGAGGAACTGCCCTATAACCCGCTGCATATTTTCATTGGAATCGCCATTCTTATTCTGGATATACATGGAGAACCCGCCGGAACTGCCCAGTCCGGGAATAGAAGGGGGATTCAAAGCCATAATATTTACATCAGGGTGCGTGGCATTATAGGCTGCCGCTTTTCCAATAAGCGCTCCCACCTGTGAAGCAGCGCCTTTTCTCTCATCCCAGGGCTTCAGTTTAATAAAAGAAAGTCCCGCATTGGGTTTCTGACCACCGGAAAGGATATCAAAGCCGGTAACGCCAAAAGTCTGCTCTACAGCATCATCTTTACCCATATAGGCCAGAAACTCTTTAATTGCCGCATTGGTTCTTATATTGACAGAACCTTCCGGCAGCGAAATAGCCCCAATAAAGTAGCCATCATCCTCTTCCGGCAAAAAAGCAGTCGGGAGAGCAACAAACATAACAACAGAAGCAACGGTCAATCCAATGAGGACACCAATGGGCGCTATAATCACGCGTCCCATTTTTTCAAGACTACGGCCATAAATTTCAATCATACGATCGAACCAGTCATTGAATTTATCCCAGAATTTCTGCAGCCGTCCCCGTTCTGCGCCTTCCTTATGATGACGGAGCATCCCTGCACAAAGAGCCGGCGTCAAGGACAAAGCCACAAAAGCAGAAATCAATACGGAAACCGCAATAGTAAGGGCAAACTGTTTATAGAGAATACCCATAATCCCGCCAAGGAAGGCAACCGGAACAAATACAGCAGCCAGTACGATAGCAACCCCGATAACTGGGCTCTGCACTTTTTTCATCGCCGCAACCGTAGCGTCTTTCGGCGGTAAATTGTTATACCGCATTTCATACTCTACAGCTTCAATGACAACAATTGCATCATCGACAACCAATCCAATTGCTAAAACCATGGCAAAAAGTGTCAGCGTATTGATTGTAAAACCGAGTACCTCAAAAGCGCCAAAAGTACCAAATAACGATACAGGGACGGCGATCATGGGAATAAGGGTAGATCGCCAATTTTGCAAAAATATATAGACAATCATTGCTACAATCAGCAGTGCTTCAAAAAAGGTCTGAAGAACTTCTTTAACGGACGCATAAATGAAATCCGTATTATCCATAGAAATACGATAAGTCATATCTGCAGGAAAAGACTTGCTGTCTTCAGCAAGTTTAGCCTTAATCTTGTTAATCGTATCAATAGCATTTGCATCATCAGTGAGTGAGAATGCTACCGCTGCAGATTCATGGTCACCGGAACGGGCAATAAAATCGTAGTTCTTTGCATCCAGTTCGATGCGGGCCACATCTTTCATTCTGAGCATACTGCCGTCACTGTTTGTACGAATGACTATATTCCCAAATTCTTCTGCTGTGGCTAAACGCCCCTGCACGGTAACAATGTACTGGAATGCCTGATTCTTGTCCACCGGAGCCGTCCCCACATTACCTGCCGCTACCTGTCTGTTCTGTGTGCTGACAGCAGATATAACTTCCGATGCGGTGACTTTATTCTGTGCCATTTTTGCGGGATCAAGCCAGATCCGCATACCGAAATCAGAACCAAATTCCTGTACACTCCCTACACCGGGAATGGATTTCAGCTCATCAACATAGTTCATACTGAAATAGTTTTTGAGGAATGTCTCGTCATAAGTCCCATTTGGCGAGAGCAAACTGACAACAAGTGCCATTCCGCTGGAAGACTTACGTGTCGTTACGCCGATAGAGCGAACTGTATCAGGGAGCGCCGCCTCAGAAGATGTAACCCCATTCTGTACACGAATTGTTGCCATATCGGAGTCTGTCCCTGAGACAAACTGTACCGTCAACGAATAGGAACCGTTCGAGTTACTTGTCGAGCTGATACTATCAAGATCTTCTACACCAACTACATTCTTTTCTATGACTTCCGCCACCGTCTGCGCCACAACCTCCGAATCGGCACCGGGATAAGCAGCGCTTACAGAAACCTGGGGCGGTGTGATCTTCGGATATCGGTCAACCGGCAGGGTAAAAATACAAAGCATACCGGCGATAGAAATAACGAGCGCCAAAACAATTGCAAAGATAGGACGATTGATAAAAAACTTAGCCATGTCCCCTCCTTACTTCGCAAGACCATGCTGATCTGCAGCAGCCTTGGTCGCGGATTCTTCCATTTCTTCTCTGGTCGTTTCTACCGCTTCTACCGCTTGGCCAATCTGCACTTTGTTCTGACCTTCTACGATAACTTCATCAGTCACATCAATGCCACTTTCAATAATTGTATATAATCCATAGGTTGCGCCAACCTTGACTGCTTTCTGCTGTACCTTCCCATCCACTATCACATCAAGCATATCTTTATTTAAAAGTTGGATGAGGGCTTTCGTCGGAACGAGAATACTTCCCTGTGCTAACTCAGCATCAGAAACAATGGTTGCATACATTCCCGGAATAAGAAGATTATTAGGATTAGCAAAAGATGCTTTCATCGTCAGCTGACCGCCGTTGAGTCCCGGACTGACCTGTACGATTTTACCGGTTTCACTGTAAATGGATCCATCTGACAAGCGGAGTTTTAATTCACTCCCTAAAGTTTCCGTAATATTTTTCTGACGAGTAAGCTGTAAATACTCGCTTTCGGACATGTCGAACTGCACATAAAGCGGATCAGAAGAGGACAGGGTAACAAGTCCCGTCGTACCTGCGGTTGCAAAAGTGCCTATGTTCACATCATCCATAGACAGTGTGCCCGAAAATGGCGCTGTCACAATCGTATCACCTAAATTATCGGAAGCAATCTGTACCTGCGCCTGAGCCGCTTCATAAACAGCCCGATAGGCTTCTGTAGATGATTTCTGTCCGTCATATGCCTGTTTTGAAATAGCACCGCTGCTAACCAGCTGTTCATAACGGGCCAGATCCTTTTTCGCATTTTCATAAGTAGCAGATGCCTGTGCTGCAGATGCCTGTGCCGCAGCCAATGCAGATGCATAACTTCTTGTATCAATACGATACAGGGCCTGCCCCGCTTCCACATGCTGACCGCCGGTAATATATTTTTCAACAATTGTCCCCGATACCTTAGCGCGGACAGGAACCTCCTGCAATGCCGTAATAGAGCCTGTATATTCCCTCATGATCGGCGTATCTGATTTAAACGGTCTAAATGTCGTCACCTTTAAACTTTGCTGTTGCTGGCTCTTTGCTGAACCGCATCCTGTAAATACGCCTGCCGATAAAACTACACTGACTGCCATGGCAGCTGCCAGCACTTTTTTATACTTCATTCGTCTCCCCCTTACGGTCATTTTAAAAGCTGCTCCTTAAATAAAACTCCAAAACACGACCATCAGTCAAAATGCTGTCCGTATTAATTATGATACCAAAATAGCGACCTTCGGCCAATATGAGGTCCTATACATCTTACCTATTTCATAATTTATTTAACGGAAATTTTAGAACCGCCTTCCTGATTCTGCAAGGCCCTTTCGCTCCCATGCAGAGAGGCCTATGCAAATCTTCGGGAAAACAAATTACAAAATTTCCCGTATGAAGATACGCACGGCTTTCTTCTCCTTCCGACGCGAAAAAATATAAATCTCTATCTTCATAAGATTCAGTCACTTTTCCCGCTTCCCAAACAGACCGGCAGCCGATCCGCTCTTCTTCCACATCAACTTCATAAACTATATCGATATACCTTTGATGTCCTTCCAATTTACGTTTATCAGCCGGCTCCGTCATTGAAGTTTCTACCCCCACCTTATAACCGTTAATCTCATATTTCCCGTCAGGCAGGTCTTCAAACCCATAGGACGCCATTTTCTCCAGACAATCATAAAGTTCTTCAGACAGCTGTGCCTTATAAGCAGAAAGATGTTCCGCATTCCCAATGATCATTTTAATCTCCTTGTTTGCATGAATGAAAAATGCAGATTCACGTACGCAAACCTGTCGCAATATAACCTTATTATATCCCGAGTTGTAAAATTTAAGTATAATGTCTGCCGGGAGTAAAATATCAAAAAGTCTTCTTACGATCAATATGAAGCCACGGTTCGCAAACTGCCAGCAGTTAATCAAAGAAAACTTTTTAATGTCTCAATATTATTTTATATACCTTTAAAAGAGGTCTGGCTTTTACAGTTCAATTCAATTTTCGTTCAGACTGCTTTAAAATAAATTTATATATCCCTCTCTCTATTCTTTCTCTTTTTCATATACCACCATACGGCTCCATACACGGCGGAAACAACAATAATAATGATAGTCAGACGCAAAGAATGTTCCCCCAGATGGACCACATCATGCCCGACAATCACCTCAAGTGCCACTGACGGCAGCTTGCCAAGCAAACTACCCGCCATATGAGAGCGAAATGACATGCCGGATAAAGCACAGATTGCTGTGACAAGGCCATTGGGCATATAAGGAATCGCTCTCGCCGCCGCCACCGCCTGCCAAGAATCGCAGGAATCCAAAGCGGTTAAAGTCTTACTCTGTTCAATCACCCGCTTTGCCAGACTTCGGAAAAGAACACGCATAACCCAGAAAGAAATCATAACGCCTAATGTTTCTGCCAGCCATGAAATCATCGTCCCCCAAAATAAACCAAAAATCAGTCCATTGGCAGTAGAAATAAAAATAGACGGAAGAAATCCAACAATATTGATAACGACATCAATAAAAAAACTGACAAAAACGGCATAAACACCAAATCCTCTTAAATAGGTAATAGTACCGCCCAAATCTCCACTTTTGGACAGTTGATAAACTGTTGGATAAAAAGCAGGATCCATAAAATGGATCCCTCCCAACACCAAAAGCAAAAGTGCCAGGAATCCATAACGCATCCGTCTTTCCTGCTTCTCTTCCAAATCCGCCTTATTCATTTCGCATCCTTATATTCATAATATCATCCATGTATTCACTAACTGCATCAGCCACATCATCTTTTCCAATTGTATCGATAAAACGTTTTTCCTTCATTTCCAAATCTCCCAACTGAAAAGGAATAGGAATCCCTGTTTTCTTTTCAATACGCCGAAGAACATCATAGGGTGTACCTGTTTCATCTAAACCGAGAATCTCCGCTACTATACCGGGAAATTTATATGGATGTGCTGTGCTGATGATGACTGTATGAGAATGTCTTTCTATCTTCCCTTCGCGGCGAAGTCTGTGATAAACCGCATAAGCCACTGCAGTATGAGGATCCATAAGGTAGTCATAAGATTCGTAAACTGCTTTCATCGCCCGTTTCATATCTTCGGAAGAGGCCCATCCTCCTGTAATTTCACCAAGAGCGTCTGCTAATTCTTCTTCCGATACCGCATATCGCCCTTCCTTGTTCAATGCTTTCATGGCTGCTGCCACTTTATCAGCAGAACCAAGTACATAGTACAGGAAACGCTCAAAATTAGAAGAAATAAGGATATCCATAGATGGTGATTCCGTCAGATAAAACTCGCGATTGATGTCATACACGCCTGTTTCGAAAAAATCTGTAAGTACCTTATTTTCATTGGAAGCACAAATCAGCTGTCCAAGGGGAACACCGATTTCTTTTGCCATCCACCCGGCCAGAATATTTCCAAAATTTCCTGTAGGAACTACCACATTAAACCGCTCATTTTCTCCAATCGAATGGTTCTTTCTCAACTGAAGCCAGATCCATACATAATAGATGATCTGCGGCAGCAACCGGCCAATATTAATCGAATTAGCACTGGAAAACAAAACACCCTTTTCTGATGCTTCTTCTCTCAAGCCACTCATAAAAATGCGTTTTAATGCACTCTGGGCATCATCAAAATTACCATCAATACCTGCCACCCTTACATTATTACCGGACTGCTTCTGCATCTGATCCTTTTGAAGAGGGCTCACTCCATCAGATGGATAAAATACCATAATATTGATATCGGGAATGTCACGAAATCCCTCTAACGCTGCCTTCCCTGTATCACCCGAAGTAGCCGTTAAGATTAAAATCTGCTTTCCATCATTTTCCTGCGCCTTTGCCCATACAAGCAGATAAGGGAACAAAGAAAGCGCCAGATCCTTAAAAGCACAAGTTCTGCCATAAAACATTTCCGCCACAGAAAAAGCATCTGTCATACGTTTTACAGGCACAATTTCTTTTGCGGCAAATGTTCCCGTATAGGCCGCATCTGTAAGTTTCTTCAAATCATTTTCAGGAATATCTGTCAAAAAACGTTTAAGAACAAAGCTGGCCAATTCCTTATATGACAAATCCTTTAAAGAATTATATTCAATAAAAGGCACCGGCAGCATTTCAGGAACATAGAGCCCGCCATCTTTGGCCAATCCCTGAAGCAATGCCTGGGGCGCAGAAATTTTCTCTTCACTTCGTGTACTTCTGTATCTCATACCGCACCTCTTCCGAAATATTTTTTATATTCTATCATACCTGCTGCATAAATGCAGAAAGACCCCCTCCTTCGCAAATCCCTCCGCAGCAATTATCAACTTTGCCAAAACCTTTTACAAAGATATTAAAAACTCCAACAAATTATGAAAAAACAAAAACCCGAAGCCATCATAACCTCGGGTATCATGTCTGGTGGATCATCAGGGGTTCGAACCCCGGACACCCTGATTAAGAGTCAGGTGCTCTACCAACTGAGCTAATGATCCGTCAACGAAAAACATTATATCATCACGATTATATCCTGTCAAACGCTTTTCTTCAAGTATTCCGGCATTATCCGAAATTGTAAAACAATCATCAATAGTGGATTCCATACTTCTTTTTCAGTTCACCAACATCTCCGCGCATATCACGGCTGCACTCATTCAGCACCATTTTTTAATGAGTACCTTTACGCTTTATAAACAACATCCTTTTAGCACTTGCCATCCTATAAACATGCGCTAATTCCCGTTTATAAGCACTCATCAATTCTTCCGATATTCCCCCTCCAAATGAGTTCTTGCGGCAGCATCAAAAGAAATATTTTTCGATCCATTCTGTGCCTCCCTTCCGTATTACATCATATTTCCTTTTCGATCAAACTGTTCAATTTTAGTGCCACGCAATTGAGCAAACTCAGCGAATATGCTATAATGTCTTTCGTCAGGCGCCTATAGCTCAGGGGATAGAGCACTGGTCTCCGGAACCAGGTGCGAGGGTTCGAATCCCTCTAGGCGCTCCATTTATTTTAAAACATTCTCGTTATAATCATAAAGTTGCACAAAACGCTAAATGTCGGCATATAGCACATAAAGAAGGTCGTAAATTAATAATGCGCCTTCTTTTTTATTTCATCAATCAGTATTTATAATCATTTTTCATCAATAAATATCCGTGGAATCCGTCTTAGCCCACAAAGAATTTCATAATGAATTGTACCGGCCAGTTCTGCCAGCTCATCCACTTTAATTTCTTCCTCCCCCTGTTTTCCGATAAGAACGACTTCATCACCAGGCATTACGGTATCATCAACAGCCGCCATAAGCTGATCCATACAGATACGCCCCACGATAGGACAGCGTTTCTCTCCAATAAGAACTGCTCCTTTATTAGAAAGTGCACGGGGATATCCGTCTGCATATCCGATAGGAATCGTAGCGATTCTCATATCCTTTCCTGCTGTATATGTAGCACCATACCCTACGGTTTCTCCCTTATGCACCACCTGCACATGGGTAATATGGCTTACTACAGTCATCATATACTTTAAATCCAGATAATTCAGCATCGTATTTGAGGGAGAAGGCCCGTACTGGATAATCCCCGGGCGCACCAGATTGTACCAGCTTTCAGGAATATCCACGACCCCTGCGCTGCTTGCTGCGGAAATAACCAAATTCTCCAATGACGGCATAGCGGAAAGGGCCTCTTCAAATTCTGCCAGTTGTTTATACGCTTTACTCTTATTTTTTGCATCAGCTGTTGCCAAGTGGGTAAACAACCCATGAATATGCAGGTGGGGATATTTTTTTAATTTTTCCAGAAAGGCAGGTAAATCTTTTGCATGTGTACCGATTCGATTCATTCCCGTATCAATAGGAAGCATCACTTCCACCATTTTTTTTAAAGTGGACGCGGCTGTCTCCAACGCCTCCAAATTAGTCGTATCATCAACAGGAAGAATAAGTTCTTCATTAACACCCACGGACATTTCTTCCGGAAGCGGCAGTCCAAGGACATAAACGGGACAATCAAAACCGGATGCCCTAACGACACGGCCTTCTTCCACTCGGGCTACCGCAGCACCGACGCAGCCTTCCTCTAAAGCTGCACGCAGGCACTCTACCGCCCCATGTCCATAAGCATTTGCTTTGATCACAGCAAGCGCCGATACGTTTTTTAAATGGCTGCGGATAACCCGCAGATTGTGACGAAACGCTCTTAAATCAATTTCCATGTATGATACCGGCATGTGGCTCCCTCCTTTTTAGTAAGTTCTTTTTATTTTAATGCAATAACTATAAAAAGTAAAAACATTCACAAAATAAAACTGATAGGGATATTTCCCTGCCAACAGATTCAATCCAAAAGAAATTGTTCAAACACATAATTTCCAAGTGCCGCCCCTTTATAGGTCATTTGAATGTTCCCATTATTCAGGAAAATCATCTTTTCTTTTACCAGCTTTTTCACCACACTGCCATAAACTTCCATTATTTCTTTCCCATACCGCTGATAAAATTCTCTGCCATTGATGCCTTCTTTCATACGAAGTCCAAGAAATGCAAATTCTTCCATTTCTTCTTTTGGGGAAAGAGAAATTTTTTCTTCCACAGGCTCGTCTGCCGCCAACCGCTCTTCATACAGCCTTAAGTTAGAAATATTTTCCCACCGTTCATGCCCAATGCGGGAACAGGCAGAGGGCCCCAACCCTAAATAGTCTTCTAATTTCCAATACTTCCTGTTATGGACAGATTGAAACCCTGTCCGCGCAAAACTGGAAATTTCATACCGCTCAAATCCGTAATGAGGAAGTATCCGACACATCGCCTGATACATTGCCCAACTGTCATTTTCTGACAGACGCGCCAGAATACCGCGCGACGCCATTTGGGAAAATCTCGTTCCTTCCTCCAAAATCAAGCTATATACCGACATATGAGTAATCGGCAAATGCACAGCATACTTCAATGTCTTTTCAAAATCATCCACTGTCTGACCGGGAAGTTCGCACATTAAATCAATGCTGATATTTCTAAAACCGAGTTTGAATGCCCGATTGACAGCTTTCTCCGCCTCAGCAGCCGTATGGCGGCGACCAATTTTTACAAGAAGTTCATCACGATTAGTCTGTACCCCCACAGAAATACGATTGACACCCTGTGCCAAAGCATTTTTTAAATATGCTTCCGTCATATCGCAAGGATTCATTTCCATCGTAATTTCCGCATTCTCATAGATATGAAAATACCGGTGCAATGCTTCTATAATGCTTTTTAATTGATTTCCGGACAACACGGAGGGTGTTCCTCCGCCTAAATAAACCGTATCACAAAGTTTATCCTCAAAAAGTTTGCTTTTATTTTCCATTTCCTGCACCAGCGCATCAAGGAAACTGTCCGTCAATTTGCTGCCTACAGAATAAAAGCCGCAATAATAACAGCGGCTTCGGCAGAATGGAATATGTAAGTAAAGGCCAAGCGTTTTGGAATCAGTCATCTTTTAATAGCGCCATGAAGGCTTCCTGGGGAATTTCTACGCTTCCCACCTGTTTCATACGCTTTTTCCCCTCCTTTTGTTTTTCCAGAAGCTTTTTCTTCCGGCTTACGTCACCGCCATAGCATTTGGCGAGGACATCTTTCTTATAAGCTTTAATCGTTTCTCTCGCAATAATCTTACTTCCTACCGCTGCCTGGATCGGCACCTCAAACTGCTGGCGCGGAATAATGTCTTTCAATCGGAGCGCCAATACTCTGCCACGGGATGCTGCATTGCTTTTGTGGACAATAATAGACAACGCGTCAATAAGATCCCCGTTCAGTAGAATGTCCAGTTTAACGGCATCTGTTTTTTGGTAACCGGAAATCTGGTAGTCCAAAGAGGCGTACCCCTTCGTTACCGACTTCAACTTATCAAAGAAATCAAAAATAATTTCCGCCAACGGAATTTTATAAGATAAATCCACACGTGTTTCATCCAGATAAGTCATCGTCTGAAATTCACCACGACGATTTTGCACCAATTCCATTACATTACCCACCATGTCAGAAGGCACAAGTATTTCTACTTTGGCAATCGGTTCTTCTATATGCTCAATTTTTGTCATAGGCGGCAATTCCGCCGGATTATCCACGGCTATCATCTCCCCGTCTGTCTTGAATACATGATAGATAACCGACGGTGCCGTTGTAATCAATTTCAAATTATATTCCCGTTCCAGACGTTCCTGAATAACATCCATATGGAGCAGCCCGAGGAAACCGCAACGAAATCCGAAACCAAGTGCCTGTGACGTCTCCGGCACATATTCAAGCGCTGCATCATTGAGCTGCAACTTTTCCAATGCCATCTTCAGCTGATCATAATCTTTACTTTCAATAGGATAAAGGCCGCAGAAAACCATAGGCAGCGCCTTACGGTATCCGGGAAGAGGTTCTTTGGCACCATTTTCAGCGGATGTAATCGTGTCACCTACTGCGCAGTCTCCTACATTTTTTATGCTCGCCGCTACATATCCCACAGATCCACAAGTCAAAGCAGCAGTAACTTTGGGAAGAGGCGTAAAGTATCCTACTTCTGTAACTGTATACACTTTCCCTGAAGACATCATCTTTATTTCCATACCTGGCCGGATTTCCCCATCCATAATACGGACATAAGCAATAGCACCTTTGTAGGGATCAAAGATGGAATCAAAAATCAGACAGCGGAGCGGTTTATCGGAACGATCTTCCGGCGGCGGAACTAATTCCACAATCCGCTCCAGCACATTCTCTACATTAAGACCGGTTTTAGCACTTACCGGAACCGCTTCTGACATATCCAGCCCGATAACATTTTCCACTTCTTTCTTTACCCGTTCCACATCGGCGCTGGGTAAATCAATTTTATTAACAACCGGGATAATTTCCAAATTATTATCAAGCGCCAGATATACATTGGCCAAAGTCTGCGCCTGTACGCCCTGTGTCGCATCAATGATAAGAATGGCTCCCTCACAGGCAGAAAGGCTTCGAGACACTTCATAGTTGAAGTCTACATGCCCCGGAGTATCAATGAGATTCAGCTCATACATTTCTCCATTTTTATATTTGTACATTAAACGGGCAGACTGCTCTTTAATCGTGATACCTCTTTCCCGTTCCAGTTCCATTGTATCCAGTATCTGCGCTTCCATATCGCGCTTCTGCACGGTTCCCGTCATCTCAATAAGACGGTCCGCCAGTGTAGACTTGCCGTGATCAATGTGGGCAATAATAGAAAAATTCCTGATATGGTTCGTATCCATAGTCTCTCCTGCATGGTTATTTATCGACAATTATTCGTATTTCATTCAGTACACATTATAGCAGAACCTCAAAGCGGGGAAAACTAATTTCCATGCCATTTTCTCATGACCGGCATAAGAATAGCAAGTAAAACCATAATGATCCCTGTTCCTTCAAACAAACCGAACGTCGTTCCAAAAAGGAAATAGGATGCGATGACAGAAACGGCCGGTTCCACGGTCGCGGTCACTGATGTCTGCTCTTCAGTCAACCAGGCAAGTCCGGCATTATAGCAAATGAAAGCGATAACCGTACCGCAAATAATAATCATGAATATATCAAAAAGTACATCATCATGAAAAAACGTGCCTAAATCAGTAACAGGATCAGCCATATACCCCATTATACCGCCGAAAAGCATGCCGAACATAAGAAGAAATGAATTATCCAGTGTCATCATCAATTGTTTTGGATAAATGGAACAAAAAGCATAAAATACGGCGGACAAAACACTGTAATAGATACATTCCGCAGGAACAGACAATGTCCGGGGATCTCCCCCTGTCGCCAGAAGAAATACACCTCCTACCGCCAGCACTACAGCAAACATGTCACCCATCCCCGGTACCTTTTTTCTTCGCAGAGCCACCCAGCAGATAACAAGTGCGGGGCATATATACTGAATCACCGTAGCCACAGCCGCGTTTCCCGCACCAATTCCCGCAAAATAAGTATGCTGCATAAGCATGAGCCCCAGACCGTAAAAAATAAGTTTGATCCATAATGTAGGATATTCCTTAAGTATCCGCATAGACCGCCCCAAGGTTCCCCGCATAAAAGCAATCACGAAAATAATAAGTGCCGTAGAAATCATACGGAAAACAGTCAGGTCCATAGCGGTATGATCATTATGTGCAAGAAAATGCTGGGCCGCAAGCCCGCTTCCCGCCCACATGGTTCCGGCAATTACCACTAAAAAAACTGCAAAGGATTTCATAGCGTCTCCTTGCGTATCAAACATACACGCACAAACTTATTTTTAAATTTATTCTTTAATTTTAACAAAAAACTGTTCCCCTGCAAGGATGTCAAGAAAACAGTTTCGGGTTATAGGACAGAACGTGTTGATGGCTGATCCCAAAAACAAGCAGGAAATGAATCGGATTTATATGATTCCGACCACACAATAGCATCTCCCCATGTGAAAATGGAATCCTCTAATTTGGCTCATTCATCCATGGCTTTATACAGTTTAGAAATACTTCTTTTAAAAAAATAACCCTATAACCTTCAAATAACCTTCAAAAGATGTTCTCCGCCTATCCCGGGTAACCCGTCCGTATAGGAAGCTCCGGCATATGAAAAAAGACACCTACATTTGTAAGTGTCTTTTCCTTTATCAGCAGCTTCCTATCCTCCCGGGCCGCTTCCGGCCAAGTACTTTCGGCGTTTGTGAGCTTAACTTCCGTGTTCGGCATGGATACGGGTGATCCTCACAGCTGTCGCCACTGTTTCTCTGAGAGCCTGTTCTCTCAAAACCATATAGAAGAAGTCCTGAAGTTATTCGCTTGTCTCGGTGTTTCTAAGTTAAGACCTCGACCTATTAGTTTTATGTCGCTCCAAGCCTTGCGGCTCTTCCACTCATAACCTATCTACCTCATCGTCTGTAAGGGGTCTTACTCATTGCTGATGAGAAGTCTCATCTTGAGGTTGGCTTCGCGCTTAGATGCTTTCAGCGTTTATCCTTCCCGGATGCGGCTTTCCAGCCGTGCCACTGGCGTGACAACTGGGACACCGTTGATCCGTCCACTCCGGTCCTCTCGTACTAGGAGCAGCTCCTCTCAAACTTCTTGCGCCCGCGATGGATATGAACCAAACTGTCTCACGACGTTTTGAACCCAGCTCGCGTACCACTTTAATGGGCGAACAGCCCAACCCTTGGGACCTACTTCAGCCCCAGGATGTGATGAGCCGACATCGAGGTGCCAAACCTCCCCGTCGATATGGACTCTTGGGAGAGATTAGCCTGTTATCCCCAGGGTAGCTTTTATCCGTTGAGCGATGGCCCTTCCACTCGGCACCACCGGATCACTAAGCCCGACTTTCGTCCCTGCTCGACCTGTCCGTCTCGCAGTCAAGCTCCCTTCTGCCTTTACACTCTTCGAGCGATTTCCGTCCGCTCTGAGGGAACCTTTGGGCGCCTCCGTTACTCTTTTGGAGGCGACCGCCCCAGTCAAACTGCCCGCCTAAGACTGTCCGGCCGGTCGTTACTCGGCCCGTTAGAAATCAATTAATGAAAGGGTGGTATCCCAACAGCGACTCCCCTAAAACTAGCGTCCTAGGTTCTACGTCTCCCACCTATCCTGTACATTCATTAACTAAGTTCAATCTTAGGTTGCAGTAAAGCTCCATGGGGTCTTTCTGTCCAGTCGCGGGTAACCTGCATCTTCACAGGTATTTCAATTTCACCGGGTCCCTCGTTGAGACAGTGCCCAAATCGTTACGCCTTTCGTGCGGGTCGGAACTTACCCGACAAGGAATTTCGCTACCTTAGGACCGTTATAGTTACGGCCGCCGTTTACTGGGGCTTCAATTCAGAGCTTCGACCGAAGTCTAACCCCTCCTCTTAACCTTCCAGCACCGGGCAGGTGTCAGCACCTATACATCAGCTTTCGCTTTAGCAGGCACCTGTGTTTGTGGTAAACAGTCGCTTGCGCCTCTCTTGTGCCACTCATTCATGCTCCAAGCGCTTCTGCTCTTCACACTACATGAGTCCTCCTTTTCCCGAAGTTACGGAGGCATTTTGCCGAGTTCCTTAACGAGGGTTTTCCCGCGCACCTTAGGATTCTCTCCCCGCCTACCTGTGTCGGTTTTGGTACGGGCGATGTGTCTCTACCTAGAAGCTTTTCTCGACAGTGTAGGATCAATCACTTCGCGACTATTGCTAGTCACTCGTCATCACATCTCAGCTTTTAGAGCTACGGATTTGCCTATAGCTCAACCTACCTGCTTAAACACGCTCTTCCAATCGCGTGCTGACCTACCTTACTGTGTCACTCCATCGATCAAACGATTCACACCGGTACAGGAATTTCAACCTGTTGTCCATCGCCTACGCTTTTCCGCCTCGGCTTAGGTCCCGACTTACCCTGAGACGACGATCGTTGCTCAGGAACCCTTAGGCTTTCGGTGGAATGGATTCTCACCATTCTTTTCGCTACTCATACCGACATTCTCACTTCTCATCAGTCCACAACTCCTTACGGTACTGCTTCAGCCCGATGAGAACGCTCCCCTACCCATATACATTGCTGCATATGACACGACTTCGGTTTTACACTTTAGCCCCGGACATTTTCGGCGCAGAGTCTCTCGACCAGTGAGCTATTACGCACTCTTTAAATGGTGGCTGCTTCTAAGCCAACATCCTGGTTGTTTTGGAAATTCCACATCCTTCGCCACTTAGTGTAACATTGGGGACCTTAGTCGGTGTTCTGGGCTGTTTCCCTCTTGACAATGGACCTTATCATTCACTGTCTGACTCCCGAGTATAAGTATAGCCATTCGTAGTTTGACTAGGTTCGGTAACCGGTATGGCCCCTAGCCCGATCAGTGCTCTACCGCCTATACTCTCTACCTCGAGGCTAGCCCTAAAGCTATTTCGGGGAGAACCAGCTATCTCCGTGTTCGATTGGCATTTCACCCCTATCCACAACTCATCCCAAAGCTTTTCAACGCTCACGAGTTCGGTCCTCCACACAATTTTACCTGTGCTTCAACCTGGCCATGGATAGATCACTACGGTTTCGGGTCTACTATTACTAACTGAACGCCCTGTTCAGACTCGCTTTCGCTGCGGCTCCATGTTTTCCACTTAACCTCGCTAGCAACAGTAACTCGTCGGTTCATTCTTCAATAGGCACGCCGTCGTCCTGATATATATACAGACTTCGACTGTTTGTAGACATACGGTTTCAGGTTCTCTTTCACTCCCCGCCAGGGGTTCTTTTCACCTTTCCCTCACGGTACTATGCGCTATCGGTCGATATCAGTATTTTGGCTTGGAGGGTGGTCCCCCCTGCTTCCCACAAGGTTTCACGTGTCTCGTGGTACTCTGGATACAGTCCCATGTATGCAAGGTTTCGATTACAGGGCTTTCACCTTCTGCGGCTGAGCTTTCCAGCTCGATTCTTCTACCTCATTTACACTTGATGACTGTCCTCAACCCCGGTGCGGTTGCCCGCTCCGGTTTGGCCTCTTTCCCGTTCGCTCGCCGCTACTAAGAAAATCTCGTTTGATTACTGTTCCTCCGGGTAATTAGATGTTTCAGTTCCCCGGGTGCCCTCCTCATAGTCTATGCTATGGGTGACAGTGCATAACCACTGCCGGGTTCCCCCATTCGGATATCTACGGGTCACAGGTTGCTTGCACCTCTCCGTAGCTTATCGCAGCTTACCGCGTCCTTCTTCGGCTGATATCGCCAAGGCATCCACCGTACGCCCTTATTATCTTTACTTATTTTGCGTTATCATTTGCGCCTATCGTCGTCGCCTCACGCTCGATTTTGCCTTACGTACAATAGTACGCGGCGGCTTCATCTCGCTCAGGCTCCTAGATATGCATCAAATGCTAACGAAAATCTCATGATTGAATACATGAGAGATAATATTGACATGCATTAGATACATTGTCGTTTTTTGTAGCCGTACATTTTCATGTACGTCACCATTAAGTCAGAGAATTATTTCCTATGTGCTCGGGTCAACCTACTTAGAAATTCTAAGAGATGACCTTACAAATATATATAATTATCTTCTATGCAGTTTTCAAAGAACAAACAATTCATATATTTCGCGTCTATCGTCGTTGCATTCGCTTCACTTGTCTTGCGTAATTACCATTACGCGGCGACGTCGTTCATCTCATGCGCCTAGATAGCCATCGAAATCTATTAAATTGTAAATGGTATTAAACCATCTGAGAGTCTTTACAGATCTCTCAAAACCAAACAATGATAAGTGTGTAAGTACAGCTAGCGCTTATGCTACGTCTACTTACTGGCCAAAGTGTCGACCTAAGTGACATCCAAGCTCTTGGCTCGGTGTATGTCTCCCTAGAAAGGAGGTGATCCAGCCGCACCTTCCGATACGGCTACCTTGTTACGACTTC
>ERZ773003.516-NODE-516-length-28004-cov-3.057533_pt1 | contig 28004 bp, 27 predicted proteins | sample MGYA00580668_ERZ773003 | MGnify/ENA primary metagenome ERZ773003 (study PRJEB29015, sample SAMEA2738002) | human oral metagenome | biome: human oral; feature: human-associated habitat; material: dental | place: China | collected 2126 ...
CCTTGGTGTAACAATAATGTTACGTAACAAAAATGTGACATCGCAAAGTTGTGTTGTATCAAAAATGAACCGTATCAAAATTGATACAAAAAGAGTCTCAGATACGAAATGGAAATCTTTTGGATTCGTTTCTGAGACTCTTCTATTATTTAGAATGAATTACGCTTCACCGAAAATGCCTGTTGAAAGGTAACGTTCGCCTGTATCTGGTAATAGAACCACAACAGATTTGCCTTTTCCTAAGCGTTTTGCCACGCGTAAAGCGGCAGTTACAGCAGCTCCAGAAGAAATACCAGCAAGGATCCCTTCTTTAGCAGCTAAGTTTTTCGCAGTTTCGATGGCCACGTCACTTGTCACAAGTTCAAAACCGTCAATCACATCACGGTCGATAATGCTTGGTTCAAAACCAGCAGAAATTCCTTGGATGCGGTGTTTTCCTTTTTGTCCTTTAGAAATAAATGGTGCTTCTTCAGGTTCAACCCCAATGATTTCAACGTCTTTATTGACTTCTTTTAACGCACGGCCAACACCTGTGATTGTACCACCAGTACCGATACCGCTGATATAAGCATCTGGTGTTTTGCCGTCGAAGGCTTTAATAATTTCTTGCCCAGTTGTTTGATAGTGGATAGCTGGGTTTGCTTCGTTGTCGAATTGACGTGCCCAGAAGTAGCCAGGTTGTGTAGCGAGTTCTTCAGCTTTCGCAACGGCAGCGCCGAATCCATCCGCAGCAGGCGTTAATAAGACTTCTGTACCGTATGCTTTCATTAATTGACGGCGTTCGATAGACATGGATTCAGGCATAATTGTAATGACCTTGTATCCTTTTGCAGCGCCGACTAGTGAAAGTCCTACACCTGTATTTCCACTTGTTGCTTCGATGATTGTGTCGCCAGGTTTTAGCGAGCCATCTTTCTCAGCTGTTTCGATGATGTTTAAAGCGATACGATCTTTGACAGATCCACCGGCGTTAAACGACTCGACTTTTACATATACATCTGCAGAATCGTCTGAAACTAAACGGTTTAGTTTCACAAGGGGAGTGTTCCCGATTAATTCTGTGATAGTTTCTACTGATTTGACCATAAATGATCCCTCCATAAAGTTAGACTGGGCAACTTTAAGGGTTGCTTGGTTCTAATTGTAACTGGGAATGAGTAGGTGCACAATAGTTTTTTATAAAAAAACAGAAAAAGTATAGAAAATTCACTTTAGTTATGATACACTACCCTCTAGCAAGGGCTTTTAAACTCATCCAGAGAGGTGAGAAAGGCTAAGAACAAGTTTATTAGACTAGCCCTACGCTTAATAACATAGGGCTTTTTGTGTGCACAAAAACGCCCGGAAAAGAGGGGAAAATGGAGTTACAAACTTCAAAAGTCGATCTGTTGTTGGATGTGGATCAAAAACCGGATCTCGTGCCTGGCTTGTTTTTAAGTCTTCAGCACGTGTTTGCGATGTTTGGTGCCACGGTATTAGTGCCGTTAATATTGGGGATGCCAGTATCTGTTGCTTTATTTGCGTCGGGATTAGGAACACTAATCTATATGGTAGCGACGCAATTTAAAGTACCTGTTTACTTGGGATCCTCTTTTGCTTTTATTACGGCCATGCAGTTTGCAATGGCGCAAATGGGCGGAAGTCCCGATGCAGCTCAGACAGGGGTAGTTTTAGTCGGATTACTTTATGTGGTAGTGGCTATTTTCGTGAAGTTATTAGGAACGGGATGGATTAACCGATTATTACCACCGATTGTCATTGGACCGATGATTATTGTGATCGGTCTAGGCCTGGCAAACAGTGCTGTTAAAAATGCAGGCTTTGTTGTGGATGGAGACTGGAAACCAATGTTCGTGGCGGTGGTGACATTCCTTATTACAGCATTTATTAATACAAAAGCAAAAGGTTTCTTGAAAATAATCCCATTCTTATTTGGGATTATCGGTGGATATATCGTAGCCATCTGCTTTGGTCTAGTAGATTTCACAAAAGTAATAGAAGCTCAATGGATTGCCTTACCTGAGTTATACTTGCCTTTCGATACAAATGGGCTTTTCAATCAGTATCATTTATACTTCGGTCCAGAAACATGGGCGCTTCTACCAGTAGCTGTTGTGACGATTGCAGAACACATTGGAGACCATACCGTACTCAGTCAAATTTGCGGGAAGCAATTCTTGAGTGATCCAGGTTTACACCGTACCTTAATCGGAGATGGCGTAGCAACGGCTGTATCTGCCTTTCTAGGAGGTCCAGCGAATACGACTTATGGTGAAAATACTGGGGTTGTGGGACTAACACGTATTGCTTCTGTATCCGTCATTCGTAATGCAGCGATTATTGCAATTCTCCTCAGTTTCTTTGGTAAATTCACGGCTTTAGTTCGTACGATTCCAAATGCAGTACTTGGAGGAATGGCGATTCTCCTTTATGGGGTTATTGCTTCCAATGGGTTGAAAGTGTTAATTGAAAAACAAGTAGACTTCCGTCAAGTACGTAACTTAATTATTGCAAGTTCCATGTTAGTACTAGGATTGGGTTCTGCTGTATTACAATTAGGACCAGTAACGTTATCAGGTACAGCGCTTTGTGCCATTGCAGGAATTCTGCTCAATCTCATTTTACCTCACGAAAAAGTAGAAGATAACGAATAATAATCATTAAAAACTATAAAGAAAAGCACTGAAGACATGAATACGTGATGTCTTCAGTGCTTTTTTGACGGTTTAGTTCAAAAATACAGCATTTATATAAAAAAATTAATAATAAATCTGATTAATCACAATGGAAGTAAATTTTTTAGGGTGATTTTCTTGATAAAAGAAGCTTAAATTACTTGCGCCAATGGATATATACTCTTATATTATATAAGTAATGTAGTTAAAATTATTTACAAAAATATATAAAAATGACTGTTTTTGACCGTTTTAAACCGAATCGGTCAAGAAAATTAGCAGATTGATACATTTAGGAGGAACTGCATGCTTACTGAAAAGAGAAGAAGAATTATTTTAGATTTATTAGACAAGGAAGATACAGTTCACCTAAAGGATTTAATGGAGGCTCTCCAGGCTTCTGAATCCACTATTCGACGCGATCTTTCTTTATTAGAAGAAGAAGGAACCCTGATTCGTATCCATGGTGGTGCTAAAAGAGTGTATTCGAAAGAGTTTGAACCGACCACCAAAGAAAAAGAACGTTCAAATCGAAGAGAAAAAGAGTGTATTGGTCGCTATGCAGCCTCTTTAGTAACGAAGGGCGAAACGATTTATATGGATGCAGGGACAACGACTTTAAGAATGATTCCCCATTTAGAAGGAAAAGATGTCACGGTGATTACAAATGGGGTACAGCAGGCCCATCTTCTTGCAGACTATGGAATCAAAACGGTGTTATTAGGCGGTCAAGTAAAGGTAGAAACGAGTGCAGTTATTGGAACTCTTGCTCAAAACCAACTCCGAGAATATTTCTTTAAAAAAGCGTTTCTCGGGATGAATGGAGTCGATCTCAGTTATGGGTATACAACGCCGGATGAGGAAGAAGCTCAAATTAAAAAAATTGCCATTAGTAAGAGTAATCATGCTTATGTTTTGGCGGATTCTAGTAAATTTGCTAAAGTAAGTTTATGTAAGGTTGCTGATTTTCATCAAGTAACCATGGTAACAAACACGACGAAAGAGCAAGCAGACTTACGATACCGTATGGCTGGGAGCATTCGTCTTGTTGAAATGGACGCATAAAAGAGGAGAGATAGCATGATTTACACGATTACGTTTAATCCAGCAATTGACCTTGTTGTAAAAGTTCCTAACTGTGAACTAGGGACTTTGAACCGATCTGTAGAAGAGAATTACGTTGCAGGTGGTAAAGGAATTAATATGTCGGTAATTCTAAAACGATTAGGATTTGACAACACAGCCACTGGTTTTTTAGCAGGTTTTTCAGGAAACTTCATCAAAGAAGCTCTCCAATCCGAAGGTATCGGGACAGACTTTATTCAAATCGATGGAGTCACTCGAATTAATCTAAAGTTGAAGAGTAATGAAGAAACGGAAATTAATGCAAATGGACCGGTTGTAACCAAGGACGATTTTGGACGTCTAGTGACCTATTTTGAAGACCGACTTCAAGAAGGGGATGTTGTATTTTTAGCAGGGAATGCAGGAAATGGAATGGACCATTCGGCTTATACGACCATTGCTAAATTATGTGACGAAAAAGGGGTCAAACTAGTCCTCGATACAACAAAGGATTTACTGACCAAATGTCTTCCATACCATCCGTTTATCATTAAACCAAATCATCATGAATTAGGTGAGATTTTCGGGGTAACGATTGAGACAGAAGAACAAATTGTAAATTATGCAAAACAATTACAGCAAATGGGGGCTAGAAATGTACTGATTTCTCGCGGTGGTGATGGCGCAATGCTCATCACAGAAACTGGAGAAGTGTACACATCGAATGTTCCGAAAGGGACACTTGTGAACTCCGTAGGCGCAGGGGACTCAATGCTTTCTGGTTTCATGGCAAAATTTATCGAAACAGGCGATTATGCAGCAAGCTTGAGACAAGGAGCTGCGACTGGAAGTGCGACAGCCTTTTCTGTTGGGATCGCTGAAAAAGCATTTATTGAAGAGCTATTACCACAAGTTGTGGTTACGAAACTGTGAGATTAAAGAAGAAAACAAAATAATTGAACGAAATAAGGCTTCTAAGGATTTTCCTTAGGAGCTTTTTGTTTGTTCATCAGAAAAAATCTGCAAAAATTGAGCTTAAGGATTGCAAAAGAGGAAAGTAGAGGGTATATTTAAAACAGTTAAATAAATAGAAAATACAAAGGGGTGCCTCTATGGCTGAGATGTATGTACAAACCCTTGAACCTGTTACGTTAATGCGTGCGTAGGAATTGTATTCGATTTCGAAATTAGTTGGAGTCTCTTTGTGTTTTCAAGAAAACGAAGGAGGCTCTTTTTTTAATGAAGAGAAATGTTTTAATTTGGGTAGAGGTTGCGATTATCGCTGCACTCGCAATGGTACTATCATTTGTACCAAAACTAGCAGGTTGGTTTTCACCATCATGGGGAGCAATTATTCTTGTTATTTTTTCACTCCGTAGAGGATTGACACCTGGTTTGGCTGCTGGACTTTTATGGGGATTGATTCACTTCCCTCTAGGAAAAGTATCATTCTTATCTGTAGAACAAGTTTTGATTGAATATATCATTGCGTTTACAGTTATGGGTCTTGCTGGTTTGGTATATGGACCTTTCCAAAAAGCATTGAAAAATGATAAATTTTCTTCTGCAATTGTATGGTCAGGGATCGCAGCATTATTAGGAGTAGGTGTGCGCTACTTCGTTCATTATATCGCTGGAGTGTTATTCTGGGGGCAATATGCTCCAGAAGGAACAAGTCCGTGGGTATACTCATTATCTGTTAACGGGACAGCAGGGGCTGGAACATTTTTAGTAGTTATGGTTGCATGCATCTTGTTGATTCGTCAAAAAAAAATATGGATAGCAAAATAGGGAAATTGTGCTTTCCGAGTCCTGGTTTAACCTGAAACCAGGGCTCTTTTTTGTTGGAAAAGAAAGAGAAAAAGAGTAAGACACTTCGTACCTTCAAATAACTCTATAGTAGTCATTAGTGCTGTACCGACCTGAGCCTAGGTCTCAGGTCTAACGAGCTTCAAACTGACACTAGGAATGAATTCCAAGTGTCAGTAATTCACATCGATTACAACCGCTACAATGACTACTATAGAATTTGAAGGCACTCGTTATTCTTACTCTTTTTTAGTAAAAGAACCTGGTTTCGGTTAACCATTTTATAGGATGGCTGAAGAGCGAGAGTGTTTGACAGAAGCTCATTTCAATAGTAAAGTTAATGAAGAAAGAGGTGTTGGTATGGTAACAGAATGTGAAAAAATGAATGTCTCTCATGAGATATGGATGATGATTATGAAAATTTACAATGAGAATCTACGGACGTTTTCAATTTCATTAAAAAAATTAGGATTGAATCCAACACATTTTGAAGTTTTACATGTGATTTTTAGACAAGGAACAGTGGACCAAAAGACAATTGCCTCCACTTTGAACTTAACACAGGGGAATATTACTCACTGTATTCACCATTTACAAAAATTAGAATTAATTACCATTGAGAAAAGTTGGAAAACAAAACATATATCACTGACAGAAAAAGGAAAACAGCAGCTAGATCAATTAATTCCTGCTCAGCATGAAATGATGGAACATACATTAAGAGGATTAAATTGCACGCAAAAACAACAATTGCGTGATTTGCTAATTTCATTTGAAAATACTTGTAAATCCTCAGTTTAAGTATAATTTAAGTTGAAATCGTATCCTTATATAGGAGGGGAAACCATGAGAATTCTAGTAGCTGAAGATGAAATTGATTTAGCGGAAGCTCTGAAGATGATGCTCGAAATGCAAAAATATAGTGTAGAAATGGTCCATGATGGCGAAGACGCGCTTTTTTATGCGGAGTCTACGCCATATGATTTAATTTTATTAGATGTCATGATGCCTAAAAAGAATGGAATCGAAGTGGTCAGAGAATTACGTTCCAACGGGATTCATACACCGGTCCTGATGTTGACAGCAAAAAGTCAATTAGAGGATAAAGTGACTGGGCTTGAAGAAGGAGCGGATGATTATTTAACGAAACCTTTTGAAGGTGCTGAGTTATTAGCGCGCGTGAAATCTTTACTACGTCGTCCGAATGTATTTGTGGCATCTGTTATGACACTAGGGAATGTTGAATTAAACCGAGATACCTTCACGATGATGACCTCTAAAGGGCAAGTATTATTAAATAATAAAGAATTTCAATTGATGGAATATTTTATGATGAATAGTAATCAAGTGCTTTCTACGGATTTAATTATGGAGAAAGTATGGGGGCTTGATTCTGAGGCTGAAATTAATGTCGTTTGGGTGAATATCTCATCGTTGCGGAAAAAACTAGCAACGATTGAGGCCGATGTAACTATTAAATCTGCTCGCGGACTGGGCTATCAATTAGTGGTTGAATCAGCAGCCAACTAAGCATCCTGTATATGTTTAGAAAAAGAAAAGGAGGAGCATATGTTTCAACAACTACAAAAAAGTTTTGTGAAGAGTGCCATGTTATCTTTTACAATCGTACTCTTTGTAGTCTTAGTGATTGTGAATGGGATAAACTACCGACAAACAATCGAACAAGTAGATCGTGTAGCAACGATGTTAGTTGAAAATAATGGAACGTTCCCAGATGCTCCATCCAATGAGGGGCCAAAAGAACACCCTTCACATGGGAAGCCAATTGGTCATGAATTTAGAAAAGATGACCAATTATCCACGCGCTATGCGGTTGTTAAAGTTGAAAATAATGAAGTGACTTCTGTAGATCAATCGCATTTAATCTCTGTAGAAGAATCAAGTTTAAAAGAGTCAGCTCTGCGATTGGTAGAGTCCAAATCCTTGAGTGGATGGGAAGGAAGTTTGCGTTACAAGATTTCGGGTGAAGAATCATCTTTTATCGTCGTTTTTATAGATGCCAACCGTGAAGTCCAACAAGTATGGCGCTTATTAATGGTAACCGGGGGAGTTTTTATCGCCTGTTTGATGATTGTTTATATTCTTGTCCGTGTTGTTTCTAAGAAAGCAATTCGACCATTTGTTGAGAATGTTGAACGCCAACAACAATTTATTGCAAATGCGAGTCATGAAATTAAAACACCACTAGCAGTCTTATCAGCCAATACAGACGTTTTAGCGATGATGGGAACTCAGGAAAAATTTGTCGATAGCAATAGAAGACAAATTAAACGATTGAATGCCCTAGTGGAGCAAATGCTACTTCTTTCTAGATACGACGAAGGAGAAGCAAGCACGACTAAAGAAAAAGTTGATTTAGTCCATGTTACAAAAAATATCGTTGAAGAGATTCAACCGGTATTAGATGAAAAAGGACTTCAAGTTACATTTACCGGAAATGATTCCAGCGTGATGACGACAAATAAAGAAGCTATCACAGAATTAGTGCGAATTTTATTAGACAATGCTATCAAGTATACAGTAGGAAGTTCGACGATTACTGTTGATGCAAAAGAACATCAAATTTCGTTTGAAAACAATACTGATCCGATTACAAAAGAACAAGTAAGTCAATTATTTGATCGATTTTACAGAGTAGACAGCTCAAGAAATCGTGCCACGGGTGGAAGTGGACTTGGACTTGCCATTGCAAAGAAGATTGCTGAAACCAATCAAGTCCGCTTGAGCGCCGAATTAATCAGCGACCATCAGATTCGCTTTGTCATTGATGGTGAAGAAAATGGATAAACGATTTGTTTATGAAGTTTTAGAAGTGGTAGGTGAAATTCCTAGAGGGAAAGTGGCTACCTATGGACAAATTGCTAGTCTTGTAGGACGACCGAAAAACGCAAGACTCGTTGGGAAAATTTTAAGTCAGGTGGATCTCTTTGGGGACTATCCTTGCCACCGAGTCGTTAATGCGAGTGGAAGACTTGTACCTGGATGGCTGGAGCAAAAGGAGTTATTAGAAACAGAAGGAATCCTCTTTAAAAGCCCAACAAATATATCGCTAAGAGAATATCAATGGAATCCTGAAGAGGATTAGCTCAATCTGAAGAAAAGATTGGGCTTTTATTTTTATAGTGATTTAAGATAGATAGAAAATCAAAGATATTGGAAAATCATTCCAGCGTCTTTTTTTCGTACGAAATTATCATATATGGTAATTATCATATATGATAATTTTCAGTTTGAAAAAACTTTTTCGAAAAACTTTTTTTTGTTTTAAGTTCATTTTAAGTAAGCTCGCTATGATAGAACCATCAACAAGATGTTGATAGGAAGCGAGGAGGACTAACATGAGAAGAAACAAATTAATTGTTCTACTATCCACAATTACCATTGCAACTACATTGGTTGCATGTCAAAACACACAAGCACAAACAGCGACTGAAACTTCACAAATACAATCGCAGCAAAGTCCTCCCGCTAAACCTGGAGGAGAAGGGTTTGGCGGAAGTGACCAAGTGACTCAAGGGGATGCAGCAACAAACTTAACAACAGATGCAACAGTAACTGGAGAAACTTACGAATCGACTGGTGATGATGAAAATGCGCTTCGTGTAACAGGAGCAACAGTCACATTAGACGGCGTAACGGTTAACAAAACAGCCGGAGCGACATCGAATACAGAAAACGGAGACTTCTATGGAATGAACGCAGGATTCTTAGCAACCGATGGAGCAACAGTAACGATTAAAAACGCTACTGTAAATACAACCATCACAACAACAAAAGATAACTCAGGTGGTATCCAAACTACTGGCGGTGGTACAATGAACGCTACAAACTTGACGGTGAACACCGCGGGGAATTCATCAGCAGCGATTCGTACAGACCGTGGTGGAGGTACGGTAGTCGTAGACAAAGGAACTTATACTTCTACAGGATACAACTCACCAGCCGTATACTCTACAGCAAATGTCACTGTTAAAAATGCAACTTTAAACGCTGAGAACTCAGAAGCACTTGTAATCGAAGGTCAAAACTCTATTACATTAGAAAATGCAAACGTAACAGGGAATATGAGTTCAACAGAAGGTAGCTCTTCAGACAACAATGTACACAATGTAATGATTTACCAATCAATGTCAGGAGATGCTGAAAGTGGAACGGCTACTTTCACAATGAAAGGTGGCACGTTAACAGGACGTAATGGAGACCAAATCTATGTAACGAACACGCACAGCGTCATCACTTTAGAAGACGTAACGATTACAAATCAAGATACATCTGGCAGATTACTTGCCGTCTTAGGAAATGATGCGACACGTGGCTGGGGTACAGCCGGTGCCAATGGTGGTCAGGTTGAATTAACAACGACAAACCAAACATTAACAGGGACTATTGAGGTTGATACCGTTTCTACTTTGAACTTTACAATGGGCAAAGGAACAAACTTCACAGGTACAATCAATATAGTAGAAAATGCTGAAGGAGGGACTGCCGTGGACAATAATGCAGTAATCACAGTAGAAGAGGGGGCGACATGGACGTTGACAGGAAACGTCAAAATTACATCTTTAACGAACAAAGGAACCATTAATTTGAATGGATATACGATTACATTAGCCGATGGGACCGTCTTAAAATAAAACTTAACGAAACTTGAAGAAGTTAGACAATTGTCTAGCTTCTTCTTTTTTTCTGCATTGGAATGGGTCATTTTTTTCAAAATAGTAGTGTATGATTCGTTTTAGGATGTCTCTAAAAAAAGACTTTACACTTTTTCAAGCGTTTTTTGAAAGTGGAAGAAAACAGGAGATTGTGATAAAATTTGTTAAAAGAATGTATAAAAGAGGTGCTCTGATGGATCAAAACGAAAATAAAAATGTAGAATTAGAATCGGTTGAAAAGAAAGCTACAGAAGTGAAAGAAGAAGTAGTAGAAGCTGCTGAAAAAACAGCAGAAGAAGTCAAGGAAGTTGCAGAAACAGCCAAAGAAGAAGTTTCTGAGGCAAAGAATCCTGAAGCAGATGGAGACTTTAAAGAAGTTGTAGAAAACGTAAAAGAAAAAGCAGGAGAAGCAACTGAAAAAGCAAAAGAAGTTGCGGGTGTTGCTAAAGAAAAAATGGAAGAAGCAGCCAAAAAAGTATTCACTGAAGAAAATAAAGAAAAAATGAGTCAAGCAGTGGATACAGTAGCAAGCTATAATAAAAATTCATTATTCGAAAAAATCTTCTTTGGTTTTTCGGTTGCTATTGCGTTATTCTCTGGATTAGTGGTTCTTAATGGACTTGGATATGCCTTAAAAGGAAATGCACTATCATCCGTTGATTTTTACGAAGTTTCAAATAAAGTGAAAAACTTAAACTTATACTTCAGTTTAACGTTCTTCTTAACCATTATTGCAACTGTTTTTGTAGCGTATTTCTTATTTATGGCGAACAAATCTAAGAAAAACTTGTGGACAAATGTTAATGTCACTTCATTAGCAATGGTCGTTGGCGTATACTTAGCTCACCTTTTAGGCGGAGGGTTCATTAGTCTTATCGGTACAATGACAGATATGTTTAATGGAAAAGTGAACACATCTATTTCAAATCTAGTAATGCAAGCTTTCACAGATCCAAATCATGCGACAAAACAAGCGATGTCTTTAGTGAACAGCTTCGAATCAGGATCTAAATTAGCGGTATTATTCTATATTGTTGCCTGTGCAGCAGCGATTGTTACTTCTTACTTCTATTATCAAAAACTATTCCAAAAGAAAGACTAAGAATTAGAATGACTTTCTCTTCTTAAGGGAGATTAGTTTATTTGAGAACAGTTCAGAAGTAACAAAAAATAAAATTGCTACTCTTTGTTAGTAGTGGCCTGAATTGAAAACTAAAAATAAACGAGACAATCCCCTTTCTGTATGCTAATTGCACAGAGGGGATTTGTTGATTATAGAGAGTTATTGTAGATATATTATGGACTGAGGTGAAATTATGGCATTTTTCTTAGTGGGAAAAGACAATTCATCGTTTTTTTCTAAGAGAACTACGTGGGAACTAGGAGCAGCCCTTGAAGCTGCTAATGAAGGCGATGTTATTGAAATTGAAGATACTTATTGCCTAGAAGGATTAGATTTATTTATTCATAAAAATATTTCTCTGATTGGGAAAATGAATCAATCAAGAAAAGATAGTTTTCCACTGATTTTGGGTGCGATATTTGTGGATAATTGTACGGTGCATTTAGAAAACATCATTATTCGAGATAATCGTGAAGAAAGTAATGCACTAAACTTATGCAATCAAGCAAAAGTATATGCGAAAAATGTTTTAATAGAAAATCAACTAGTGGAAGGAGAGCTTTATCCTCTTTGCTTTATTGAAGAGTCAGAGTTGTCTTTAGAGGATTCGTTTGTGAGAGCTGCTTCGTGCATTGCCGCTAAAGATTCTACATTAAAATTTTCTCAAACAGATTTGTATTCACATATTATTATCGAGCATACGGATTTAGAAATTGCAAATTCCAAGGTGGAAGTGGAAGGTAAAAATGCTATTGTTGCAAACGAAAATTCCAATATCTCTATTCTCAACTCAACCGTTTCCGCTCAGGGACAGGTTGAAGATTACCCGATTGTGCTTTGTAGAGATTCGCAAATTTCTACAAAAGAGTCGAAAATCATTTATTTACATGCGTTAGAAAATTATACGAGTGCCTTCTATTTAGAAAATTCGAAAGCGACGATTGATTCGACTGTTGTAAATACGTTTGAAAGTAAAGGGTCAAAAGCGACGATTCACAATCAACTCTGTGTGCTAGAGACGGCTATGATGACAGAGAGTTCCCAAATAACAGGGGATGCCTTAGTTATTGGTGGGCGAGATAATGGCAAGGTGAATTTATTCCTAAGTGACAGAAGTTCTCTAGAATTAAAGCTTCTTGCTATCGGGGTTGAAAAAGATCCAGATATTAAAATTGAACGTGGCTCTCATCTATCTGCAGAAAAGACAGTCTCTATTTTGACGAATGAAGAACAAGACATCTTACTAGACGGTGATAATCAGTTTATGTTCGATAATCGAGAAGTGACTACAGAATATTATGGTGAAAAAACAGCCAGTGAGAGATTAGAAGAAATGATAGGATTAGAGAACCTGAAGAGTGAAGTCAAGGAATTTATCGCTATTTCTAAAATGAATAAAATCCGTAAGGAAAAAGGATTTGCGACTTCAGGGTTTAACTTACATTCATTATTCTTAGGGAATCCAGGAACTGGTAAAACAACAGTCGCTCGATTAATGGGACAATTACTACATGAAAATGGCATTATTGCTTCTAGCAAATATGTTGAAACTTCTAGAAGTAATTTAGTGGGACAATATATTGGTCATACCGCTCAAAAAACAAAAGAAATTTTAGAATCTGCTTTAGGCGGGGTATTGTTTATTGATGAAGCATACACGCTTGCGGTAGGTGGCGAAAATGATTTTGGAATTGAAGCTATCAACGAAATTTTGAAATTTATGGAAGATCATCGAGAAGATTTGGTCATTATTTTTGCAGGTTATACGAAAGATATGGAAAGATTCTTAGAGATGAACGAAGGACTTCGAAGCAGAATTCCAAATACCTTTGTTTTTGAGGACTATACTTACGAACAACTTGTGCAAATTGGGTTGGATGAACTTGCGAAAAATGGGTATACGGTAGATGCAGAGGCGTATAAAGCGTTGATTGAAAATAATTTAGAAAAAACCAATGATCATAGTAATGGTCGATGGGTAAGAAATCAAAACGAAAAAATCTTACGAAAATTAGCAGTCTATATGTTTGATAATGGATTGGAAGATTTAAATGATATTCCAAATGCGATTATTGAACAATGTAGGGTCTAATCAAAATAGAAAGAGAGGCGTACTGATGGCAGAAGAATTTGATAATGAAGTAAAAGAAGAAAAACAATATGTTTTACCTGGTGGAGAAGGCGGAAATGATAAAAGTATTTTCGGAATTTGGGAATCCATTCAAAATCATTTAACTCCCGAATATAGAAAAAGATACTTTATTCGCAGACTCCTTTGCTGTATTGTAATTACTATTATTTGGTCTTCTATTACAGCTGGGTTTATGCCAGGTTTATTAAGCAATATTGTTTCGCTCCTGTTAGGAGTTTTGTCATTTGTTTTTTGGCATTATTCTTATTGGAGTTATCAAGGTGGACATATCGATAACTTTTTAAGTGGATATATTCGATTTGGAGGGTTCATCAGTTTAGTGTTTCGAACAATTCTTCAAAATATTTTAGTCTATCTGTGGATAACCTTCATTGCTCCTTTAAGTGGATATGTCACTTGGCAAAAAGCTGTTAAAAACGATAAAGTATTATACATTGAAACAAAATTATAAGACAAAGAGGTGAATTTGATCACCTCTTTTTTGTTTTAAGTTCATTTTAAGTTCGCTTCGTATACTGAAACCATCAAGAAAAGGAATCGAGGAAAACGAGATGGAACATAAAAAACAATGGTTATTGACAACAACAGTATTAATCAGTAGTCCTGAGATTAAAGAGGGCGAAAACTATACGATTAAAGTCGGACCAAACACAACAACGGCAACAGCTTCAAAACAAGCAGCTAATGTTGGCGGAGGGCCTGGATACGGAGGGTCTGGTGGTGGACAACCAGGACAAGGAGGTCCAGGCGGTAGACAAGGCCGATAATCGTTTCTAGGAACCGTGAAAGGGGTGAGTCCACCAAAATATGAAGGATAAGAATAATGGTAAAATCAATTTTCAAAAAGTGAGGTGGGTTCACCAGAACATGAAGACGAAAGAAGTAATTGAAACATTTTTTAACAAATGAGGTGAGTCCACCAAAAAAGAGTAAGAAATTCATGAAAAATAAACAAAGGGGGTGCGTGTTATGTAAAGATTTATGAAAAAAGATAACAGCACATCTGACTTAAAATGGGGTATTCTCTCGGCTGGCGAAAGCTTAACTGAGACAATATCCCGTTTTTCATGTTATATTATCTAACATAAGAGGTAAGGCTGATTTTGACAACTACTAAAGATTTTTTTAGAATATACTTACGTAAAGGAGGAAGACAGATGGGTGAAAAAGAACTGCGACGTTCACTAGCCGTCTTTCCAATCGGAACAGTGATGAAGCTGACCGATTTATCTGCACGACAAATTCGATATTATGAAGAACAGCGATTGGTGATTCCTGAACGTTCTGAGACGAACCGCCGCCTGTATTCCTTAAATGATGTCGATCGCTTATTGGAAATTAAAGATTATTTGGCCGATGGATTAACCATTATGGCTATTCAAAAGATTTTTAATAAAAACAATAATCCTGTTACGACAGAAAGTATTAAAGATGCACTTACGGATGAGGATGTCCGTAGAATCTTTTATGACGAGATTATGCATATTAGCCGCTTGTCTGGTGGAGAAAAATGGAACTTATAGGAGGAAGCCAATGATTACACATGAAGAGATTAGAAGACAGGTAGAAGAGAAAGATGTTCGTTACTTACGATTAATCTTTACGGATATCCTTGGGACTATTAAAAACGTGGAAGTGCCAATTACACAATTAGATAAAGTGTTGGCCAACAAAATGATGTTTGACGGTTCTTCAATTGAAGGATTTGTTCGTATCGAAGAAAGTGATATGTACTTATATCCAGACCTTTCAACTTGGGTGGTATTCCCATGGAGTAGTAAACATGGTACAATCGCGCGTTTAATCTGTGATGTTTACAAACCAGACGGAACACCATTTGCGGGGGATCCTCGTTCAAACTTAAAACGTGTGTTAAATGAAATGAAAGAATTAGGGTTCTCAAACTTCAACTTAGGACCAGAGCCAGAGTTCTTTTTATTCAAACTAGATGAAACCGGCGAACCAACCCTTGAAGGAAACGACCAAGGAAGCTACTTCGACTTAGCACCAATCGACCTTGGGGAAGAATGCCGTCGCGAAATCGTTCTTGAATTAGAAAAGATTGGTTTCGATATTGAAGCAAGTCACCATGAAGTAGCACCAGGCCAACACGAAATCGACTGGAAATACTCTGATGCGGTTGCGGCTTGCGATAACATTCAAACGTTTAAACTGGTTGTAAAAACAATTGCGCGTAAACATGGATTGCATGCAACTTTCATGCCAAAACCAGTGTTCGGAATTGCCGGCAGCGGAATGCATTTCAACTTATCTTTATTTGATAAGGAAGGGAAGAACGCGTTCTTCGATGAAAACGGCGACCAACGTCTCAGCGACACTTGCCGTCACTTTATCGCAGGAGTGATGAAACATGCTAAAGCTCTAACTGCGGTATGTAACCCAACCGTAAACTCGTACAAACGTTTAGTTCCAGGTTACGAAGCTCCTGTATATATTGCGTGGTCAGCACGTAACCGTTCACCGCTAATCCGTATTCCAGAATCTCGTGGGATTTCAACTCGTATTGAATTGCGTAGCGTGGATCCATCTGCGAACCCATATTTAGCAATGTCTGCGATTTTAACGGCAGGTCTTGAAGGGGTTAAAGAAAAAATGGAAGTTCCTGCAGCTATTGACCGCAATATTTATGCAATGTCTGCTCGCGAACGCAAGGAAGCAGGGATTGATGATTTACCAGGAACATTAAACGAAGCGATTGAATACTTGAAACAAGATAAAACCGTTCAATCAGCATTAGGAAGTCATATCTTAGACAACTTTATCGAAGCGAAACGTTTTGAGTGGGCTGCATATCGTAGTCAAGTATCTCAATGGGAATTAGATCAATACTTAAAACTATTCTAAAAGATTAAATCAAAGGGCGTATCGTCGTGATGCGCTCTTTTTGTGCAAAAAGCAAATTGTAACATATAAGTTACGTAACTTATATGTTACAATTCGGTTTTTGATACAGATATCTTTAACCAACACTCATCTCCATTGATACATAAAGCTTTCTCTTCGTAAAGTTTTGACATATTTTGCTGAAAGTGTAATACTGATAAGGAAACATGAAAAGAAAGAGAGTGCACACATGTATATAAAAGAGATGTCGAATGCGTTAGAAGAGTATCATTCTTTTATGGAAACACAAGCCAACAGAACGGTTTTTCAAACACCTGAATGGGGCGAAGTGAAAGCGGATGGCTCATGGACAAAAGATGTATTGCTGGTCATGACGGATGCTCATGAACCGGTTGCAGCTGCGATGATTCTTTATCGTAAATTACCCGGAGTGAATAAGTATTTAGCGTACGCGCCTCGTGGGATTGTAACGGATTATACAAATGCAGAACAATTAAAATCGGTCTTTGCGACTTTAAAAGTGTATTTAAAAGCTAAAAATGCATTTGGATTAAAGATTGACCCAGAGTTACAATGGCGTGAATGGACAAACAAGTTCGAAATGGTCGAAGGTGGATTCAACAATGAAGAGTTCCGCAATAACATTTTAGCGTCTGGTTTTGTCGAACGCCCCATGGATTTAGGGTTCGACGGGATTCAACCGCGTTTAACAATGATTTTATCATTGAAAGATGAAGGAAAAGGTATCGTTGAAACGTTCAATAAGAAAGAGCGTTATAAAGTGAATGTAGCCAAAAAACAAGGGGTTGTTTGCTACAAAGGAACGCTGGAAGATATGCCAATCTATGATGAGTTGAACAAGATTACGGCTGAACGTGATCAATATGTGGCACGTAGTATCGAGTATTTAACAACAATGTACCAACACCTTCACCCTAAAGGTATGGTGGATTTATACTTTGCCAAAGTAGACTATAATGTCCAATTAGCATTTGCAACAAATCGCTTAGAAACAGCGCAAAAAGAGTTCGATAAGTTAACAGGACAATTGGGAACCCTTAATAATCCTAAGCGAATTGAAAATGTTCAAAAGCAAATCGACTCTCTAAAAGTAAATATTGAAAAATACGAAAAAGAAATTGAACGTGTGAAAGGCGACTTAGAAGAGTATCCGGAAGGAAAAGTGGTTAGTGGAGCTTTTGTAGTGACGTACCTCGATAAAGCCTACTACTTATACGGGGCTAATATTACTGACGATGGTGGATTGAATGCAAACAAAGCGCTTGTATCGTGGATTATGCAAACTCTTTATGATGAAAAAGGCATTCGCTCATTTGACTTCTTTGGAGTTTCGGAAGACCAAGAACATCATGGTGGTATTAACGGATTTAAGCAATCGTTTGATCCTGAGTTAGTCGAATATATCGGTGAGTTCGATATGCCAATCTCTAAGTTCTGGTTTGAAGTGTTCCATACTTGGGCGCCCAAAGCAGTCAGCTTAAAGAACAAATTATTAGTAAGACGTAAAAAATAGTAAAAAGGCTGGAAGAAGTTTCCGGCCTTTTTTAGAAAAGATTGAAAGGAGAATGGAATGCAGAAAAGTAGTCATTTAAGAAAACTTGTTTTTATCGCATTATTAACTGCTCAAGGAATTGTCTTAGGGTTGTTGGAACAAGCCATTCCGTTTCCTTTTGCGTTTGCACCAGGGGCTAAGTTGGGATTGGCGAATATAGTAACTTTAATTAGTTTATATACTTTATCGTTTAAAGAGGTCGTCTTTGTCATTGTGATGAAAACGTTGCTGACAACCGTTCTTGGAGGGACTTTTTCTACTTTTCTATATAGTGGTATGGGTGCCCTTGTCAGCTTTATCGGAATGTATCTTGTAAAGCAACTTGGTGAAAAGCGTGTCAGCATGATTGGAGTGAGTGCTACTGGTGGAATTCTGCACAATGTAGGGCAATTGATGGTAGCAAGTTGGATGGCTAAATCGTGGACGGTGCTCTTATATTTACCAGCAATGTCAATCGTTGGAATCTTTGCAGGAATAGCTGTTGGGGTAGCCGCAAATTACGCGTTGGCTCATATTAAAATTCTTCAATATTTTTCTAAAAAATAGAAGGGTTCCTTCGTGAAGAAAAAGACAATCCTATGGACAAAAACGCAATAATAGACTATACTACTAAAGTGATAAAGCTCAAGGGGGATTTACTATGACAAAAACAAACATTGTAGTTATCGGTGCCGGTTTTGCTGGAGTAGCCGCTACAAAAACATTGTCACATAAGTTGAAAAAGAATAAAGATGTTACGATTACATTGATTGATAAACATCCTTACTTAACTTATATGACGGAATTACATGAAGTTGCTGGGGGACGTGTTGAACCAGATGCGATTCAATACGACTTACAAAAGATTTTTGCTCGTTCAAAAAATGTAAATTTAGTAACAGATACAGTTACGAACTTAGATAAAGAAAACAAAGTAGTTCGCACAAAACATGGTGAATTCTCTTATGATTATTTAGTGCTTGGAATGGGTGGAGAAGCAAATGACTTCGGCGTTCCAGGGGTTAAAGAAAATGGATTTACGTTATGGTCAATGGAAGATGCTGTTAAAATGCGTAAACACATCCTTAACTGTGTTGAAAAAGCAGCTAAAGAACATGACCCTCAAAAACGTAAAGCGTTATTAACGTTTGCGGTATGTGGTGCCGGATTTACTGGGGTTGAACTAGTCGGTGAATTAATGGACTGGATTCCAGTGTTAGCACATGAATACAATTTAGATAAAGAAGATTTTGACTTATATATTATTGAAGCCGTTCCAACTATCTTAAACATGTTAGATGCAAACGATGCGGATAAAGCAGAAGCCTTCATGGTAAAACGCGGCATCAAAGTGATTAAAGGAAACGGAATTTCTGAAGTGAAGCAAAATAGCATTCGCTTAGCAGACGGTACGGTTATTCCAACTTACTCACTATTCTGGACAGCAGGCGTTAAAGCTAACACTGAAGCAGAAGTGTTTGGGTTTAAAGCGGCAAGAGCTGGACGTTTAGTCGTTAATGAGAATATGTTGATCGATGGCGAAACAGATATTTATGCAATCGGTGACTTAGCGTATTATGAAGAACCAGATAAAGAAAACCGCCCACATCCACAAATTGTACAAGCGGCTGAACAAACTGGTAAAACAGCAGCGAAAAATATTATCGCTTCTATCAACAATACTTCGAAAGTTGTATACAAAGGGAAATACGATGGATTCATGGTTTCTATCGGTTCTCACTACGGCGTAGCATTCTTGATGGGTAAATGGCACTTAAGTGGATTTTTCGCAATGTTGATGAAACACTTAGTAAATATTAAATATTTCCTAGAGATTTTCTCTTTATACTATGCGATTCAATACGTGTTCCACGAGTTCTTCCATATTAAGAACCGTCGTAATATTTTCCGTGGACACCTATCACGCTATGGTAATGTATTATGGTCAGTGCCACTTCGATTATTCTACGGTGGTATGTGGACAATTGAAGGCTTGAAGAAAATCTTTGGTTTATGGGGAGCTCATAGCTGGATTGATGGAACTCATTTAGCATTCCCGTTCCCTTGGTTGTTAGAACCAACTTCTGCTGCAAGTGGAGCAACTGAAGCTGTTTCAGCAGCAAGCGGTGCCACAGAAACGGCAGCACAAACAGCTACTCAAGTCGTTTCATTCGGTTTCAACTATTCATATGGGGAACAACCAGCGATGGTATTAGAAAAGATGCCAGATTGGTTTGCTTCAATCATGCAAATTATGATTCCTAATGTTGAAGTTGCGCATTTAATGCAAAAAGTAATGTCATTTGTAGAGTTAGCAATCGGTCTTGCTATTATGGCTGGTTTCTTAACTTGGATTGTCAACGCAGTGACAATCGGTTTAGTCGCAACATTCTGCTTATCAGGAATGTTCTACTGGGTAAACATGTGGTTTGTTCCTGCTGCAATTGCATTAATGAACGGCTCAGGTCGCGCGTTTGGTTTAGACTACTACTTCATTCCTTGGTTCCAAAGAACAGCTGGAAAATGGTGGTATGGTAAATCGAAAGCAATCTATGGCTTCGATAAGCAAGGAAACCAACTTGTAAAATAGGATATGGTATAATGAGGTCGACAATTTTTGTCGGCTTCTTTTTTTAAAAGTCGATTTGAAGGAGAAAATATATGACGGCTGTACATCCAATGTGGATGAATTATCCAGAACTTCACGAAGAACTAAAACAAGTAAAAAAATTAATGAAAGATTCCATTCAAATAGAGAATAAGGCCATTAAGGATGCAATTTTATCAGTCCTTGATTCTGGGGGGAAAATGGTTCGTCCTGCTTATTTAATTCTATTCTCTATGTGGAACGAAAATAGAAATAAAGAAGAAGTTCATGCTGTTGCGGCTGCTCTGGAGTTATTACATGTAGCAACATTATTCCATGACGATGTGATAGATGAATCTAGCGTTCGAAGAGGTCAAGAGACGATTAGTGCAAAATTTGGAAATCGAGTAGCTATTTATGCAGGGGATTATTTATTGACTGTTTGTTATCAACTGTTATCTGCTTATAGCAAAGACTTAGTGAATATCCAAATTCCAACGCGTGGAATGATGCAAGTGATTCAAGGGGAATTGTCTCAAATGGAAGAACGTTATCGTTTAGATGTGACGGTTCAAGACTATCTGAAGAGAATTGAAGGGAAAACAGCGCAACTTTTTATGTTAAGTTGTGTGATGGGAGAACAGTTTTCACTCTTGAAAGAAGAATCCAGAGCAAGGCAAATTGGCCATGCAATAGGAATGTCTTTCCAAATTTTAGATGATATCTTAGATTATGAAATTGATTCTCATCAATTTGGAAAGCCTGTATTAGAGGATGTAGCTCAAGGGGTGTATACTTTACCGCTCATTATGGCTTTGTCCAAAAAAGAGAAGGAATTGCTCCCGCTTCTAGAAAAAAAGGAGCTTATTTCTGAAGTGGAAAGAAAGAAAGTGCAACAACTGGTATTAAAATCTGGTGGAGTAGAGTCTGCAAAAGAATTAGCCAAAAAATATACGGATCGCGCTTTGCAACAAATTGAACGACTGCCAGAAAAGAATGTGAAAGCGATGTTGTTTGATATCACAAGCCGTTTATTGCAGCGAGAATATTAATAACTATTCATTCACAAAGAGAGGTGTTTTCATTTCAGAAAACACCTTTTTCACTTTATTCCTTTAAGTGAAAAGAAGAACAAAATTCCAGAGAAAACTAGACTTTTGCCCGTGATATGCTATAATAGATGTTACGAAATATAAAATATAGAGAAGGATGGAAAAAACCATGACTATCAAAAAATCTTTATCTGCAACAGCAGTATTATTATCATCTGTGTTTGTTTTAGCAGCATGTGGCGGAAACAGCAAAACAGATTCAAGCAAAACAACAACACAAGCAGCTACAACACAAACTGCAACTACACAAGCGGCGGCACAAAAATCTGATGCAGCTTTAAAAGATGGTACTTATAAATTAGTATCAGCTGCTGACAAACGTGGTTGGCATGTTGAATTTACGATTACTGTTGAAGGTGGAAAAATCACTAAATCTGATTATGACAACTTAAACGATAAAGGTGAACGTAAATCTGCAGATGCTGCATACGAAAAATCAATGAAAGATAAACTGGGTACTGGACCAGCTGAATACTTTAAAGCATACAATGAAGGTCTTGTTTCTAAACAAAATCCTAAAGATGTTGAAGTAGTAGCAGGAGCAACAAACGCACATACTTCATTTGTGGAATATGCAAACAAATTAATTGAAGCTGCTAAAAAAGGCGACACTACTGAAATTAAAGTAGAAGCACCAAAAAACTAATGGATTACAAGTGAAGACTCTGAACTCCTGTACTTTTCGTGCAGGAGTTTTTAGTTTATTGATTGGAAATAGTGTGAGGATTTACTGGCGTAAAGTTTAGTTTTTATGAAAAATGCGATACAATATATAGGATGAATGAGAAGGAGAGTGTTATGAGAAAAAAGTGGATGACATGGGGGCTAATGGCAGTGATGGGGACAGCTGTCTTAGCTGCTTGCCAGAATCAATCGAATAATGAAGCCGACACAGTTTCGGGGGCATCAATTAAAACTCCAAGAGAAATCATTAAATCTCCGGTGAAAAAGACAGATTTCTTATTAGGGACGGCTGTTTCATTGTCCGTCTATCATCCTAATTCTGAGGCTCTAATCGAGAGTGCTTTAGAGATGATTAAAGATTTAGAAAAGAGAATTACTGTAAATGCTTCTGGATCTGAAGTGGATGAAGTAAACATTGCTGCCGGTGAAAAGCCTGTAAAGGTCAGCGCGGATGTTTATGAACTCATTAAATTGGGATTGGAATATAGTGCGGAATTTAATGGAGCATTTGATATTACTGTGGGACCATTAACGTCGTTGTGGCATATCGGATTTGATGATGCCAAAAAGCCTACTCAAGAAGAAATTGATGCAGTTCTCCCTCTTGTCGATTATAAGGAAGTAGAGCTAAATGATGCTGAACAAACAGTGTTCTTGAAGAAAAAAGGAATGAAATTGGATTTAGGCGGGATTGCAAAAGGATATATTGCCGATAAGGTTTGGGATTATTTTGCTAAAGAAGGGGTAACGACGGCCGTTATCGATTTAGGTGGAAATATTGTTGTTATGGGAGGTTCCCCTGCAAGAAATGGGGTTGCATGGAATGTGGGAATTCAAGATCCAGTAGAATCTCGCGGGACAACTTTAGGGACGATTTTAGAAAAAGATAAAACAATCGTCACTTCAGGAATCTATGAACGATACTTAAAAGTGGACAATCAAGTCTATCATCATATTTTAAATCCTAAAACGGGTTATCCTTATGAGAATAATATCGAAGGAGTATCGGTAATTGTAAATCGTTCGACTAAAGGAGACGCTTTATCGACTTCGATGTTTTCTATTGGGGTGAAAGAAGGATTGGAATATGCAAATAGCCATAAAGATGTGGATGTCATTTTTGTGACCAAGGATAAAAAGGTCTATGTATCCGATTCGATTAAAGAGACTTTCAAACTAACAAACGGAGCACTTGAGTTGAAGGAGTCTATAGAATGATGTCAAAAAAAGAGTTTATTGAATTAGTGGAATTGCGAACGAAATTGGCTAGCGTTTTCCCATTTTTAACTGCTTTATGCTATTCTTTTATATTATTTAAAGAAATAAACGTTCTTAACATGTGTCTCTTCTTTGTTGGAATGTTGTCATTTGATATGGCAACGACCGTTATGAATAATTTGATGGACTATGTAAAAGCAAAGAACTCTGACTATCGTGATCATCATAATGTAATTGGAACAAGTAGTTTAACGGTGAAAAAAGCTTGGCAAGTATTCGGAATTCTGTTTGCAGTTGCAGCAGTTTTTGGGATCATTCTTGTAGCGCGCACAAACATCCTTCTACTAATGGTCGGGGCACTTTGTTTCTTTATCGGTGTGTTCTATACATTTGGCCCGATTCCGATTTCTCGGATGCCTCTTGGTGAAGTGTTGTCAGGCTTCACGATGGGATTTGGGATTTTTTGGATAACTGTATTTTTAAATGTGCCAGAAGGAACTATTTTTGCAGGCGTGCAGTTAGACGGAAGTATTTTAACGATGCAACTGGATATCGTTGCTCAGTTAAAGGTGTTTCTATTATCATTGCCACTTGTTTGTACGATTGCCAATATCATGTTAAGCAATAACATCTGTGATTTAGAAACGGATATTATAAACCATCGTTATACATTGGTTTACTATATTGGAAAGAAACAAGCATTAGTGGTGTATCAAGTGCTTTATGCGGTTGTGCTTGGCGCGATGGTACTAGCAGTATTATTAGGAGTTGCGCCATGGATCCTACTTGGTGTTCTTGTAGTCGGAATTCCTATTTATAAACATATTCAGCAGTTCAAAGCTGTACAAGATAAGAAAACAACCTTTGCTTTAGCCATTAAAAATATGGTAATGATTTATTCTTTACAAATTATTTTGCTTCTTGTAGCAATATTGCTAGGGGACTAGTGTTGACTTGACAAAATTTCACTGTTTCCTTATGATTAAATAGATATGGATTTATAGAAAGTAGTGAAAGAATGGCACAGAAAAAAGCAGCGTTAGCTTGTAGTGTATGTGGATCAAGAAATTACACCATTACTCTTGGTCAAAATCGTCGAGTTGAACGTTTAGAAATCAAAAAATTCTGCAAATATTGTAATAAACAAACACTACATCGTGAAACAAAATAAAGAGGAAAGGGAGACCCAGCATGCGTTTTTTATCAAATGTTATTAAAGAGATGAAAAAAGTAACATGGCCAACAGGTAAAGAAGTAAACAAATATACTATTACAGTAATCATTACAGTAGTAGTAGCATTAGGCTTTTTTGCTGTGGTGGACTATGGGATTCATCAACTCATTACATTCCTTTTAAAATAATAGTACTTTATAGTGATTAGTGATATACTAAAAGCAGTTGAAAAAACCTTCGTCTTGAAGGTTTTTTTGTATGGAAAAATGTTGTTGATTCTTTAAGGAGGAGTATTAATGGAAAAAGAATGGTATGTATTACACACGTATTCAGGATATGAAAACAAAGTAAAATCAAATCTTTTATCACGTATCCAAAGTATGGGGATGGAAGAAAATATTTTTCGTGTCATCGTTCCTGAAGAAGAGGAAGTTGAAGTAAAAGATGGTAAAACAAAAACAACGGTGGAAAAAACTTTCCCTGGTTATGTATTAGTTGAAATGGTAATGTCTGACCAAGCTTGGTACGTTGTTCGTAACACTCCTGGCGTAACAGGTTTCGTTGGTTCGCATGGTGCAGGGTCAAAACCTTCTCCATTATTACCTGAAGAAGTAGAAGCAATCTTAGGACGTATCGGTGAAAAAGTACATGCTCCAGTTGATTTACATGTATCTGTTGGAGACTACGTAATCATCACTGAAGGTGCCTTCAACGATATGAGCGGTAAAGTAGTAGAACTTGACCACGAAAAACAAAAAATTAAAGTGGCGATTGAAATGTTCGGTCGTGAAACCATTGCAGACTTAGAGTTCCACCAAGTGAAAGAAGATGACTCTTATTAACATGTATCCTACAATGTTAGAACGTTTTATTCGATATGTGAAAATCAATACGCGTAGTGACTTGAAATCAACTAGCATCCCTACGACAAAGAGTCAATGGGAATTTTTAGAAATGCTTCGTGATGAATTAGTGGGATATGGCTTTACAAAAGTAGAACTCGATCCAGAGGATAGCTACTTAGTGGCGCTTTTGCCAAGTAACTTAGAAGAAGGAAGTGCGGTTCCGGCGATTGGTTTTATCGCCCATGTCGACACCGCGGATTTTAACGCTGAAAATATCAATCCACAAATTCACGAGAATTATAATGGTGAAGATGTGGTTCTAAACGCCGAGAAAAATTTGGTGATGACGGTTAGCGAGTTTCCAAATTTGAAGAACTACGTTGGTGAAACGTTAATTACCACAGATGGAACGGCGCTGCTGGGTGCCGATGATAAGGCAGGGCTCGTTTCGGTATTAGAAGCTTGCTTACACTTAATGGTGCATCCAGAGATTCCGCATGGCGATATTTGGTTAGCGTTTGGCCCAGACGAAGAAATCGGTAAAGGTGCACACCGGTTTAAAGCGGAACGTATGCCTGCGAAATTTGCCTACACTTTAGACAGTGGAGTGGTAGGAAAGTTAGAATATGAAACGTTTAATGCAGCTCGCGCGGTGGTAACGATTCACGGGACAAGTGTCCACCCAGGGCAAGCCAAAGATGTCATGGTGAATGCTTTGGCGGAAGCGGCAAAACTATTTGCTCGCATGCCAGGAGATGAAGTGCCAGAACGTACAAGTGGATACGAAGGCTACTTTATGTTATCGAAACAATCAGGCGACATCGGTAAGGTTGAATTGGAATATATTATTCGTGATCACTCGATGGAGAAATTCGAAGAGAGAAAAGCGCGGTTCCAACAAATCGTCGATGCGCAAAATGCAACGTATGATGTGCCACGTATCGAATGTACGATTTACGATGAGTACTATAATATGTATGAAATCCTAAAAGACGATATGACTTCAGTTGAAGTAGCAATTGAGGCTTATAAAGAATGTGGCATCACGCCAGACATTCAACCATTCCGTGGAGGAACAGATGGATGTATTATTACTTATAAAGGAATTCCAACGCCAAACTTATTTACCGGAGCTGAGAACCTTCATGGGCAATACGAATTTGTGACCCTCGAAAGCATGCAAAAAGCAAGCAATGTTGTGTTGAAAATCATTGAATTAGTACAAAATAAAAAGGTCGGGTAATTACTCGGCCTTATTTTTATAGATTTTGATTATCATTAAAGTAAGATAAAAAAGATAAGGAATACATTGTCATATGTTATAATGCATTACAAATACTTAGAATATTAATAAGGCAAGCTATTCGAAAGTAGGTTTAAAATGATTTTGAACAACAGAATAGGGAGATGTTTAGGATGAAAAAAGTAATGATTATTATTAATCCAACTTCTGGTGGAGAAAAAGCTTTGGATTATAAAGAAAAAATTGAAAACAAAGCGAAAGAATATTTTGACGTTGTTGAAACTAGAATAACCGAGAAAGCAAAAGACGCAACTATTTTTGCTGAAGAAGCTGTTAAAGAAAAAGCTGAAGCTGTAGTAGTGTTTGGTGGTGATGGTACCGTTAATGAAGTAATTTCAGGAATAGCTGAAAAAGAATATATTCCTAAACTAGGAATTATCCCAGGCGGGACAGGTAATTTAATTACAAAATTATTAGAAATCAGTCAAGATATTGACCAAGCGATAGAAGAACTCGATTTCAACAATACTAACGCTATTGATATTGGGAAAGCTAACGATCATTACTTTGGATATATTTTTAGTGTGGGATCCCTGCCAGAAGCCATTCACAATGTTGAAATTGAAGATAAAACAAAATATGGTGTTCTAGCGTACGCCATTAATACAATGAAATCGGTATTAAATGATGAGGTGTTTACGATTCATGTTGAAACAGAGAATGGAAACTATCATGGTGAAGCTAGTCAAGTACTTGTTCTATTGTCCAACTATTATGCGGACAAAAAAATGTTTGATGACAACAAAGATGGTTATGCCAATATATTGATTCTTAAAGATGCTTCTATCTTCTCAAAACTTTCACTCATTCCTAATATATTAAAAGGGGATGTGGTTGAAAATGAAAATATCGAATATATTAAAGCAAAAAATATAAAAATTTCATCGGATTCCAAACTAGAGTCTGACGTTGATGGAGACCAATCAGACGATCTTCCAGTTGAGATTAAAATTTTGGGAAATCACGTTTCAGTTTACTCAGCTCCAAAAGAGTAGAGTGATTAATCGTACAGAAATAATAATAAAAAGCGTTCAAGAAGATTCATATGACCTCTTCTTGAACGCTTTTTTAATAGATGCCGAAAACAGGGGTCGAACCTGCGACCTACGCGTTACGAGTGCGTTGCTCTGCCAACTGAGCTATTTCGGCTAATGCACTTTTATT
>ERZ773003.527-NODE-527-length-27821-cov-11.433552_pt1 | contig 27821 bp, 26 predicted proteins | sample MGYA00580668_ERZ773003 | MGnify/ENA primary metagenome ERZ773003 (study PRJEB29015, sample SAMEA2738002) | human oral metagenome | biome: human oral; feature: human-associated habitat; material: dental | place: China | collected 2126 ...
CTTGAGTACGGCAAGGCGACGTTGACGTGGTTTGAATTTGATTTTCGAAGAGTATGATTTTTGTGAGAGATGATTCTGACATGGGACAGGCTATCCAGAATTCCACAGGCAACTATAACCATGTTGCCATTTATTTGGATGGGATGATTTACCACGCTAGTGGACAGGCTGGTGTAGTCTGTCAAGAACCGGCAGACTTCTTTGAGTCCAATCATTTGTACGATCTCTATGTTTACCCAGAAATGGATATCCAGTCTGTGAAGGAAAGAGCTGGCAAACATCTGGGAGCTCCTTATAATGCTTCTTTCTATCCAGATGGAACTGGTTTCTACTGTTCTCAGTATATGGCAGAAATTCTCCCCATTTTTGAAACCATTCCTATGAAATTTGGAGATGGGAAGCAGGACATTAGTGATTTTTGGAGAGAGTATTATGGGAAACTCGGACTTCCTGTGCCTATGAACCAGCCGGGAACTAATCCTAGTCAGTTGGCGGCATCGCCCCTGTTAGAATGTAAAGAAAGGAATCTTCATGATTCAGATTTTTAATCCATCTCGTTTGACGAGACAGCTATTTTTTGGAGAATTGATCCGCTATCTGGACCAGCGTGAGGATGTGATTTTACGGGAAATCAAGGCCCAATTTCCAGATATAGCAGTTGATAAACTCATGGAAGAGTATATAAAGGCTGGCTTGATTCGTCGGGAAAATAAGCGCTATTACCTCAATCTCCCTATGCTTGAGTCACTCGATAATCTCGAACTGGATCAAGAGATTTTTGTCAGCGAAGATAGTCTGATCTATCAAGCCTTGTTGGAGCAGAGTTTTGAGACGGAATTACGAAATCAAACCAATGCAGCTATTTTAGTTGAAAAGACGGATTTTGCGCGAACAAAAATGACTCTGTCCAATTATTTCTACAAGGTCAAACATCAGTATCCTTTGACAGAAAAACAGCAGGAACTCTATGCCATTTTAGGAGATGTAAATCCTGAGTATGCTCTCAAATACATGACAACTTTTTTGCTAAAATTTCTCAAAAAAGATCAATTGATCCAGAAACGCCGTGATATTTTTGTAGACAGTTTAGTTTTCTTAGGATATATTGTCCAAAATGAAGATGGAAAGTATGAGTTGACTGTCAGATTTGATAAGGAAAGATTAACTTTTTACTTGGCCTGATTTCTTGTCTCTGAGCACATTGTTTGACTTTCCTTAGCATTCCGTATAAACTATATGTAACCGGTAACACATATCGGAATAAAATTAAAGGAGACAATTATATGTCACTTGAAAACAAATTGGAACAAGCAACAGGCGCTATCAAAGAAGGATTTGGTAAAGTTACTGGGGATAGCAAGACTGAAGCAGAAGGCGCTGTAGAAAAGACAGTTGCTAAAGCAAAAGAAGTAGTTGAAGATGCTAAAGGTGCTGTAGAAGGTGCCGTTGAGGGTTTGAAAAACGCTTTTAAATAAAAATAGAAAAAATCAAGGGGTTCATTTCCCTTGATTTTTTTACTATCTTATAAATAATTTTCTGCGACGGCTGCATCTCCTGGATAGGCTTCTTTCTTGCCTTGAACGATTTGGTAGCAATCGGCTCCCTTACCAGCGATAATGACTGCATCTAATGCTTGATTTGTGATAGCCATGGCTGCCTTGATAGCTTCTTGGCGATCCGCAATTTTTTCAACAGGATGATTGATGTAGCTGCTAATTTCATCCGCAATGGCCATTGGGTCTTCAAAGTTGGGGTCATCAGCAGTCAGAAAGACTTGAATCTCAGGGTGTTGATTGAGGAGGAGGCCAAAGTCCTTACGACGGCTTTCTCCCTTGTTTCCTGTCGAACCTAACACCAGAGCAATCTTTCCAGTTTGATGAGTTTCAACCACATTGATTAGTTTTTTGAGACTATCACCATTGTGGGCGTAGTCGATGAAGACTTTGGCGCCATTATTCTGAGTGAGGACTTCCATGCGACCAGGAACTCGGGTTGAAGCGATTCCTTTTTTGATGTCCTCAAGACTAGCTCCGAGACGGAGACAAGCAAGTCCAGCAGCAACTGCATTTTCTTGGTTGAAGTGACCAATCAGTTGGATATCATAATCCCCAGCTAATTTCCCTGTAGCTGAGAAGCTAAAGGCTTTGGAATTTTCGATTTGGTTTTCAGACTGGCTACCATAGAAATCATGGTCTTGATCTGCCACTTGTTCCTTTAAGACAGAAAAATGGTCCATGTCACTGTTAATGATGACTGCTCGGCTATTTTTCATTAAGAGGCGTTTGTGGTAGAAGTAGTCTTCAAAACTAGGGTGTTCAATCGGGCCGATATGGTCTGGGCTGATATTGAGGAAAACTCCCACATCAAAGGTTAGACCATAGACACGTTTGACCAGATAGGCTTGACTAGATACCTCCATGATGAGGTGGGTGCGGTCATTTTGCACAGCCTGATTCATCATGTCAAAGAGGTCAATACTCTCAGGGGTTGTTAATGCAGACTTAAAGAAAGTCTTGCCATCTAAAGTTGTGTTCATAGTTGACAACATAGCAGGTCGATGCCCTTGAGATAAGATGTTATAGGCGAAATAGGCTGCTGTTGTCTTGCCCTTGGTTCCAGTGAAGGCAAGGAGTTTGAGTTTTTCCTGGGGATTTCCATAAAATTCCATGGCAATCAAACTCATAGCTTTCTTGATATCACTGACGATAATAGCAGGAATACCAACTTCATAGTCTTCTTCAGCCACATACCAACCGAGGCCTTGAGAGATGGCAGAAATCAGAAATTCCTTCTTAAAGGTAGCCCCCTTGACGAAAAAGAGGCTCTTCTCTTTGGCCTTGCGGCTGTCATAGCAGATGGTGTCAAACACGACATGACTGTAGTTGTAGTGGTAGTGTCCTTGGTCGATAATCTCACGGAAGAGACCATCATTCTTTAAAATATCTAATACGGTTTCAATCTTAATCATACTTTCTATTGTAAACCGAAAGTCGCAAATTTACAAGTGACAAGGAAAAGTTTATAATGGAAGATGAGGAGTTTTTCCTAGTTATTAAAATTAAATGAGGAATCTATGTCTAACGAAAACAATCACCAGCAGGCCCAGATGTTACGGGGGACTGCTTGGTTAACGGCTAGTAACTTTATCAGTCGCCTACTCGGGGCCATTTACATTATCCCCTGGTATATCTGGATGGGATCTTATGCAGCTACGGCCAATGGTCTCTTTACCATGGGTTACAATATCTATGCTTGGTTCTTGCTGGTTTCAACAGCAGGGATTCCAGTTGCGGTGGCCAAGCAAGTGGCTAAGTACAATACCATGCGAGAAGAAGAGCATAGCTTTGCCCTGATTCGGAGCTTTTTAGGCTTTATGACGGGGCTAGGTCTGGTCTTTGCACTAGTCTTGTATCTCTTTGCTCCTTGGCTAGCAGACTTATCAGGTGTGGGGAAAGACTTGATCCCCATTATGCAGAGCTTGGCTTGGGCGGTCTTGATTTTCCCATCTATGAGTGTTATCCGAGGTTTCTTCCAAGGGATGAATAACCTGAAGCCTTATGCCATGAGCCAAATCGCTGAGCAGGTTATTCGTGTTATCTGGATGCTCTTAGCTACCTTTATGATTATGAAAATGGGCTCAGGAGATTATCTAGCAGCGGTTACCCAATCCACCTTTGCTGCCTTTGTCGGCATGGTAGCTAGTTTTGCAGTTTTGATCTATTTCCTTGCCAAAGAAGGATTACTTAAAAGAGTCCTTGAAACAGGAGATAAGATAAACAGCAAGCGTCTTTTGGTCGACACCATTAAGGAAGCCATTCCTTTTATCCTGACAGGGTCTGCTATCCAGCTTTTCCAGATTTTGGACCAGATGACCTTTATCAATAGTATGAGTTGGTTTACCAACTATAGTAATGAAGACTTGGTTGTCATGTTTTCTTATTTCTCTGCCAATCCTAATAAGATCACTATGATTTTGATTTCTGTTGGGGTTTCGATTGGGAGTGTCGGTTTGCCACTTTTGACTGAAAACTATGTTAAGGGGGACTTGAAGGCGGCTTCTCGTCTAGTTCAGGACAGCATTACCATGCTTTTCTTATTCCTGCTGCCTGCAACGGTTGGAGTAGTCATGGTCGGTGAACCTATTTATACCATATTTTACGGGAAGCCAGATGGTTTGGCATTAGGTTTGTTTATCTTTGCAGTCTTACAGTCAACCATTTTGGGTGTATATATGGTTTTGTCACCAATGCTTCAGGCTATGTTCCATAACCGTAAAGCAATCCGTTACTTTTTCTATGGTTCGGTTGCTAAGCTAGTCTTGCAATTACCAACAATTTATCTTTTTCACAGTTATGGTCCTTTGATTTCAACATCAATCGCTCTTATCATCCCTATTCTATTCATTTATCGTGAACTATGTAGGGTAACAGGAATGAGAGGTAATGTGGTATTTAGGAGAACGATTTTAATCAGTTTGTTGACTTTTGTTATGTTCATCGGTGTAGGTGCTATCCAGTGGGTACTGGGATTTGTCTTCCAACCAAGTGGGCGTTTGTGGAGTTTTCTATATGTAACTCTTGTCGGTGCCATGGGTGGAGGAGTTTATGGAATTATGAGCCTCCGTACCCGTTTATTGGATAAGGTGATTGGAAAAGCCCAAGCAGATCGCCTACGAATCAAATTAAAGTTAACTTAAAAAATATTTATAAATAAAAGGGATAAATTGAACATTTCTATCATAAAATGTTCAATTTATTCTCTTTTTTATTAATTTGTAGAATAATAGCTAAAGTTTGTAGATGGTAATTTAATTTTTCTTAAATTTTACTTAAAAATCTATTGACTAAATAAAACTCAAGTTGTATAATAAGACAAATATTTAAATCAGGAGGTTCTGGAGATGAAAAAGTCTAAGGCCAAGTATGCAGCACTTGCAGGTATCGTGTTAAGCGCAGGTATTTTATTAAGCGCGTGTGGGAATTCTAGCACAGCGTCAAAAGCATATAACTATGTTTATACTAGTGATCCATCTAGTTTGAACTATCTAGCAGAAAACCGTGCAACGACTAATGATATTGTGACTAATCTAGTAGATGGTCTCATGGAAAATGACCAGTATGGGAACTATATACCATCCTTGGCGGAGGATTGGAGTGTTTCTAAAGATGGTTTGACCTATACCTATAAACTTCGTAAAGATGCTAAATGGTATACTGCAGATGGAGATGAATATGCTCCAGTAACTGCCCAAGATTTTGTAACTGGTTTGAAATATGCGGCTGATAAAAAATCAGAAGCCTTGTACTTAGTACAAGAATCCGTTGCTGGTTTAGATGACTATATCACTGGTAAAACAAGCGACTTTTCAACTGTCGGAGTTAAGGCTCTTGATGACCAAACTGTTCAATATACCTTGACACGACCAGAATCCTACTGGAACTCAAAAACAACATCAACCATTCTCTTCCCAGTCAATGCAGATTTCTTGAAATCAAAAGGGGATGATTTTGGGAAGGTAGACCCATCTAGCATTTTGTACAATGGACCTTTCTTGATGAAATCTTTTGTTTCAAAATCTGTCATCGAATTCAAGAAAAATCCAAACTACTGGGATGCTAAAAATGTCTTTGTAGATGATGTGAAATTGGCCTATTATGATGGTAGTGACCAAGATGCACTGGCTCGTAACTTTGTCGAGGGGGCTTATAGCTACGCTCGTCTCTATCCGAACAGTTCAAGTTTTGAAGGAATTAAAGAGAAGAACAAAGATAATATCATCTATAAATTGCAAGAGCCTACTTCTTACTTCTTAAACTTTAACCTGGATAGAAAATCTTATAAATTTACTTCCAAGACAAGCGATGCTGAGAAGAAATCGACTCAGGAAGCAGTTCTTAACAAAAACTTCCGTCAAGCCATAAACTTTGCCTATGACCGTACAGCTTATGGGGCTCAATCTCAAGGGGAAGACGGAGCAACTAAGATTTTGCGTAACCTAGTCGTTCCTCCTAATTTTGTAACCATCAACGGCAAAGACTTTGGTGAAGTAGTAGCCTCTAAAATGGTCAACTATGGTAAGGAATGGCAAAGAATCAACTTTGCGGATGCCCAAGATCCATACTACAATGCTGAAAAAGCCAAAGCCAAATTTGCAGAGGCTAAGAAAGAACTCCAAGCCAAAGGAGTCCAATTCCCAATCCACTTGGACATGACAGTTGACCAAGCTGTTAAAAAGGGTGTTCAAGAGGCAAATTCTATGAAGCAATCTATTGAAGCAGCCTTAGGTGCAGAGAACGTTGTAATTGATATTCAACAACTCACTACTGAAGATTATGACAATACAAGCTATTTGGCTCAGACAGCAGCTCAGAAGGATTATGATCTTTACAACGGTGGTTGGGGTCCTGATTACCAAGATCCTTCAACCTATCTCGATATTTTTAATACTAATAGTGGTGGTGTTCTGCAAAATCTAGGTTTAGAGCCAGGTGAAGCCAATGACAAGGCTAAGGCTGTTGGGCTGGATGTTTATACTCAAATGCTGGAAGAAGCTAACAAGGAACAAGATATTGCAAAACGCTATGAAAAGTATGCTGAAATCCAAGCTTGGTTGGTAGATAGCTCTCTAGCCATTCCAAACGTTTCCCTGGGTGGAACACCAGTGTTGAGAAGAACTGTTCCTTTCTCAGAACCATTCTCACAAGCTGGTAATAAAGGTATTGAATCATATAAATACCTCAAAGTACAAGATAAGACAGTCACAAAAGACGAATATGAAAAAGCTAAAGAAAAATGGCTGAAAGAAAAAGAAGAATCCAATAAAAAAGCCCAAGAAGAATTGGCAAAACATGTCAAATAAGGATTTTTCAAGAAAAACGATGGTTTCGAAAGAAGCCGTCGTTTTTATATAGAATGATGGCAAATTTGGAAGAAAAGTGCTTACATTTTTTAGATTGTTTATTAGATGTATGATATAATAAATACAACAAAAAGTAAAAAGATGCTTTCGAAAGCCTCTTCCGGTGTCAATTGAAGTATGTACATTCTAGGATAATTTTATAGTAGGGATGCTATCTACTGTAAAAGTAAGATAAAACGCAACAAATGATAAGTTCTTCTATGTGAAGAGTTCTTATCTGCCTATTTACTAATAGTTATGGAGGTATCATTATGGGCGCTATTATGGAGTTTGCAACAGAAAAACAGATTGAATCCTTTCTTTCAACTTGCCACATTGAAGGGCAAAAGAATTTTCTGATGGCTTTCAAGAAAAAGACATGGTTGAAATCCTTTATTGATTTTTTCATTATAGGTGGTTCCTACTACGTTCAGTCGAGTGTGAAGCCTAAGATTCTGGCATTCATACCTAAGGGGATTTGCTTGATGGACATCAGTGATGTAATTGAAAATCGTTCCAGTCAGGTCGTGGAGATGCCCTGGAATCAGGTTCAAGATTTTACTTATAAGACAGTCTTGAATACAGTTAGGCTGAACTGGAACTATCAAAATGAAGCCTACATTTTTTCTGTGGATGTCGGTCAGATTAGTCAGCATGTGGGCCAATATCAATTTAACAAAGAGCATTATGACTATTTAGCCCAACACGATTTCTTTCAGTCAAAGTAAACTCTAGCAATCATCGTCACAAAAGAATCTGGAAGCTTTTCTGGATTCTTTTTAGCTTTACTCGATAAGTCTATAGTTTGAAACTATAACTAGCTCTTGAAAAGAAGAAAATGAGTTGATGAAAATAAGTGGTACAATAGTTACTATAGATTTGGAGGTATTGTATGAGCAAGGAATTACACATTAACACAATTTTGGCCCAGGCGGGTATCAAGTCAGATGAAGCGACAGGAGCTTTGGTGACACCGATTCATTTTTCGACGACTTATCAGCACCCAGAGTTTGGTCAGTCTACTGGATTTGACTATACGCGCACCAAAAACCCAACTCGCAGTAAGGCGGAAGAAGTCTTGGCGGCTATTGAGTCCGCAGACTATGCCCTAGCGACTAGCTCAGGTATGTCAGCTATTGTACTGGCCTTTAGCGTCTTTCCAGTAGGAAGTAAGGTCTTGGCTGTCCGTGACCTTTATGGTGGTTCTTTCCGCTGGTTCAACCAAGTGGAGCAGGAAGGCCGTTTCCATTTTACCTATGCCAATACAGAAGAAGAGTTGATTGCCGAGTTAGAAAAGGACGTGGATGTTCTCTATATCGAAACCCCAACCAATCCCTTGATGTTGGAATTTGATATCGAAAAACTAGCCAAATTGGCTCATGCTAAGGGTGCCAAAGTGGTGGTGGACAATACCTTCTACAGCCCTATCTACCAACGTCCGATTGAAGATGGAGCAGATATCGTTCTCCATTCAGCAACCAAGTATCTAGCAGGTCACAATGATGTTTTGGCTGGAGTGGTTGTGACCAATAGTTTAGAACTATACGAGAAGCTCTTTTACAATCTCAATACGACAGGGGCAGTCTTGTCTCCATTTGACAGTTATCAATTGATTCGTGGTCTCAAGACCTTGTCTCTTCGTATGGAGCGCTCAACAGCTAACGCCCAAGAAGTGGTTGCCTTTTTGAAGGATTCTCCAGCAGTTAAGGAAGTTCTCTACACTGGTCGTGGGGGCATGATTTCCTTTAAAGTAGCCGATGAAACACGCATTCCACATATCTTGAACAGCCTCAAGGTCTTCTCTTTTGCTGAAAGTTTGGGTGGAGTGGAAAGTCTCATTACTTATCCAACGACGCAAACTCACGCTGATATTCCAGCAGAAGTGCGCCATTCTTATGGTTTGACAGATGACCTCTTGCGTTTGTCGATTGGGATTGAGGATGCTAGAGATTTGATTGCAGATTTGCGCCAAGCCTTGGAAGGATAAGACAAAGATGAGGAAATATGATTTTACAAGCCTGCCCAATCGTTTAGGGCACCATACTTATAAATGGAAAGAAGCAGAAACGGATAGTGAAGTCCTACCAGCTTGGATAGCGGATATGGACTTTGTGGTCTTGCCTGAAATCCGCCAAGCCGTGCAAACTTACGCTGATCAACTGGTTTATGGCTATACCTATGCCAGTGAAGAATTAATTCACGAAGTTCAAAAGTGGGAAGCTACACAACACGGTTATCACTTTGACAAAGAGGCTCTTGTCTTTATCGAGGGTGTGGTGCCGGCCATCTCAACAGCTATTCAAGCCTTTACGAAAGAAGGCGAGGCGGTTTTGATTAACACACCTGTCTACTCACCTTTTGCCCGTAGCGTCAAGTTGAACAATCGCAGATTGATTACCAATTCTTTGGTGGAAAAGGATGGTCTGTTTGAGATTGACTTTGACCAACTTGAGAAGGATTTGGTGGAAGAGGGTGTCAAACTTTATATCCTCTGCAACCCTCACAATCCTGGTGGACGTGTGTGGGAAAAAGAAGTCTTGGAAAAGATAGGCCAACTCTGCCAGAAACACGGTGTTTTCTTGGTTTCCGATGAGATTCACCAAGATTTGGCCCTCTTTGGTCACAAACACCAGTCTTTTAATACCATTAATCCAGCTTTTAAAGAATTTGCAATCGTCTTGAGCAGTGCCACTAAAACTTTTAACATCGCTGGGACAAAAAATTCCTATGCTGTCATTGAAAATCCTAAGTTGAGACTGGCTTACCAGAAACGCCAGTTGGCCAATAACCAGCATGAAATTTCAGGCTTGGGTTATTTGGCGACAGAAGCTGCTTATCGCTATGGGAAGGATTGGCTAGAGGAACTCAAGCAAGTCTTTGAAGATCATATTAATTATGTGGTAGATTTATTTGGAAAAGAGACTAAAATCAAGGTCATGAAACCGCAAGGGACCTACTTGATTTGGCTTGATTTTTCAGCCTATGACCTGACTGATGAAACATTACAAGAGTTGTTGAGAAATGAAGCCAAGGTTATCCTCAACCGTGGTTTGGATTTTGGAGAGGAAGGAAGTCTCCATGCCCGTCTCAATGTAGCTATGCCTAAATCTCTGCTGCAAGAAGTGTGTCAGCGAATTGTGACGACTTTTGCCAAACGTTAAAAATCCAGCCTTCTAGGAGAAAAGTATCCCTAGAAGGCTATTTTCATAAGGGAAAATATGGTATAATAAAAAGATAAGGTAAAGGTAAAAAAATGGCTAAATTGATTCCGGGGAAAGTCCGTATCGAAGGCGTTGCCCTTTATGAAACTGGTAAAGTTGACATCATCAAGGAAAAGAATAATCGGCTCTACGCTCGCGTTGCAGAAGAAGAACTGCGCTATAGTTTAGAGGATGATTTGGTTTTTTGTGCCTGCGATTTTTTCCAAAAGAGGGGCTACTGTGTGCACTTGGCGGCTCTGGAGCATTTTCTGAAAAATGATGAGCGTGGTCAGGAAATCTTGCAGAGTCTGGAAGAAGGTCATGAAGAAAAAGAGGCCGTTGAAACCAAGGTGACCTTGGGCAGCAAATTTTTGGAACGAATCTTGTCTCCAAAATCAGACCGAGCCTATGAGTTGTCAGCTGTGGGTCAGGTGGAAGCAGGAAGCAATCATATCTTGTGGACTCTTAGAATCGGGCAAATCAATAGCCAAAAATACTACGTTATTCGGGATATTCCAATCTTTTTAAAAGTCGTCGAGAAGAGAAAACCTTATATGATTGGTAAAACTTATGAGGAGTCTCTATCTTGGGAAGCCTTTAATGAGGAAAGTCAAGAGCTTCTGACTTTCTTACGCGGACTAATGGAGGAAGGACTTAGTCCAGAGCTTTTTTTCCAAAACCAAGGTCGGCACCTCTTTTTTCCTCTGACCTTTTTTGAGCAGGGTGTGAATTTACTGATGGCCTTGCCCCATTTTCAATTTGACCATCAAGTGGATAGCTACCAAACTCTGCTTTTTCAGGATATGCATGCTGATGCCAATCTATTTGCCTTTACAGCAACAGAATACTCGGACTATTTTGAAATGGAAATCAGTGAGAGTCCAAGGGTCAATGTCTTTTATCAGGGAGCTGTGCTGTTCCATAAAGGACAGGTTTATTTTCTAACAGACCAGCAGATGCGTCTTCTCAAGGAAATCAAAGCGCTGCCTTTGGATCAACATGGAAAGAAATACCTGCAATTTGATAGCAGTGACCGAGATAAGTTGGCTTCTTGTTTAACTTTTTTTAGCCAGATGGGGATCGTTTCAGCTCCAGAACGCTTACAAATCAAAACTTTTGAACCCTCTTTTTACTTTGATAGGGAAGAAGACAATCGGATTCGTTTAGAAATTCAGTTTGATTATGGAGATAAGCAGGTATCTAGCCGACAAGAGTTAGAAGAATTACCCTTTTCGAGTGATGCTGACTTAGAAGAAAGAGTTTTTCAAATCTGTTTGGCAGCGGGATTTGAAGCAGACTTTCAATCTTGGCGTCAGGCCTTAAAAGCAGAGTCTGTCTATCATTTCTTCCATGAAATCATTCCAGTTTTTGAAAAACTCGGAAATGTTGACCTATCAGACAAGCTAGAAGAACTCTATAACCTAGCAAGCCCTCAAGTGCAGATTGCTTCCAAGGGAGGTCTCTTGGAAATCCAGTTTGATTTTCAAGATATCGCCCAAGAGGAAATTGACCAAGCCATGCAGGCCTTGGTTGCCAATCAAGATTTTTACATTGATTCGTCCAATCAGGTCTACTTTTTCGATGAAGAAACCAAGAAAATTCGACAAAATCTACAGGAACTGGGGCAATTTGAGTTAAAAGATGGGGCCTTGCAGACTCGAAAATCTTTGGCTTATAGTTTAGCTTATCTTTTTGAAGGGCGAGACCGTGTTTCTTTTTCACAAGAATTCCAGAATTTGGCCCACGATTTGACGCATCCAGAGGACTTCCCACGACAAGCAACTCAGGTTCAGGCTGATTTGCGAGATTATCAGGAAAAGGGAATCAGCTGGCTGCAAATGCTCCATCATTATGGTTTTGGTGGGATTTTGGCTGATGATATGGGACTTGGTAAAACCCTGCAGACCATTGCTTTTTTGACCAGCCAAGTGACAAAAGAAAGTCGAGTCTTGATTCTCGCTCCGTCTGGTTTGATTTACAACTGGGCAGATGAATGTCAGAAATTTGCCCCACAGTTGGATGTAGCTGTTGTTCATGGTTTGAAAACTAGTCGTGAGGAGATTCTTGCTGAGAGTCATCAGATCTATGTGACGAGCTATGCTACCTTCCGTCAGGACAGTGAACTTTATCAAGGGATGGCCTTTGACTTCCTTTTCTTAGATGAAGCTCAGGTCATGAAAAACTCCCAGACTAAGATTGCCCAGACCTTGAGACAATTTGTGGTGCCGTCAGTTTTTGCCTTGTCAGGAACTCCGATTGAAAACCATCTGGGTGAGTTGTGGTCTATTTTCCAAATCGTCATGCCAGGACTTTTGCCAAGCAAGAAAGAATTTATGAAATTGCCAGCTGAGCGAGTGGCTCAGTTTATCAAGCCTTTCGTGATGCGGCGCAAGAAAGAAGAAGTTCTGACTGAATTGCCAGACTTGATTGAAGTGGTTTATAAAAATGAACTGGAAGACCAGCAAAAGGCTATCTACCTAGCCCAGTTGCAACAGATGAGAGATAGATTGGCTCAAGTATCGGATCAGGAATTTCAGCGAAGTCGTGTGGAAATCTTGTCTGGTCTGATGCGCTTGCGCCAAATCTGTGACACTCCTGCTCTCTTTATGGAAGATTATCAGGGAGCCAGTGGCAAACTGGATAGTCTCCGAGACCTGCTGGTACAGGTGGCAGACGGCGGACACCGTGTCTTGATTTTCTCTCAGTTCAAGGGAATGTTGGAGAAAATAGAACAAGAACTGCCAGACTTGGGCATGACATCCTTTAAAATTACGGGTTCAACCCCAGCCAAGGAAAGACAAGACATGACCAAAGCCTTTAACCAAGGGGAAAGAGATGCCTTTCTGATTTCTCTTAAGGCAGGTGGTGTCGGTCTGAACCTGACAGGTGCTGATACGGTTATATTGGTTGACCTTTGGTGGAATCCTGCGGTGGAAGCGCAAGCTATTGGCCGTGCCCATCGGATGGGGCAGGAAGAAACGGTTGAGGTCTATCGCTTGGTGACCAGGGGAACCATTGAAGAAAAAATTCAAGAACTCCAAGAACAGAAGAAACATCTGGTGTCACAAGTATTGGACGGCACAGAGTCACGTGGCAGTCTGACCCTAGCAGAAATTAGAGAAATTTTGGGAATTTCTGAAGCCAGCACTTGAAAAATCAAGACAATACGCTATAATGAAGTGTTGAAAGGAAATAGAAAATGAGAGAAGAACGATTTCCATTGGTGTCAGATGACGAGGTCATGCTGACTGAGATGCCGGTTATGGACCTCTATGATGAGTCTGACTTTATCAGTAATATCAAGGGAGAATACCGTGATAAGAATTATCTGGAGTGGGCCCCTATTACTGAAGAAAAACCAGCAAAACCGATTGAAAAACCAGTAGAGAAACCTAAGAAATCTGGTTTAGGAGTTAAAAAAGAAGGAAAGAGCTATGCGGAGGTGGCGCGTGAAGAAGCGCGTGCGGATTTGAAAAAGAAACGCTCAGCAAGTTATCTGACTAAGGATATTACTCCTACAAGACGCCATTCTCATCCAAGTCTAGTTAGGCAGGGCAATCAACCTACCGCGCCTTTCCAAAAGGAAAATCCTGGTGAATTTGTCAAATATAGTCAAAAATTGACCCAGTCTCATTACATCTTGGCGGAAGAAGTGAGCAATATTTCGACTCAATCTGAGCCAAAAGAAACTTCAGGTCCAAAGAAAAATAATTATGATTTTCTGAAGAAGAGCCAAATCTACAATAAAAAGAATCAACAAAAAGAACAAGAACGTCAGGTTGCCCAAGAGTTGAATCTGACAAGAATTACTGAATAGGGGAGAAAACATGTCAAAGACATATCATTTTATCGGAATTAAGGGATCAGGGATGAGTGCCTTGGCCTTGATGTTGCACCAAATGGGGCACAAGGTACAGGGATCAGATGTTGAAAAGTACTACTTTACTCAACGTGGTCTTGAGCAGGCAGGAATTACCATTCTTCCTTTTGATGAAAAAAATCTAGACGGTGATATGGAAATTATCGCTGGAAATGCCTTTCGTCCAGATAACAACGTCGAAATTGCCTATGCGGACCAAAATGGTATCGGCTACAAACGTTACCATGAGTTCCTAGGTAGCTTTATGCGTGACTTTGTCAGCATGGGAGTAGCTGGAGCGCATGGAAAAACTTCAACAACGGGTATGTTATCTCATGTCTTGTCTCATATCACAGATACTAGCTTCTTGATTGGAGACGGGACTGGTCGTGGTTCGGCCAATGCCAAATATTTTGTCTTTGAATCTGACGAATATGAGCGTCACTTCATGCCTTACCACCCAGAATACTCTATTATCACCAACATTGACTTTGACCATCCAGACTATTTCACAAGTCTAGAGGATGTTTTCAATGCCTTTAACGACTATGCTAAACAAATTACCAAAGGTTTGTTTATCTACGGTGAAGATGCTGAGTTACGTAAGATTACGTCTGATGCACCAATCTACTATTATGGTTTTGAAGCAGAAGGCAATGACTTTGTAGCTAGCGACCTTCTTCGTTCTACAACTGGTTCAACCTTCACAGTTCACTTCCGTGGTCAAGAGTTGGGTAAATTCCACATTCCAACCTTTGGTCGTCACAATATCATGAATGCGACAGCCGTTATTGGTCTTCTTTACACAGCAGGATTTGATTTGAACTTGGTGCGTGAACACTTGAAAACATTTGCCGGTGTTAAGCGTCGTTTCACTGAGAAAATTGTTAATGATACAGTGATTATCGATGACTTTGCCCACCATCCAACAGAAATTATTGCAACCTTGGATGCAGCTCGTCAGAAATACCCAAGCAAGGAAATTGTTGCAGTCTTCCAACCGCATACTTTTACAAGAACAATCGCTTTGTTGGACGAATTTGCCCACGCTTTGAACCAAGCGGATGCTGTTTATCTAGCCCAAATTTATGGATCTGCTCGTGAAGTAGACCATGGTGATGTTAAGGTAGAAGACCTAGCTAATAAAATCAACAAGAAACACCAAGTGATTACTGTTGAAAATGTTTCTCCACTCCTAGACCATGACAATGCTGTCTATGTCTTTATGGGAGCAGGAGATATCCAGACCTATGAATATTCATTCGAGCGTCTCTTGTCTAATTTGACAAGCAATGTTCAATAGGAAGTTTTCATGGAAATTCCAATTAAGATCATTCAGGCAAGTGAGTCTGATTTGGCTGAGATAGAGGCTCTTCAGGCCTCGTCTTTTCCAGATGTCAAGCAGCAACCTTCTCATATTTTAAAAGAAAGTATCCGTAAGTCTGCGGATACCTTTCTTCTAGCTAGGGATGAAAATCAGTTTGTGGGCTATGTTCTAGGTGGCCCTCAGTCCCACAATCCGCAATGTCTAGAAGTACATTCTTTAGTCATCGAGGTTGACCATCAGAGACAGGGCTTGGGCATGCTTCTTCTTGCGGCCTTGAAAGAGGTGGCAGTTGAGCTGGATTACAAAGCTATTCGTTTGAAGAGTCCTGATGAGCTGCTTTCCTATTTTGAAATGAACGGTTTTATTGATGAAGAAGAAGCAACTTCGCTTTATGCAGCTAATCAAGATTTTAGTATGATTTGGTTTAATCCCTTTTATCTGGAGGCACAATGGAAATTAGGAAAGCAAGATTAGAAGATTTAGATCGTATCGGTGAGATTGAACTAGAAAATTTCTCACTTGAAGAAGCCATTCCTCGCTCGGTTTTTGAGGCTCATTTGCGAGAAATTCAGACCTCTTTTCTGGTTGCAGAAAAAGAAGGCAGAATCATGGGGTATATCGAAGGGCCGGTTGGACCACACCGTCATCTGCAAGATCAATCTTTTACAGAAGAGATAGAAGATTATAGTCATGAGCCGGGTGGTTATATCTCTGTGACCTGTCTTTCCATTGCCAAGGAGGCACAGGGCCTAGGACTGGGTCAGAAATTGCTAACAGCTTTGAAAGAGCTGGCTCTTGAACACGAAAGAGAAGGCATTAACCTAACCTGTCATGACTATCTCATTGCCTACTACGAAAAGCATGGATTTGTCAATGAAGGCCAGTCTCAGTCAACCTTTGCAGGGGAAACCTGGTATGATATGGTCTGGGAAGCTAAAAAATAAGTGAGAAAAGCATGCTAGGTTGCTTTTCTTTCGTTTTTAAGATATAATATTATGGATTGTCAACAAGGAGGATAAACTTTTGAGTGAAAAAACAAGAGAAGACGAAAAATTAAGCTTTAAAGAGCAAATTTTACGTGATTTAGAGAGAGTAAAAAAACAAGATAGAAGTGAGCAAGAAAATGAGATTACAAGTTTTGAAACTCCTTTATCTCAAGAAGATTCAGTAGTTCCTTCAACTCAGGAACATGAACCTTCAGCAGAAGAGTTGATGGCTAATTCTCTTTCTGTTGTGGATCAAATATTAAAGAATGCTCCTAGTGTTCCATCACGCTCTAATGACATTTCGGATGAAATTGCAGCAAATGAAGAAGCTGTAGAATCTAAAATTGAAACGGTTGTTGAACCTGTAGTTGAACCAGTAGAACCTATTTTCGAGCCAGTTCAACCAAAAGTAGAACCTGTAAAACTTAACGAAGACAAAGAATTTAACGAGATTCCAACAAAGGTTGCGGTGTCGTATAAAACAAGTAGACAACAGGAAGAAGTTAGTACTCCTGCAGTGGATAATGAGTTGTCTGAGTCAGCTGAATCGACAGATAGCCTAGATTCAGTTCCTAGACGTAGTCGTCGCGAAACTGTTAAACCTGTTAAGAAGAAAAAATCACATTTGAAGGCTTTCTTCATTTCATTACTGATTTTCCTTGCTCTGATTTCGGCAGGTGGTTACTTCGGTTATCAGTATGTTCAGTCATCCTTGCTACCTGTTGATGCAAATTCTAAGGAATATGTGACTGTTCAAATTCCAGAAGGTTCCAATGTCCAAGAAATTGGGAATTCTTTGGAAAAATCTGGTTTGGTCAAACATGGAATTATCTTCAGCTTGTATGCTAAGTACAAAAATTACTCTGATTTCAAATCAGGATACTATAACTTGATGAAGAGCATGAGTACAGAGGACATCATTAAGGAACTACAAAAAGGTGGTACACCTGAACCTCAGGCTCCATCTCTTGCAAACTTGACAATTCCAGAAGGATATACCATTGATCAAATTGCCCAAGCTGTAGGCCAATTACAAGGTGAATTTAAAGAACCTTTGACAGCGGAAGCTTTCTTGACTAAAGTGCAAGATGACAACTTTATCGGTCAAGAAGTTGCTAAATATCCAAACCTACTCGAAAGCTTGCCAACGAAAGAAAGTGGAGCTCGTTATCGTTTGGAAGGTTATCTTTTCCCAGCGACCTACTCTATCAAGGAAAGCACAACTATTGAAAGCTTGATTGATGAGATGTTGGCAGCTATGGATAAAACATTGACTCCGCACTACAGTGCAATTAAGTCTAAAAACTTGACTGTCAATGAATTGCTAACAATTGCGTCACTTGTTGAAAAAGAAGGGGCTAAGACTGAAGACCGTAAGTTGATTGCAGGTGTTTTCTACAACCGTTTGAATCTTGGTATGCCACTTCAAAGCAATATTGCAATCTTGTATGCTCAAGGCAAACTTGGTCAAAATATCAGCCTAGCAGATGACGCTGGAATTGATACATCGATTAATTCACCATACAATGTGTATACAAAACCTGGTTTGATGCCTGGTCCAGTGGATAGTCCAAGTCAGGACGCGATTGAGGCAAGTATTAACCAAACAAAGAGTGAGAACCTATACTTTGTAGCAAATGTTACAGATGGTAAAGTCTATTACGCAGTGACACAGGAAGAACATGATCGTAATGTAGCTGAGCACGTCAATAGCAAACTTACTCAAAATAGTAGTTCAAACTAAGACTACAAACATGAGAATCTCAGATAGAGATTCAATACTATCGAAAGAAAGTTGAGAAAAATGGCAGAAAAAACATATCCTATGACCCTTGAGGAAAAGGAAAAACTAGAAAAAGAATTAGAAGAATTGAAATTGGTCCGCCGACCAGAAGTGGTAGAACGCATTAAGATTGCCCGTTCATACGGTGATCTTTCTGAAAACAGTGAATACGAAGCGGCTAAGGATGAACAAGCCTTTGTTGAAGGACAAATCTCTAGCTTGGAAACAAAAATCCGTTATGCTGAAATCGTCAATAGCGACTCAGTTGCCGATGATGAAGTAGCGATTGGTAAAACGGTCACTATCCAAGAAATTGGTGAGGACGAAGAAGAAGTTTATATTATCGTAGGTTCAGCGGGTGCAGATGCCTTTGCAGGAAAGGTTTCAAATGAAAGCCCAATTGGACAAGCCTTGATTGGCAAGAAAACAGGTGACACAGCAACTATTGAAACACCTGTTGGTAGCTATGATGTAAAAATCTTGAAGGTTGAAAAAACAGCCTAAAAACAGAAAAAAGGAGTGGGGAGGCAGTGCGCTTCACTCACTCCTTTTTCCATTTTAAATTGAATTGGAGACTATATGAGTTCAAAGAAGAAAAAAAATAAGATGGAGCGTGGTCTGACTAATCGTCACGTGCAGGTTATGGCCATTGCGGGAACAATTGGAACAGGACTCTTTTTGGGAGCGGGTCGCTCAATTAGCCTAACAGGTCCGTCCATTGTACTGATTTATATGATTACTGGGGCTTTCATGTTCCTCATGATGCGTGCGGTTGGGGAAATGCTCTACCAAGACCCTGAGCAACATACCTTTATCAACTTTATCACGCGCCATTTGGGTAAGGGCTGGGGCTATTTCTCAGTTTGGTCTTACTGGCTATCCGTTGTCTTTATCGGTATGGCGGAAATCACAGCTATCTCTCACTATGTTCAGTTTTGGTTCCCGAGCTGGCCAAGTTGGATGATTGAGATTGGATTTTTGACCATTTTAGCCTTGGTCAATCTGATTGCGGTTAAGCTCTTTGGAGAAGTTGAGTTTTGGTTTGCTATGGTTAAGATTGTGGCTATTTTAGCTATGATCGCCACAGGAGTCTTTATGGTCTTGACTGGCTTTAAGACACCTCATGGAGTAGCAAGTTTGGCCAATATCACCGACAATTTCTCCCTCTTTCCTAATGGTGGAGTGAACTTTGTCATGGCCTTTCAGATGGTTTTCTTTGCTTACCTCATGATTGAGTTTATCGGGGTAACAACTTCTGAAACCAAAAATCCACGTCAGGTCTTGCCAAAAGCCGTTAAGGAAATTCCTTTGCGAATCGTCTTTTTCTATGGTGGAGCTCTCTTGGCCATTATGTCCATTATTCCTTGGCGTGAACTTGCATCGGCTGATTCTCCCTTTGTTACGGTGTTTGAATTGGCAGGTATCAAGTGGGCAGCGGCCTTGATTAACTTCGTCGTTTTGACGTCAGCAGCATCTGCTCTTAACTCAACCCTTTATTCAACAGGTCGTCACTTGTATCAGATTGCTCATGATTCGCCAAATCCATTCTTAAAGGCGATCAAGGCAGATACTCTTTCTCGCCATAACGTACCACAAAATGCCATCATTGCTTCAGCAATCTTGATTGCCCTAGCAGCCTTTATCAATGTCTTGCCAGGTGTTTCCGATGCCTTTGCCTTGATTACGGCATCATCGTCAGGTGTCTATATCGCCATTTATATCTTGATTATGGTGGCCCACCTTAAATACCGCAAGTCACAGGACTTTATGGCGGATGGCTATCTCATGCCCCATTATCGTTTCCTAAATCCTTTAACCATGCTCTTCTTTGCCTTTGTCTTTGTGACTCTCTTTTTACAAGAGTCTACATTTGTAGGAGCAATTGGTTCAGCTATCTGGATTATCGGTTTTGGTATTTATAGCCAGTGGAAATTTAGAAAATAGATTTGAAACTCATCAACTCAGGTTGGTGGGTTTTTGCTAGTTTGACAGTCTTTTGAAATAGGACTATAATCAAGCTGTAACAGTGTTTAAGGAGGTTTAGATGTACTTTAGATTGGAAAATAAGGAATCCCATAAATCACAAGAAATAGGGAATCTGATTCGTGTTTATAACCGTTCAAAAAGAGAAGAGGCTGAAAGTGAGCCACTTAATCTTTATGTCGAAGATGAAAAGGGCAATCTCATGGCAGGTTTGATAGCAGAGACTTTTGGAAATTGGCTAGAAATCGAGTATTTATTTGTAAAAGAAGAACTGAGAGGGCAAGGACTCGGTTCAAACCTATTGCAGCAAGCAGAAACTGAAGCTAAGAATCGAAACTGTCGTTTTGCTTTTGTTAATACTTACCAGTTTCAAGCTCCAGATTTTTATAAAATGCATGGCTACAAGGAAGTCTTTGCTTTGCAAGACTATCCCTACATTGGGCAAAGATATTATTACCAAAAGAATCTGTAAGGTGAGTATGAAGGTATAATACAAAGAGAGACTCGCACATGAGTTTGGAGGTGGACTGATGGATATGAGTAACTATCGATAAGTAGCAATTATAATCTACAAATTGTGTCTTTCTAGACGATATGGAGGACAAACCAATCGCATCTGAGACATTAGATGTGAAAGCCTACGATGTCGTCGATATTTTGAAATCCTATATTTAAACGCAAAACTCTCTATCATTTAGGTGGTAGAGAGTTTTTTGTTAATAAAATATTACAAAATGACATTTATATGTTGCATTAAGTTAGATATATGATATAATAATGTTAAAAAGAGGCGCAACTTTTTAAACTCAATAAGAATCAAGGAGCAAACCACGAATATTAATGGAGGAATTGAAAAATGGAAGTTAGAAATGTAAGTAAACATTATGGTCATTCAACTATTCTCAAAGATATAAATTTTACACTTAACAAGGGTGAAATTGTTGGTCTAGTAGGGAGAAATGGAGTAGGTAAGAGTACGTTGATGAAAATTCTTGTTCAGAATAATCAACCGACTTCAGGTAATATTATAAGCAGTGATAATGTTGGGTATTTAATTGAAGAACCAAAATTATTTTTATCTAAAACAGGTTTAGAGAATTTAAAATATCTGGCAAATTTATATGGTGTTGACTACAATCAAGAAAGATTTGGGAGTTTGATTCAAGAGTTAGATTTGACTCAGTCTATTAATAAGAAAGTAAAGACTTATTCTTTGGGGACAAAACAAAAATTAGCTTTGCTTTTAACTCTCGTTACAGAACCAGATATGTTGATTTTAGATGAACCGACTAATGGTTTAGATATTGAATCGTCACAAATAGTTTTAGCGGTTCTAAAAAAATTAGCTTTAAATAAAAACGTGGGAATTTTAATATCGAGTCATAAATTAGAAGACATTGAAGAAATTTGTGAGAGAGTTCTTTTCTTGGAGAATAGACTTTTGACATTCCAAAAAGTAGGAAAAGATAGCCATAATTGCTTGTTTGAGATAGCTTTTTCATCAGCTACAGATAGAGACATTTTCATTACCAAACAAGAATTTGGGGATATTGTTCAGGAAGAGGGACTGAGAATTACTATGTCTGGGAATATTCAAAGTAGTGAGCTTTTTAAATTTTTTAACGAAAACTCTATTAAAGTAGTTGATTTTGAAACTAAAAAAGAGACGCTTAAAGATATTTATCTAAATCGTTCAAAATAAAGGAAGGTTATAATCATGAAATTAAATAAATTGAATTTTCTTAAGGAAAATATAAGAGATTTATATTCATCAGGCGTAATATATCTCGGTTTGATTATCTCGTTTATACCGCCGATATTGGTTACATTCTTTATTCTAAAGACTCAAGGGACATCGCTTGGTATTAAGCATATTTCAAACTTTTATGCTATGCTCGGTATGTTAATGGCTATTATACATGCTAATCGAATTATTAGCAGGGATTTTTCCCACAATACGATCAGTTTATTTTATAATCAACAGAAAAATCGGATGATTTACGTCTGGTCTAATTTTCTATATGTCATCTCAGTTTCCATTATTTATTCTTTGAATGGCATTGTGCTACTAGTCATCGTAAGTAAATTGGGTGTTCCAGGTGATTTAGGATTAGATTTTATAGTATCCATTGTAGTCAATACAATTTTGTTAGTCCTATTTTATTTTCTATTATCTTATATTTTCTATTTATACAAATTGAAAAGTGGCTTGGTATTTGGTATTTTAGTAGCTTTACTACTCTTTATCCCTAATATATTAAATACTATTATGATGAATACTAGTAATGATTTGTTTATCAAAGCAATTGAACTTCTTCCTTTTTATTCTTTACCTGTATTTGTAGCTTCAAATACGATGTCTATTAGTCAGTATCTTGTGGTAATCACTACAATCATTTTACTGTACTTGTTCACTCTCAAGAAAAGCAAGGAGTATTCATTTTAGTTTCATTTAGTATTATTTTGCAGACTTAAAATCCAGCAAAAATCAGTCATCTTGCTATGCTCCTGCTCTTGTTGTGTACACGTTTTTGTCTTATGCTAGACTCATTTCCAAAAGCATTATATAATAGTGATATGAAAGCAACTAAATAAGAATACAAGCAATCAAAACTCGTTTAAAAGACCCTACTAAAGCTAATACTAAACAAAAAATCAAATAGCAAACTAGGAAGTTTATTTCAAACAATCCAACATACTGATTTTAGTCTGAAGATAATATTGGAGTGCTAATTAATGAGGTTATAATAAATAGCTGACAGCTTGTGTTGATTTTGGATTTTTTAAGAGTAGATGAGTATTAAAACTATAAGGAGGACGCAGGTGGCTAAAAATTTAAAATTAAAATTAGCTCGGGTAGAGCTTGATTTAACACAAGGTCAACTGGCAGAGGCTGTCGGGGTGACGCGCCAGACTATTGGTTTGATAGAGGCTGGCAAATACAATCCCAGTCTCTCGCTCTGCCAGTCCATTTGCAGATGTTTAGGGAAAACCCTAGACCAACTATTTTGGGAGGAAGAAGATGGTAAATAAATTCATTCATTATCAATTACTTGACGAAAGAGAAGAACAATTAATAAATAAAGCTGGGGCAGAATCCTTTTCACTCTTTATTGGGCTCGTACTTCTAAGCTATTTGGTAGCAGTGTTGGCTCCATATCTTTTTAATCCGAATTTTCTAGTGTATACTCTGATAGTAGGAATTTTCTTCTTTTTCAATCGTGCCCGTTATCTGGGAGTGACCTACTATAGTCGTTTTCATTTTACGATTTTGGGTTGTTTTTTCCTAACCTTGGCTATTACGGCTCTTTTGATGTTACAGAATTATCAATTCAACATAGAAATTTATCAGCACAATCCTTTGAACCTTAAATACCTATCTGCTTGGGCAATTACTTATGTCATTTACCTTCCCTGGGTTTTTATTGGGAATCTTGGTCTTAAGAGCTATGGCGAATGGGCTCAGAAAAAGTTTGAACAAGACATGGATGAACTGGAGAGTGGAGAATAGCTTGTTACTCTTTTCTCAATCCAGCTAAAATGTGATATAATAGTACTAATTTATTGGAATACATGAAAGTTTTTGAAAATTTTTATGGGTTTCTAGCTAAGGAAGTAGGAAAAGTATGTATCCAGATGATAGTTTGACATTGCACACGGACTTGTACCAGATTAACATGATGCAGGTTTACTTTGACCAGGGGATTCACAATAAAAAGGCGGTCTTTGAGGTGTATTTCCGACAACAGCCTTTTAAGAACGGCTATGCGGTTTTTTCAGGTTTGGAAAGAATTGTGAGTTATCTTGAAGACCTGCGTTTTTCAGATAGTGATATTGCCTATTTGGAATCGCTAGGCTATCATGGGGCATTCTTGGACTACCTCCGCAATTTCAAGTTGGAGCTGACCGTTCGTTCTGCCCAAGAAGGGGACTTGGTCTTTGCCAATGAGCCTATTGTGCAGGTGGAAGGCCCTCTAGCCCAATGTCAGTTGGTCGAAACGGCTCTTTTGAATATCGTCAACTACCAGACCTTGGTGGCGACAAAGGCAGCTCGTATTCGTTCAGTTATAGAAGATGAACCCTTGATGGAGTTTGGGACACGTCGGGCTCAAGAGATGGATGCGGCCATCTGGGGAACACGCGCAGCGGTGATTGGTGGTGCCAATGGAACCAGCAACGTGCGTGCGGGTAAACTTTTTGATATTCCTGTCTTGGGGACCCATGCTCATGCCTTGGTACAGGTTTATGGCAATGACTATGAGGCTTTTAAGGCTTATGCTGCGACCCACAAAAATTGTGTCTTTCTTGTAGATACCTATGACACCCTTCGCATCGGTGTACCAGCTGCCATTCAGGTGGCGCGTGAGCTGGGTGACCAGATTAACTTTATGGGTGTGCGGATTGACTCGGGGGATATTGCCTACATTTCTAAGAAAGTCCGTCAGCAACTGGACGAGGCTGGATTTACAGAGGCTAAGATTTATGCTTCTAATGATTTGGACGAAAATACTATCCTCAACCTCAAGATGCAAAAGGCCAAGATTGATGTCTGGGGTGTGGGAACCAAGCTGATTACAGCCTATGACCAGCCAGCTCTTGGGGCAGTTTATAAGATTGTTGCCATCGAAGATGAAAATGGGAACATGCGCAATACCATCAAGCTGTCAAATAATGCTGAAAAAGTGTCTACACCAGGTAAGAAGCAGGTGTGGCGCATTACCAGTCGTGAAAAAGGCAAGTCAGAGGGTGACTACATCACTTATGATGGTGTTGATGTGAGTGACATGACAGAAATCAAAATGTTCCATCCGACTTACACCTACATCAAGAAGACCGTTCGTAATTTTGATGCCGTTCCTCTCTTGGTGGATATCTTCAAAGACGGGAAATTGATATACAACCTGCCTAGCTTGACTGAGATTCAGGATTATGCTCGTAAGGAATTTGACAAGCTTTGGGATGAATACAAACGTGTGCTCAATCCGCAGCATTATCCAGTGGATTTGGCGCGTGATGTATGGCAAGACAAGATGGACTTGATTGACAAGATGCGCAAGGAAGCCCTCGGTGAAGGAGAAGAAGAATGAGTTTGCAAGAAACGATTATCCAAGAACTGGGCATAAAACCAGTGATTGATGCCCAGGAAGAAATCCGTCGTTCTATTGATTTCTTAAAAAGATATTTGAAAAAACATCCCTTCCTAAAAACTTTTGTACTAGGAATTTCTGGGGGACAAGACTCAACCTTAGCAGGACGATTGGCTCAACTGACCATGGAAGAACTGCGAGCAGAGACTGGCGACGATAGTTACAAATTTATTGCTGTCCGCCTGCCTTATGGAGTGCAAGCTGATGAAGCCGATGCTCAAAAATCCCTTGCCTTCATCCAGCCAGATGTCAGTTTGGTAGTTAATATCAAGGAGTCGGCTGACGCCATGACGGCAGCAGTTGAAGCGACAGGAAGTCCTGTTTCAGACTTTAACAAAGGCAATATCAAGGCTCGTTGCCGTATGATTGCTCAATATGCCCTTGCTGGTGCTCATAGCGGAGCGGTCATTGGAACAGACCACGCTGCGGAAAATATCACAGGTTTCTTTACCAAGTTTGGTGACGGTGGTGCAGATATTCTCCCTCTTTACCGCCTCAATAAACGCCAAGGAAAACAACTCTTGAAGGAACTTGGCGCAGACCCAGCTCTTTATGAAAAAATCCCAACAGCAGACTTAGAAGAAGACAAACCAGGTCTAGCTGATGAAGTAGCCCTCGGAGTCACTTATGAAGAGATTGATGACTACCTAGAAGGCAAAACAATCAACCCAGAAGCCCAAACAACTATCGAAAACTGGTGGCACAAAGGACAACATAAACGCCACCTACCCATCACCGTCTTTGATGATTTTTGGGAGTAAAAAGGTCCGGGGGACCTTTTTAGCTTCTTGCCCTGAAATTAAAAAGCAAGAAAAACCTCCACTGGAGGTTTTCAGCCTCTCACCTTGAAATAAGAAAGTGAGAGAAGATCCGGGGGACCTTTTTAGCTTATTACCTTGAAATTCAAAAGCAAAGTAAATTTAAATTGAGGTTGGACATAGAATCATCTATCAGAAAGCGAGGTAGCGTCATGAAATCTATCGGTACGCAAACATTACAGACAGATCGTTTAATTTTGAGAAGATTTATGGAGAGTGATGCAGAAGCCATGTTTCAGAATTGGGCTTCCTCTGCTGAGAATCTAACCTACGTCACTTGGGATCCCCATTCTGATGTCGAGGTGACTCGAAATTCGATTCATAACTGGGTTGCCTCCTATGCCAATCCCAACTATTACAAATGGGCCATTTGTCTCAAAGAAAAGCCAGAACAGGTGATAGGAGATATCAGCATCGTTGCAATGGATGAGAACGATTCTTCTTGTGAAATTGGCTATGTGCTAGGCAAGGCTTACTGGGGACGTGGGATTATGACAGAGGCCTTAAAAACTGTCTTGGACTTTTGTTTTACTCAAGCAGGCTTTCAAAAGGTCAGAGCACGATATGCTAGTCTCAATCCAGTTTCAGGTCGTGTCATGGAGAAGGCTGGAATGTCCTATCTAAAGACTATTACCAATGGTGTAGAGAGAAAAGGCTATCTTGCGGATCTCATTTATTATCAGATAAGTAGGGAAGACTAGTAAATTTTCTTTTCTGTTTCCATCAAAGTCAGACTGTGTCTGGCTTTTTTTGCAACATTTTTTACATAACCTGATTAAATTCCTATTTTTCCCTATCATTGTCCCTGTTTTTTCTGGAGTTTTGGGGCTATAATAGTCCTATCAAATCAAAGAATGGAGGAAGGCGATGGATAATATAATCTTTTTTATTAGTGTGTTTCTTGCTGGAATTCTTTCCTTCTTTTCTCCTTGTATCTTACCCTTGTTACCGGTCTATGCAGGGGTCTTGTTGGATGACAAAGATGGTGCTCAGGATTCTAGTGGCAAATGTTCAATCTCACTTGTTAGTCTATTGCGAACTTTGGTCTTTATAGCAGGGATATCCTTTATTTTTATCTTACTAGGCTATGGAGCTGGGTTTTTAGGCAATTTGCTGTATGCTTCTTGGTTTCAGTATGTGACGGGTGCGGTCATCATTCTCTTGGGCTTGCACCAGATGGAAGTCTTACATTTTCAGGGACTCTACAAGGAAAGAAGGATACAATTAAAGAGACAGGGGCAAAAGGGTAAGGGCTATAGTCAGGCATTTTTACTGGGGTTGACCTTTAGTTTTGCTTGGACGCCTTGTGTGGGGCCGGTTCTTGGCTCTGTTTTGGCTTTAGCGGCTTCAGGTGGCTCAGGTGCTTGGCAGGGAGCTGGTCTCATGTTAATCTATACGCTGGGTCTAGCGCTACCATTTTTGGTTCTAGCTCTAGCTTCCAGCTATGTTTTGAAACATTTCCGAAAACTTCATCCCTACCTCGGAACCCTCAAAAAAGTGGGTGGCTTCCTCATTATTGTGATGGGAATCTTGGTGCTTTTGGGAAATGCTTCTATTTTAACAAGATTATTTGTATAGAGAGGAAGAAGAAATGAAAAAATGGCAAACATGTCTCCTTGGAGTCGGCTCAATCTGTTGCTTGGCAGCCTGTTCTGCTAAAAATATGTCAGACGAAGCTACTATGAAGGAGCAAACAAAAACAGAACAAGTCAGTTCGCAAACTGCGACTAAAGGTCAGGCGGTTGCAGATTTTGAACTGATGGGAGTAGATGGCAAGACCTACCGCTTGTCTGATTACAAGGGCAAGAAAGTCTATCTCA
>ERZ773003.529-NODE-529-length-27809-cov-5.612632_pt1 | contig 27809 bp, 14 predicted proteins | sample MGYA00580668_ERZ773003 | MGnify/ENA primary metagenome ERZ773003 (study PRJEB29015, sample SAMEA2738002) | human oral metagenome | biome: human oral; feature: human-associated habitat; material: dental | place: China | collected 2126 ...
GGCCCAGGCGCGATCTTCTGGATGTGGATGGCGGCCTTCTTCGGCATGGCAACGAAGTACGCCGAAGGACTGCTCGCCATCAAGTATCGCACGACAGACAGTCACGGCGACATCGCGGGCGGCCCGATGTTCTACATCGAAAAAGGTCTCGGACGCTCGTGGCGTCCTATGGCGATCTTCTTCGCGTGTGCCTGTGTGCTCGTCGCCTTCTTCGGCATCGGCACTTTTCCGCAGGTCAACGCCATCGTCGACAGCGTAGAAATCTCGTTCGGCGTGCCGCGCTGGGCGACGGACTTCGCCATCACGGCGCTCATCGCCGCTATCACGCTCGGCGGCCTCAAGAGCATCGCGCGCGTCGCCGCCGCCATCGTCCCCTTCATGGCGCTTTCCTACATCGCGCTTTCCCTCGTCCTCATCGTCGTGAATATCGACGCACTGCCGCACGCCGTCGCCCTCATCCTTGAGAGCGCTTTTACAGGTGAAGCGGCTGTCGGCGGCTTCGCCGGCTCAACCATCATGATGGCAATGCAGAACGGCATTGCGCGCGGCGTCTTCTCGAACGAATCGGGACTCGGCTCCGCGCCGATTGCGTCCGCCGCCTCGAAGACGAAGCGTCCGGCAGAGCAGGGCTTGATCTCCATGACGGGCACCTTCATCGACACGATCATCATCTGCACGATGACGGGACTCGCACTCGTCCTGACGGGCGTCTGGTCGGGGGATACGGCGGGCGCCGCCATGACGAGCGCCGCCTTCTCGGCAAGCTACGGCGCAATCGGCAGCCACCTTCTGACGATCGCCCTCGTACTCTTCGCGTTCACGACGATCCTCGGCTGGAACTACTACGGTGAACGCGCAATTATCTACCTCTTCGAGCGCAAAGGCGTGTTGCCCTATCGTCTGATCTTCATCGCACTCGTCGCCTCGGGTGCGTTCTTGAAGCTCGAAGCGATCTGGATCCTCGCTGACATCGTGAACGGTCTCATGGCAATTCCGAACCTCATCGCGCTCCTCCTGCTCTCAGGCGTCATCGTGCGCGAAACGAAGCTCTACATGGAATACGTCAAGCGCCATTCGAGAATCAAGCACTCGTAAAGATCGAACCGAAGCAAGAAGCGCCCTCGTGATACCAAAAAGAATGGTATCATGAGGGCGCTTCTTGGTTTTTGCAAAATCAGAAGATCAGATGCGCGACGACGTAGCCTACGCAGCAGCCGGAGATGACGCCAATGAGGCCCGGGATCATGAAGCTGTGGTTCAGCAGATACTTGCCGATGCGCGTCGTACCCGAGCGGTCGAAGCCGATGCACGCAAGATCCGACGGATACGTGGGCAGGAAGAAGTAACCATAGCACGCAGAGATGAACGACATGATGAGCACGGGGTCGACGCCGACGTTGAGCGCCATCGGCACGACGATGGCGATGGCCGCCGCCTGCGAATTGACGAGCTTCGACGTGAAGAAAGCGATGATGGCATAGGCCCACGGGTAAGCCTGCACGGTCGTGCCGAGGAAGTCCTTGAGAATCGCCATATGTGCGCTGAAGTACGTGTTCGCCATCCAGGCGACGCCGTAGACGGAAAGCAGAGCAACCATACCCGAGCGGAAGACCTGGCTGTTGCCGACCTCCTTCGCCTTCACCTTGCAGAAAAGGAGGATGGCGGCAGCAATCAGGAGCATGATCATCTGGATGACCTCGGTCATGTCAATCGCCTTCATCTGCCCGAGTTTGTCGGGAAAGTGCGGCAGAAGATCGGGATCGTTGCCAAGGATCGCGATGACGAGGATGCCGAAGAAGAAGATGAACATCGCATGGTAATACGAGCGCGGCAGTTCCTGCCCCTGCAGACTCTCCGAGTCGCCGTAGACATACTCCTTGTTCTTCGGATCCTTGATGAACTCTTGGAACGCCTCGTCCTTTTCCAGATCCTTGCCGCGGCGGTAGCTCCAGAGCGCCGCGCAGACGACGCCCGTCAAAGTCGCCGGAATCGTCACGCCGAGCACCTGCAGCACGGAGACATGGTGCCCCGCCTGCGCCATAAAGGCGATGATGGAAACGACCGCAACGGACACGGGCGAGCCGCATATTCCCATCTGCGCCGCGACGGAAGAAACCGCCATGGGGCGCTCGGGGCGGATGCCCTGCTTGATCGCCACGTCGTAGATGATGGGAAACATCGTGTAGACAACGTGCCCCGTGCCGCAGAGCACCGTCAGGAGCCACGTCGTGACGGGTGCGAAGATCGTGACCTGCTTCGGGTTGTTGCGCAGAAGCCTCTCCGCGTACTTGAGCATGACCGTGAGGCCGCCCGAAGTCTGCAAAAAGCCCGCGCATGTGACAACCGCGAGAATCGTCAGCATGACGGAGATCGGTGGCACGCCCGGCTGGTAGCCGAAGACGAAGGTGTAAACGGCAAGTCCGATGCCGCTGATGACGGCAAGCCCGATGCCGCCGTGATGCACGCCAAAAAGCAGACAGCCGAGCATCACGAGAAAGCCCAGAACCATTTCCATAAAGATTCCTCCTAAAATCCCACGGGGCAGCGCAAGAAGACGCCTTCCCAAACAGCCTTGATCGGGGAAACCAAAATCCTTCCCTCCGTATGGAATTTCAGAAGCCTTGCCGATCATATAGCACGATTATAATACAATAATCGTCCACAGGCAATAAAAAGAGGACGCCGCAGCGTCCCCCCGAAAAAAATTTTCCCTTCATTCCTCAATACTTGCGATGTTCCTTCACATAGTCGACGGGACGGCTCCAATCGACGTGGACGTCCGTCGCTTCCCAAAGACGCGTCAGAGCTGTCTTGAAGCTCTCGACATCGGCCGTCGGGTCGATCATTTCCTTGCTGAAATCGCGCAGATTCTCGTGCGGCACGCCAATCTCATGCTTCTCGGCCAGATATTTTTCCACTGCGCAACGGCCGTCCTCATCATCCAAGACGACGGTTGCCGCCTTCTTTTCCGCATCGTATTCGATGTAGCCGAGTTCCTTCTTGTACTGAATCGCTACGCTGTAAGTCGTTGACACGCTTTATCACCTTTCCTTATCTTCGTTTTTCCGCTATACTATATATACAATAGAAAATCCGCCGGCTCAGCGGCAATGTTCTCTCCATCAACACAAAGAAGGTGCTCTTCATGTATTCCGAATACCTCATGCTGCTCCTGATCCTCGCCCTCGGCACCATCGGTCACAATACGACGGTCGCCTATGCCGTCATCATCGTGCTCGTTCTGAAGCTTCTCGGGCTGACGGTAATGCTCGACATCCTTTCCGTCAATGGGCTGAACTGGGGCATCGTACTTCTTTTGGCTGCCATCCTCGTGCCGATTGCAACGGGCGACGTGACCATCGCCAACATGATCGACGCCTTCAAGAGTCCCTTGGGCGTCGCCGCCATCGTCTGCGGCGTTCTCGCCGCCATGGCGGGCGGCGGCGGCGTCGAGCTACTGAAAAATGATCCGCACATCGTCGCCGCACTCATCATCGGCACGATCATCGGCGTGTGCTTCTTCAAGGGTGTCGCCGTCGGGCCTCTGATCGCGGGCGGCATGACCTACGCACTGATGAAGCTTTTCGCCTCTATCAAATAGCTCGCTCACCTCAGCCAAACTGCATCCCGGCACATTCTCACTACCTAGATCCTGCGGCTTTCATTCCAGCAATTTGCGCATCGCCTTGGCATTCTCCTTGGCGGTGCGCTTTTTGTCGTAGAGGGCGACCGCCTTGTCCTGCTCCGTCTCGTCCTTGGCGAGCACAAGTTCGACGCGCTCGCCGAGGATGCGTTTCGCCTGGCGCAGCACAAGCTCCATTGAGGAATCACTCGCAACGATCACATACGTTCGCGCGAGGTCGCTGTGCGCCGCGTGCAGGAGTTCCGCTACCGACGGGCATTCCTCGCGCCTGCCCGGCACGATGACGTTCGCGCCGAGTTCCGTCAAGCGCAGGCCGCGCGCTGCATCCGACGCGACGGCAAGGAGCGCGACGGGCAGCAGCGACTCATAGTCCGCCGTCAAGGCATGCGCCTCCGCCATGTCTGTCACACGGAACGACTGCAGCTTGCCCCAGCCAATCGCCTGCTCGACGACGGCACCCGGATGATCGGTGTGCACATGGACGAGCAGGGAGCGCTCATCGTGCACGACGGCGACGAAGCGGCAATCCTCCTGCAGGCGATGCTCGACGTCACGCGCACGCGCCTTGCTTCCGACGATACGAAACGTCACGCAGTACGGGCGCACGAGGTCGCGGCGCGGGTCAGGAATCGAAAGCCGATCTTCGCCCACGCCGAGAGACAGGCTCACAGCCGGCGAGACGAAGTGCCCATCGAGCCCCTTCATACAGCCCTGCAAAAACGTCTGCATGACGAGCGCACCCGGCTCTTCGCGCTTTTCCTCCGCCAGAGCCTTCCGTCCCTCGTCAATCGCCGTCTGCAGGATCTCTGCGATCGGAAGATTTGCGCGCACCGCATGGTACGCGCCCTTCGCCACTGCCTTGGCGGCGGCGACAAGCACCGTTTCCACTGTCGGAGGCAGTACGCGCTGCGCGTAGAGAATGCCGTACTGGAACGCCTTGCCGAATTCTGACGAAGTCGCGTCATTCTTTCCCGACAGCCCCTTCGCGATGCCGCGCAGGAGCTGTGCGAGCACGACACCCGACGTACCTCGCGCGCCGAGCACCGCCGCACTCGCTACACGCCTCGCAAGGCCACCGATGCTCTCATCCTTCACGTCGACGAGCGGCATGACCGCCGCGCCCATCGTGCGCAGCACATGCGTGCCCGGAAGCGCCGAGCGCTCCCCCTGCCTCTTTCTTGAAAGCGCGTCAATGCCCTCATATTCCAGAAGAAACTCCCCGTAAGCGCCGCTTAACATGCGTTTGAAATCGCTTCCCGTAATGACTTCTCGATTGCCCGTCATAGGATCCCTTCTCTCCATTCAAATAATTTGTAGAAAATTTCCTGCAAGAAACAGGATTCCTTTATAGTATTCGCGAAATAAGAGAATTAACCTTCTATAAAACCTCAATAAATCTATTTCCGCAATTTAAATTACTATGAAAGTCCAAGAAGTCAAGCCCAAAGGGCGCAGACTGATTGGCTCTTTCATGTAAGGCGTGTGGACATATGTACAGCGTGCCTCTTTGATGCGCTGTCGCAAGAAACGGGCAAGAACATAACTCGTGCTGCTTCGCGCGGCGGCTGAATATATGTCCAGAAAGTTTACTATGAAAGTCCAAGAAGTCAAGCCCAAAGGGCGCAGACGGATTGGCTCTTTCATGTAAGGGCGGCGCACAATGTCCACAAAGTGGACGTCTGTGCGTGTAGTTTCTCATGAAAGGCACAGGAGAAGCGCCGACAAATGTCTGCGCCGTGCGGAAGCGAGAAGAGCAAAGGAGTCATTCGATGCCTAGAACAAGAAAGACCTCGGCGAAAACAAAAGAACTGAAAAGCCTCGCCACGGAAGCCATTATTTCCGAAGCCGCCTCAGGCGAGAGCATCCCTCCAAGCGAAACGGAAACCGCGGGGGCGCAGACCTCTGCCCCCTCCGCACCGGATGCGGCAAAGACGCGGGAAGAGACCGCTGCCAATGCAAACGATACGGCAGTGGTCGTCGCAAAGGACGAAGCGAGCGGCGCTGCAGATGAAACGCCTATCGATACAGCAAAACCCGCCGCCAAGAAGCGCGGCAGGAAGCCCGCCGCCAAGAAGACGAGGAGCACACGCGCCAAGGGCACGAAAGCTGCCGCCAAGAAGACGACGAAGCGTACCGTCAAAAAGAATACTGCCGAAACCACGACTGCAGGAACGAAGAAGAAGCCGCACGGCGAGCCGATCTTCGCGCTCGACATCGGCACGCGCAGCATCATCGGTATCGTCGCGGAAAAACTCGACAACGAGCAGATGCGCATCCTCGCGACCGTGCGCCGCGAGCACAAGACGCGCGCCATGCTCGACGGCCAGATTCACGACGTGCCGCAAGTCGCCGACCTCATCCGCGAGGTCAAGCGCGAGCTGGAAAAGACGACAGGGCCTTTGAAGTCCGCCTCCGTCGCCGCTGCTGGCCGCGCCCTCTACACCATGACGGCCGAAGCCTCCGTCGAGATCAACGGCGTCATCACCGACGAGCAGCAGCGCGCCCTCGACTTCTCGGGCGTGCAGGCAGCACAGGCGAAACTCGCCAATTCCAAGGACATCGAAGACCCCGGCCGCTACTACTGTGTCGGCTACAGCACGATCCAGTACACGCTCGACGACATCCCCTTGAAGAGCCTCGTCGGTCAGCGCGGCAAGATCGCCAGAGCGACCGTCATCGCCACCTTCCTGCCGCGCCAGGTCATCGACTCCATGCAGTCGGCTCTGCGGGACGTCGGCCTTGAGATGCACGCGCTTACCTTAGAGCCGATCGCCGCCATCAATGTCCTCATTCCGCCGACGATGCGCCACCTAAACCTTGTGCTCGTCGACATCGGCGCAGGCACGTCCGACGTCGCCATCACGAAGAACGGCTCCATCATCGCCTATGGCATGGTGCCTCTGGCAGGCGACGAGATCACCGAGGCCATCAGCCAGCGCTACCTCCTCGACTTCAACGTGGCGGAAGACGTCAAGCGCAACGCCTCCGCTGGGCGAGAATCGAAATTCACCGACATCCTCGGCACGGAATATGACCTCGGCCCCTCCGATGTCATCGGACCGATCATGCCAAACATCCAGAACCTCGCCGACTCCATCGCACGCCAGGTGCTCGAACTCAACGGTGACTCGCCGCAGGCTGTCATGCTCGTTGGCGGCGGATCGCAGACACCGGGACTTGCCGCGCTCGTCGCCAAGGCACTCTCCGTGCCAGAGAATCGCGTCGCCGTGCGCCATCCTGAAAGTGTCATCGGCGTCGAGGCCATCCCGGAAGAACTGCAGACGCCCGATGCCGTCACCCCCTTGGGCATCCTGAAGATCGCCTCCATCAACCTGCTGCACTTCCTCTCCGTCTACGTCAACGAGCAGGAAATCAACCTCTTCAACTTCCGCGACCTCACCGTATCCGACGCACTTTTGAATGCGGGCATCCAACTCAAGAAATACAACGGCCGTCCCGGCCTCGGCCTCATGGTCACGGTCAACGGCGAGAAGAAATTCTTCCCCGGCTCGCTTCCTTCCATGGCGATCTTGAAGCTCGACGGCGAAGACACGACGCTCGACGCCCTCGTCAAGGCCGGCTGCCGCATCACCATCGCACACGGCAAGGACGGCGAGACGCCCGAAGTGCGCCTCGCCGACGTCCTGCAGATCGAGCCGGACTTTCCGCTCGAAATCAACGGCAAGGAGACGCACATCCACCAGGCCGCCTACGTCAACGGCGAAGCCGCCGCTCCCGATCGACTGCTCGCCGACAACGACATCGTCGAGAGCAAGGAACCGCGCACCTTGGGTGAAGCCCTGAAGGCCGCCGGCTATCCACCGACGGGCCGCAAGATCCGCTACACGCTCAACGACAACAACGCGCAGTACGTCGTATCGCCCGAAATTCTGCTGAACGACGCGCCCGCAACGATCTCCGAGCCAATTCATGAAGGCGATCGCATCGAATATCAAATGACAGCAGAACCAAAGCTCAGCGACGTGCTCGACATCTCGCGCCTGCAGTCCGCCGTCACCATCACCTACAACGATCAGGAGTACGAAATTCCCTCCGCCTCCCTGGAACTTGAGGTCAACGGTCACAAGGCGTCACCTGGTACCTACCTCGAAGACGGCAGCGTCGTCTACTACAGAATTTCCGAAAAAAAAGCAACGACCGTCAACGAAGCTCTGCTCGCCGTCGGCTTCGAGCCGCCGCCAGCCACAAGCCGCGTCAGCGTCTCCATCTTCGTCAACCGCCGTCCCGTCGTCTTCACCGACCCCATCAAGAACGGCGACCGTCTCGACATCGTCATCAAGCCCCTGCCTGCACCTACAGCTCCCGCGAGCTTCAACAACATCCCAGGCACAGCCGCGCAGTCGTAGAGCGAAGTGCAGTCCGCACGCGGCGAAGCCCTCTGAAACTCCCCCTTGCCACGCTCATCAATCTATGATACAATATCCTGCGTAACGTTCGCGGGCATAGTTCATCGGTAGAATGAAAGCTTCCCAAGCTTTAGAGGTGGGTTCGACTCCCATTGCCCGCTCCATGCGAAAACCTAGAGCTGTCGGAAACGGCAGCTCTTTTTGTATAGAACTCGCACACTAAAATGCAGGCTTTGTGATCATTTCGCACCGCATTTGCCAGAAACCGACCGATCCTCAAAAAGGAGCAACCCAATGAAGCAGACAGAAGTTCCTGCATCGCCTCGCGATGCCAAGCATTTTTACTGGAAGCTCTTTTCTTCCACCTTCGTCATCAGCGCCGTCACCATCGGCGGCGGCTTCGTCATCATCCCGCTGTTGAAGGCGAAGTACGTCGACGAATACGGCTGGATTGACGACAAGGAGGCTCTCGACATGGTCGCCATCGCGCAGTCCATGCCGGGCATCGTCGCCGTCAACGCCTGCATCATCCTCGGCTACCGCATGGCGGGGCTCGCAGGCTCCTTGACAGCGCTCCTCGCGACGGTCCTGCCTCCTCTCATCACGCTTTCTGTCATCGCTCGCTGCTACGATGCCTTTGCCAGCAATCCGACGGTGCAGCTCGCCTTGAAAGGCATGCAGTGCGGCGCGACAGCTCTCATCCTAAAGGTCGCTATCGACCTCTTCATCAAGCAGGCAAAGACGCGCCTCCTGCTTCCCATGGCGATCGTCCTCGCCACCTTCGTCGCCAACGTGTTCTTCGACGTCAACATCATGCTGCTCGTCATCATCGACGGCATCATCGGCCTCGTCCTCATGCAGGACAGGAAATTCGGCTGAGGGGGCGCAATCATGATCTATCTTCAGCTCTTCTTCGAGTTTGCCAAGGTCAGCATCTTCTGTGTCGGCGGCGGCTACGCTTCCATGCCGCTCATCCAAGCCGCCGTCGTCGATGAGCGCGGCTGGCTGACACTCGCGCAGTTCATCGACATCTTCACGATCTCACAGATGACTCCCGGTCCCATCGGCATCAACGCCGCAACCTTCGCAGGCATGACAGTCGCGGGCACCTGGGGCGCCGTCGCTGCGACAGCGGGCTTCGCCTTCCCGTCTCTGATCCTCGGCATTGCACTCGCCAAACTCTTCTTCAAGTATGGCGACATCGGCTCGATCCGCGGCATACTGAACGGTCTGCGCCCCGCCGTCATCGCTCTCATTTGCGGCGCGGCGATCGACTTCATCTTGCTCGCCGTCTGGAACACGGAGAGCCTTCCCACAAGCTTTGATGCGACTGAATGGAGCAGCATCGTCATCATCGCCTTCGCCCTGATCGCCATGCACTACAAGTATGGCGTTATCACGATCCTCGCCGCCTCCGGCGTGCTCGGCGTGCTCTTCGGCATATTAAAGAACGGTGGAATGTAAACGAAAAACAAAAAGGAGCATCTGCAGGGATTTTCCCACGCAGATGCTCCTTTTTATATCGTTTGATTCAGTCCTTCTTCTCTGCCTCGCCGCCTTCCCACAGATGTTTCATGATGTCGGGATAGAGCGCTTCCAGATGGCCTTGGATCTGGTTCACCAAGGCAACGATCAGGGACGGGTCGAACTGCTCTACCCCCGATGGGATGCAGCAGGTCAGCAGGAGATTGCCCGCTTCGTCACTGTTGTACTTCAACATGCGATACTCATTGTTCAGATTGTCCAAGTACGCTGCAAGGCCCGGTTTCTCCTTCGCCGCAGCGATACGTGCGGCGACTTCAATCTGAATCAACGTATAGACACTGTCATCCACGAGGATCATAAAAGGCAGATCCTGCCCCCTAAGCGGCAGATTGCTGCGAAAAACATGTGAATGAACAGCATCCTCCGCCTTGTGCATCTCAATGCCCGAAATCTTCTCCTGTACCAAATAGGCTTGGAGCTTTGCTGCTTTTTCCTTCGCAACCATGCTTTCCGCCGCCGCGTCCTTCTTCATATCTTTCTTTTCTTCTGCTTTTTTCTCACTCATACGAGGTCCTCCCTAACCAAAAATCAATGTTTGCAGATACGGCGGCGGGTGCAAAACGTCCCGCCGCCTGCCTGCTTTTTCATCCTTTCTATTTCCTTAGAAACTCCAGCGAAGGCCTGCGTCGACGCGCCAATCAGTCTTGATGTCGCCGCCGAATGTCTTTTCAAATGTGCCATAGAGGCTCGTTTTGTCACTGAGCTTCATCGTGCCGCCGAGCTGGAGACCAAGCCATGTATCCTTTCCTTCTTGATGCGTCGTTTTCCACGGATTCGTCCCGTCAGAGTAATCCGTCGAGAGATCGCCTGCAAATTCATGATAAACCGATGCTTTGAGGAACCATGTGCTACGCTCCGTCTCTTGTCCAAAGCCAAGGCCAATGCGCCCAACGAAGCTGTTCATCGCGCCTTGGCGTACATACATCTTCTGTCCGGCATAGTCCGTATCGCCCGTGTAGTTGACACCGTTTAGATGGCTGTAGATCAGCTCGATCTGCGGCTCGACGAAACTGCCGCCCTTCAGACTGATGCGCCTACCGTATTCTGCCGAGAGCGAGCCGCCCCACGTGTGGAAGTCGCCCTTGACGTAGTGACCGAAGCTGTTGTAAACGGTGTACTCGTTTGCGAGCCTGCCGATCTTCGCAATGAGATCAACGTATTCGCCGTTCTTGCCCGACCATGTACCGTAGACGCCAAGATTGCCTTCCTTGTTTTTGCCGCTGCCGTTCTCGTAGGAAGAGCTTCCCTTCATGTAGCTTCCAGCAACGCCGACACGCCAGTCGTCTCCAACCTTCTTGTCGTAACCGACCTGGATCGTCGTGTAGTTCATCTGGAAGTTCGTCTTGTCCTTGTTGCTCGACGACTTGCCGCGATAGACACGTGCCCAAACACCTTCGTCTTCCGGCGAAAGCCTGAGATCGCCCATGCGCTTCATGAGGTCGTTCGCCTCGGCACGCCATGCCATTGACGATGCCGTCATCGCTGACTTGACGCCGCTCATGATCTTTGTCTCATAGTCGCCGTATTCGATCTTATGCTTCTCTGAAGCACTTGGCGGTTTCGGTGTATCCGGCTTCGGCGTATCCGGCTTCGGCGCGGGATCCTTCAGCGCTCCTTGTCCGTTCGTCTCCGACCACTTCATATCCGCCTGTTTCAACGTCGTAGCCATCGAAGATGCGGTCAGCCCTTCGGCGATCTTTGCCACGCCTTGGAGGTTGCGCTCGCCCTTGACGTAGCCGTCGTAATAGAGCTTTCCTGCGAGTGCATGGAGCGTCTTGTAGACCTGCGTCTCATCCGTCAGAGAGAGTCCGCTGCTGTCCGTCACCATCGTCACGCGGGAATCCTTCTCCGCGCTCTTGATATGCACGTCACCGGCTTTGTAGTGCTCGGCTTTCGTGCCGTCGCCTTCATGCTGATAGACAAGCTCCATGTTGCCGGCGTAGGTGTCGATCGTGATCTTGTGCGGATCGTTCTGCCGCAGGATGCCCTTGTCTGCCTGCAGGCGTGTGACATGGCTGTCCATGGAGTTGCCCTTGCCCCTATCTTTAGCCCCCTTCTTATCAGAAGTATAGTAACCTGTACCGACCTGCTTGTGCTCCCATGTCGCGCCGTTGGCGAGCAGCATAGAGACAGAACCGGGAATGTAGCTATATGGCTTCTGGGTCGCTTTATCCACGCCCCAGATATCGGTCGATACAAGTCCCTTGAAGAAGGAATCCTTATTATTCAGTCCCAAGACGACGTGTCCGCTGCTCTCCGAGCTGATATCACCCGTGATCTTCACAGGACGCGTCTCGGATGTCGCGACCACATGACCCTTGCTATCCAGTCGAGAGTTGACGAATACCGTGCCGTTGTCATAGGCTGCGATCGATGCCACGTCGCTGCCCTTGATGGTGCCGCCGCCGATGGAGACTCTCGCACCGTGCGACTCGACAGCGCGCCACATCTTCGAATCGATGTCCACGAGTCCCTTGATATCGACCTCCGCACTGCCCATATTCTTGCGTGCCTCGATCGCGCCGAAGTCCTCGCCCGTATCCTTCACACGGATTCGGACGGCATTTGCCAGATTGTCGTCGTTTTCGATCACGAGCTTCGCATGTCCATGACCGCTGTTGTGTCCCGGACCGCCCGGATAGCCCATGACGAAGATGCCGCGTCCGTAGAGGCTGCCCTTCGGATCGGACTCGATATTCATACCCTTGACATTCTTGATCGTGAGCGTGCCGCTGTAAACGGTGATGGCATTCGGCGTCCGCTCCCAGCCGGACTGCGGGCCTTGGTTCGGGAAAAGACCATGTCCGCCGGGACCTGCCTTGATGTCGAGGCGGTGTCCCGTCATATCAATCGAGCCTTGGACGTCGCCGTTCCAATAGATCGTACCGAACTTATTGTCCTTCACCGAGATGACAGGCTTATCCGCCGCCTTTACTTCGAGCTTGATGTCATGATGGAACGTATAGTTGCCATTGCCATCGTAGACACCCTTCTTCTTCCAGAACTCCTGCACAGGTTCCACATCGTCATAGGCTCCTTCAGCGATTTGCTTCTGGATCGTGCCGGATGCCTCAGAAGATGTCGCGTTCGCTTTTACACGGGCGCGTCCGTCGGATTCTCGATAGTCGAGATCCAGCTGCTGTGAGACGGCAGAGCCGGTCAGCCCCTCGGCGATCATCGCTTTACCCTTGAGATTGCGCTCGCCCTCGGCGTAACCGTCGTAGTAGAGCTTTCCGGCAAGCGAATTGAGCGTCTTGCGCACGGCATTCTCATTGCTCAGCTCGATGCCGTTACTGTCCGTCACCATCGTGACCGAGGAGTTCTCCGCAGCATGCTTAATGTGCGTATCGCCGTAGCGCTTATTGGGATCTACATACTCCGAATCGCTGCCATAGTCCTCCGTCCGCGTTCCGTCATTGACGTGCTTATAGTAGAGTCTTGCACTGCCGGAGAAATTGTCAAACGTGAGCGTCTTATGATCGTTGCGGTCTATGCCGGTATTCACGCCCAAGAAACTCTTATACGCGCCATTCTCCAAGATATTTTCCGTATAGCCTTGACCGGTCTCGCGGAAAGCGATATCTGCCACCTTCCTTGAAGCCGACGATGTGACAAAACCTTCGGCGATCATCGCTGTGCCCTTGAGATTGGTCGGATGCGCTGTCACTCCCGTGTAATAGAGCTTACCAGCGAGAGTATCGAGTACGCTCCGAACTTGCGCTTCATCGTTCAGCTTAATACCTTTGCTGTCCGTGACCATCGTGACCTCGGAGCCTTGCTTTGCCGCCGTGATCTTGACGTCGCCCGCCTTGTAGTCCGTCGTCCGCGAGCCATCGTTTTCATGCTCGTACATCACCTGCATATTGCCGCGGAAGTCGTCGATGAGGATGTTGCGCTTATCCTTCTGGCGAATGATACCGCCGTCAGCATTGAGACGGTTGAGGCGGCTGTCGCCGATCTCCGCCTTACCGTTCTTATCCATACCTGTACCGACCTTGATATGCTCCCACGTAGCGCCGTTCTTGAGTGCGAGATAGCCCTTGCCGGACGCCAATTCCCATTGGTGAAGCGGCCAAGTATACAGATCGGTGGTGAAGAGTCCCTTGAGGATGGAGTCCTTCGTCGTCAGACCGAGATAGGCGCTGGCAGATCCGTCCTTTACTCGGATATCACCCTCGATCTGCACATCGCGGCTCTCGTCCATGGGAACGATATTGCCTTCACCGTCCACATCTGCATTGATCTTTGCCGTACTGATGGAATTAACATAGAGTGCAGCCTCGCCATTCGAGACGATCCTGCCGCCGCCGATGGTGAGCTTGCCCCGATCGACGACGACGCCCTGCGGCGCCTTGATATCGACCTTGCCTTTGATGTTAAGATTTGCAGCGCCGGTGGTGCTTTCCAGATAGATTCCCTTATCCTCGGATTTGATCGTAACCGCAGGATCTGCAGCCGTTCCATTACGGACGAAAAGCTCTGCATTTCCCTTATCTGTATCGCCCAGCAAATGGATGCCGTTGTTTTGCGCCTTGATCGATGTCTTGCCGAGCGACTTCAGCTCAAGCGTGCCGCCGCTCACGAGAATGCCTGTAGACTCGTCGCCGCGCAGTTTTCCGGCGTCCGTGCGGAGAGTGCCATTGCCGACATCGATGTTCAGCGCATGACCTTTCATCTCGATGCTGCCGCGCTGATTTTTGCCCCACAAGATGCCGCCGAAATCATACCGATCTTCGTCATTCAATGCCTTGACGGGATTGTCGGTGCGCTCCACAGTAAGTGTGACATCCTTATTTAATGTGTAGGTCGGGCCGCTCCGAACACCCTGTCTCTTCCAATACTTCTGCTCAAGTTCTGCGCCCGTCCATGCGCCTTCCGCAATCTGACGGCCTTGGCCGATTTCTTCCTTGACGCTTCCCTGACCGTTCTCTTTGAATGTGATCTTATCGAGTTTCTTCGATGCCGATGAAGTCGTCAGCCCTTCGACGATCATCGCCGTTCCCTTGAGCGTGCGCTCGCCATGGACATAGCCGTCATAGTAGAGCTTTCCTGCCAGAGCGTCCAGCGTCTGATAGACCTTGGTATCATCCGTCAGATCCATGTTCTGCTGATCTGTGGCGACCGTGATTTTGGCGTCTTCTGCCGCGCTCTTGATATGCGTGTTGCCCGCCGTGTAGTGTGCAGCAGCCGTACCATCGTTCGTATGACGATAGAAGAGCGTTGTCTCGCCTGCAAACTTGTCAATGGTGATGTCGTTCGCATCGTTTTGGTAGATCGCACCGCCATCCGACTTCAGGTGGGTCAGACGGCTCTTGCCGATCGCAGCACCGCCGCTTCCGACCGACGTATTGTCCCAATACGCCCCCTTTTCCAACAGAAGACGTGTGCTGGCGCTATCCGTGCCGCCGATCTTTCCCTTGAGGAAAGAATCTGTCGTGGTAAGTGCTGCGCCGAAGATGCCGCCATTCCCTTCAAGCAGCACGTTGCCTTCGATCTTGGTGCCGCGATCCCTCGAAGCAGCCTGCAATCCGTCGCCCTCTTCTGTCGCATTGATGAACACTTTGCCTTTGTTCTTGAGATGCACTGCTTTCGCATCGCCCGCAGCCTTCATGCTGCCGCCGCCGATACGGATCACGCCGCCATCGTCCGCATAGAGAAGATTGTCCTTATCCTGCTCGATATCGACGAGTCCCGTGACCTCCACGAGCGCTTCCTTCGAGGCTTCTCCTTTTGCCGTGATGGCAGCCTCCTTCGCGCCGCTCGCTTCGTTGCGAATCTTGACCGTGTACTCCTTCGCATTGCCGTTCTGGATACGGACAGCCGCATTCTTCTCCGCAGTTGCAGCCGCAGAGATGCCGCTTGCAGAATCCTTGTCTCCCCGAATGCTGATATCGACAGCGCCGGCTTCCTCGACGGTGAGATCCGTACCGACGACGCCGATGCCCACGGCACGCTTCGCAGCATCCGTGTTGTTCTCCGTATGCAGCGCCAGCGTAAACGTCTGCATGTTGATCTTGCTGCCGTTCGGCGCGCCTTCACTGTTCATGAGGACGCTGCCCACGTGATCGCCCATATGGACGAGACCGCTGACATTCGCCTTGGTGTTCAGCGTGAGCGCTTTGTTGAACGTATATTTCCCCGTCGCATCTCGCTCTCCCGATGTCTGCCAAGCAGCGCTCAGCGCCGTCGAATCTGCTCCGATTTCGGCAATCTGATTCTTCTCCACGACGACAGGCGCCTTGACGCTGCCCTGCCCGCCGGCATCTGTCTTGAAGATGATGTCTTCGAGCTTCTGCGATGCGGAAGAGGCAGTCAGACCTTCGGCGATCATCGCCTTGCCCTTGAGGTTGCTCTCGGTAGCGGCGGAGTCATAGTAGAGCTTGCCCGCCAAAGCGTTCAGCGTCTTATAAAGCTCCTGCTCGTTTGTCATCTTCACATTCTTCGCATCGGTAGCGACCGTGATCTCAGCGTCCGGAGCTGCACTCTTGATGTGCGTGTTGCCCGCCTTGTAGTGCGCAGCATCCGTGCCGTCGTTTTCATGCGCGTAGAAGAGCTTTGCCTTTCCCTCGAACTTGTCGATGTGGATATCCTTCGCATCGTTCTGGTAGATTGCACCGCCGTCCGACTTCAAATGCGACAAATAGCTCGTATTGATTCGATCACCGTCAAGCCCGACCGACTGATTGTCCCAGCGAGCGCCATTCGCCAGCTGAAGGGCTGTCGTCCCGTCGCCGCTGCCTCTGCCGATCTTGCCCTTGAAATACGAGTTCTTTGACCCGAGCGCAGCGGCGAAGGTGACATCGTTCCCCTCAAGCAGCACGTTGCCCTCGATCTGGACATCGCGATTCGTCGAAACAGCCTGAACGCTGTTGCCACCATTTTGCGTATTGATGAAGATCTTGCCGTTCCTCGTGAGCTTTGCCGCTCTCGCATTGGCGCCGGCCACGATGCGTCCGCCGCCGATATGGATCTCGCCCGCATTCGTCACATAGAGCAGATTTTCCGCATCCTGCTCGATATCGACCAATCCTTTGATATCGACGACCGTCTTCTTCAACGATGTCGCATTCGCCACGACGGCGTCTCCTTTTTCTCCACTCGCCGTATTGCGAATCTTGACCGCATGTTCGGGCGCATCGTCGTTATGGATCGTGACGCCGCCGTCTTTGCGGCTGGTCGTAAAAGCATAGATGCCATGTCTCGAAGTCCCGTTGCCCGTGATATTGATGTCGATACCGCCCGCGTTCTGGATTTCCAGCTTTGTACCCGTGGATACGATGCCGCAGGCATGTTTTTGCTTCAGTTCCGGCATATCCGCCGTACTGTTCAGCGTCAGCCGATGCCCGTTCATATTGATGGTGACGAGTTTTTTCGCATCCTCTTCGTCAACAATGATGCCGCCCTTATAGTAGCGCTGCGCGGGGATGACCAGATCATCTCTGCCGCTCGCTTTCGTACGAATGACGACGTCTTTGTCAAAGGTGTAATTTTTCCCATCATCGCGACGGTAGCCCTCAGACTCCCACGCATCGCTAAGGTCGAAGCTGTCAAAGCCGACTTCTGCGATCTGCCGATCTTTGACGATGCTCGCTGTCGTGCTTCCCTTACCGCTTCCCGCATCGAACGCTATCTCCTCCGAATGCAGAGAACGCGCCGCCGAAGATGCCGTCAGACCTTCTGCGAGGACTGCCTTGCCCTTGAGATTCTTCTGCCCGGATTTTGCCTCATCGTAGTAGAGCTTACCTGCGAGCGCGTTGAGCGTCTGGTGGATCTGCTCATCCGTCGTCGTAGTAGCCGCGCGATCCGTCACCATCGTAACGAAAGAGTTCGCCGCCGCCTTGACGATGTGCGTATCGCCTGCCTTGTAGTGTGATGTATCCGTGCCATCGCCATCGGCATGGCTATAGTAGATATTCTGCCGACCCGCATAGTCGTCGATCGTCAGCTTTCCCGTATCGTTCTGGAAAATATGTCCCGCTGTGCCGTCCGTGCTTGAGAGTCGGGCAAGCCGCGTGCCGCGCCCGCTGTTCGTCGTATCCCACGTCGCGCCGTTCTTCAAAAGAAGCGTCGTCTTCCCCTGCGCATCGTGCTTCGTACCGCCGAGCCATTTCGACAACGCATTGCTCAGCCCCAGATAGACTTCACCATTCTTCTCGACATCAATGAAGCCTTCCAAGTCCGTCGTCTGCGTACCTGCGTCCGTGCCGTCCTCGTTCGTATTGAAATAGACCCGGTTCGTATTCTCACTCTTTGACGTGCCTTTCAGATACATCAGCCGATGATCGCGCGCTGCATTTTCCTTGACCTTGAACGTACCGCCGCCGATCCGCACCGTGCTCTTTGTCGCCGCGTCAAAATCCCCACCAAATTGGATGCCGCGCTGAATACGCGTAGCGGTGATGTCCACGCTCCGAATCCTGATATCGTTATTTTTCCCCTCGACATGGATGCCATACGCGCCCGGTGCCTTTTTATTCGAGCCGTTCGGCGCCTCTGTATAGTAGTGATAAATGCCATCCGGCTTAATCGTAAACTTTCCCTTGAGATCGAGTGTCGCCTGTCCCGGCGCCCAAATGCCGCGTGCAGGTTCTCTGCCCGACCAAAGCTGCTCAACGGTGACATCGGCTTGGATCTCGGCATTCATCGGGCCACGCGCATAATCCTTAAAAAAGATGCCGCTCGTCGCACCGCCCGTCGAGCCGGCATCCAGCCATCCGCCATGCGCATTGATCGTGATGAGGCGATTCTCCGCATGAGGATTTGCCTTGTCACTGTGAATCGTCAGAGAAGATTTTTCCTGAATAAAAATCCCTGAGCCTCGCGTACTGGGAGCTTTCCCTCCCTTCAAATCCTTCAAATCGAGATGCAAATTCAGATCATGACCCGCCATATCAAGCGTAAGAGGCTGATTCGCATAGATGCCTGCCGGAGCTTTCGGAACTTCCTCTCCTTTTTCCACGACCTTGACCGTCGTATCTTCCGTCAGCGTCTTGTTTTCCTTGATCGGCCCTTCTTCCGCCGCCCATGCGGGCGCTTGCCATGAGCCTGCCAGCAAGGCTGCGGCAATGCCTAAAGTCAGCTGCTTCAGACGCGCTTTTTTCTTCATATTTTCTAGCTCTCCTTTTCTACAAAATCAGAGATTCTCGCGACTTCCTACCTCTGCCGTACTGCTTCATCGGTACAGTCTCCACCGATGGCCATACAAATTTTCCGAACACCCCGTCGGATGTTCCAACACCATAGACATCGCCTCCTTCGGCATCCATCCAATAAAAAGCGCGACACAAAAAAACACACATAACCTTCCATGAAAAAGGGCACTGTCCAACGACAGTCCAAATTCCTTGGCCTGCTGTGCATCATCTTGTATCGCGCAAGTGACGTAACGAAAAGAAAACAGGCGGCACTCTGACTTAGTTCATCACCCTGCCATCTCTTTGTGAGAGACGTACGATGGCAGGACTCCCCATACAGTTGCGGAACAGCTCCGGATTCGCACCGGATTCCCCACACTCAGCCTTGCGGCTTCTATTTCCTGTGGTATGAAGTTGTCTTGGCTCCTAGAAAGCTCCCAAGAGCCATGCCTTGATCGGCAGAAGCGCCTCCTCTTTTCTTCTATAACCTGTACGCATTTATCATATCATAAATCAAGCGATATGAATAGCCGTAAGATATATACTTAATTGTTTTCTAACGATTAGAAGCTATGCTCCACGCCGATGACAAAGCTGCGTCCCGGAGCTGTCCACCACTGACCGGGTGCACCCCACTTCACATTGGAATGCTCGGCATAGAACTTATCGAAGAGATTGTTGACCTTAAGATAGATCTTCGTCGTCTCCATGATTTTGTAGTTCATCGCCAGATCACAAACCCAGTACGACGTCTCCGGGAAAGCGCCCGCCACGGGACCCGGGCGGTCGATCATGGCGCGTGCCATCAAGGATGCGTCAAACCTCCGATTCTTGTAATCTACACCGATATTCCACTGATGTGTCGGCAAATAACCATCGACATTGACGCCGCGCTGTTCGTTTTTACCAACATGCGTGTTCGTATAGCCAAGGCGTGCACTCACATGCGAGTCAAAGCGCTTCGCAAGCTGCATATCCCAGCCATGCGCATCCTCATCGCCGACGTTGATATTTACATATGTCATAGGATCATAGCCGATGCGATCCTTGGAATGACGCCAATAGTAGTGCGCTGCAACATTCAGTCCTTTGCCAAAATCATGCGCAATACCGATCTCCCGCGTATCGCCGGACTCGGGCTTAAGGTTCGGATTGCCATATGTCGGTGCATAGAGTTGATTCGGTGTCGGGGTCAGGAAATACTCGGTATAAGCTACATAGGCATGCGTCCTCGGTGTAATATCATAGCCGAGGCTCACGCTCGGACTCGTATGGCTGCCGAAAGCCGAATTGCTGTCGTAGCGAATGCCGCCGATGAGCTTGAGTGCAGGCGTGATGTTCCACTGATCTTGCAGATAGACGGAACGATTCACGAGGGATCTCCCGTCAATGCTCACTCTTCCTCTGTTCCAAATCGACGTATCGTCATACGTGAAATCCACGCCGGTTGTCAGGAGATGATCGCCGAGACGCTTATCATACTGGTCACTGAACTTCCAGCTGTAGACGTCCATCTCGTAGCTTGCGCCTAACGGCGTCCATGTACCATAGGTGAAGATATTATAATTATAGCGACTGCGGGAAAGGACCATCTGATTCTTCGAGGTATCGTCAATCTTCGCATTCCAGATCAGATCGGCGTCAAAATGATCGTAGCGTCCTCGATTCTGCTTCAATCCCTGCTGCATTTCATACAGCGCTTGATAACGGTCTCCATCCTTGTAAGTGCGCAGGTTGAACACAAGGTACGACGCCTTGCTGAGATCTTTGCCGAGGTGTATGTTGACGGAATCAGCGTCTAGTCCTGAGGGAACTTCATTGCCATGCCCGTCTTTGAAGTCGTTGCTCTTGTCTTTCTGATACTTGAGCCGCCAGTCAAGACCGTTCTCGCTTCCCTCGTAGGCAACGCTGTAGAGCTGCTTGCCGAAGCTGCCGTAAGCCGCCTCAACCGTCGCCTTCGCGTTCTTCGCCTTCTTCGTGATGATATTGATGACGCCGCCCTTGGCATCCGAGCCGTAAAGCGTCGATGCCGAACCGCGCAGCACCTCGATGCGATCGATACCGCTGAGATCTTTCATCGCCGATGCCAGAGATGCCGCAGAACCACCTGCATAATTCTGCTTCACACCATCAATGAGAACAACAACATCCTCCGAGCCATTGATATAGAACTTTGTGCTGTTATTATACCCTGCCGGCGCATACTGATTGACCGTAACGCCCGGGACATCGCGCAGAGCCTGCGTCAGATCCGTATAGTGGCGCTTTTCGAGATCCTTTCCCGTGATGACCGTGATATTTGCATTCGCCTTGAGCTCCTGCACTGGCGTGCGCGTCGCCGTGACGACCGTCTCGTCGAGCGAATGCTCCGATACGGCGTCCTGCGTCGACTCCGCTTCTGCGGCAAACACTTGCCCCCCTGCAGGATACAAAGCAACAAACGTAAGTGCCGCCGCCACCGTCGCGCCGAGTTTCTTCCTCGACCCTGTTCTTCCCATTTCAATCTCCTCCTAAAATTCTGCCCACAGACAAATTTATATTCAGCCGCCGCCCTTGCTTTATCGACGGATAAATACCGAGAATAGCACACATTCCCATTCCCATACAAAAAAGCCCTCCCTGCATCGCAGAAAGGGCACACTCCTATCACAATGGCACCGCAAAAGCCGCTTTGCCCAAAGGCAAATACGCTGCCGAAAATCTCCTTCCCATCGCTCGCAGGTCAAACGGTGATTGTCAATCAGGCAGTTCTCCTGGCTTCAGTTCATCACCTGTCTGCGCCTTCCCAAGGATTGACTCCTCAGTGACTATCTCAAGAAACACAAAGATTTTTCTCGTGCAGACCGGCTCGCTGCTACAGTGGCGGGACCGCTCCGGCATATACCGGATTCCCTATTAAGTCTTGCGACACCTGATCCAATCGTTATGAAGTTTTGCTAGTTTCCGAAAGATAGCGTAGCATTGAACAATGCTCTTGTCAAGTAGGAATATCAGAAACTATGAATTTCTGCACTTCTGATCTTTAAGAAATCACCGACACATTCAGTTTCTATGAAATCGTATTCCTCAAAGCTTCTTGCTGTGTTTGCAGCTTTTCTTCCCAATCGATACGTGAGCGCTGTATGAACTCATGCACGAGGTAGTCAGGGCGGATAAGATCGACGATGCGCCGCGCCGCATCCGTCTGAAAGGGCTGATGGCGGTCGACCTGCAGGACGTATTCCATGGCTTCCTGCCAAGACAAGCTGCGATGCTCGCCCGCATGTTCCCGCATCATGCGCTTCGTATAGCTTCCCGAAAGCGATTGATGAAGATGCACGCCGTAGATTCGCTTGCCAAGTTCGCCAAGATTTCGATAAATCTCCTTCACATAGCGCGCACCATCTTCTTCGCTCGTGAGATCGGCATTCGTATTCATCAGATGCCCGACATCGAGCATGAAGCCCGTGTCCGCATGGGAAACGCGCTCCAAAAGCGCACTCGCGAGCTGCGGCTTTTGAAAAGTCAGACCCGGCCACCAGAGATTTTCAAAGAGCAGGCGCACACCCTGCGGTATCTCAGCTGCAATCTCGTTGACAAGCTCAATTGTCCCTTCGATGACTTCTTCATCGGTATGAGCGAACTCGCGCGTATACATCTCCGAAGTCACATTGTGCGCGACATGAAAGACGAGATACTGCGGCCGGCAAGTCGCCGCTTGGCGCAGATTCTCTTTCCAGCCTTCCGCCCAGTCATCAACATCAAGAGAGCCGTAGTAGGCGCGGATATTTTCTTCCGTGCCGAATTCCGCAAGGAGCGCAGCTTTATCTCCGCGCCAAAAATCCAGCCACGACGGCCAGAAAAGGAGATGTACCCCCTTGATATACGTGGGCGGATACATCGCTCGATCCCACGGCGCACAGAGCATGAACTCGATGCCATCGAGTCCGTAGCGCTGAATGAATTTAGGGAGGGCTTCCGTTTTATTTTGCAGCAAGTTCTCTATATCGCAGCCTGCATTCGATATATTCACCAGTTCCAGCATAAAATCTCCTGATTCATTATCGTCTGAGAAATTCCTTCATTTTGAAAAACATGGCAAGTTCAGTCTATCATAGACGGACATCCAACGTCAAGAATCTGGATGGAACGATATATATCATGGAATTTACTATGAAAGTCCAAGAAGTCAAGCCGAAGGCGCAGACTGATTGGGTAACTTTCATGAAGGGCGGCGCACAATGTCCACAAAGTGGACGTTTGTGCGTGTAGCTTATGCAATCCATAGGGCTTTGCATAAATTAGATCCAACTTATGCAAAGCCATGCTCTTATATTGATGAAACTCTAGTCGAATTTCCTATCGTAGAGCAGCGCCGCGATTAGGACGACGAAGCACGAGCCGGCGTTGTGCACGAGAGCCCCCGTCGTAGGATTGAGCTTCTGCATGAGCGACAGGACGATGGCGGCGAAATTGATGCACATTGAGAGCGTTATGCTGAGCTTGATCGTCGTCGCCGTGGCATTGGCGAGGCGCTTGAGGTAGGGTACCTCGCCAACATCGTCGCGCATCAGCGCTATGTCGGCGGCTTCGACGGCGATATCGCTTCCCATCGCGCCCATCGCCGCACTGACGTCAGCACACTTCAAGGCGGGTGCATCGTTCACGCCGTCGCCGATCATCAGAACCTTGTGCCCCTTCTCCTGCAGTTTCCTTACGTGTGCGACCTTATCTTCGGGCAGAAGATCCGCATGGATCTCGTCGATTCCGACTTGGCTCGCAAAGTAGGCCGCGGCCTCCTTGTTGTCGCCCGTCAGGAGCACGGTGCACACATCCATAGCGTGCAGGTGCTCGACCATCGCCTTCGCCTCGGGACGCAGCGTATCGGAGAGGGCGAGCGCACCGATGCACCGCTCCCCTTCCGCCGCGAGCACGAGCGCCTTGCCTTCGGCGCGCAGACGCTCCAAAGCTTCACGCATCGGCGCTTCCAACATGACGCCGTTTTCCGCGAGGTAGCTCTCGCTGCCGCATAAGAGTTTTCTCCCTGCGACCTTTGCCGAGACGCCTCTGCCTGCCGTCATGCGAAAATCCTCCGAAGGCGCAAGCGCGACGTCCTGGGCCTTCGCATGGGTGACGATCGCCTTGCCCAGCGGATGCTCGCTCCTCGCCTCAGCGGAGGCGACGATTTGGAGCAATTCCTCTTCTTTGATAGCTTCATCAAAGGGCAGGACGTCGCTGACAGAGAGTTTGCCGCAGGTCAATGTGCCCGTCTTGTCGAAGGCGATCGTATCGACCTTGCCCATCTTTTCCAAGGTCTCGCCCGATTTGATGATGACGCCGCGCTTCGTCGCCTGTCCAATCGCCGCCATGATCGCCGTGGGCGTCGCCAAGACGAGAGCGCACGGGCAGAAGACGACCATCAGCGTGACGGCGATGATGATGTTCGCCGTCGCAGCATAGGCGCCTACAGCGAGCACGAGCACGATGGGAACGAGCCAGTTCGCCCAGCGGTCGGCGATGCGCTGCATCGGCGCCTGCTTCTCCTCGGCCTCCTGCACCATGCGGATGAGTCTTTGCAGGGAGCTCGACTCGCCGACCTCCTTCACTTCAACATCGACTGAGCCGAAGCAGTTGAGCGTGCCGCAGAAGACCTCTTCACCTGCACCCTTGTCGACGGGCAGGGATTCGCCCGTCATGACGGACTGATCGATGGAAGTCTCGCCTACGAGAATCGTGCCGTCCACGGGAATCCGTTCGCCGGGCAGGATGCGCAGCACATCGCCGCGCACGATCTCTTCGAGCGCGATCATTTCCTCCCTGCCGTTTCGGATTCTCCGGCCCTGCGTCGGCGAAAGCGCGAGGAGATGCTTCAACCCCTTCTTCGCACGCTCCGTAATCGCCTCTTCGAGAAGTGCACCGAGCGCCATGATGAAGGCGACCTCGCCCGCCGCGAAAAGATCGCCGATGGCGATCGCTGCAAGCATCGCCATCGAGATCAGAAGCGCCGACGAAATCTTGCTGATGCCGCGATTGTAAATGATGCGCCAAACGGACAGGTAGAGCAGCGGAATGCCGCAGATGACGACCGTAACCCATGCGGGGTCGAACGGCAAAATCTGCATGGGCGCCACTTCCGCGCCGAACTCTTCCATCACATGCGGCACGAGATCGAGCAGCAGAAACACCGCTGCCACGAGCGTCATGGAAAGGCTCGCGAGAAAATCGTTGAGCTTCTTGAGAAACGCCGCCGCACTTTGCAGTCTGTCGCAGTCATAGCCGCTTGACTGCAAAGGTTTCTTTCCCTGTACCGCATTCGCTTCTGCCATAAAGATCCCCCATTTCCTTATTCCTTGACAAGGTGACATCCTTTTTCGTACAATAAATGCAATAGAGAACATAATGTTCTTTATTATTCTAAGCAAACGTCCGCAAGAAAACAACGGATGATTGAAGCACCGCGTTTCTTACGGAACATCTCAATAAATTTGTACGGCGAAGGGGAATTCCATGGACAGACGGCAGAAAAAGACGAAGGCGGCGATCTTTGCCGCTTTCAGCGAGCTTGCGGCAAAAAAGAGCTACAACAAGATCACGGTGCAGGAGATCATCGACAGCGCCGACATCGGACGCACGACCTTCTACGCGCACTTCGAAACGAAGGACGATCTCCTCAAGGCTCTGTGCGAGGAGCTTTTCGGCCACATCGTCGGCAGCGCAATGGACCGCACGCACACGCACGGACTGTACTCGGATGGCCAAGCGCCCCACTCCGTCTTCCTGCACCTCCTGCAGCATCTCGAAGAAAACGACAGCAATATCCTCGGACTGCTGTCATCTGCGAGCAGCGACATCATCCTGCGCTATTTCAAGGACAGCTTGAAGGAGCTCGTGCGCCTGCACATCGTCGCGCACGGAAGGAAAAATCCCGCCGTGCCGCAGGATTTCCTCGTCAACCACATCACGGGCAGCTTCGTCGAAATGGTACTGTGGTGGATCAAGGGCGGCCGGAAGATGACGCCCGAAGATCTCGACCGCTGCTTTCGCGCCGTGATTGAGCCGATTCTCTAACATAGCTATAACGACCTCTACAAAGGCATTGACAGTCCACGCCCCTTTTGCTAAAATGGTACAGCAAGTCACGGAGAGGTGTCCGAGCGGTTTATGGAGCCGGTCTTGAAAACCGGTGATGCAGCGATGCACCGTGGGTTCGAATCCCACCCTCTCCGCCATGATGAAATAAACGACGCATAGATAAAAAGACGGGGCATGAATCTTCGGATTCATGCCCCGTCTTCTTTTTATGATTTTACTTGTCGTAGGATGTCTTTGTCGCATCGAGACGCGCGATGGCGCGGCGCAGAGCTGCTTCGGCACGCTGGAGGTCGATCTCCTTCGATGCCGAGGCGCTGCGGAACGCCTCGATGCGTTCCTTGGCGCGCCGGTAAGCGCGCTGGGCGCGGTTGATATCGATATCGATCGGCTCTTCGGCGGCCGAGGCGAGCACCGTGATCTTTTCGGGCTGCACTTCCATGAAGCCGCCAGAGACGGCGATGAGTTCTTCGCGGTCGGGGAACTTCACATGCATGGCATGGGGCAGCAGTCCCGTGACAAGCGGCGCGTGATGCGGCAGGATGCCGAGCTCGCCGCCCGTCGAGCGCACGATGAGCATGGCGATGTCGTCGCTGTAGACAACCCGGTCGGGGGAGACAATTTCGAGCTTGATGGAAGCCACGAATCATCCCTCCTTTTTGATCTTGTCCGCTTTTTCGATGACCTCGTCGATGTTGCCGACCATGTAGAACGCGTTCTCGGGCAGATCGTCGTACTTGCCTTCGAGAATTTCCTTGAAGCCGCGGATCGTTTCCTTCAGCGGCACATACTTGCCGGGCGAGCCCGTGAAGACTTCGGCGACGGCAAAGGGCTGCGACAGGAAGCGCTGGATCTTACGCGCACGCGCAACGGTGAGCTTGTCCTCGTCGGAAAGCTCTTCCATGCCGAGGATCGCGATAATGTCCTGCAGTTCCTTGTACTTCTGAAGCACCGCCTGCACGCCGCGCGCGACTTCGTAGTGATCCTCGCCGATGACGTTCGGGTCGAGGATGCGCGAGGTGGAATCCAAAGGATCGACGGCGGGATAGATGCCGAGCTCGGCGATCTGGCGCGAAAGAACGGTCGTCGCATCGAGATGCGTGAACGTCGCTGCAGGCGCCGGGTCCGTCAAGTCGTCGGCAGGCACATAGACCGCTTGCACGGACGTGATCGAGCCTTTCTTCGTCGAGGTGATGCGCTCCTGCAGAGCGCCGACGTCCGTCGTCAATGTCGGCTGGTAGCCGACGGCGGAAGGCATGCGGCCGAGAAGAGCCGAAACCTCGGAACCCGCCTGAATGAAGCGGAAGATGTTGTCGATGAAGAGCAGAACGTCCTGCCCCTGCACATCGCGGAAGTACTCTGCCATCGTCAGACCTGTCAGAGCAACGCGCATACGTGCGCCGGGCGGCTCGTTCATCTGGCCGTAGACGAGGGCGGTCTTGTCGATAACGCCCGACTCGGTCATTTCCGACCAGAGATCGTTGCCCTCACGCGTACGCTCGCCGACGCCCGCAAAGACGGAGTAGCCGCCGTGCTCGGTCGCGATGTTGTGGATGAGCTCCATGATGAGAACGGTCTTGCCGACGCCGGCACCGCCGAAAAGTCCGACCTTTCCGCCGCGCGAGTACGGGGCGATGAGGTCGACGACCTTGATGCCCGTCTCGAGGATCTGGGTCGATGTCTCCTGCTCGTCAAACTTCGGGGCGGCGCGATGGATCGGCCACACCTCTTTATTGCCGACGGGTTCGGGATTGTGGTCAACGGTCTCGCCGAGGACGTTGAAGACGCGTCCGAGGGTCGCCTCGCCGACCGGCACGCTGATCGGCGCGCCCGTGTCGTCCGCCTCCATGCCGCGCATCAGGCCGTCGGTGGAGCTCATGGCGATGCAGCGCGTGACGCTGTCGCCGAGGTGCTGCATGACCTCGACCGTGAGGTCGATGTCATGGTCGGCCGTCTTGCCCCTGACCTTGATGGCGTTCAGAATCTCCGGCAGTTCGCCCGCCGGAAACTCAATATCTACGACAGGTCCGATGACCTGTACGACTTTACCTT
>ERZ773003.531-NODE-531-length-27713-cov-12.275291_pt1 | contig 27713 bp, 43 predicted proteins | sample MGYA00580668_ERZ773003 | MGnify/ENA primary metagenome ERZ773003 (study PRJEB29015, sample SAMEA2738002) | human oral metagenome | biome: human oral; feature: human-associated habitat; material: dental | place: China | collected 2126 ...
AAATACAAAATGAATATATATTAAAAAAAGGTATGGAATATATCTACAAAAATTATAATATCTTAGAAATACAAAAAGCTGAAGATAAATTAAGAGAAAAGATTATAATTGGTCTTAGGATGGAAAAAGGAATTTATTTAGAAAAAGAAATGATTGAAAATTTTGAAATAAATAAGGTTATAGATAAATATATTAAATTAAAATTTTTAAAAAAATATATTGGAGAAGGTCGGAAAAGAATATATTTGTTTAACTGAAGAAGGTAAAAACTGTGCAAATATTATATGGCAAGAACTAGTATAGTGTGATATAATTTAAATTAAGTTAGATTAATAAAAACTTTAAATAGGAGGTTAAAAGTATGTATTCAAAAAAAATAGATAAAAAATGGCAAGATAGATGGAAAGAAGAAGGAATATATAAGTTTAATAAAAATAATAAAGGTGAAAAATTATATGTTTTAGAAATGTTTTCATATCCATCAGGAGCAAAATTACATTTAGGACATTGGTATAATTATGGATTAACAGATTGTTATGCAAGACTTCAAAAAATGAGAGGATATAATGTTTTTCATCCAATGGGATTTGATTCATTTGGACTTCCTGCAGAAAATTATGCAATAAAAACAGGGGTACATCCAGAAATATCTACAAAACAAAATATAGAAAATATGAAAGTACAATTAAGTGAAATGGGAGCATCATTTGATTGGAGTTATGAAATTAAGACACATGAACCAGAATATTATAAGTGGACACAATGGCTTTTCACATATCTATATAAAAAAGGACTTGCATATAAAAAAGAAGCACCAGTAAATTTCTGTCCATCATGTAATACAGTTCTTGCAAATGAACAAGTAATACAAGGTGAATGTGAAAGATGTGGAAGTAGAATAGAAAGAAGAAAATTAAGCCAATGGTTTTTTAAGATAACAGATTATGCAGAAGAATTATTAACAGGGCTTGAAAAATTAGACTGGCCTGAACTTACTAAAAAGATACAACAAAATTGGATAGGAAAAAGTACTGGTGCAGAGATAGAATTTAATGTAGACGGAAAAGATATTGTACTTACAGCATATACAACAAGACCAGATACACTTTATGGAGTATCATTTGTTGCAGTAGCACCAGAATCAGATATTGCAAAAAAATTAATAACAGAAGATTATAGAAAAGAAGCAGAAGAATACATACAAAAAACTTTAAGTAAATCAGATATTGAAAGACAGTTTACAGATAGAGAAAAGACACTTGCATATACAGGAAGTTATGCGATAAACCCTATAAATGGAAAGAAAGTGCCAATAATTTTAGCAGATTATGTTTTAGAAAGTTATGGAACAGGTATTGTAATGGGAGTACCTGCACATGATGAAAGAGATATGGAAACAGCTAAAAAATATAATATAGAAATAATACCAGTTATAGATGAAAATGGTATTATGATAAATTCAGATAGATTTAATGGGTTAAAAGCAGAAGATTTTAAAAAGTTAGTAGTAGAAGAGTTAGAAAAACAAGGAAAAGGAAGAAAAGCGGTAAAATATAAATTAAAAGATTGGCTTGTATCGAGACAAAGATATTGGGGAGCACCAATTCCAATAATATATTGTGATGATTGCCGGAGAAGTTCTAGTAGAAGAAAAAGATTTACCAGTACTTCTTCCAAAAGATGTAGAATTTAAACCAGATGGAAAATCACCACTTGCAAAATCAGAAGCATTTGTAAACTGCAAATGTCCAAAATGTGGAAAAGATGCTAAAAGAGAAGTAGATACATTAGATACATTTGTATGTTCATCATGGTATGAATTAAGATATCCATTTAACAAAGAAAAGAATGTACCTTTTGTAAAAGGTGAAATAGATGAATATGTTCCAGTAGATACATATGTAGGAGGAAAAGAACATGCAGCAATGCATCTTATTTATTCAAGATTTATATATAAGGCATTAAGAGATGGTGGATATTTAAAATCAGATGAACCATTTACAAGATTAATACACCAAGGGCTAATATTAGGACCAGATGGTAACAAGATGAGTAAATCAAAAGGAAATACAGTATCACCAGATGATTATGTAGAAAAATATGGTTCTGATGCTTTAAGATTATGGCTTATGTTTGGATATGCATATGAAGAAGGTGGGCCATGGAATGAAGATGGTATAAAAGGTATAAGTAAATACATCCAAAGAGTGGAAAATTTAGCAGATAGAATTATATCAAATGAAGTTTCAACAGAAGAAGTATCTAAAGAAGATATAGAAGAATTTAAACATATATTAAATAGAACAATATTTGGAGTAGAAAAAGATATTATACGTTTTTCATTTAATACAGCAGTTGCAAAACTTATGGAACTTACAAATGAAATGATTAGAATTGAAAACAAATATGGAAATGTTAAACAACTTAGAGAAACATTTAAAACATTTGTAAATATATTAGCTCCAATGGCACCACATTTATCAGAAGAATTATGGGAAAAACTTGGAGAAAAAGAAAGTGTACATTTAACTAAATATCCTAAATATGATGAAAACTATTTAGAAAGAAATACTATAACTATAGCTATACAAATAAACGGTAAATTAAAAGATACAATTGAAATAGAAAAAGGTGATGAAAAAGATAAAGTTTTAGCAAAAGCAAAACAAAAAGATAAGATAATTACAGCACTTGAAGGTAAAGAAATTGTAAAAGAAATATATGTACAAGATAAGATAGTAAATATTGTTGTAAGATAATAAGAGGGAGAGCAGGAAGAAATATCCTGCTTTTTTATATTTAAAAGTATTGACATAAGTTTGAAATTATGTTAACATATAAATGTACAACAGAGGCATTACAAAAAAAAATAAATATTTTTTTTAGGAGGAAATGATATGCAAAAAGAAATAGCATACAATGAAAGCAATTATGAAGCAGAGAGTTTTGAGTTAATCTTGGGGTATACTCCAGGATATAATAATGAAGAATTAGAAAAAGAAAATGAATTTGATAGTATAGAGAGCTTTAATGCTTTATACTACAAAATAGCTCAAGAGATATATGACAAAAGCGGGGTATTTGTTACCGCGCTGACATTTAAATCAAGGGTTGTATACCCTGGATCTCCAAGAGGGGGTGAAAAAGTTTATTTTATAAAAGGAACTAGGAACCCCGAATTTACTTCAGATAAGGAAAAATATCGGAAGGCAGTTAATGAAGTTGCAAGAATTCTTGCAGATATATTACAGCAAACTACTTACTCAATAGCATGGACTAATTGCAATTATAATTACTTTAAAAAACAATAATATTAAGAGAAAAGGTACCAAACCTAAAAAAACATGTTTTAAAACAAGTTAAAAGGTTTGGTACCTTTTTTATTAAAAATATGTAAAAAAGAATGAAAAATATAATAAATAATATATGATATATATAAGATATATAAAGTAAAAAGGGGATAATTAAATGAAGAGATTACAAAAGAAAAAAGGAATAACATTAATAGCACTTGTTATAACAATAGTAATAATGTTACTTTTAGCAGGTGTTGCAATACAAATGGCAATAGGAGATAATCGGTCTTATAACAAAATCTACAGAGGTAAAAAGAGAACAAGCAAAAGCAGAATTATTTGAAACAGCAAAACTTGAATATTTAAATTTAAAAACAAAAGCAATAGAAAAAGGAGCTCAGGAACCAAGTGTTGATAAAATATTAACAGAATCTAACTTTTTAAATAGTTATAATATTATAGGTGATAATATAACAGATAAAAAAGGAAATATTATAGATACTAAAGAAAATTTATTAGAAAGTTTAAAAGGTTTGACTAAAAATAATAATACATATCCAAAGACCGTTTCAGGAGTCACAATAACAGAAGATGATAAAGATAAAATGATTTTAAAAGTGAAAATAAAAGAAAATAATGAAAAATTTGTTGTACCTGGGACACGGAGCAGAAGCTATGGGAGATGATAATATTATTATAGATTTTGGACAAGGTTCAGGAGAAGAGTCTAAATATATATTTTACTATTATGGAATTGAAAAAGAATATTCAAGAGGAGAATATATAATTAAAATAAAATATTTTCCATATTTAGATATTAAATTTTTAAATTCTAGTACAGAAGTAGAAGTAATACAATGGGGAAATTTTGGAGATAGCAGAAATTATATAACCAATATAACTAAAATAAATGAATAGTAAAATATTTAATTTTAGGTATTATAGTTGAATTATATGAAAATAGTGATATACTTATTTTAGTAACAAAATAAAAAATAATCTAATAAATACAGACTTGTTTTATTAGATGAGAAAGGAAGGGATTATTATGATCCTTAGAATAGGAGTTAATAAAAAAAGAATCAATAGTGCTGTTGATTCATATATTTTTAATCAAAAATTTTCGTTTTCAGATCTAGAGAAAATGAAAATAAAAGCACATGAATATATTCAAGCAATACCAGTTGAATATACTGAAATAGAATTGTATCAATATGATACTAATGCTATTTCTAAATTAGAATTTATTGAGGTCATTAGAGCATTTATAACAACAGACAGAAAAATAGTTGTCTATAATATGATATATGACCAACAGTCAGAGAAATATATAAGACATAGAATAAAATAGTCTTATATTATTTCGGAATAAAATTAAATTTAAAGAGTACACTATTAATTTAAAAGATTAATAGTGTATTTTTATATCATATATATATAGAAACATAAGTTTATATATTGACATAATTATAAGATTATGTTAATATATAAATGTACAACAGAGTCATTACTAAAAAAAATAAATATTTTATTTAGGAGGAAGATAAAATGATAGAAAAGATACTAGCAGTAGTAATTCCTGCAGTTATAGTACCGTTGGTACTGATTATAATTGGTACCATATATAAAATGAAAGAAAAATCTAGAAAAGGGGAAAAACCCAATAATTTCTTGCAGGAAGCTATGGAGTTTGATTTAAGACTCCTAGCATGGGTAATTTCCATAATTGTTTTTCTATTTATAATTCAGATAATAGCTAGTAGCTTTTAGCTATTATTATCGACAGGACTAAAATTTAGCCAGCCAATTTAATTGGTTGGCTTTTTTTATATATCTTTTTATTTTAGTGTGTTATACTAAGTATATGGAAAATATAAGGATAGAAGGACAGATATATAATATAATATATTCAAATGCAAATGGATTTAAAATAATGACTGTAAATAGTGAAGGAAAAATATATACAGTAAAAGGATTACTTCCAATGGTAAATGTTGGAGATTATGTAGATATAACAGGAAAATATGTAGAACATAAAGAATATGGAATGCAAATAGAGGTTATAACATATGAAAAAGTAACACCAAAAGGAGAAGTACAAATACTTGAATATTTATCATCAGGAGTATTAAAAGGTGTTCGGAGAAAAAACAGCACAAAGGATAGTAGAAGCATTTCGGAAGAGATGCATTAGAAGTAATATATGAATCACCAGAAAAACTTGCAATGGTACAAGGGATAAGTAAGAATAAGGCAAAAGAAATATCACAAGAATATAGGGAAAACAGAGAGTTTTTTAATATTTTAGAATATTTAAAAAAATATAATTTGAGTATAGAAAGTGTAACACAAATATATAATGAATACGGTATAAATACTGTTGAGATAATAAAGAATAACCCATATGTTATACTAGATATAGTATCTAGGATTGGATTTTCAGAAATAGATAATATAGCAGTAGAAAATGGTATAGCCTTAAATAGTTTAGAAAGATTAGAAGCAAGTATAAAATATGCGATGAAGATAGCAGAACAAAATGGACATACATATGTAAATAAACAGAAATTGGTCGATTTTGTTGTAGGAATAACAGGCACAGAAGAAGAATATGTATTACATGCAATAGATGAACTTTCTATGAAAAGATATTTAAATATAGAAGAGGAAAGAATATCACTAGAATCACTTTCAATAGCAGAACTTGAGATAGCAACAAAATTAGAAATATTAAAAACTGCAAAGATAAAAAAGATAAAAAATGTATTAGATAAGATAATAGAAATAGAATCAGAAGAAAATATAGCACTTACAACAGAACAAAGAACAGCAATAATATCAGCATTAGAAAATAATGTTACAATAATAACAGGTGGACCACGGAACAGGTAAGACAACAATAACAAAATTTTTAGTAGAAATATATAATAGAGAAGAACTAAAAATAGAAATTGCAGCACCTACAGGAAAAGCAGCAAAAAGAATATCTGAAGTAACAGGACATACAGCAAGTACTGTACATAGATTGTTAGAAATAGGAAAATATGAGGATAGTAGTATAGAAAAGATATTTTTAGATATAAAACCGATATATGCAGATATTGTAATAATAGATGAAGCATCAATGATGGATACATATCTAATTACATATATAGTAAGAGCAGTTCAAAAAGGAACAAGACTTGTAATAATTGGTGATATAAACCAACTTCCATCTGTAGGACCACGGAAAAGTATTAGAAGATTTAATAGAATCAGAGATGTTAGAAGTTGTAAGACTAAATAAGATTTTTAGACAAGCAAGTAAAAGTAATATAATATTAAATGCACATAGAGTAAATGAAGGAAAAAAATTAGAAATAGTAGATGATGAAAATCATATAAAAGATTTAGAATTATATTATGTAAGTAATATGGAAATGATGAAAACAATATTATTTAAAAAACTTGAAGAAGAAATTAAAAAAAGTAGTATGAGAGAATTTTTCTTAAGTTCACAAATACTTACTCCAACTAAAAAAGGAATACTTGGAACAGAAAATTTAAATAAAGAAATTCAAGAAATATATAATACATATGAAAAACAAAAATTTAAAACTTTTCGGAAAAGTAGAAATAAGAGAAAAAGATAGAATAATGCAAATCAAGAATAATTATGATATGATATGGCAACAAAAAAACTTTGTAGGAACTCGGAGTATTTAATGGAGAAATGGGATGGGTAGAATATATATCACCAAAAGAAAAAACAGTACATATTCAGTTTGATGATGGAAAAGAATGTGATTATCTATTTAATGAATTAGAAGAAATAGTACATTCATATGCAATAACAATACATAAATCACAAGGAAGTGAGTTTGATACTGTTATAATGGTAATACCACCAGGAGTTCCCAAATTACTTACAAAAAATTTATTATATACAGGAATATCAAGAGCAAAGAAAAAACTAATATTAATAGGTTATGAAATGACAATAAACAAAATGATAGCAACAGAAAGACAAGATAAAAGAAATACAAATTTAAAGATTAAATTAAGAGAGAAGATAGGGAAAAAATGAAGAAAAAATATGAAAAAAGAGAAAAGCTAGAAAAAAGAAAAAATAGAGATAATATAAGAAGAGGAAAAGAAACTAGAATAGAAAAAAAAGATGAAGAAAAAAGTATAAGTGATAATATGTATAATTTTACAGGAGAAACTGAAAAACAAAGTTATATATATGGAAGAAATGCAGTAGCAGAATTATTGAAATCAGGACAAACTATAAACAAGGTGTGGATATCTAAAGAAGCAAGAGGAAATGATTTAGAAAAAATAATTTCAGAATTAAAAAAAGAAAGAATTGTATATATATTTGTAGATAAAGAAAAATTAGATACAATACAAGAAAACAATCAAGGAATAATTGCAAGTATAAATCCATTTGAATATGTAGAAATAGATGAAATATTAAAAGAAAAAGAAATAAGAAATGAAGACTCTTTTATACTAGTACTTGATAAAATAGAAGATACACATAATTTAGGAGCAATTATAAGAGTGGCAGAAGCGGCAGGAGTACATGGGATAATAATACCAAAGAGAAATGCAGCAGGTGTAACACCACTTACAATAAAAACATCAGCAGGTGCAGTAAGCCATATTAAAATTGCAAGAGTAACAAATATTGTACAAACATTAAAAGAATTAAAAGAAAAAGGAATGTGGGTTGTAGGAACAGATTTAGACACAGATAATATGTATACAAAAACAAATCTAACTGGAGATATGGTTGTAGTTATAGGTAATGAAGAAAAAGGTATAAGTAGGCTTGTAAAAGAAGAATGTGATATTTTAGTAAAAATACCAATGATTGGAAAAGTACAATCACTTAATGCATCAGTTTCTGCAGGGATTATAATATATGAAATAATAAGGCAAAGACTTGAAAAACTTGGATAAAATAGATATAATGTAAATGAATTTTAATAAATGAGGGAGAAAAAATGAAAAACATTAAAGAGAAAATTGCAAAAGCAAGTGAAAAAGGTGGAGGACTTTTAACAGAGTTCAAAGAATTTGCAATGAAGGGTAATGTTATTGATATGGCTGTCGGTGTTGTGATAGGTGGTGCATTTGGAAAAATTGTAACATCTCTTGTAAATGATATTATAATGCCACTTGTATCTGTAATAACAGGAAATATTGATTTTTCTAACTTAAAATATGTGCATTCATATATGAATTCTGCAGGTGAAAAAGCAGAAATAGTTGTAAAATATGGTTCATTTATGAATACAATTATAGACTTTTTAATAGTAGCTTTTTGTATTTTCATGGTTATAAAAGTTATGAATTCTACAAAGAAAAAGTTTGAAAAGGAAGAAAAAGCAGAAGAAGTAAAAGTAGATGAAAATACTGAACTATTAAAAGAAATAAGAGATTTATTAAAAAATAATAAATAAAAAGGGGAGGAATAAAAAATGAAAAAAGATATAAGAAAAACAAATATTGTATGTACAATAGGACCAGCATCAGAATTTAGAATAAAAGAATTAATAGAAGCTGGAATGGGAGTTGCAAGAATAAACTTCTCACATGGTGGAAAAGAAGAACAACAAGAAAAAGTTGAAAGAATTAAAAAAATAAGAGAAGAAATGGGTGTTCCACTAGCAATAATGTTAGATACACAAGGGCCAGAAATAAGACTTGGAAGATTTTCAAAAGATATAGATGAAAAACAACATATAACAGAAGGTATGGAAATAATCTTAACAAATGATGATAGACTTGCAGATGGTAAGTATTTCTCAATATCATATAAACAATTATGGAAAGATGTTAAGCCAGGATCAACAATTTTAATAGATGATGGTGCATTAGTATTAAAAGTAGAAAAAATTGAAAATGAACAAATATTCTGTAAAGCAGTTAATAATGCAATATTAAAAGAAAGAAAAAGTATAAATGTTCCTGGAGCAATATTAAGACTTCCAGCATTAAAAGAAAAAGATATAAATGATTTATTATATGGTATAGAAGCAGGATTCGATTATATTGCAGCATCATTTATAAGAAATAAAAATGATATAAAAGCTATAAGAGACCTATTAAAAGAAAATGGTGGAGAAAGAATTAAGATAATTGCTAAAATAGAAAATCAAGAAGGTATCGAAAATATTGAAAGTATTATAGATGCAGCAGATGGTGTAATGGTAGCAAGAGGTGATTTAGCAGTAGAAATACCATATGAAGAAGCACCTTTCTATCAAAAACAAATGATCAAAGTAGCAAAAAGATTAGGAAAACCTGTAATCGTTGCAACACAAATGCTTGAAAGCATGAGTTCAAATCCAAACCCAACAAGAGCAGAAGTAAGTGATGTTGCAAATGCAGTATATGATGTAACAAGTGCAGTTATGTTATCAGGAGAAACAGCAGCAGGAAAATATCCAGTAGAATGTGTTAAAGCAATGAACAAAATAGCTAGAAATGCAGAACAACATATAAACTATGCTAAGAGATTAAGATTAGATGAAAGAGAATATGAAACTTTAGATGACAAGATTGCAGAAATAACAGTTAGTACAGCACATAAGATAGGTGCAGATGCAATTGTTACATATACAAAAACTGGTAGATCAGTAGAAAAATTAGCAGGATTTGGTGCAGTTAGTCCAATACTTGCTATAACAGATGATAAAAAAACATATAATCAATTATCATTAATATGGAATGTTACACCATTATTAGTAAAATCTAAAGAAACAATAACAAAGACAATTGAAGAAGGAATACATATCTTCAAAGAAAAAGGAATCATTGAAAATGGTGACTTACTATATTTAGCAGGTGGAAGAGAATATCTATCTGGTGTTAAAGAAAGTAAGAGAATAGGTGGAATTGTTATAGCATAATAGACTATAAAAGGAGATCGATATGGAAAATGAAGATATTAAAAAGATAATAGTAATTGCAATAATTGTATTAGCATTAGCAATATTAATTAAATTATTATTACCATTAGTAGTTATAATATTAGTTATTTTAGGAGTTATAATTATAGTTAAAACTTTGGAAAATGGAAATATAGAAAAGTCTGCAAAAGAAGTTATAGATTTTATCTATAAATATTTTAAAGATATATTTACATTTGGAAAAGGTTCTAAAAAAGAAAGTGATGAAGAAGGAAAAATAATAATTGATGATTCAAAAGTAAAAGAAACAAAGAAAAAAAATAATAATGGAACTAAAAAACAAACTAAAAAAACAACTACAAAATCTAAAAAAGAAGGAAAATAGTATATAAGTAAATATGAGTCTTAAGTTTAAATATATTTAATATAATAAGCTTTAAGACTCATATTATATTATTATTTATTATTATAATAAAAAAGTAAAAAAAGATTTGAAATTTTATTGACAAATAGTTATTCATATTGTATTATATATGAGTAGCAGCAAGGGCTATTAGCTCAGTAGGTTAGAGCACTTGACTTTTAATCAAGGTGTCCCGCGTTCGAGTCGCGGATAGCTCACCAGCTCCAAAAGGAGTTGCTGGCCCATTGGTCAAGGGGTTAAGACATCGCCCTTTCACGGCGGAGACATGGGTTCGAATCCCGTATGGGTCACCATTGCCACTGTAGCTCAGATGGTAGAGCAACTGACTTGTAATCAGTAGGTCATCAGTTCGATTCTGATCAGTGGCTCCAATGGAGATATGACATATCTTATGGTATGTCTTTTTTTATGTTAAAAAAGATAATAAGAGTTTTATTAAAATTAAAAGCAATAAATTGAAAGAATATAAAGAATATAATGATAGAAAACATATTATGATAGATAATATGAAATAATATATAAGATTAATGAAAAAGAAAAAAGAAAAAGAAAAAATAAAAAAATCCGAGATTATATTCGGATCTTTTTATTTTGTAATCTTAAAGAATTTAATATAACTGTTAAACTACTAAATATCATAGCAATACTTGCAAACATTGGTGTTATAGAAATACCAAAAGGTTTAAATATACCAATTGCAAGAGGTATCATAAGAGCATTGTAGAAAAATGCCCAGAATAGGTTTTCTTTTATTGTAGTTAATGTATTTTTACTTATTTGTATAAGTTTTATTATAGACTCTAAATTATTGTTTAAAAGTATAACATTTGCAGAGTCTATGGCAATATCTGTACCACTTTTAACACTTACACCAATATCTGAGTTTATAAGTGCGATACTATCATTAATTCCATCACCACACATCATAACAACTTGTTTTTCTTCTTTTAATTTAGTTATTATATTTGCTTTATCTTGTGGAAGTACATTTGAAATTATTTTTGATATTCCTAAAGTATTTCCGAACTTTTTCTGCAACAGTATCATTATCACCTGTAAGCATTATAGTTTGGATATTGCTTTTATTTAATCTTGATATAATATCTTTACTATTATCTCTTAAGATATCATTTACTCCAATAAGACCAATTATATTATTATTTTTAATTACATATATAATACTATTATTATCATTAGATAAGTTGTTTTCATCTAATATATGGTTATTTTCTATATTAATATTATATTTAGACAATATTTTTCTATTTCCAAGTAATATAGTTGAATTTTCTATAATTCCTTTAATTCCATAACCTGGTATATTTTCAAAATTTTTAACTTCTTTAATTTGTATATTATTATTTTGTATATATTCAGAAAATGCTGTTGAGATTGGATGTGATGATTGTAATTCTAAACTTCCAGCAAGTGTTATTAGTTCGTCATTACTTAAATTACTATAATTATATATTTTAGATATTTTTAATTTACCATATGTTAAAGTACCTGTTTTATCAAATACAACAGTTGTTACTTTAGAAGCTTTTTCTAAAATTTCACTATTTTTTATAAGAATACCATTTTTAGCACATATTCCTTCACTTACAATTATAGCAAGAGGGGTTGCAAGTCCTAAACTACATGGACATGCAATTACAAGAATTGTTATAAATGTGATGATTGAATCATTAAAAGAATATCCTAATAATATATATGATAAAAATGATAATAATGCAATTATAATTATTATAGGGACAAAATATCCGAGATATTTTATCTGCAAGTTTAGCTATATGTGGTTTTGTATTTCCGAGCTTCAATTACAAGTCTAACTATTTCTGAAATAGTAGAATCTTTTCCAATTTTTTCAGCTTTGTATTTAATTATACCATCATAATTTAAACTTCCTGCAATAACTTTTTTACCTAAATCTTTTAAAATAGGGATACTTTCACCTGTTATAAATGATTCATCAAAATGTGCATGTCCGTTCTACAATTTCTCCATCTACTGCAATCTTTTGACCAGGTTTTGCAATTAAAATATCTCCTTTTTTTATTTCATCAAGAGTGATTACAGTTTCTATTCCATTTCTTACTATAGTCGCAGTTTCTGGTGTTATTTCTACAAGTTTTTGAATTTCTTTTCTAGTTTTAACTTTGTTTTTTTCATCAATATATCTTCCGAAGTTTTACAAAATATATTATTATTGCAGAAGATTCGAAATATAGGTTCATCACAAGATGGTGATTATTATTAAAAACTATATGATACATATTATATATACTATATATAAGTCCTGTTATGACACCTATTGAAACAAGTGTATCCATATTTGGCATTTTGTGTATTAAATTATTATAACCACTTTTTAAAATATCAAATCCATATATTAAAAATGGTATTGTTAGAATAAAAAGTGTGGTTGAATATATTTTTGAGCTTTTATGTGGTTCTAATATTTCAGGTAATGGTAAATTTATCATATGCCCCATAGATATATACATTAATATGATTGCGAGAATAGAAAAAAGTATAAACAATAATTTTTCGCTTTTTTTCTTTTTCTCTACATTAAAGTTTTTAAAAAGTCCTAAACTCTTATAACCAGATTTTTCAATATATTTTTCTATTTTAGATATATCTAAAATCTTTTCATCATATGTAATTGTTGCATTTGCCATTACAAGATTTACCTTTGCATCAAAAATACCATTTTGCTTATTTAAATATTTTTCAATACCATTTGAACATGCACTACAACTCATACCTCCAATTGATAATATTATGGTTTTCATTATAATACCTCCAATATATCATAACCTAGATCTTTTAATGTTTCTTTTATCACATCAATATCTAAATTTTTGATATCATTTGTTCCTATTTCTACAATTCCAGTATTATAGTTTGCATTTACTGATTCTACATTTTCAATATTTTTTAAAACATTTTCAACTCTGTTTTCACATCCAGTACATGACATACCAGAAATTCTTATTTCTATTTTATTATTTTTTTCCATTATTATTAATCTCCTTTGTAATTATTATTTATTAATTATTAAATTTTTTAAAAAGCGATACTACTTCTTCCATTGATGAAGTATCATTATTTTTTAAATCATTTTCTATACATGAATGTATATGTTTTTCTAATATATGATTTGATAAGCTTTTTACTGAGTTTTTTATTGCAGATAATTGTATTAAAATATCATTACAATATTTATCATCACATATCATATTATTAATTCCGATTTAATTGCCCTATAATCCTATTTATCCTGTTAGTTATAGTTTTCTTTTCTTCATCTGTTCTAATAGTTTTTCTATTATTACTAGAAGAGATAGGATTATGTATGCAATGCGATTTGTTATTTTTAATATTTTTTGTATCCATAATTTTCCTTTCTATATAATTGATATAACTTATTATATACCTATAGGGGTATATTGTAAATAGATATAATATTAAAATTATTGTTAAATTTAAAAATTGTATATGATATAATCTGAATATAATAAGTTTATATAAAGGAGGAATATATGAATAAGTTTTTAAAAGGAGTAATAACATTACTTATTATATTTGCTATAGTAGAAGGTGCAATAATTGGATATGATTTATATCAAAAACATATAAATAATAAGAAAGAAGATGATTCTAATTCTAAAATAGAAAAAAATGTAGATAAAGATAAAGAATTAGATAATAAGAAAAAAGAAAAAAAGAATAAGGATGAAGAAGAATATGATAAGATAATATCATCTAGAAGAAAATTGGAAAATTTACCAACAGATTATAATATAACAGAAGCATTAAAAGATAAAAGTATTTTGGTAAATAGTGGTAAGATATATAACTATAAGGAACTTGAAAAGTTTATAACAAACTATAATAATAAGAAAAAATATAGTATAAGAGTGGTAAATTATACTAAAGAAGGTAAAGCCCTTATAGCAGACCTATACACAAATGGAAATGGTAAAATAGAAGGATATTTTGATAATAAGAGAGATATTAGATATTCAAGTTATGAAAATAATAAGATTGTTAAAAAAGTATTTAATAATATAGAAAAAGAAGAACAAGAAGAAAATACGATAATTGTATTAAAAGGTGAAAATATAGATGAATTATACCTATTAAGATATAATAATAAAGCTATACCTGTTGAATATAATTCAGAATATACACTAAATATTACAAGAAAAGAAGACGATTCTAATATTAAAAAAGAACTAATAACAGATAAAAACTTTGAACAAAAACATGGATATAATGTGTACTATTATGGAGTAGAAAAAGTAAAAGTTCTACAAAATGGAAAAGAAGTAGATTTAAAAGAAGCTATATCAAAAGATAATGCAATAATTGAAAAAATAGTATTAAAAGCAGAAAAAGATACAGGACTTGGAATAGTTAAAAATTATGGTATGTACAAAGATGGGGGAACTGCAGAATATACATATGATAATTATAATATTATAAAATGCGATAGGCTTTCAGAAGGTGGGAATATAAAAGATGTATATATTACAAGAGGTGATATTAAATATTATAAAATTCCAGATAAAGAAATTAAAAATTAATAATATAAAAGTAAGGGCTATATAAATATATGAAAATATACAAAATATAGCCTTTTTTGATATAATAGTAAATAAGTAAGAATTTAAAATAATGAATAAATAAGAATAAGGAGGTAATATGTCTAAAAAAATATTAATAGGAGGAGCATGGCCATATGCAAACAGTTCATTACATTTAGGACATTTAGCAGCACTAATATCTGGTGATTTTTTAAAAAGATATCATAAGATATTAGGAGATGATGTATTATATGTATCAGGTACAGATTGCCATGGAACACCAATAACAGAGAGAGCTTTAAAAGAAGGAATTAAACCAGAAGAAATAGCAGATAAATATCATAAAGAATTTAAAGAAGTATTTGAGAAAATGAATTTTGACTATGATATATATACAAAAACATCTGATGAACACCATAAAAAACATGTACAAGAAATATTTTTGAAAATATATAATAATGGATATATTTATCCTAAAAAGTCATTACAACCATTTTGTGAAAAATGTAATAAGTTTGAGGCAGATAGAGAATTAGAAGTAATTTGTAAAAGTTGTGGAATGGTTACAAAAGGTGACCAATGTGATTGTGGATATATACCAACAGAAGAAGACTTAATAGATGCAAAATGTAGGATTTGTGGATCTAAAACTATTCAAAAAGAAAATACACATTTGTATTTAGCATTATCAAAACTTCAAAAACAAATAGAAAAATATGTAGAAAAAAATGAAAAAAATTGGAGAATTGCATCTAAAAATGAAACAGAAAAATTCTTAAAAGAAGGTTTGATTGATAGAGCTGTAACAAGAGATTTACCATATGGGATAGAAATTCCAATTAAAGGTTTTGAGAATAAGAGAATGTATGTTTGGGTAGAAGCAGTTTTAGGATATATTACAGCAACAATGAAAATATGTGAAGAAAGGAATATATCTTGGGAAGATTACTGGAAAGAAAGTGAAAACCTAAAAATGTATATGTGTCATGGAAAAGATAATATACCATTTCATACAATGATATTACCAGGATTATTACTTGCACTTGATGAAAATTATCATTTACCAGATGTAATGGTAGCATCACAATATGTTAATATAGACTCTGAAAAAATATCTAAAAGTAAGGGGAATGGAATAACAATTTTAGATATGATAAAAGAATATGATGTAGATTCATTAAGATATTATATGATAGCATATGGACCAGAAAATGCAGATATTAATTTTACAATGGAAAATTATATAAATGTTCATAATTCAGATTTAGTAAATAAGTTTGGTAATTTTGTAAATAGAACACTTAATTTTAAAGGATTAGAAACTATAGTTTTAGGTAAGATGGATAATGAAATAACAGATATAATAGTTAATAAGTATGATATTATTTCTAAATATATAGAAAAATTAGAATTTAGAAAAGCATGTGCAGAAATTATTGATTTAATTGAAATAGGGAATAAGTATTATGATGAAAGAAAACCATGGATAGATTATAAGGAGAATATAGAAGAATTTAACAATACAATATATACATGTACAAATATAATAGCAAATTTAACAAATATGTTAGAACCATTAATACCAGAAAAGACAGAAAGAATAAGAAAATATTTAAAACTAGATAAAGCTAAATGGGAAATTATTAATATAGACAAAGATATAGATGTTTCAAATAGTATGGAAATATTGTTTGAAAGAATAAAATAATAAAAAGGCTATAAAATATAACAAAATATAGCCTTTTTCTTCTTTTTTTTGGTATAATAGAAAAGAATATATAAGATGGAGAATAATATATGAAAAATATAAGAAACTTTAGTATAATTGCACATATAGATCATCGGAAAATCTACACTTGCAGATAGACTAATAGAAATAACTAATACTGTTGAAAAAAGAAAAATGCAATCACAGTTATTAGATAATATGGAAATAGAAAAAGAAAGAGGAATCACAGTAAAATCACAAGCTGTAAGAATGAATTATAAATTAAATGGTGAAGAATATGTATTAAACTTAATAGATACACCAGGACATGTTGACTTTAATTATGAGGTGTCAAGAAGTTTAGCGGCATGTGAAGGAGCAATACTTGTAGTAGATGCATCACAAGGAGTTGAAGCACAAACACTTGCAAATGTGTATCTTGCAATAGAAAATAATTTAGAAATTATACCTGTTTTAAATAAGGTTGATCTTCCAAATGCAAGAACAGAAGAAGTAAAAAAAGAAATAGAAGATGTTATAGGAATACCTGCAATGGATGCACCATGTGTTTCTGCTAAAACAGGGCTTAACATAGAAGAAGTATTAGAAAGAATAGTAAGTGATATACCAGCACCAAAAGGAGATGAAAATAAGCCACTAAAAGCCCTTATATTCGATTCAGAATATGATAATTACAAAGGTGTAATATCACATGTAAGAATATTTGATGGTAGTGTTAAAAAAGATGATGAAATATTATTTATGGCTGTAGATAAAAAGTTTATAGTAACAGAAGTAGGATATTTCATAGGTGGAGAAAAAGTACCAACAAAAGAACTTAAAGCAGGAGAAGTGGGATATATTGCAGCAAGTGTTAAAAATGCAAAAGATGTACAAGTTGGGGATACAATAACACTTACAAAAAATAGGGCAGAAAAAGCACTTCCAGGATATAAGGAAGCAAAGAGTATGGTATATTGTGGAATATTCCCAATGGATGGAAAAGATTATGAACCATTAAAAGAAGCATTAGAAAAATTAAAATTAAATGATGCTGCATTCAATTTTGAACCAGAGACATCAAAAGCATTAGGATTTGGATTTAGATGTGGATTTTTAGGATTACTTCATTTAGAAATAATTTCAGAAAGAATAGACAGAGAATATGGGCTTGGGATTATAACAACAGCACCATCTGTTATATATGAAGTACATAAGAAAAATGGAGAAATATTAAATATATATAATCCTACAGATTTACCAGATGTTGTAGAAATAGAAAAAATATTAGAACCTATAATGAATGTAGAAATATTTGTTCCTAAAGAATATATAGGTAATGTAATGGAAGTATGTCAGGCAAGACGCCGGAATATATCTAGATATGAAATATATTGATGATACACGTGTAAGCATTCATTATGAAATGCCATTAAATGAAATAATATATGATTTTTTTGATTATATTAAATCAAGAACAAAAGGTTATGCATCAATAGATTATACATTTAAAGAAAATGTAGCATCAGAACTTGTTAAATTAGACATATATATTAACAATGAACCAATGGATGCCCTATCGTTTATAGTACATAAAGATACAGCATATACAAGAGGTAGAAAAATGGCTGAAAGGCTTAAAAAAGAAATACCAAGACAATTATTTGAAGTACCAATACAAGCAGTAGTAAGTGGTAAGATAATTGCAAGAGAAACAGTAAGAGCTGTAAGAAAAGATGTTCTTGCTAAATGTTATGGTGGTGATATAACAAGAAAGAAAAAACTTCTAGAGAAACAGAAAAAAGGTAAGAAGAAGATGAAACAAATAGGTAATGTTGAAGTACCACAAGAAGCATTCTTATCAGTACTTAAATTTGATGCAGATGAAGAATAATAGTAACATTTACATTAAAATTTTAAAAATAAAAAAGATTATTAATTTAATCAATAGTAAAAGGAGATATATTTGAGTATACAAAATGAGATAAATCCTAAAATAACAGTAATAGGTGGAGGAACACGGAAATAGTGTACTTCTAAAAGGACTTAAAAAAATAACTAAAAATATTACTACAATTGTTGCAATGGGTGATAATGGTGGAGGAACAGGAAAGTTAAGAGAAGATCTTCGGAATGCTTCCACCTGGAGATATAAGGGCATGTATGCTTGCACTTTCAAATACAGAACCAGAAATGGAAAAATTGTTAAATCATAGATTTCAAAAAGGAGAATTAAAAGGACAAAGTTTCCGGAAACCTATTTTTAGCAGCACTTAATGAAATACATCGGAAGTTTTGAAAAGGCAGTAACTAAGGGAGCAAACCTTTTAAATATAACTCGGAAAAGTATATCCAATGACAACTACAAATGTTAATTTAGTAGCTAAGATGGAAGATGGAAAGACTATAATAGGAGAAAGTGAAATCCCGGAATATGCAGAAAAACAAAATACATATATAGAAAAACTATATGTTGACCCAGAAAATCCAAAACCAATGGATGGAGCAATAGATGAAATAATGGGAGCAGATATTATAGTAATAGGACCACGGAAGCCTATATACATCAATTATTCCTAATTTTTTAGTAGAAGGAATAACAGATGCAGTAAACAAAAGTAAAGCAAAGAAAATATATATTTGTAATGTCATGACACAAAATGGAGAAACAAGAGGTTTTACAGTTAAAAAACATATAGAAACATTATTAAAACATAGTGGAAATATGAAAATAGATTATGTGATTGTAAATGATAAGAGAATAGAAGATGATATTATAGTAAAAAGATATGCAGATATGGACCAATATCAAATATTAATTACAGGTGAAGATTTAGCATATGGTGTTGAACATAATATGAAAATGATTACAGGTGATATATTAGATACAAACAAATATGTAAAACATGATACAGATAAAGTTTCTAAGATTATAAGGGAGATATATTTAAAAGAAGCAAATACAAAGGAATTTAAAAAATGAGATTAGATGATAAGGTAAAAGAACTTTTTAATATATCTAAGACAAAGGCACAGAAATATATAAGAGAGGGGATTGTTAAAGTTGATGATAAGATAATAACAAAACCAGGATATATATTAAAAGATTTAAAAGACGAAGAAAAAAATAATAAAGAAAAATATAATATAGAAATAATAGAAGAAAAAAATAGATATATATATGTATCACAAGGTGCATTAAAACTTAAAAAAGCAGTAGAAGAATTTAACTTAGAGGAAATATTAAAAAATAATATTTGTATAGATATAGGTAGTAGCACTGGAGGATTTACAGAAATTCTTTTAGAAAATGGTGTAAAAAAAGTATATAGTATTGATGTTGGGACAAGTCAACTAGATGAAAAATTAAAGAAAAATAATAAGGTTATATCTATAGAAAATACAGACTTCAGAAATATACAAATAGATAAAGAAAATAAGTTTCAAAATGATAATATTGATACAATTGTAGGAGACTTATCGTTTATATCTCTTAAAAAGATTATAGACAAAATAGTAGAAATAGAACCAAAAAATATAATACTACTTATAAAACCACAATTTGAAGTGGGAGAAGATATTGCAAGAAAATATAATGGTGTTATAGATGATAAAAAGAAACATATAGAAATAATAGAAGATATTATTTGTTATTATTTAGATAAATTGAATAATAATAGTGTTAATAATAATAAAAATGATAAAAATAATGAAAATCAAAAATATATATTGAAAGGTTTTACATATTCAGAAATATTAATTAATAATTTAAAAGAAAAAAAGAATATAGAATATTTAATGTATATAGGAAAGAAAAATAAGAATGATAAATTTAAAAAAATAGATATATCAAAAATACAAAAATATATAATAAATGTAGTACAAAAAGCTTTTGATGAAAAAGATTATAAATTATTGAAAAAAGAAAATAAGAATGATATAGTATAATTGATATAGGAGGAAAAAATGGCAGAAGAAGAAAAAAAAGTATCTGAAAAAAATAAAAATAAAGATATGAACAAAAATAAAGAAGAAAAGAAAAAGAATAATACAAAAAAGGTTCAAAAAAATGTAGAAAAAAACAAAACAAATAAAAAAGAAAAAGTACAAGGAAAAGAACCTAAAAAAGTAAAAGATGAAGTAAAAGTAAATATAGAAAAAGAAGAAAAAGCTGTTATAGATAATAATGCTAAAAAAGATGAATTTGAAGTAAAACAAACAATAACTGCAAAAAAACAAAATACAGGATTAAAAATATTAGGAATATTAGTGTTATTAGTAATAGTTTGTTTAGCAGGATTATATATAAAATATGTAGTAATAGATAAAAATACAATTGGTGAAGTTACAAGAGCTTTAATGAATACATTATCACCAAAAGAAAAATTATATGAAGCTTTAGAAAATACATATAAAGAAAAAAATATAGAACAAACATTTAATGCTAAAATAACAGAATTTGATTCAAAAGTATTAGGAAAGAATTTAGTAAATGTTTTTGGACAAAAAGAATTAGAAGAAACAATTAAAGGATTAGAATTAAAGGGAACAGCAAAAAGAGAAAATTCTAAGACAAGCATGAGTGCTAAATTAAACTATAATGAAAAAAGCTTAATAGATGCAGAAATATATCAAGAAATAGGAAAAGAAGGAATAGCAAAATTCTTTGGTGATGAAGATTTAGTTGTTAAATTACCAAAAGGTGTAGAAGTAGATACAAGTAAGGTAGAAGAATATATGAATATTCTTAGAGATCTTAAGAAAACATATGATTCAAAATATTCTGATATAATTAAATATATAGATGAAAATATTATTAAGATTGAAGAAAAAGATGGTAAAATAATAGTTAGAACAAGTTTCGAACAAATAAAATCATCTTTAAAAGGATTATTATTAAAAATAAAAGAAAAACCAGAATTTGTAATAGACACATATAAAGCTTTAGAAAAAATAGCAAATAAATTAGAAGAAACAGGTGATTATGCATATTTAGGATTAACAAAAGATGCAATAAAAACATATGTAGAATCTATTAAATCAATACTTCAAACTACAACAACAGAAGGAATAAAGAAAGATGTTGATGAATTAGTTGAAGATATTAAAAAATTAGATAATGTAAATTACAATACAAAAGTAGAAATAGAATTTACTTTAAAAGACAAAAAGATAAGTAAAGTAGAAACAAAAGTAGAAGCTAATAATTTCTTAAAAGTAGAAACAAATTCAGAATTAAAATATGGAAATGCTAAAGTTGAATCATTAAAATATAATGAAGGAGCAATTTCAGATCAAGAATCAACAATAAAAAATATAACAACTAAAGCAACAATGCAATTATTATCATTACCATTAGCTAAAAAATTAATGAGAAATGTTCAAAGTGGTTTAGGACAATAATATAATAATATGTTGATGATAAAGAACAAATAAAAATATAAGGGGATATAGTTTTAATTTTAAATTATATCTCTTTTAATATATAATTAAATTAAACTAAACTAAACTATTAAAGGGGGGATAAATATGCAAAATCAAGATAAAGTAAAAAGAATAAAAGAGATGGAACAGATATTAGAAGAATCGACAGAGATTTTTGCAAATGTAAATAAATCATTAGATGAATTAGAAAAAAATATGAAAAAATATAATAAACTTGATAAATATTATAGTAGTGAAAATTGGTTTATAGATGAAGAATCATATAGAGAAGGAAAACTTCCAGAAGATTTACAATGTGGGGTATTATCTGAAGATTTAGCATATAATTTATTTATAGAAAATAATAATATTGCTATAAGGATGTTAGAGATTGCTACAAAAATGTTAAAAAGAGATTAAAATTAGTGATAAAAAATAATAACTTTACATAATTACAAAAAGATGCTATAATGTTACTATATTGTAATACAAATGTAAAAAAGTGCTAGGAGGGAAAGATGGAAATAGTACCAGATATACAATTAAAAGAAGAAAACAATAAGGTAATATTAGTAGGAGAAGTTATAGAAGACTTAAAAATAAGTCATGAAACATTTAACGAAAAATTCTATAGTTTTAAGATTTCTGTAAAAAGATTAAGTGGTGATACAGATGAATTAGAAATAGTAATCTCTGAAAAAATATTAAATAAAGATATTATAAAAGTAGGAAATACTGTAGTAGTAGATGGTGAAATAAGATCATATAATTATATAATGGAAAATGAAGAAAGAAGAAAACTAATATTAAGTGTATTTGCTAAAGAAGTAAGAGAAATAAAAGAAGAAGATTTAACAACAAATGAAGTTACTTTGATAGGATATATTTGTAAAAAACCTATATATAGGAAAACACCATTTGGAAGAGAAATAGCAGATATATTATTAGCAGTAAATAGAATATATGGTAAAAGTGATTATTTGCCATGTATTGCATGGGGAAGAAATGCAAAATTTGCAGAAAACAATTTAAATGTTGGAGATAAAGCTAAAATAACTGGAAGATTTCAAAGTAGAGAATATATAAAGAAAAATGGAGAAGTTGAAGAAAAGAAAATAGCATATGAGATATCATTATCTGGAATTGAAAAGATTGAAGAAAAAGTAGAAGAAGTAGAAGTTCAAGATTAATAAATAGATGAATAAAATAAGAATTAAAAAAAGATTAGAATTAATTTCTAATCTTTTTTATTTTAATATATATATAATATAATGTTATTTTATTATTAATTATAACGGATTGGTCCTGAAATATTAGCTTTTTTATTATTATTTTTCTTATTTACAGATGTAAATATACCAGTACTAGATTTTAATGTTATATCTTGTTCTAGGTTAGAATCTGCTGTTTCAAAATTATATATTTTAGATTTAAATCCATTATAGAATTCATCAGTAATTTCAGAAAGTTTTAATGCTCCAACTTCATAACCAGCTTTTTCTTTTCTAAGTCTATATGCAGGTGCACCTTTTTTACCACCCATTAATTTACCTGCTTTGATAAGTGGTACATTATCCCATTTACCAGAGTCATCATATGCAAGCATTTTTTTAAGAGATGAGTCATCAGTATTTTGTTTAACACCAACCCAGTCTTTTTTAGTTCCGAAATGGTTTGCCCATATTTGCATTTCATCATATGAACTATCACCAAATATGAATTTACTACTAAATGTATTTAATAGGTTAATTTGTGTTACATTTTTTGTTAAGTTTTCTAAAGTTTCACCTGTTATTGTAACACCAATATTTTGTTTTGAAAAATCTGATATTTGTTCTAATGCTGTTTCTGTCATATATGGTGTAAAATCATCAAAATATAGGAAGTTTGGAGTCCTATTTTTAGCAAGATTATTATCAATTGTAGCTGCAGATGAATATAGGTTAAATATTATATTACCTAAAGCCTTATAATTTGAATATGATGAATTGCTAAGTTCACCTTTTCTTAAACAGAATAATAATACTTTACCATTTTTTAATGATTCTTCAAAGTTTACATTTTCTAGTCTATTACATAAAAGTCTTCTAATCCCTTGATTTTTAAGAACACTGTCTATAATAGCAAGAGGTGCTTCCATTTGTTTTTTCATTGCTCTTTTATTATGACCTTTTTCGAAAAAGTTGTTTTCAAAATATTCTATTAATCCTGGGAATTTATTTTCTGTTTCTAAATGTTTTCTATATTTTTCAACTAATGCTTCTAATAATTTAAAGTTTGCAAGTAGTTTCATAATATCTTCTATTGTAGGAAGTTGTCCAGTATGTGAATCTGGATATGTTTCTTTTAAAAGTATTGCTATATTTTGAATTGCGCGTACATTTTCAAAAGTGAATTCTGGTAAATCAACAGTTTTCTTTGTTGAATTTGTAAGTAAATATAATATTTCACTAACACTTGATGCGGCCTTATATGGATCACTATTTTCAAAAGGGTTTATACCTGCAGTATCAAGATCAAGTGGGTCAACTAAAGTATATTCAATTCCAAAATTTTTACAAACTCTTATAATCTTATCAATACTTTCTCTTTCAGGAGATACATATGTTATACCTAAATTTTTTGCACTTCCATGACTTGTAATCTTAGTTACATAGTTATTAAAAATGTCTGTATTTCCGAGGAGTAGGTGTAATCATTGAAAGAGTAAAACTGTTGTTTAGAAATTCATTACTATATGCACCTTCAAGTTTAGCTTTTTTTGAAGTTAAAAGAGAATATGCTAATCCTTTTGTAGCTTCAACAAAAAATCTTTTTTTCTTAATATCTTTTGCAATCATAGGTTCTAATACATATTCAGTTTTTCCCATACCTGCATGTCCAACAACTAGTAAATGATTATATCTTGAATTTTCTGCAAGAGTTACTTTTTTACCTGTTGTATCATCATTTCCGAAATGGCATTTCTAAACTATATGGACCTGTTTTTTTATCTTTAACATTAAAAGTAATACCTTCTGCATCCATAATTGAATCTAAAATTTCATCATTATTTTTAATAAATACTGTAAGCCATACATATGCATAATATGTAATTACAAGTGGAAAATATAATGCAAGTGCTGAAAATGCCTGTCTTATAATTCCATAATCTTCTATTATAACCCTTTGGTATTTTGGAGCAGAGAAAAACAATGTCCAACCTATTGAGTTTACTTGTGATACAATACAAGAAAGTGCTATAAAGATAAATGCTATAGCATAAATATAGAAAATCTTAAGTTTAATTTCTTTGTATGTAACATATTTAGATTCGATAATTAAGAGATATGCTATAAATGGAATAACTATTGCTATAAGCATTTCTACTGTAGACCAATAATGTATTCCGAATACCTGTAAATATCATTAACATAACTTCTACAAATCTATCTACTACAAGATATAATGTAAGGAGTGAAAAAATTACTCCAAGTAGTGTATTTTTATCTGTTTTCAAAAAATCACATATTTTAGTAAAAAATGAGCTAAAAGCGTCTATAAATATACCAAAAATACTTTCAAATATTGATATACCTGCATCCATTAATTTTGTAAGCATAAAATCCTCTTTTCTTTCTAATTATTAACATTTTAAGTTTACCATAGAAAGGCTATAAGTGCAATAAAATAAGCATTATTACTATAATGTATTTTAATTTTGTAATGATTAAGATATACTAAAATTATTAAAGAATTATATATGAATAATATGATATATAAAAGAGATAATAGAGGGAGAATATTTATGAAAATAGTATATATGGGAACACCAGAATTTTCTAAGACATGTTTAAATGAATTAATAACAAACAATTTTAATATAAGACTTGTTATAACAAATGAGGATAAGAAAACAGGAAGAGGTATGAAACAGATGAAAACTCCTGTTAAAATCTTAGCAGAAGAAAATAATATTGAGGTATATCAACCTAAAAGTTTAAGAAATGAAGAAACTATAGAAAAAATTAAAAAAATAAATCCAGATATTATTGTTGTTGTTGCATATGGAAAAATTTTGCCAAAAGAGGTATTAGAAATACCAAAATATGGATGTATAAATGTACACCGGTTCACTTCTTCCTAAATATAGGGGGGCATCTCCAATACAACAATCTGTTTTAAATGGTGATATTAAAACAGGTATCACAACAATGTATATGGAAGAACAAATGGATACAGGAAATATTATTGAGCAAGAAGAAATGCTAATAGAAAGAACAGATACATCAAAAACAATGTTTGAAAAATTAGCAATTTTAGGTGCAAAAACATTAGCATCTACATTAAAAAAGATAGAAGAAAATAATGGAAATATAATTTCAATAAAACAAAATGATGATGATGCAACATATACTTCTATGATTACAAAAGAAATGGCGATTATAGATTTTAATAAAAGTTTTGAAGAAATATATAATAAGATCAGAGGACTTAATGATTTTTTAGTTGCAAGAATAATAATAAATAATAAGATATATAAGATATGGAAAGCAGAAGATAAAATATATACATTAGATGAAATAAAACAAAATTATAATGATTTTGAAACTATAAAAAGAGAAGATAGTTTAGGAAATGAACTTGAAATAGTAATTATAAAAGATAAAAAAAATAAAAAATTATTATTTAAGTGTAATGATCGGATATATTAATATATTAGAAATACAACCAGAATCAAAGAATATACAAGAGGTAAAAGTATTTTTAAATAGTAATAATATATTTTAATATTATATAATTTAGGAGAATTATTATGAAAAAACAATTATTAAAATTAGTGTATTTCTTCTTAAGAGTAGTTTCATTAATATATATTTTAAATTTAATTATAATGATGTCTGGAAATAGTAATATAGAAGCTACTAACTTTATAAGAAATGATATAAATTCTATTTATTCTATAGAAAATAATGGAACAAGAGAATTAAATGTAAATAAAATCATATTTCATATGATTATAGTAATAACAATGTATATGGGAACTTTGAAACTTATATTAAATTTTTCTGAGGGACTTCGGTAATGTTATAAGAATTAAGAGTAAAAATTATTTGGATTATTTGATAAAAAGAATGAAATTTGCAAGTAAATTTATAATAAAAGATTTAATGGTACTTATACTAGCTGTAATTATAATTATATATTTACATAAAATTAATATATTAAATAATTATATATTTATAGAAACATTATTAAAAATATTAATATATTATTATTTTGTAGCAGTATTTAGTATACTAATTACAGATAGGTATGAAATATCATTTGTATCATTAATGTTAGGAATATTAATGATAGATATTATTTATAATATTCCTATTT